>Ga0179593_1471284_pt1 | contig 12172 bp, 18 predicted proteins | sample CZODoug2_1_08_16_FD_185931 | JGI IMG/M metagenome (GOLD analysis project Ga0179593, IMG submission 185931) | Vadose zone soil fungal communities from Angelo Coast Range Reserve, California, USA - CZODoug2_1_08_16fungal (PacBio error correction) | ecosystem: Environmental > Terrestrial > Soil >... | reverse complement strand
TTTTTTTTTGATGCTCGGATCTGTTTTTCTCTGCCACGGTTATTTCCCCTTCGTCCATCATCTCCAACCCCCATTTGCTCGATTTGGGCCCGTACCCTTGGTCCTGGTTTTTTTTGATTTTTTTTTTGTGTTCTGCGTTCCATTCAATTTCGTTCTTTCTAGCTTGTTTTTTTTTTTTTTTGTCCCCTCCCCATTCCCTGTTTTTTTTCCTTGAGTAGGACATTTCTTTTTGGTATTATTTTGGTAAGGGGTCTACCTTTCTTTTCCGTTCCAAACCTGGGTCCCTTTCACCTGCTTTCTCTTCTCGTGGTGCGTAAACCCCTTATTCTTTAATTTTTGTCTTTCCAAAGGTTCTTTCATTTAAGGCCGGTCTTTTATGAGCTTTTTGCCCCCCGATATTTCCCCACCCCCAACGATCCCCCCCCCATTCCGTTAGGTCCCACTCCGTGGAATTTGGTCCTTTCCCTCCCCACAAACGTAGGCTTCCCCGTTGCGTTGTTAATCTTCGTAAGCGAACTTGTCAGTCCCCGTCTTTTTTGTCATTCGACGAGGCTGTTTTTTAGGGATGACCCTTCGGGAACTTTTGGTGGTTGTGCTTTGACTGTAACTTGGGAAAGGCCCAAGCCCGGCTTCTTCCTCGGTTCCTACTTTTTGCCAGATTATGTAACCCACACCCCTTTGTAGCCCCGGCTTTCAGGACCCCTTCCCCTTGTTTTTGTTTTCATTTTTTGACTCCACCTTTTTTCTTTCCCCCTATTGACGTTTTGTCCCGTTCCCGGTGTGTTTAATTGTTGTTGGTGTTGTTGGCCGGGCTCGTTTATTTCTTAAATAGGTTTTGTTTATTTTTACCGGTTGTTACGTCCCATCAGGGTTTGTTCTTCCGGTTTGCCCCAAAGGCCCGGGCGTCGGACCTTCTCCCCCCTTTCCAAACGTTTATAGCTGGCTCAATTTTTTCCCTTTTTCCCCCTTCTGTTTTGGTCTCCACTCTTCTGTCCGTGTTTTTGTCCTATGAACGATGGTTGTTTTGCACTCCCCTCGTTTTGTCATTTTTACCATACATGCGAGAACCCCTGCAGACCCCATTGCCATTTCTACTGGAGTACCCTTGCCTCTTGATGTAGCCTTGTGCGGACCTCCCCAACCGCGTCCAGGCGCTGTTTACCACCAATGCTTTTCTTGCTTCACCCCCCCTTTTTCGGACTCGTGGGGGTCGGTGTCCTTTTCTTCTCCTTTTAGCTCTCCTTTTAGCTTCTGGGAACTCAATTTCGTGGTTTTTTTTTGTCACCGGCATTCCTGGGCTACCGCCTTTTGCTCCTTGGTTCTTTCGAAGGGGCCGGCCGTGTGGGTGCATCCGATTCCTGGTCCAACCCCCCCTGGTCCCCCCATCTGTCTCCAAGATTGATAAAGGGCACCTCCTCGGCTATGGTTTTCCCCCAACCATCCGGCAACCCTCGCGATATCGTCCGTACAATACCTTTTTTTTTGCCAGAAGTGTCTTTTTTTCTCCTTCGGTTCCGGTCAGACCATTTACGTGACGTTCTTTTGGTTTCCCCACCCTCCTCAATACGTCCCTCCGTTTGTAACCCTCCCGCTCGATCCCCCTTTTTTTTATTTTGATTTTCCCGAACCACCTCCTCCACCACCTGGTCGCACCTTGCCCGTAGCATTCACCTTGGCCTGCCCTTTTTGTGCCGTTAAGCAATCGAGCTTTTCCTCATCGGGTGGGATCGTTCCCCTTCTTTTTCCCCTGATCCCTCCTTTTTTTTCAGAAAGGGGACCGGTCGTTTTTCCCTTTGGCGCCTGATCGAGCGACCGTCGAACCGAATGCCATCCCTCTTTTCGTCCCTTCCCTTCCCAACCCCACCTGTCAGGCCGCCTCAACGCGGATTCTCGTTTTGCTGGTCTCCCGTTCTCTGCCCCCTCTTCCCCCCCCCCACTTTCCCCTCACACCTCTTCTGGCAACTTTCTCTTTTTGCTAACCTGGTTTTTCAACTCCCACCCGTTCGAGTTTTGTGGGTCTTCCTTGTTTTTTTTACAACCCCCTTTTCCCTGCGGCGTGATTTGTTTTTCGGTCCTCTTTCCCTTAAACCCACGCTCATGTTCTTTTCTTTATAGTCCTCGTTGGTGTTTTGAGGCTGTGTCCTTTTGGACAAGGACTTTCATTCGGGACCCTGGAACTCCGTCCAACCCCTACCCCTTTGCTTTTTGCATACCGACCAAACCAATGCACCAGCCCCCCCCGGGAAAAACTGAGGTCCCCTTTGCCTCCCCCATTAAGCCTCCGGTTATTTTTCTTTTTCCTGAATCTCTTTTCCGACCTGCTTTCTTTTCATTTATTGTTTTTTCCCCCTTTTCCTGGCCTGGTGAACCCCCCGTTAGTTGCGCTATAAGTTAACGTGGGTCCCCCTCGCTTTTCCTTTCACTTTTTTTTTTACTTGAGGAAGCCAGTCCTGCGGGAATCTTGCGGTTTAGATCCTTGATTTAGCTTTTCGCTTACCGAAAAAACTACCTTTGCTAGTCCTTTTCATTTTTCTCCTTTTTTTTTTTCTCCTTTCTCTTCCTCCGTTGTTGTTGTTGTTTTTCCCCTGTCTCCCGTTCTCTTGCACGTCATTTTTTGGTAAGCAAACGTCCCCGAACGACCATTCCTACATTCTCCTCTCCTCTTAGTTTTTTACCTTTTCCCCCCTCCGGCCCACTCCCCCCCCGTTCCCCGCCACGTGCTGCTTCTAAATTTCCCCCATAGCTTCCCCTTGTCCTCCCATCTCCCCAATTTCTGTCGACCAGAATGTGTTTTGTTTTTTTTTTTTTTTTTTTTGAATGCCATTTTGGACCCCTTGTCCCTGCTTCCCTCTCCCCCACAGTTAGTTGTTTTCCGAGCGTTTCTGCCCTTTTGTCAGGTTTCCGTTTTCTTTGCGTTGGTTCCTCTGTGCTTTGCACGTGGGCTCGGGGCCGCCCACCCTAGTCCTCGAAGTTTTTTTTCCATCCCCTGACGGGCTTCGGCCCCTCATTCTCCCGTGCCTTTTCTGTTCTTTTTTTTTTCCACACCCCAAGTTTGAGGACCCTCGTACAATGGCGTTTGCGTTTCCATGGAGTGATCCCTCTTTACGGTCTTCCATGCTGTGAAGCAGGCTTTTTCGCCTTTTTGAGACACTTGCGTATTCCCGCGTTGTTCGAGCTGCGTAACAGTTTTTTGCTTGTCCTTACGACCATTATCTTTTCTTATGCTTTCCTTTTTTTCTACGTCTTCCCTTCGGACCAACTGGTCTGCACGGTCCTCGTATTTTTTTTTCCCACCTCGTTCTTCCCCCCAGGGGGCCGGTTGCGTCCCCCAACCCGTCATTTGTCTTCTTTCCTCTTTCGATTACGAGCCCTCCCAGGCACCAGCCTATTGAGACCGTGACACAGTTTCTTTCCCCTTGTTTGTGACTGGATGTCTTTGAGGAATTTTCACGCGGTCTGAGTTCGCCTTGGAAAGTTTTTCTTTGTCCGTAGTTCCGGCCGGTTTGTTGAACAGATCTTCCAAATTTTTTCTTTCTGTTTTAAGTTTCCAAACTCACGCGAGCCCCCTTTTTCCTTAACCACCGTCTTTGCACGTCACGCCCTTGCTGTTTAGTTTGTCCAGTTCTTTGGATACCCCTCCCCCCCCCTGCTTCTGCCTTGGTGCCCTTTTCTTTGGTTTCGAAGATTGCGTCAGAATACCGATTTTGTTATTTCCCCCAGTGCGTTCTTCTCCGTCCGCCGGGGTTCCCCTTTTCTGTTTCTGCCCCCCTTACCTTCTTGACTTTTCGGCATCTCTTGATTTTTAGCGCTCCCCTTGGAACCTGGGCACCCCTCTAGGAGTTTTTGACCGATTTTTCTTGGTGGCTCGTCCGGGTGACCTTTTGTTTCCGACGACGTTTTTTTTGCTCCCTTGATTATCTTCGGGCTGCACTGTTTAACGCCAGTTGCCACAGTTTACCTTCTGTCCCTTTTCTCTCATTTATTGCAAAAGTTTCCCCCCCACTACGTATCCAAAACGACCATCTCTTACCTTTTCCCCCCAACCCTCCTTTCCACAGACACCTTGTGGCTCCCGTTCAGTTTGCCAGTACTGACTCAACATTTATTCCCACAAGTTTCAGCGCCGCCGTGGTCTTTTTTTTTTTTACGGTCGCCTGGTCCTCCCCCCAACACGTCTTTTCTTGGGACTTACCCTTTGATTTCTTTCCCCACTCTTTCCTCAATGAGTTTTGCCCCCACTTCCAAGTACCACTTTTCAATAGGAGCCCCCACTTTTTTTCTTTGTTTTCCTCTTTTAACCGTGGTCAAACCCCCCCCCCCCAGGGGGTCGGCGTTCGCCACACTTTTAAAACCCCCCCGCGCGACTTTCCCCCTTCCGCGTCATACTTCTTTTTGTTCTTCCCCAAGTATGAACAGGGGCTCTTCCCCAATTTACGAATTTGATTCTGCCCGGCATTCGGATTGATCAAATCGGTTTGCCTGACCCCCCCCCCCCTTTTTCTGTGTGGTCACGGGCTTAACGCACTGGAAGACTTACGTGGTGCTTTTCACGGTGCCGTTCCAGTGCCCTCTACCGGATAACTTGGATATTTGCTTTTTTTCTCTTTGCGTCCCGAGCCCTTGCTTAATTTCGTACCCCATTGGACTTTCTAGAGTTTTGATTTCTTTTTTTTTCCTCTTCTTAGATACAGCCAATTTTTTCAATGACCATGTTCTTTCCCCCCCCCCTTTTTTTTCACGCTCAGTCTCTCTTTTTTGATAACAGGGACCGAATGTCTAAACAACACCCGGTTTCCTCCCTCCCTTCTTGCACTGATCCCAACACCCCATCCCCTCCAATGGGCAAATCTTCTTCAATGACGTTCCTCGGCTTTTCTCCTGTCACCTGCCCGTGCGAGACCCTCAAGCTCGCGCATCTCTTTTCCTACCTCCACTTTTTTTTGTTTTCTTTCGAGTCATGCTTTTCTTTTTTTTCCCTCTTCCACTGGTACTGGAAACGGCCGGACATTCCCGCCTTGCTCGCCATGCGCCGGAGTTTCCCTGCTTTTGTTTTTTCTTGGGTTTTTTGTTGCTCTCCTTTTCAAGACGACCTTGCGTTTTCCCGATATTTTACCTTTCGTGTCTGTGATGTTGTCCTCGAGGATCTTCTAGATTCTGACATTGCGGGTGGACACTTTTTCCTAACATGGGGCCTGCCCTTTCTTTCTTTCTCGCTCTAACTTCATACTCGGAATAACTTCCAATGTTCGCACCTCCCCTTCCCGTTTAGTCACTCACTATTCCCCCAACCCTACACCCTGTAGGGCCTTTCCCCCCGTTTGACCTCCGGTCCTTTTTTTTTGACGACAAAAGTAGGTATAATTTGGGCTAACGTGGGTTGTTGCTTCTAGTTTTCAGGCACGGCTTTTGATCCCCCCCATAGATTTTTTTTCGGACTTCTCCTCCCTTGTTTTTTTGACCCACTGTTGCTCTTTGTGGGCTGTTAGTCCTTGGAATCCAGAAGGCTCTCCTCTTGCCTTGTAGTCGCGTTGTCTTGCCCAACCCAAACCCGGACCACCCTTCTTTTCCTCGACGAAACCCCCACCCGTGCGTTCTCCCTCTTTGTTTTTGACTTTCCCCTTTCATTGATTTGTTCTCCTATTGGACGTATGTTGGGACTAATCGTTTTTTTTTTATTTTGCAGGCCGTTTCCATCGGTTTTTATGTTCCCTTTTGCCCAACGTTTGACGCCCCTAGTTTTTGGTTGTGTGCTCTTAGCTTGAACATTTCACCGGCGGATGTGAGAGATTGTCACCAGTGTCCCCTTAGCTGGCTCCCTGTTGACGGTACTGCTTGCGGTTCCGAAACTTTTCATTTTTTTTCAGGATTTTTTTTGCCTGACCCCCGATGGTTCGTTTCATTCCGTGTTGCACTTTTACTTTTTTCCCTTTCGAGTCCCCCCTTCGAACTCCCACCTCCAAGACCTTGTCCGCTGCTTCTAGTTTCTCGTTTTGTTTCTGAGTGCCACTACGTTTTCGCGGGACCCCCCCCCCCCCCCTGTGCCAGATCCGGCTTCCCCAAAACCCCCCTGTCGCGGTTCCGGCTCCTTTTTGCTGCGGCTCGTTCAGACTTTCCCTGCTTTTTTTTTCACCCTTTTATAACCTGTACTCCCGCCTTCCCTGCCTTGGGGATCTGTTTCGCCTGACATTAACCGTCCGTCCCCCTTGATGGTTCTTCAAACCGTTTCCCGCGTCGCCTGTGTCTAACGCTTCACTTGTGCCCCCGTTACGGGGGGAGGGACCCCTCCCCCGTCCCTCAACTTTTGGCCCTTTCTTTTTATCTCTTCGTGACCTTTCCTTTTTTTTGGCCGACTTTTTATTCGGGCAGACCTTCTGTGAAGCTTGGCCTTTCTTAGGAGTACACCCCCCATCGCTACCGTTTTTGACCTTTTTCCCAGCCCTCCTTTCCCTTTGTAGACCGTTCCCGTATCCGCCACAAACTCCCAACCAAACTTCCTGTTGCTTTCGTTTCCCCAATGAACCCCGGCCCCTGGGGTCCCTTGGCGGCGTACGTTTAAGCATCCGTCCCTGGGCATCTCTCCATCTTTTTTTTTTGTACGCAACCGTTCCCCTGCGTTCTTCTCTGTGGTTTCCTTGGCAATCCATCCAGGACCTTTGTCTTTTCGGTTGGCGAAAAATTTTAGCAGAAAACGTTTAGTTTCCCGTTTTCAAGCCCCCTCCTTTTTAAAAGCTTTGTTCCTACCTTCCACGAACCACGTTAGTTACGCCAACGCGCTATCCAAAAGCGGATATAGTTCTGCCGCTTTCCCCTTGCTTCAAGCCGAAACCAAACCCTTCCCTTAAAACTCAGCCCCCCCCCCCCCCCCCCCCCCCCCCCCCCCCCCCCCCCCCCCTGTACACTCCCCTTCAATGTGATCGGGTTCTCCCTTGTGTTTTTGCAACAACTCCAATACCTTGTCGGGGTGGCCCTTTGCCCGTCCCCCCCCGCGTTATTTCGTTTCCGTTCCAAACCTCGTTTTTTTTGGGTGCCCCGCTGTCATGTCTTTCCTCCTTCAACCAATCACATCCTGCCAGAACCGTTCCCCATGCCCCCTTCTTTGTGGTTTTTGACCAAAAAACTTCCCTTTTTTCGCGGACCCACTAAGCCCCGGTTTGCCTCTTTTGACCTCCTCCTTCCCTTCTTTTTCTTCCCCCTTTGATTTGTTCTTGCGCGGATGCCCCTCTCTGCGCTTTAACAAGTGGGATGTCTCTGGGAAGGGCATGGTTTTTTTCTTACCGAGGTGCATATTTTCTTCCTTCTTCCTTCTCCCTAGTCCGGACCTGGTTTTTTTCTTGCTCTTTTCCTATGCTACCGAAATGCCTTTCTGTGACTGGAATCTCTTTCTTCTTTCATCCTCCTTTCCCGTGTTTTTTTTTTTTTTTTTGTTGTGAGAGAAGATTCCCGTCTCTCCACTTCATTTCGTCCTCCTTACTCGTTTTCCGGGACCAGTCCCATTACTTTTTTCATCTCCTCTTTCCTCCATTCTGAAAAACCTCTCCTTCCGGGACCATTCTCCCCCCCGTTTGCGCTTATAATCTCCCTAGGCGGTTAAGGTGTTCCTCCTGCCCTCCCAACCGGGAGACCTCCTTTTGACCTTCATTTTCCCCCTTACAAGTTCTCTTTTCCGCGCCCACCCGGAGTCATTTTTTCGCGCGAGTTTAGACTTTTTTTTTTTTTTTTCTTGCCGTTTTCGGTTTTTTTTTCAGTTTGGGCGCTGTCTGTCGATCCCTCCCCTTTTTTGTTTCTCGCTCCCCCCCCCCACCCTCGTTCGCTCCTCCACTTGGAAACGCGTTTATGAGGCACTCCCCCTGTTCCTTTGATTGTTTTTCCACCAAACCAAAAAACGTGAGGCCCTCGACCATGCTGGAGTTTCCCGGGTCGATTGCCCTTCCTTTCTTAAGGACGTTTGTCGGCTTTTGGCTCCAGAACCCGCTGCGCAAGGATCCTAGTTGACTACGCGATGACTTTCAAACGTGGTTTTGCTTGTTTCGTAGTTTCCCCACCCGAGCTTTCTGCTGCCTTCTGCTCTCAATTTTTCCATCCCCAAAATTTTGCGTTCGCGTCCGCCACCTTTCCTTCTTTCATTTGCAAAACAACGTAATCCGTGGGCCGTTGCGGTCCCCACCCTGTCCCTTCTGATGTCGTCTTTCCACGCCATCCGGCCCGTTGTCCCCCTCCACCTTGTTTTCCGGTTTTTGTTTTCTGGCTGTTTGCGGCGGTCGACCCCCCCCCGTTCGCGTTTTCAGGGAGAAGTAGGTCAGGACTTTTACCTGCGATCTTCCCTTCTTTTCCTTAGGATAGGTTTTTCCCTTGCACTTTCATCGAGCAATTGTCCAACAACGTGTCCCTATCTTATCTTTTCTGTTTCTTTGATTATTGTGTGACCTAAATTGCGCAATCGGGTGGGGCCTTTTTCGCTCTGAAGTTTTGCTTTTGTTTAAGAATATTTTCTTTGTCCCGAAGTTCGCTGGTTTACGCTTATCGCCGGTTATGCTTAGAAGCCGTTATGAGTTGCCCACCATGCCGCACTTCCCCTGTTCTTCTCGCCGCCCTCTCAAAGTTTTCTGGCCCGGGGAAACACGTTCTTGATCAACCGGGTGACTTGAGGTTTTTGAACGAGGTTGAGTCCGGCCGCTTGAGGATCTCTTACCTCTCCTTTGGTCGTTTCCCAGTTAGTCTGCCCCAGTTTTCTCTCATTTTTTATTTTCACCCCATGTCAACTTACTGGCCCTCCACACTGACACCCCTTTCTTGTAATGTTTGCCCAACCAAAAAACTCCTTGCCCCCACTCCCCCATTTGGTCCCGTCCGCCATACGTTGAGCATGGCAGACCCTTCTCATGTAACCCTTTTAACCTCCCCTCATCCAGTTTTTTTCGTTTTCTTTTGTTGTGATTCAGTCCCACACACACCAGTGGTGACGTTTTCTAAACCCCTCTGTGGCACTCCTTGAGTTGAGCTCTTTCCACCCCAATCCCCAAGCCTTTTTCCCCCCCCTCCTTCCCCTCTGAAGCACCCCAGTCTTACTGAGTCAAAGGTTAAAACCAAACCCCCGGGCGTTTAGTTCGGGGACAACGTTTTTCCCAAAACTCGTTTTTTTTTTAATCCACGTCCCGCGGAGTCCTTTTGTGCTTCCCATTCACACCCTTTGGCACACCCGTTTCCAGTCCTCAGTGGTCTCCCCCCCCCTTTTTTCGTTAATTCATAGGTTGAATCCAATCCTGTGCTTTTTACCCCTTTTCCCCCCCGCTTACCCGAGAAATGTTGTGCTTGTAATTCCGACACTACGTCTAAGGAACAGCTTCCAAGGTTTTGCCCTTCCTCCCGCGCGACATTTTGTCTTTTTTTTTATTCTTCTTGATTCTTTTTCTTTTTAGGTTTTTCCATTCCCCTTTTAATTGCCGTGAACATGGTTACCCGAGGGGATGAGGTTACTTGAAGTAAGAACATTTTCCTTTTGCCCCCTGCGTTTTTGCACCCCCCCTTTCCCGCCTAAAATCATCCTTGGCTTTCCCCCCCTGTCCCCCCCCGCACCCCCCCATTGAAACCAGTTTTTCTTTGATTGAAATTTCTCTGCCACAACAACACATCCACGCCAATTGCCCCCACTCCTGCTGCCCTTCTGTTGGCTCCTGTCCCCCGAGGTTTTTTTTTTGTTTCCCGCCGGTTATGCCCGTGGCCTTCTGACAAAAACTCCCCCCATCATGTTTCTTTCGTCTTTTCTTTTTTTCACCCTTCCGTTGTGTGAATGTCTTTCCTTGATTTTCCTGGGTTCTTTCCCCCCCGGGTCCTTTTGTCCCTTGATTACTTCTCCCCAGCTCGTTCACCGGGAGTGGGACTTTCGTGTCCTTTGTTTTGTGCGCCATATTTCTTGGTTTAGACCTTTTTTTTCCTTTGTCTTTATTTTTCTCAGATCTTTTTCTGACTTAGGCTTTTGAAAATTTCGAGGTAGGAAGTTCGACATGGCGGCCAATGGCTGTCCTCAGCTTTTCACCACCTCTACCTTCCCCCCCCTGTTCTTGGAAATTTATTCCTCCTTCTGACGCTCCCACCCAACTCCACTTTTTTGCCTTTCGGCCCCGCCGTTTAAGTCGGCCCCCCCCTTTTGGTAAGCAAACCCTTAGTCTCCGTTGGTCGTTTTCTTAATCCCCTCTCCCCTCAAAAAATTTTTTTTCCGGGTCCCGCTTTTTTGCCCTCCTCTTTCTTGCCGTCTGCCCCTTGACGTTGGCACTGGCGCTGTGTTCTGGATTGTAAGTGTCTCCATACTCCTCCTCCAGCTATTTGCGGCCTTTAGTCAGGCAACCAAAATCGAAAGCCTTTCCTAAACCAAGCCGTTTGTGTTTCCTTTGACTCTTTTTTGACATTTACTTATGTTTTGGTAACTTATTGGGGTGTTTCTTCTGAGAAGTGTCGTTGCACATCTTTCTTTTTTCTCTGCCCTTTTTACTTTCCCCCCTAGGGGTGTTGGTCCCTTGCCACAAAGCCCCCCCCCTTCCAGGAGTAGTTGAATGCTTGACAAAACTTTTTTTCTTTTCTCGATGGCGCCTTGGTTTGCCCCTTTTCCTGCTGACTTTTTTGAATCCCACCCCTTGGTCTTGGCGTTTTCTAACATGAATTTTCCAACTTCCTTTTTGACTTTTGCATTTTTTACACCTGTCTATCCAGACCTCAGGGACTTAAGGGGCCTTCTGCTTACGTGTACAGATGTCTCAGGCGGATTCAGTCAACCTACGCGGCCCACCCGCGCCCAGCTTCGTGTGTCACACTCTTTGTTCCCCCTTGCCCTTCCCTGGCTTTCGTTGGCACTCCCCCCAACTGGAAGTTTTTCTTGTTTTTTCTGTCTGCATTTTAGTAACCGGTCTCCAGCCTGCCCCCTTCGGGTGCAGCGCGTTCTGCCTTTTCCCCTCAAAGTCCGGGGGTCTTTGCCTCTCTGTTTTTTGTCTGCCAAAACCTGCCCCTCCTTTGATTTTTTTTTTCCTCCTTTTTTTTTTCCTCTTTATAGTGGTCACCGTGGCGGCGTTTTGAGGTCCAATCCTTCCACCAACTCCCCGCCTCGTCTTGCAAATCATTTTTTTCCAGTCAAGGTCTTTTGTCTTTCCTCGGACCGTTACGGCATACCTTCTCTTTTTTGTACTTGTTCCCGATTGATTGGCTCGCGTTTTTTTCCCGTCCTACTCCGTCGGACTCCCAAAAGCTGTGACCTTTTCCCCCTCATCGTTCTTTCCGCACCCCCATAATAAAAAAAGTTGATCAAGTATTTCGCCCCCTATTTCCAATGGGGGCATGGCTTCCACTCTTTTTTCCCCCAGTTTTCTCTCATTTTGTTGGTGAAGAAAAACCGGTTCCTTTGCAGTTTTTCACCCTTCCCTCCTTCCCCTTTGAGGTGCTCGACGTTGGTTCCTTTTTTTTTTTTTTATCGCTCATTTTTCCCCCCGGTGACCCGTCCGACCGGCCACCTCCCCCCCTCCCCCCTCTGGTTAGCGCCCTCACCATTTCCCCTTTTTTTTCAGAGTCTGATAAAGTCTTCTCTCTGTGCTTGCCCCTTGCTTCCCCCTTGTTCCCTACAAAGATTCGGGAAAACTCGAACTTTTTTTAGCCTTACCCTTCTTCCCTCCTAGCTTATTGTTTATCAGTGGGTTTTTAACATTCCCCCGTAAATGCTTGTTGCCTTTTTGCAGCGGACTTATCCACCCCTTATTTTTTCCTTTGACTTCCTTTCCCCCGAGTTTTTTTTTTTTTGATTTCCCCTGATCCCATGGAGTTAATAGGGTGCAAACGCCCTTTTGCAGCACTCCCCCTCCCACAAATGCCCCCCCACGATGGAAACCAAACCACTCCCCCCCGGGACGTACACACCCTTCCCTGCTCCTTTGGAGAGCATGAGTTCCTCTTTTTCCGTTTTCTGAAACCTGAGCATTTTTTGTTCTTCCCCATTTTTTTTCTTTTTAGTGCCGGGATGCAACTGCCTGCTATTTTTTTTTCCAAAGATTTTCCCTTTTTTGCGCTGTGTTTCCTTTGCTTTTCCCGTTTCTTCGCCCCTTTCTTGGAAAACGGAGGAGAAGAGTTCGGAATTTTTTTTTTCGTGCTTTCTTCGTATTCGCTTAAAGTGAACCATGCCCTTTCTACTTCCCTT
>Ga0179593_1287979_pt1 | contig 12172 bp, 11 predicted proteins | sample CZODoug2_1_08_16_FD_185931 | JGI IMG/M metagenome (GOLD analysis project Ga0179593, IMG submission 185931) | Vadose zone soil fungal communities from Angelo Coast Range Reserve, California, USA - CZODoug2_1_08_16fungal (PacBio error correction) | ecosystem: Environmental > Terrestrial > Soil >... | reverse complement strand
AGTCTTATGTCGGATTTCCCTTGATACCCTCCTACCGATCGAAGTGTTTGGAGTCTCCGCGAAACGGACCGGCGGACCCCCCCCCCCCCTATATGGTGCCGAGTAAGGTTCCCCTCGTTTTCGTGAGCCCGAGCTTTTCATGTCCTGTTGACCACCTCTATACCCTTGAAATCAGTCCCCGAACCGGCCCCTCCTGTTTGAGCATGTCTTCTTATTTCGTCCCCGAGGAGTTCCGCGCTCTGGCGCGAAAAGTCTCCGTCAAGAATCCTTACTTCCGCTGGCACAAACACGATTTTCCTCCCAGTTTCGAGAGCCCTTTTTTGCGCCCCTGCGTTTACCTTTTAATCAAGTTAGTGCTTTGTTGAATTATTGTCTGTTAATCCCTAGCTTCCGAATCTTTCGACGTTAGTCTTCCTCTTATATTATCGATTGGACAAACAGTTACTTCTTGCGGCCTTTTGATGGAATCAATAAGTCTCTTCATGTCGTCATTTAGCGGTTTTAAAAATTTTCGATCCCTTCTCTCGACCCATGCGCCGCCCTTTTCACTAGAATGTCGAGACGTTCTTTAGGTACCCGTTTTTTTTCCAAACCTCGGCTTCTTTGCCCCGTTTGTCATTTAGATGAACCCCCCTCCGTCGCCGATATTCTTTTGATTGTGACTTGCTTTCCCCCTTGAGGGGTTCCCCAACACCCATCGGCAAAAAAAAACTATTGAGCCCCTTTTCGATTCTTGCATGTTTATACCGCTCTCAGTCTCCTCCCATCTTTTGTGCCCTCTCGGGTAATTTTCACCTTCAATTTTTTGACTTTTTTTTTTTTTCAAAATTTTCCTTCTTCTTGTACTTGCCTCACTTGCTCCGGTGGGACCCCTCCCGAGAAACCCCCCCCCACCCCCCCACCCCACACCCCCAGTTTCTTCGATATAGAAACCTTCTCGTCTCCAGGCTGTTTTCGAACTCTTTTTTTGTGCAACCCCCTTGCTTTATTGTAGTTACTTGTTTTATGGTTTTTTCCTTTTAACAATTTTTTTTTTCCCCCCCCCAATAACACTAGTTTTATTTTTTGGAGTCCCCCCCAAACGAACCCCTTCTTTCAGTCGGGCTGTATTCTCCTTTTTCTGGACATCCCCCTTGTGCATATGTTTTTTTTCAAACTTTTCTTTTTTTTTTTTTAATGTTCCAAGTTGGTTTCAAAGCTTTCTTAGCGAATCCTCAATCGTCAATCACATAGGTGCCGGTCTTGGTGCCACGAATGTTGCTTCGAAGCAACAATCCCCCGGCCCTTCGGCCCGAAACGCCTCTTACTCCTTGTTCTTCCATGCCCTCTTGAATGGGACCTTCTTGATGCCCTTCAACCCCCCCCTAAGTTCCCCAGTTTTTTGCACAAGAAAATTGCCTTTGCAAGGGGGGTGTTTGTTCACACGCACCGCGTTTTTCGCGATCTTTTCTTTTCCAGTGGGAGTTACCCGACGGTCTTTTTCCGTCCACCGTTGTCTGTTGCGGTCTTCCCCCCATACTTCCACTCCCTGTATCGAAATCCTCTATTCTTCCCGTCGACCCGAAACTTGCGTTAATGCCGGGGGTCGAAGGACCCTGATGTTCACCGCTTTTTCTTGTGTTCACCGAGTTTTCCGACGAAATCCCCTTGTGTGACTTTTAGGTGTGCAACCCCTCGACTGTTTCGCCCGCCCCCCCTTTTCATCTCGTTCTGAGCCGAGCGCTCTTTTGTCTTTTCGAAGAGATTTTTCCGCTTCCGCCATCTTTGTGTGTGTGTCGGTTGCCAACCCATGGCACGTGGCTGCTCGGCGCCCACCCCTCTTGTTTTGAGGCAGCACGAGCCGCTATAGTAATTCCTCTCTGCGATATGCTCGGTTTTTCCGCCCTAGGCTTAAGTCGGTCTTAGGCACCGACTGTTGCCCCCCCTTCCCTTTTCTTTTCTTGTCCCTGATGCTGCAGGAAAAAATTCTGTGAGGTTCGTCTCTGCACCCTTCGGATTCTCCCCCCTCGTTAATTGGACCAAAAATCTGGATATTCTCGGAGGGCTCCCAGTACGTTTGAATCTTCCTTACCAGTGATATCTTACGCGTTCCCTGTCGTTTTCGCCTTTGCCCCCTCCGTCCCCAAACCAACCTGAGTTTTTGATACCACTGCAAACCTGTCTGAACCAACAAAACCTCTGGACGATTTTCCCGGGACTCATTGCCGCTTTTCTGGCCCCCCTCCGTTTTCCCTAGACTGCTTTGCCCGCACACGTCCCCCATTGCGACACTCCCCGACCGTAAATCTCGTGCGTTTTCACTGGGCTTCTTCTCCTGCTTCCTTGACACTTCCTTACATCGTAAGCCCCCACTCGCACCACCTTTTTTTTTTTTTCTTTTTATTTCACGACCGCCCGGCGGACACTCACCACCTCTTAATTCGTGGCCGGTTCCACAGTAAACGACCTTTCCTAGTGTCAGATCCAAATTAACCGGCCCCGCAGCCCCTTTTGTTGATCTTTCTCGCGAATAACCTTAGCGGCAAAATTAGGCCCCCCCCGACCGATTCTGGTTTATTTAGGGACGTTTCATAGTCCTCAGAGTCATTTTCACCACCGCTTGCCTGAGTTCCAATTTTGAACCCCGATCCGCGGTGCCCTTTTCCCGCTTCCTTAACTTTTCTGTCTCCCCACTGCGACCCAAACTCCTCAGTAATGGGGGCAGGGTTGGCTGGATTTTCCTTTAGGACGACCCTAGGGCCCCCGAACGAGAACCTTCAATGTCCCCCCACAAATGATTGGGACTTTTCAATTTCTTCGTCGGTGGGGGCATTTAGGGATTTTACCCAAAGACTTGTGTCCCTGGACCCAAAAAGGGGACTTGGGGTGGGTGTGGTTAGTGGCGTTGCTGGTTTTGTACCTTTCGCCGCAGCTCTTTCTCGCGGCTTGCCGTTTCGGCACCCTTTGAGCTCAGGCGTACACCCACCCCAACCCCCCAAACCTTGCCTTTCCGTTCTAACAAACCTCCGACCGGCTTTTTCATTGAGTCGATTCTTTCTTATTGGCCAACCTGGGCCGATAGCTGTTTTGACGGTAGGCCAACATACACAACGGCCGCGGACTTCTGTTTCAGCTAGTCCGTATTGCAGGTCGGTCGACGAGGGGAGCTTCCTGAACTTCTCCCCGAGACCACAGGCCCTTCAACCCCGCCGATTATTCGTCGCGATTGACTTGTCTCTGCTGATTCTGCGGCGTGCACTTTTTTCTATCCAGTGATTTCCTCAAGCGCAATTCTTCTTTTCCAATATCCTTTTTGGTAGAGAGACTCTTTGGCTTGTCATCTTCCCCACTGGGAAGAAGACGCTCTGCAGCGCCGCCTTCCCGACGTTTCCCCCTACAATCGCGAGAATTCATCGAGGGTTTCAGTGACGGTGTCTTTGCTCGTTCAGGCGTCCCGCGTTCTCAATTCGACTGATCCCGGATTAGCAGGTTCCTTGTGGCTTTGCAGGTAGTGGTGGCGACTTTTGTCCAAATCGTCGCTTGGCACCCCGGTGGACAGCGATCTACCCTAGCCGTCTCGGCGTTTTATGCCCTTATGAAAAACGCGTTTTTTTTCAGCCTGCGCCCAGAGGTTCCTGCCCCCTGAAGCCGCGGGAAATCTGATGGCGGAACATTAACGCATCCCCCAACCCCAAAAATAGTGTTTTCTTGTCCCCATGGCGTGGCAACAAGCCCTTAAAGGGCCCCCCTAAAGTAACCCTTTCCCCTAACGGTTTTCTGCGTAGCGGGCTTTTTCCCTTCTTGCTAGTGATTCATGCCAAACTTGGTGATATTGTGGATCGCTTTTCCCCCATTGAACTACATCTTTACGTCTGGCGGTCAGAGGTATGGAATTTTCCTCTCTCGGCGCCCCTTTGAAACATTGATATTTCGGCGATGAACCTCCAAAACCCCAGGTCTCATTGCCGCGAGATTATAGATCTAGATCAACGCTGGATTGCGTTCCCAGTTATTTTCCTTTACTTATTAAGAGCTTCCTTTGTAAGCCCGGGCCAGCGCTTCCCCCGAGGTGGTCTGATTCTTGCTGCGGCGTGACTACGGACTTGTGGTTTTTTTTTGGTAGCTTTCCCTTTTACGCTCCTTTTCCCTCCCCCGCGAGAAGCGCCCATTCACCCTGCTTTCTGACTTTCGGCTGGAGTGCGTGTTTGTTGGCGTGGGGGTTGGGTGATCCCCGTTCGAATTCGCCCCATAATTTTTCTTTTTTTTTGGCAATGCCTCATCACGTTTTCCAGTCTTCGATGTTTTTTTACGCCTTTTGCATATCTCGCAAATTTTTTTCCACAATGGTGTTGGGATTGATTCAAAGGCTCCCCTCTGTCACCTACTCGTAATATAAATGAAGTCGTCCAGATAAGGAACACGCGCGCTTTTCCGCGTTGCCAAGAACTACCCCGTATTTTTTTCCCGATGACCCCGAGGCGGATCCCGTCGGGTTACGGAGACTCCAAGACAAGCGTTCACGCAGACCGTGGTCACGCGCTCTGGGCTGCCTGCCGCCCGCCGTTCCTAGGTCCGCGTTTTTACCGAGTCCATCGCAGAGTTAAGGAGCTGTATATGAGCGTTACTTTTTCGTCCGACCCAAGATTCTTTCCGCGTTTTTTCAGAATGTTTTCAAGCTGTTTCCTAATCGCTTTCTGATTAAGGCCAAAAGCTCCCTGACTCCTCTCATCTGCTTTTTCTATGATCGCGGGTCTCCCCCCAACCCGTTCTTTAGGCGCCCCGACAAGTCTCAACCCCCATGGAGTTATTCACTCTGGAAACCCTTCAAAATCGTGTTGTCTTTTTTCTGTCCTTCTCCCCTTTGCGTCATTGCCTCGCCGGGTCGGCTTTTTGTCCTTTCTTGAGTGCTCTCCCCCGATGGGCGTGGAGCCTTTTTGAGAGAAATTCTCCCCCATTAAACCGGTGGGCGGTGAATTTTTTCGTGCAACCCGATACTCGTCTTCTCGTCCAACCGCGGTGTTTTTGTCCCCAACCCCTGCTTCCCCCCCCCCATTTCTGGATTTTTCCCCCCAAAGGCTTCTCGTGGAGGGCCTAAGTAGGCAAAAGGGTCTGGGGGTTTGTGGGTTGACCGTTTTTCCCCCCCCCCCCCCAAAGTTTCCTTTCACGATCCGATCTTCTGCGGGCCGAGGTGGGTAGGTGCTGAGTCCCTACAGGCTGCGCACCCAACAACGGCATCCCCTTTTTTTTGATGGAGATTCTCGTTTGCCTCCGCTTTGTGACCACTGGACTGATTGTTTTCCCAACACCCCTTCCTATAACCCAGTGATGTCCCCGACAGATAGCAACAACGACGGCCATTTCGTGGGTTTCGCATATGGCTGATTCTTCAACCCCCACCACCAGGCCCCCACCCTCTGCTTAAAAACTTAAAATCTTTTCAAAGCTGCCACCAGCCTGAAGCGCTGTCTATATAGCGACATTGTTTTCTTGGGCTTCTCCGGATCCTATACTTCGCGGTCCTCACGTCAAATTAAAAAGTCAAAAAGGAAGTGCAGGAACCATGATGCAGATTGTTCACGATAGCTCCCTTATCCGTTCCTCTCGAACTGTGCTCACCTTTTGCGATTTTTTCCCCTTCCCCCTTTTTCTGTGACCCTTTTTGCACGTCACTCTATCGGATTTTCTGACGGCGGTTATCTCCCCTGAAAATGGACACTCTTTTCAAAACTCTGAAGAAACACCCTCCTTACTATCTCTCTTCGTTTCCTTCGTTCGCATTAGAGCCCGTGATAGGACTGACACCTTTTTTAATCGCATAGAAGGCTGGGATGGAGGCGCCCTTTTTTTCAAAGTCCAAGGACTTTAAAATATGATAATCGTGATCGAAAAAGGAGAAGGTATTCCTCTTAATAGGGACCACAAAGACGGCCACCCCTTCCCTTTGTCCTTTTCAAACGATGATGCGCGCTCCCAAGAAAGCTTGGATTATTGAGCCATTCTTGAAAGATGTTCACTTCCCCGAGGAGTGAGTCATCTTTTCTGCACTCCCGAATCGCGTGGACCTCCTTGAGACTATCTTTAAGGACCTCAACAGGGAGGTATGGGCGGCGATGTTTCAGGAGATGGGGGCCTTTTCCTCCCGTCTCGCGCTCGCCCCCCGCGTTGCCTTTCCTCGGCAACCTAGAGGTTTCTTCGGTGGCTTCGTCGTTTCTTATCTGCTGGCTGCTGAGCGCTACATCTCTCTCTTCTTTTCCCCCCTCCCCTTCCGTTGTTGTTTTCTTCTCTCTCTCTGTCGCTTTTCGCTCTGCGCCAGGCTGCGACCCTCTCCGGACCGGCTACCCGCCTGGTCCGAGTGACCGTTTCCACCTGCCGTTGGCGAGCAGCCTGCCGGATGTCTGGTTTTCTCCACAAGGCCCCCTCAGGCCTTTCAAAGCCCTGGCCGTCCACAAACACCCCCCCTGAACCCCCTTTTCTCCTTGCGATTAGTAGTCCCCCTTGAAAGTTAGCGATGTGGCGGTTCAAGATTTCCAGCCCCCCCGAGCTAGGTCACCTTCGTGAAATCCACGCCTTTAGCAGCTTCCTAGCTCGGTTTTGCTCCGGTTGGGGTTTTCGCGATCATCAGTCCACCATTACAGTGGTGGGTTCTTTTCTATAGCTCCGACCTGATTTCCCTCTAATTTTCTCTCATCGCTAGATAGTATCAGATGACCCCAAGTCATTTTTTCTGCCGCCCTTTTGCTTATCCTGTTTCAATTTTCTTTTTTTTTTTCAATTCCGATCAACTTGGCTACGGTACGCTCCAAGATCATCGACTTGAGATCCTTGTATTGTGTTTCGTTTTTCACAAACTCGGACTATTTGAAAGGGCTAGTTTCTTCCACCGAGTCCGCCGTCGATTTTCGATTTCGTGATTTTCACAGATGGGGCATATGTCAAAGCACCCCCCCCTTAACGAGCCAGTTTTCCCGAATGGAGGTGTTTTTATCCTCTCTTCCTACTCTTTTCTCCCAGTTTCATTCTGACACAGGGGTTAATTTCCCCATTTTTGACTTTTATTTCCCTCTTCCGTTTTTACTGATCAACCCCCCGATCCTGGGACTCCCCCCCGAGAAAACACAATCGCGATATTCCTTTTCAAAAAGAGGCTAGCTTTTTTCCCAGGCATGTTTGTTGCGCAACGTTTGCCAAAACCCTTCTTTGGAGGTAGATAATTGCTGCCTGGTGTTTGAGATCATAGTCTCTCCCCCACTCCCCTGTTCTTTCTTCCGGTTCTCCGTCTATTAACATCCACTTGAGACTTTCACCAGCCCACTTTGTTCACCTGTCTTTCCCTCCACCCGTGTTCCCCCCCTCCATCGGCTGTCCGGCATGTGTGCGGGTGCATGTTGAGGCTGAAGCCCACCTCCCCCTTCGCTGCCGCAGTATCGTATCTTTCTTGAAATTGCCTGAATTGTCCCTCTTCCTGCCTGAACATTTGAAGGAGAGCCGTGCTCCGAAATTGCCCCAAGGTTTTTGGGTGTTTGGAACCCGACCCGCGTTGTTCTAATATCGTTCTTTTAGTGGTGCGGAAAAAAGAAAAGGTCGTCTCCGCCAAATGTCTTGAAGGTTTTTCCCAAAATCTTCCCCACGACCATCCGGCCTAGCACCCTCGCACTCCCCCCCTCCTGGGTTGTGCCAGTGGCGGACCCAAATTGCTAGGGGCTCCTTGGGCAAGGTCAACCGATTTTGTGGTTCGTCCCGGAAGCCCCGTTTTTTCGCGCTTGGGGGCTACCTGGCCCTTTGAGTGCCTCCCGTATCATTCTCGTCGAGCTCTGATTCCTTTAGCCGAGATTGCTCTTCCAGCAATAGAGTCTTCGGGCCTCAGCCCCCCTCCCTTGTTTGGGCCGAACTCCTTAGTTTTGTGTTAGTAGCCCCGAGACGCCTCGAATTTTTTGCTCATTCTCGTCTATATGCTCGGTCTATCCTGGATTCCTCACTTCGGCGGCTTTCATGAAGATCTCTCAACCGTTATTCGAAATTGGCACATTCCGTAGTCCTTCCCCGGCTGATCTCCTCGCAGATTTAGCGGTCAATGGTAAATTTTTGTATTCCCCCCGCCGGCGCGCGCGGTTGATCTTATCGTCCCTTTCCGTGATATTATCACGTAGGTGGTTGACCGTCTTGGGAGAGGGGCCGAGAGGCACCCCACAACCCAATTGCTTGGACTCGTTACAGTCTTTAAAAAAGGCGGACCACAAACCCCCCCCCCAACACAAGTGACTCTTTACCGTTCGTTAGGCTTGCCGATAGAGGTCGTTAAGTCATCTACGGTCTGTTCTGAAACAAATTCCATTTTCCGTTCCGCCCGTCCGTCAAACCTATAATCATCTCTTCGTGCATTTTCAGGTCGCTTTAGTCTCCACGTTTCAACCGCGTCGTTGCTCAACTTCACCCCACCAGTCCTCGGTCCCTGGACCGCCGCTCTGACCACACCCAACCTCGGCCCCGTTGCGCCGCGGCCATCCCGCACCTTTCTTGATAATTTAAAGTTGGTGCCTAAGAGAAAAGATTCCCCGTCACCAGCGTTGTTTTTACGCTCGCGAAATCGAGGCTTAAAGGTTGATTTTATGTTTTGGTGCCCTTTTTTTTTCCACTACGTCCAGCAGAAGCATTGGCAAGGTTTCCCCGGTTTGCGCCGGCCGAGCCGCTTGGTCCCCCCTCCCGCCGTGATTACCTAAGGCCCCATTGCACCGCTCTTTCCCCAAGGATCGCCCACTTCCCTTTTGCCTTTCATTCTGGCACGTCAGTGGCAAGCACGCTAATCATGTTTCCCCCACCACCCTTGGGCTTTGGTCCGTTCTTTGGGCTTAGGCTTTCCCTGATGTTCCGTGGAAACCCCCCTTTTTTTTTTAAGGGTGTTGGGGAACGTGATGGCGTTACCAGGCGGGCTTGGGTACTTGGTCGTTCCATCCTCTAGTGACTCGGGATTCTCATTTCGGCAACCCTTTCTCCCCAGGCTGAAAAAAACGCTGGTTTTCACCCCGCGAAAATCCGAAGGATTCTGTCCTTTCCCTCCTGCTGTAAAACTTTTTTTTATTTTTATTTTTTTTCTGCTGTTGCCAACACGGTGGGCTTCCCCTCTGCGTGGGCCGTTAAACGGCCCTACTTCCCCCCCCCTCTCTCCTGTCTTTTTTTCCTAGTTTCACATCTAAAGGTCGACGATGGGATTGCGAAAGGGAAAGCCGACCACCCCCCCTTCCAACCTTTTTTCAAAACCACCCCCCCACCCTCCGCTTTTGAGAATTCGTCGCGTGATTGTCGTGTCCTGCGCTTGAGTGTGGTGCTTTCGTCTCTCCCATTGTCGCTGACCCGGCCGCGCAATCTCTCTCTTTAATCCTCTACTGTGTTGTTGTGTTCTCGCTATTGGCTGGCCTATTTTTGCTAAACCCTGGCTCTTTGTGGGGACAGCGCTGCCCTGCCCGGGCTTTTACCCCCCCTTGAGCCTTCCTTTTTTTCATAGCGGGTGAAGTTTTTTTTTTTGTGGTGATGTAATTTCCTGTTTGATCTTTTTCAACGCGGGTCGGCCCTTAGATCATTGATCGGCTTTCCCACGAAGTCGCGGCTTTGCAGTAGGCGTGGCGAACCCCCCCCGAAGCTTTTAGTTGTGGAAAGGACGCCCCCCTCTGACCGCACATACTCCTTCTTCGTTGTTTTTTGTCCCCATCGTTTTTCGCATGTCCGCTTTTGACCGACAAACCAGAGATCTAACGCGCGCGTTCGACGTTCCCCTTTGCCCACCTCCACCAAACCCCCATTCCAGGTTTCGGGGAACCCCCACAACACGCTGGGAAAAGGTCCGTCCCCTAACGTTTTTTCCCCCTTCCCTCCTTTGGGCCCTTTTTTCGCTTGATTTGCCAATTCAATAGGCCCCCCATTTCCAAAGGCCCCTTCTGGCAGATAGTGGAGAGAGTGCAAAGGAAATGCAATTTACTCGTTCGGCTTGCTTTCTGCCTTGAAGCGAGGACCTCCTGACAATCCTCTGAGTGTATTTAAAGTTTTTGTTCCCCCCCCCACCATTTCTCTGGATTTGTGCTGTCTTGATTACTTCGCTCCGACAACGCTGTCTGTCGAGCCGTTTTTATCCTTATCCTAGTGGTGTCCCCTCCCTTTTGCCCAGCGATTCTCGGGTTGTGTTCTCCTTTTCGTTCTTTTGACGCGGGGACTGTTTTGCGGCTTTAGCTCCTTTTGATCCGATAGCACGCGCGAGAAGCTTTTCCCCTTCCACTCCCTCGCCTTCCCGTTTCTGCGCTTTACTGTGTTGAGTGGAAGACAGTCCACTTTTACTCGCACATATCTGGCAATGCCGGCTCAAGGGTGATATTCGATGTTTTGTTCCATCCCCTTTAATTACTATAGACCAAGTGACCCGCCGGTTTTTGGGACTGGTCAATTCTTACGACGGTCACCATGCGTTACCTCACTTCCTTCGTGCCTATTCCTATGCTCCCCCCTTTCAGCCCCGGGTCAGAATAGCTTTTACCGCCTGACTGAAGGATCCTAGGTTACAGACACCTCACCGTTCAGTTTTCCCGGGAAGTCTTTGCGGCTGTCAGCAGCCTAAGTCCAGCTAAGAGGCGACCCTCCCTAAGCGAGCTTCTTCAAGTAGAATCTCGAGTGGGGTTGGGTTGTTTACTCCTGAGTCCAAACCTTTTCTTATGTTCAGATCAATAAATCTTGTTTCTTTCTTCTATCATTGAGGATTTCAGTGAAAGATAGATCCGTTTTCCGATGAAGATACTAGATGAATTTGATCCCCGCGTCGTTTAGCCCCTCCCAACGACCCATTTTCCCCCCCCTTTCCCTCTTTTCCACCCAAGCTGGGGGACTTTTGCGGGCTTCGCCCGGTCGGCATTGCCGGCTTTTCCCTTCCGGGTCTGGTGCATATTTTTCGTGCTCGGCGAGTGGAAGTAGTGGGCGGTTTCGACCGGCGACCAGCACTTTTTCGGCCTCCGAACGGGTTGCGTCCGCACCGAGAAACGACGCTCCCCGCACCAAACGCTCGGTGTGCTTTCCACCCCCCCCCTCTGGTGCAAATTCTGGATTCACCCCGGTATAATGTGACCCCGTGGAAGAAGCCAAGTCCCGCGTTTACTTTCATCATCCTCTCGAGTGCGGTGCACATGCCCCCCCGGGTGGGTGGAGTTGATCGTAAACCGATGCCTCACCCTTACCGGCAGCCTTTGATGGACGATTGTCGTCCCCCTCCTTTTTTTCCTCTTTGCCCACTTTTGCCCGATTGGAAAAAACAACCAGTTGACCAGGAATCTCGTTTATACCCGCCCGCACCGAGAATTCATCCGCTTAGTTCTGTGTATTTGCCTTACAGTATGACTAGAACCCAAAAGAAGCCCTAGCCCCTCACTTCTCCATTGTCGCACAACGCCTTGAAGCCCCTAGCAGCGGTTTTTTCTTACGCCCTTGTTTGTTTTCCTTCAGGATTTTTTAATTTTGGTCGCGGTTTTAGAATTAACAACCCCCCCAACTCACACCCAGATGATGCACATTGCTTATTTAATGTCTGGCTTTACAACGAGTATCGAACACCCCGCCGTACTGGGCGTTTTTGATTTGCCCCCTCATTTTTTGTCGCCCATTACCTTCTTTACAGGGTTGGGTGGGTGTGGGGGTTTTACTTATCTCGGTCCCCTTCATCCCACACCCATGGCAGATGACCTTAGGTGTGCAAAATGAACCCACCCACAGTTTCAAATTACATATATTCTTCTTGATCTGAGCTTTGTGTTTGAAAATGGATCGGAATTTCACCGTAATTCGCTAGAAGCGCCGCTGTTTTTTTCCCGCAAAGCCAGGTACTGCCAATCTATGAATACGCGATGAGCAAGCGAAAGGATGCGTAGAGGACCACCAAAGTCCGGCACCACGACCTGGACATTTTGTTTCCCTCTGAGCCGGTTTTTTTCAAAACAGCTGGCGCTTTGTTACTTTTTCTGCCAGTCGGGCCGCGCCGGGGTCGAAATTTTTTTCCAGGCACTTCTTACGCCCTAATCTTCCGGCGCCCAACCTGAGCTCAGCGCATGGTGGCGTGGGGTCGTTTTTGCACCCGGGTCCTGGACAAATCTTTTTCCTTTACGTTCCCACATCGAGTTGGTCCGCTTTTTCTCGTTTTTTCGTAAGCGTGCCTTTCGACCCCCAT
>Ga0179593_1282697_pt1 | contig 12172 bp, 14 predicted proteins | sample CZODoug2_1_08_16_FD_185931 | JGI IMG/M metagenome (GOLD analysis project Ga0179593, IMG submission 185931) | Vadose zone soil fungal communities from Angelo Coast Range Reserve, California, USA - CZODoug2_1_08_16fungal (PacBio error correction) | ecosystem: Environmental > Terrestrial > Soil >... | reverse complement strand
TTTGAAAACCCGAACTCCTCGTTTCCCCCCCCCCCTCCGCTTGATGCCAGACCTCATGTGTGAGGAGCCTTTCTTTTTCTTTTTTCATTTCCCCTTAGTTTGGTGTCTCTCCCCCCCGCCTTGATAAGCGCCACTTCGGTTAGAAAGGCCCGTAGCAAACATCCTTCCCCCTTCTTTCGGAGTCCGCGGGTTTTCCCAACCCTCTTCTCGCCCTTCCCTTGGGAACCCCCGTTCCCTTTCTGAAACCCCTTTCTCATGTTCTGATTCGATCATTTTATTTTCGTTTTCTGATAACTTCTTCCTTCTTTTCCCACTGCCCCCCCGTTCTTCCAGGAAATCGCTCTGTTTTTGTTTCTTCCTCCCACTTTTCTCTTCCGCGGCGGCTGTGTATGATCTTTGTCATGCGCCTTCCACAAGTTTTCTTGTAACCTTGAGAAAAGCGCAGGCCCTCTTTTTTAGGCCCTTCACTTAATTAGGCTCCCTTTTTTCTATTCACTTTCCTTCCTTCATGCCTTTCATTAGTTCTTTTTTTCCCTGCTCCCCCGTTGCAACGTTTTTATGGCCTTTTCGCTATTTTGATTGCTTGTCCTTTGCGGTTTGTTGCTAGAGTCGTTTCTATGAGCTTTGCTTTCTTCCCTTTTTTCCCTTTCCTTGGTGTTTTCATGTATCACGTCTGCTCTTTCTTTTCTTGCCCATTTCCGTTCTTTGGGTACGGCTCGACCCCGTTTTCTTGCGGATTCGTTCCGATTTTTGGGGAGGGACGACCCTTTTCTCCTTTTCAATCGGGGCCGTGATGAATGCGCCGGTCTATTTTTTTTTGGCCCTGCTTGTGGTTGGTCTTTCGGTTGATGTGTGACTTTTTTTCACCCTTTTGAATGTTCCCCCTTTGATTTTGGAAGGAATTGGCCTTGTTTTTTTTTCGCTGCCGTGTTCCCCACACAACCCTCCACTTGTTTGGTTTTTCCTCCCCTGTCCCTCAATCCTACCTTGACGATGTTGTTCTTCGGTATTTTTTCGTTTTTCGGTCGAAGATCTGGACTGACGTTTCCTCTTTGGTCTTTCGAATTTTTTTTACGAGGGCGCGATTTGCCCCTTTCTTCCCCGCCCCCCCCCCCCCCCCACCCCCCCCCCCCCCCCCACCAACTTCTTTTTCCTTAGTTTTTTTTCGGTCTTCTTTTTGACCTGAGCGCTGGTGTTTTCTGTCCTGATTGTATGGCCGGCCGGACATGCCCCAGTCCTTCGTTCCCCGGTTCTTTGTCGTTCTTTGTTATTGCCTGTCCTTTCCAAATTTTCTTCTTTTTTCGGTAGTTTTAGTTGCCCCTTGTTTTTGACTTTTTCGTTATCCTGGGTAATCCCCTTTTCTAAAAAAACGAACTCGATTCCGTCTTCCCTCGTTGTCAATCCAACTTTTATCCCTCGTAGACGGACGTAAGCGGGGGCCACGCTCCCTCCCCCAGTTCTTTTCTGGGTGGTCGCTTTGAGGGAGCTTTTTGTTTTTGGTTTTGGCGTTCCTTGCTTTTTTTTTCACTTGTATTGCCGAGGAACTTCGACCTTCTCCTTTTAAAGCCATAGTTTTTCATGTTTTAGTGTGGCCCATCGCGTCCTCTTTCCCCTGTTCCCCCTGGGAAACCCGCCTCCCCTGCACGCAGCGCGTGTTTTTTTTTCGCTCCCTCACTTTCCTTCGGAACCCTCCCCCCCAGATGTCTTTCGTTCTCCGATCTTTTTTCCTTTCTTCGATTTCAGGCTCCTTTTGGTTATTTTCCACATAAAGGAGGAAGTTCTTCCTCGTCCGCCCGTTTCTTTAAGTTGCTCACTGCCGCCGCTTCGTCAAGGTCAAGCCCTACCCAAGAATCGATGTCGACTTCTAAACGCTGTTCCTTGATTCCGCCGAGGCTCGGACCAACCCAAGGCTCGCTGCCCCTCCAGTTTCTTTCAGTCGGTGGCACCCCCCATTTGGATCAACCACACCGAATCTTCCCTTTTTCACCTTTTGGACCTTTCTCACCCCCCAGGTCCAAATTCGTCGGCATTGCCTCTGCCCGACAGACACACGCCTAAAAACCTTTTAGCCCTTTTTTCCCTTTCGATCGTCCTGGTCCTCTTCGGTCACTTGCTCTTTCCATTGTTCCCGGCATCGTCTTTTTCCGCCTTTTCCTTTTCCCTTGGTGAACACAGAAGTACCTACGTGATATGTTTTTTTTTTTTCCTCTCTGTGTTTCTCTATTGAATGCACAAGGGCCCGTAAATGTTCCCCCCCCCTTATTTCCTGCTTTCTCTGCATCACCCAGACCCCCTTCCCCACCACGTGCCACTTCCCTCTTCTCTACTGCCAGTTTTTTTGGTTTGATTTTTTGCCGAGTAGAATTTTTGTAGTTAAGGACCTTGTCAAGTCCATTCCACTTGCTTTGCTCCTAAATCCCCTGCATCCTGGGACATTTTTTGGACTCGTTCAATCCCCGGCAGCTTTTGCAATTTCCTTCCTCACCTTGCAACCCCAATTGGGTCCTCCCGGCGGTCTTCATGCGCATCGCCTTAAATTGATGACCGCGTCGGATCCCGCATTAGTCCAGTCCGCGCCCCTTTGCCCTGGGTCGCCTTCCGGTCATTTTTACGACTCTCACCGACCCCGCTCACTGCTGCATCATCTCTCGGCCGAACTGCGTTGACATACTTCTTGGGGACTCCCCATTTCATGTTTGCTTTCTCGTCTTATTTTTTTATTTTTTTTTGTTCCCACACCTGTCTTGAAGCCTGGACCGATGGTTTTTTTTTCTACACTACTCGTTCCGTCCTTTTCCCCGTGTGGTCTTTCGACACCCAAAAGAGCTCTGCCCGGTCAAAGTTCTGTGGACCACCGAAGAATTGACCCCCCCCCTTTATGTTTTATCCGGGCCCCTCCTCCGCTTTTTTACTATTTTTTTGAACATTTTTGCCAGTTCCAATTTATGTCACCCAGTTTCCCCCTTCGATATTTTTCCCCTCTCCTTATGGACCTCCGTTCCCCAAAGTGGTACTTTTTTGCCTCTGTGATGGCGTTTTGGCCTTCCCAAGTTAGTTTTCCGTTTCGCTGTTTCATTTTTTTTTTTTTTTTTGGAGTTGCGACAAGTCATTTCCTCTCAGAGTCCCTCAACTTTCCCTTTGCTTTCCTTTCCACCGTTGTCCAATCTGCTCAATTGCCAGAGGTTTCCCTGGAACGGAGTCGTTGCGGGATGTTTTCCATTCAACTCCCTCCGTTGAGACCTCTCGCCCCTTCCCCTGATCTCCTCTTCCCAGTGCGTTTGACTTCCACTCCTTCAAAGCAGAATTTTATATCCCCCGACGAAGGAAAAAATGTCTTCTCCCTTTTTTTTCGAGACCCCCTCCCCCCCGGTTTGTTTAAGATTCTTCCCTTAGTCCCAACATCCCCGTCCAAAGTTTGGGTGTGTTTTTTTTCCATTCTACTTCAAAATGAGGGATTCCCTTCGTTGGCTTCAGACCTACCCCTTCCCTTTTTGCCAGCGGCGCCCACGTTCCAGTGCCCTGTGTTCCTCCCCTGCTCACCCCTACACCTATAAAACAGTCACATTTCTTTTGATCAGTTTCTTTTTCCCCCAGCGCCCGATCTCATCGTGCCTTTCGTTTTATCCCTTAGGCATTTCTCCCCCCCTCGTCCCACTTACAAGGTTTACCTTCACGTCACTCCCCAGTGGTGTTTCTTTCTTTTTTTGTCTCTCATCCTTGTTGCACTTTGGTGCGGTGCTTTTTTTTTCCTGGTGCATCGATTGTTTTTTTGTCCACCCATCTCCGGCCGCTCTTTCTTTTTCATGTTTTGGTTCCCCCCCCCAATAGAGTCTTTTGTTGGGCCCCCTGGGTTCATCGTTTTAAACCCCAAACTTTGCAGTGTTTTATTTTGTTCCAGCCGTTGTTCGTCTCTGCTTCCCTTTTCAACCCCCAATGTCTTCCTCCTGGATTTTACCTTACACTTTCGACCTCTTCGCCCTTGTTTTTCTTCCTTGGTCCGAAGGCTTTTTTTTTTTCTGCACTTCCTTTTTTTTAGTGACCGGGCTGATGTGTCCGGTTTTAGGTTATTGTTGGTCCCTGAGCGGTGCCCTTCCATACTGCGTTGTTTCCCTCTTCTTCAACAAGGGTTGTCCTTTTTTGGCGTTTTTTTTCATGTTTTGTCGTTGTGCCACCCCTACACTCCGTCGTCCCTCTTGCCTGTTCGCCTTCTACCATAGATTTTTTATATAGTTTCTTTTTGAAAACCGCCCCACTTTTGAGACGGAACGCGCTTTGCTCTTTTTTTCTTTTTTCTTGTTTTCAGCTGCCGCATGTTGGCTTTGTCCTTCTCTCTATTTCTTCATCTTTTTTGCTTTCCTCCGTCGGACTGCGGCATTGGTTGTCCCCACAGGAACAGATATGCGTCCCCTCCCCTCCTTCGTTTCTTGTTTGGCAGGTGGGTGCTTTTCTTTCGAGCCGACACTATCATGCACCCCCCTATCTAGTCCCGCTCCCTTCTTTTTTCAGTACTTTCTTGGTGTGAGTCCTTTTTGTTTATCAGCGACGGCCCTGTTCAACCCTCCTTGCCTTTCTTTTCCCCCCGGACTTTCCTTCCCTTTTTTAAACATCCCTTTACTTTTACCCCCTGTCTCCTCTTTCAGACACTCTCCGGGACGTTTTAGGCCGCCTGTTCCTTGTTTTTTTTGCCCTCACCAGGGGCGTTTTTATTTTCTTCCTTTCCCCCTTCGTTTTTCTTTCCCCTTTTTTTCCTGCGGCAGACGTTTTCAATCTTTCATCCCCCTTCCTTCTTTTGCAAAATGATGCCCGTTGGACAAACACCCCCCACTACCCATTTTTTCCTCCCCATGGAAAGCTGTCGAACTTCTTTTTTCCTTGGAATTTTTCTTTTTTCCCCTCTTGCATGCGGCAGCACGTTTATCCATTTTCCGCATGTTTGCGCACCGCACTGCCTGTACTTTTCGTCCATTTTTTTCTTTTCCTTTCCGTTTTTAAGTTTCAGCCTTTTCCTTGGCTTGACACAACTGATGACGACTGCGGCTTGCGCCACCCGTCCCGCATGTTCTTTTTTTTCATATTGTTAAAGTGAGTTTTTGGTCAAGTTAACTGTTTTTTTCCTTTCCCGTCTTCAACACGGTTGTCGTTTTCTTAGCCACCGTTCCGGTATAGCAGGCGTTTGCCTGATGCTGTTGACCGGCCCCTCTCTTTCGTTGGCTTACCCATTGGGTTCTGTATAGACGTTTAGTGTGTTGGCACTCGTCGTCCGATCCCTCTTTGTCTATTCCCTTACTCACTTCCGTTCCTTGTTAGGATTTTCTTTTTCGACGCTTTTTATTTCTTGGAGGTTGCCCTTCCTTTTTCCCCCCCTTATTTCTGTGTTTGATGCACCACCGTCTTTGGCTCGTTTCATGTCTTTTCGTTCTGCAGTTGTCCTTTTCCCTTTCTTTCTTTCCTTCTTTTTTTTTCCTTGAATTGGCCGCGCCCCTTTCCGGTCCTCGCCTTCCCGTCCTTCTCTGCCTATTAAGGCAAGCGCACCAATCTTTCCCAGTACCCTTTTCTTCGTCGAGTTTGGTCATCTTCCCTCCCTGTCCCGACACTTTTCTTCCACATTCTCCCCTTGTTAACGGAGCATTTTTTTGTGTCTCGTGCGGAGTTTTCTTTTTTTTTCCCCACTTGATTCTTTTCGACTGTTTAAACGTTTGCATTTTTGCAGGAACCCTTTTTGCCTTGGCGGTCCCGGCCCTTTTTTTGGTCAAACGGGGGCGGTGAGTAGAACCTTTCCTTCTTTCTGCTGGAATTTTTTCTTTAATGTCTGACGCAGGGGGCGTCTCTAGGTGCCTTTGTTGCAACCAGTTCAATCCGAAATTAGGTCCTTCTCTTCCCCCTCCCCCATTCCTTCCTCCCGATTCTTTATTCATGCGTGCCAAAATTTTTTTCCAGCGACTGGCTGCTTGCTTGATTTGCTCTTTCGTTTTGTTTTTTTAGTTCTTTTTAGTCCCTTGTGAAGGCTTTGCTTCCTTCTTTTACACGGGATCGTTCTTTAGGGCTTTTTTTCGTTCCCCTATTTTCCCCCTCTTCTGCCTTTGCCTTGGTGCATTTTTTTTTTCTTCGTTTGGTCATGTTCACCCCTGACCCTCTTGTCCTTCCCTTTGCATTCCCGTTTTTTTATGGCCCGCTCTGTTGCTGCGCTTTTTTTGTTTTTGTCTTGCGGTGGTTTGCAGACGGCGGTCTACTCGTTTTTCCAGGTGAAAAGTTTTTGCAGTTTTTTGGTTGCTTTTTTTTTCCTTCTATAAGGGGCTGCGCGTGACCCCCCCACCCCCCACCTTCTTCCGTTGTTGATGTTCTTTTATGTCACTGTGACAAATCGATACTATGAGAATGGGTTTTCCCTGCGAATCTTGCCGGTCTATTCTCTTTTCAACGGCTCTTCTTTTTTTTTTTTCTTTTTTTTTGACCTCTTGGGTTTCGCAACAGTTTTGTTCGTCCTTCAGTTCCTTTTTTTTCCTTGGTGAAGGGGGTGGATTCGTCTTTTCCCTGGACGCGCTTCGGTGGTTTTCATGAACGATTTAGCATAGGTCAACTTGAGTCCCGCCTTTTCCAGCGAAAGGTTAAGCTCGTGTGTTCTCCCGAAAACTCCTAAAATTTTTTTCTTGTTGTCTCCTTCTTGCCTTTTTGACCCGAGCCTTTCGTTTGAAGGGCTAACGTTACTCTTCGATTTTTCCTTCTTCTCTTCGTGTCATCCCCTGCAGGGCCCCTTTAGTCGCGACCTTTTCTTGATTTCTTCGACTTCTTGTGTCTTCTTTTCTTTTTTTGAGGTGGTGCTTCCGCTTCCGCTTTTTTCCCCCCTTTGATTTTTCGTTTTCTTTTTTCGAGTTCACCCGGATGTCATCTTCTTTTTTTTTCCTCCTTGTGTTTTTTTTTTCTTAGAGATGACCACGAGGTTCTCGCCATGGTAATTCCCCCCTTCCGGCCTGCCTTTTTTCTCTTTTTCAAAGTTTTGCTCCCCTCACCTTCTCCCGGTCCCCCTCCCTGTTTCCTCCGTGCGGTCTTTTCCTTGTCATCGTCGATTTCACTTCTTTTTTTTCTTTTGGTTAAACAAAGAAATGGAGTTTCCCCCCCCCTTCGATTGTTCCGTTTCTTGCCCCTATTACCCCCAGCCGGAATACTCCCTTTAAATGTCGAGCTCTTCCCCCACCAAGTTGTTGCCCCAGCTTCCTTTTAGGATCTTTCATTCCCTCCACGATCTCTCACACACTTTTCCCCCTTTCTGCGCCCCAACGTCGGCAAGTCGGCGCCAAGTAATTTAAACCACCACCCGCTTTTTTTTTGCTCGTGGCCCCCCTCACGTTTTTCCCCCCCACCCCGGAAAAATTCGTTTCCCGGGCACTGGCTCCACTGTGCCTCTGAAGCCCCCTTTTATTAAAGACAAAGCGGCGACCTTCTTCCCTTGAATTTTCAGCATTTTTTTCCTGTGCTCCTTCGGCTGAATCCCTGTCTCTCTTCATTTTGACATGGTGTGCCACAGAATTAACCTTTTGATGTTTTTCGCTGCAGTCCTCGTTTCTTAGGTTTCAACCCTGTCGGTCTCTTCCTTCACCCCACTTCCTTCTTCCTTCTGAATCACCATGCCCCAGGCTCCCCGCCGTTCTGCTCTTCAGGATCGTGCTTTTTGCCAGCCTTCCCCCGTTATTCCCCGGCTCCGGGACGGTTCACTTTCCCTCCCGGTTTCTGACGAAAATCTCGTTGCCTTGCCCTTCTGTCTTCCGACCTATCCCGACAGTGCCGAACTCCTTTTCTTTTTTAAATCTTGAACTAGCCACAACCAAACCGCACTTTTTTCGGTTTACAGCCAAGCGAGTTTCATCGGGAAATCGGACGCCCTCCCCCCCCTCCGTTATTTCCTCACCTTCTCATTTCCTCCGATGCCATTTTCCACTGGGTGATGCTCCTGACCTCTACTGCCCTATTAATCCTTTGTCTATGCTTCCATCGTTGTGTTTTTACTTTGGCCTAATGGCCCTCTTCTCGCTTTTCCTTTCACCCATTGTATGACAACCCTGTTCGCGCATTTGACCTTTCAACTCTTGTATTACACCACTGCCTGGCGTCCCCTTTTTCCCACTTGTCTTTTACCTGCCGACCCCCACCCCCCCCCGGACCTCCTCCCAGATTTTTTTTCTCTGAAACCTTTTTGCCCTTGCAGTGGACCCCCTCCCGACCCCCCTTTCTACGCCAGGCCCGATGCTTTTCTTAAAGACATTGAGGACCCACCAGTTTCCGTCACCTTTGTTTTTGCAGTCCCTTTTCCTGTCGAGCCATAGTCCCTGCTTTTTTTTCCCCCTGACTTTTCCGCGGTTTTAGTTTGTACTTTGAGATTTGTGGCTGCTTCGATTTTTTGGTGAAGGTGCGAGTTCCTTCCTTTTTTGGGTTTGCGCCATCTCCTTTGCACTTTGCACTACTGTATTGAAGGAATATACCCTTCGTTCCCCCCTTTTTTCCCTTTTCTGTCCCCGAAAGTGAGGCGTTTGATGTTGTTTTTTCCCCAGTCTTGGGGGCCGGGGTTTTTGCTCTTTTCAATATTTTTCTTCTTCCCCCCCCAAAGCATCGTTTACCCCCCGCGGCGGTGCCTGTTTCAATTCCTACAATGAAGGGACTTCGTCTTCCTACGTAGAGCCAAAATTTTTCTTCTTTTTCTTTCGAGAGTCCAGCACAACCCCCCCTCCCCCTTCTTGATAACGGTTGCGTGTCGACCTGGGGTTCACGAATGCGCAGTGGGTGTTGACCCTTTTCCCCTCCCCCCCACTGGCACAAACGTTTCTTTTAATGCACCTTTCTTTTGATTCAGACCCCCCCCCTGTTCAGTTTTGTGGTGCTTTTCCGGCCGTGAAACGGTTTTCCCTACGGCTGCCCTTCCCCATATCCCCAAAACTTCCATGCTGTCCGTTTTTTTTTTTTCCGGCACGTCTTTTTTTATCCTTCCCTTGCGGGCATTTTGTTTGTCTTTTACTTTCCACTGGGACCCCCCCTCGTCGCCTTTCCTGACCATTTGCTGATTGCGTTTGTTCTTCCTGGCTTGCCCCCATGGATGCGGTTCTGGTTTTTTTGCAGACCTATGTTTTTGTCCCAGGGGGCACCACTAGGTTTGGCGCAATTTCGCCTTTTTCTTTGTTTCGTTTCCCAATTTTCGTAGTAGTTGGTTGTCCCCTGGTTTTTTTCCTCGTTGCAAAATACTTTGTGCCCTTGTGATTTTTGGCGCTCTTTTTCAAATTTTTTCAGTACTGTCTCTTTTCCACCCCTGAAATATTTCCCTGCCCTCGTCTGTCCGGCGGGGCCTGCTTGGTGGCTTTGGGAAATTTTCCCTGGTTTTTCAGCGGGGCGGTCTTTTTTTTTTTCATGCAGGGTGTACGATGTCCCTCTTTTTTTTTTCTTCGTTTTTACCCCCTTCTTTTACGAAGGCCAGGTTTGCGCCATTGGTCCCCTTTTTGGTGCATTCTGCCGTTCCTTCTCCCCAATACTCGTCGGTAAGTTTTATGTGTCTTCATTTTTTAATAGATTCTGTGTTGCTGCTTTCTCGGCGGCCGCAAGAACCCCCCCGTCCACACGGTCCCTGCGCAGTCCCCCATGCGCTCGTTGCTTTTCGGCCTTTCTGTTCGCTTGTTGTAGCTTCGAGTGGATCCTCTTTAATCCTCCTCGTGTTGTTGCTTTCTTTCTTCCGACTGCTTTTTCCTTCCACTAGCAAGCCTAGGGCGCCAAAAATCGCCCCATGAGCGTGATGTCCGTCTTCTCCCCCTTTGGGGACGGTTCTTCGAGTCCCGACTTCTTCACCAACCTTTGTGGCAATCCTACTTCCGAGTTACCCCTTCGCCGACTTTGAGTATTGGAGAGTTTTCTTTTCCCTCAGTTCCCCTTCTTGTTCCCACCGGAGACCTTCTGCACCCAAACGTCTTTTACTGCTCACCGCTCTTTACACAGTATACACACCCCTGCCTCTGGTCCGACCCGTTCCGGGAAGTCCCGGAATTTTTTGACTTTTTTCGTCCCTGAACCCCTCCCTGGTTTACGTATTTCGTCTGTGTACCATTTTGGTCCTTTGGGTCCCTTCGCAGAGGCGGTCCCCTCTTCATCCCACCTGTGTCCTTATTTTGCGCACCCGATTTCTTTCCAACAAACCTAAAACTGGGGACCTTCCTCCCCGCCCCCTGGCGCCGCGGATTTGGTTTGTTTGGCCCTCGGGGCCTTCCCGGTCCAGTCCCCTCCCTCCCCTTGGTTCACGCAGGTGCGCGCAAATTCCCCCCCTGCCAGGTCTGTTCCTTTTGTACCTGGAGTGTCACATTTGCTTCCGTGGCGTGCCGTCCCGATGGATCCCCGTCTTCATTCCGACTCCTGTCTTTGTTTATATATGTTAAAGTTGAGCTTGTTTTCTCAGCACTTTTTCTTGTTCCTACTGAGTTTTTACGCCACGGATTTTTCTCTCAGCGTTGCAGTGCTGTTGAACACCCCACTTTCCGATTTTTTTTGGCCGTGCTCACTCCGGATTTTCAGACGTTGTTGTGCTCGGGCATTACTCTTTTGTGTGTCGACCTTTTTCTCTCGCGAATTAAACGATTTTCTTTTTGTAGAGTGGATCCGCGGGCATCTTTTTTTTGATTCACTGTCTTTGTGCTTAACACCAACCCGTACTCCAAGTTCACCCTCTGCCTGTCCGAAAGGTCAAACCTGGTGTTAGTGCGATTCTTTATCTGCCAGTTTATTTTTTGTCTCGTTTTCCTGGGGTCCTCTTTTCGATCTTCTTAGTTTCGGCCCTGTGGCTAAAATTTCTTCCCCTCGTCCCCCTCTCTTCGTCCCGTCTTACCTAGTTTAAGTCTTGGCACTTTTGTACTTTACCGAAAAGGTGTATTTCCACACACATCTCATGTGAACTCTCGGTGCCCTTTGCGTCGGCCACTTTTTCAATTTTCGTCCTTCCAACTTTATGCGGATTTTTTCAATTCCTCTGTTTTTTTTTTTTTGTCCGCGGACGACCCTTTGGCGAGGTTTCTTTCTTTTAGCCCTAGTTTTCGTGGGCGCGACAGTTTCTTAAATTCCTCCTCGTCCCGTAGGCCCTTTTCTGCCCCCACAAAGTTTTGAATTAGTCTAGGCTATTCATCCTAAAACTTCAATTAATAATCAGTTCTTGGTTTTCTTCCCCACTTTTGGGGCACCCATTGGTTTTTTCTTGCATTTGAGATTGATTTTTATTGTCGTTTTTTTCCTTTCTCGAGTTTTCTCCCTGTTCCTTTCCTTGGTTCGGTTCTTTTTCTGATTTTCAGGATTCCGATTTTCTTTCGGGTTCGGGGATTTTTCCGTGGCTCTTTTCTTCCCTTTCTCTTCTTCGTCCTGTTTCTTTTTTAGCAGATTCGGGGATGTGTCCTGTTTTACCTCCCGGTCTGTGTGCACACCGGGGCAGGTTTTGGCCTTGTTGAGTCCTCGCTCGCTGCATGTTTCTTTTTTTTTTTTTTCTTGTTGTTTTCTTCCAGCGTGAGGACGAATTTAATTAACTGTCGGCTTTTTTGCCCCGTTCTCTTGTTTTTCTTTTTTTTCCTCGTTTAGAGGGCCGCTGTCCGAGTTTTTTCCCCCCTCCTCCGGTTTGCGTCGTTTTCCACTCTGTAAGTTAACTCGAACGTTCGATGGCCGCCCGAGGATTCCTTCGCCGCCTACTCTTCATGTTGCTTGCGAGGGTTGGTTCTTGACTTGACTTTTTCTTCGAGGTCTCGTGGAGCCCTTTCTTTCCTAATTTAACTGGGTGGTTTTTTTCTTTCCGAATGGGCCGATTTTTTTGTTTTGTTGGCGCCGATGTAGCCGCCGAGTCACGTGTTGGAGTCCCGACCTTTTGGCGCGCCATTTTTTTTCGCCTCTGCGCGGCGCACTCTTCTCAAATTCGTCTTCTTCTGGTGTACTCTCTTGACCTTGTTTCTGAGCGGCTGGGAGACGGGATAACCCTCCCCCCTCCCTCTTTTCTTACTCCTTCTTCTTGTTTCAAATGCTGGCCATTCGCTGACGTTTTCCTCGGGAGGATACGGCTCGACGCGGTTGATTTTTTTCGCGTTTAGCATGTCTTGATGGCTTTTTTCCTTTTTCCTCTGGGGCGTTCCTGCTCTTATTTCCCCTCTTTTGTCCCTCTTCCACTACGATGGCG
>Ga0179593_1708202_pt1 | contig 12173 bp, 17 predicted proteins | sample CZODoug2_1_08_16_FD_185931 | JGI IMG/M metagenome (GOLD analysis project Ga0179593, IMG submission 185931) | Vadose zone soil fungal communities from Angelo Coast Range Reserve, California, USA - CZODoug2_1_08_16fungal (PacBio error correction) | ecosystem: Environmental > Terrestrial > Soil >... | reverse complement strand
TAGCGACGGCACTTTTCCTTGCTTCCCGAATGGAAGCAATGGCGGTCCTTTTCTTTGTTTTGGCTTCCGCTAAAGAGAGTAGTGCGTGCTGTAAGGATTTCCTTTCCTTGACCCTCCCCCTTCGCAAAGCTCTTCAACGAACTTTCCACCATTTTCTTTTATGGAGGCTAGATAGATAAGGGTTTTTTCCTTTTTCCCCTTACGTGATCAGATAGACGACGCACCCCTTTTCCTGCTTTTTTCCGTATGCTGGACACCCCCTACGGAACTCCCGCCTCACCTCTTCCCCCAATATTCCTTCCTGTGTAAGTCCTTTTCCCTGGAGCACCCCTTTTTTCTCCCCTCCCTCTTTGCCCGATGGCAATGAGGTGGCTTTCTTTGTTCTCCCTCCGCTGATGGGGCCGCCTGTTTCAACAAGGACTTCCCGCATAGAAGGATGTGCCTCTTTTTCACCCCTTCTTCTCACTATCCCCCCTTAAAGGATAGAGAGCGATGTTCCCTAAAACTGCGAAGAATATTCACTCCTTTTTTCCCCCCCACTCTGGCGCTGCCTTTTCTCTCTCTTGAAAATTCCCTCCGTCTTCCTCCCGGCTTTTTTTTTTATCAATCTTTGTCTTTTCCCTCCGAGAAATAGACCCTCTTTTTTTTGCCCAGAAGTTGAGCCACCCCGGCCTCTAGATGGTCCCCGGTCCCTTTCCCCCGAGGACTGGAAGAGATTCTTTTTTCTATGACGGGCGTAGGCATTAAAAGATCATCACTTTCTCTCCCCACCCTTCGCTTCTTCCTCCCCCTTCCTTTCCCTCCTCTTCAGTTGTTGTTGTTGATTCTCCCCTCTTTTTTGAGAGGTGCGGAGGGAACGACTTCCCCCCTTTTTCAGCCCCCCCCCGAGCATGTCGTTTGTTTTTTTCCAGACGGTAAATCTCTTCCCATGCATCGAGGTGTCGGCGTATTTTTCTGACCTTTCTCCAATGACAGGGGCAGATAAGTCTCTTCAGATTGTTAGAGGTTATAGCCCTGTCCCTAAAGAACTCTTCATAGATAAGGCTCCCCCCCCCAATTTTTCAAAGAGGAGCCTTCCCTTTTGAACCTCCTCGTACCCTTCTTGAAGATGATGCAGAAGTTTACGCTTTTCCCTCCCCTTTTCCCTCTGGTAGAGATCCCGCGCATTTTTTTCCTCCCCCCCTTTTTTGACCGTACATTGCCCCCTTCCCTCTGAGTGCAGTATGGTTTTTTTTCCCCTCTCACCGGCATTTCTCCTACTGCTCCCCCGGCCTCCCCCCTTCCCATCGGCACGCTTTAGGCGTAGCTCTTTTTGGTCGGAATTGTGAGGTCAACCGTGACCTCTCCCCTTCGGTTCTCCCTTGACGGTTACCTTTGCGAAGGGAGTCTTCCCTCCCTCCTTCTTGAGAGGAAGCCAAGTTGCCCTTATTTAGGATCGTTCCTCTTTTTCTCACGTGAGGAGGGACTTTTCCCTTCCCCCACGAACAGGTAGGAGTCCCGAGTCCCCCTCTCTTGTGTGGTGAGGTGTTCCCTTAATGGCGTCCCTTCTCTCCTTTCTTTACCCTTCCTTTCGGAAAGAAGAAAAGTTCCCCCCCCTGTTCCCTTTCCCCTTGCAAGGCCAGCTCCATGCCTCCTCTTTCCTTCCCCTGCGGGACACCGTGCCGAGCTATTTTCTCTTCCTTTTTATGAAGTCGCTGAAATAAAGTCCCCGCGTCCCCGAGCCGCCCTTCGCTACCCTGGGAGACATTTTTCCCTTCCTGCCAATGGAGGAACACGAGATTGCTCCCCCCTGACTTTTAGGAATTCTCCCCTTTCCCCCTTTCCCCCCTTCCTTTTTCTTTTTCTTTTGAGCTGGGATACGACTTTTCTCCTCTTGGATCCGAACGCTTTTTTTCTTTTTTTACTTTTCCTTCTCCACCGCTCACCTCTCCCCTGCAGCTCGAAGCCACGAAAGACAGTCCCCCCTTTTCTCCTTTTCCGATGCGATGGACGGCGGCGGACTCTTTTCCCTTTTTTTCCGTTCAGTTCGTCGAAGGACTTTCTTTTTCTGCGCATCAGCGAATACGTAGCCCCTCTTCTTTCTCTTCCTCTTGCGCCTGTCAAGCACGACGCGGTCGCTCTTTTTGCGCTTTTCATCTGCAAGCCGCTTCCCCCTCCTTAACCCGCACATCCCTCCCTTCCCGTTAAAAGAAATTTCATCACGCGTCACCTCCCTCTTGCCCCTTTGGGCTTAATGCCCGGCGTAAGGAGGTGTCCTTTTTTTTTCCCTTTCTTTCCGGTCACCGGAAAGCATAAAAGGACTTTTCCTTCCACTCCTTTTCCCTTCCGCTTCTTTTTTAGGACCCTGAGTCCGGATTTTTTCTCATCGCAGAAAGACCTCAAATGGTGGGCTCTTCCTCCCTCCAGGAACCTCCCCTTCACTAAGTTGTTGTTGTGAGAGATTCCTCTTTCTTCCCTCGAAGAAGCGAGCCGACCCCCCTTTTCTTTTCTTTCGATGACCCATTTGCCTCCTCCCTTTCCCTCCCTCCGAGCGAACCAGCAAAGTCTGGTGCTCCCTTCTTTCCTTTCCTTCCACCCTTTCTTTTAGGCTTTTGAATTGCAGGACCGCCGGAAACCTTTTTCCTTCCCTCCCCCCCTCCGTGGATGACTCCCCTGTTGCAACCCTCCTTTTAGCTTGACAGTAGATTCGTTTCCTTTTTCCCCCTCCTTTCTTCTTTTTTTCCTGTGCAGGAGGATTGAAGAGGCTTGCCTTTTTCTTGTCTTTGTTCCTAGATCTCCTCCCCGCATTCTCTTCCTTCTCTACGCTGAGAGATTTTTCATTCCTCGTCCCGAGGATGCGCCCCTTTTTCGGAGCTTCGACGGTTTTCCTCACAGTGGAATTTCCTCCCCTTCTCTGCCGACGGAAATTCTCTGACCCTCCGCATTTTCCTTTCCTCTTCATGATGCAGGTGAAGAGTCCTCCTCTTTGTTGCGTGCCGAAAGAGACAGGACAGCTTCCCGCTTCTTCTTATCCCCGTCCACACCTTTTCCCCGCTGCACGAGTTAACCGGTCCTCCCCCTCTTTCTTCCTTCTTACGATAGAAAAACCCAATTCTTTTCTTGCGTCCCTTTAATGACCCAACCGTTTTCCCTATTCAACGTGTAGAGACGGGATTAGGATGCCTTTTGTCCTTTCTTTTTACCTTCCAAAGGGAGTCTTTCCTTCTTCTCACCCTGCGTCAGGATCTTCCTCTGCTCCTCCTTCCTGTGATCCCCAAGACGAGAGCTTCCTTTCCTTTCTGCATGAGGAGAGGGAATGGTGGTCGTCGCTTCTTAGTCTTTTTTTTCTGGACCCTTGTCCCTTCTTCTTTTTGAGACAAGGGATAAAAGACCCCCCCCCTCCTTTCCTGGCGCGTGATAGTAGGCTCCCCCTTTCCTTTTTCGTTGCGCTGCCTCCCCTCTCCTTCACGTGATCCCTCCCTCTTCCCGTGCCGCTGTAGAAGGCGTCATGGCTTTCTTCCTTGGGCTTCTCCTCCTCCCCCCCTACGCCCGCGCGGACCTGGTCCGCTTCTTTCTTTTTTTCATCCCCCTGACGGGTCAGGTCGGGAAGTGGTTTTCGTAATTCCTCGCTTCGAAAGCGTGCCCTATTCTTGAATTCTCACCGGACTTTTTACCTTTCCAGGCATGGAGGCTTTCCCCCCCATTCCTGTGCACGCACGGTGTTTAAAATGAGATTAGTTTCTCCTTATTAGAGAGGAGCTTTTCTGCTTTCTCTAAAGAGTTAAAGGATCGCTTCCCGTCTTTTCTCCAATGCGGCATCAAGGAGTAGATTCTTCCCTTGCTCTGCAGAAGAGTCGCTCCTTTTAGTTTTTTTACGCAGGACTGATCTCTTTCCCCCCCCTCTTCCTTTTTTCTTCCTCCCTTTTTCCCCCTGAAGAACAATCTAACCTTTTTTCCCGGTCGTTTCGTCTCGCAAAAACGGCATTCAAGGCCTCCCTTCCCCACTCCCGTAGAACATCAGATGCCCTGGGAAGCTCACTTGGTTTTTTTCCTTCTTACCCTTTTTGATCCATTGTTCTATAACCTCCCCCTTTCCCCCGAAGGCGCAACAAGAGTATCGCGTCCTGTTTTTTTTCGAGAGAGACTCTTGGTGCGCTGTGCGGATGGAAGACTCCCTTCCTCCGCCCCCCTATTTTTTTTTTGATCGTTTAAGCGACGACGTTCATATCCCCATCCCCTCTTCATGTTGTCTAGGAGTAGGGGGAGGAAAGCTCCTGGTCTTTCCTTGAACTTCTTGCACACGGACTTCCTTTTATCCTATGTTAGAGGTTATAGACGTACCTCCCCTAGCACCTTTCATCAGGGGAAGTAACTCTTTTTTTCCCATTTTTCCCCCCTAAGGCTCTTCCTGCTTCCCTGCAGCAATAGAAAGGATTTTTCCCCTCCATTTTTCCCTCGACAGAAGGAGCGACCCCTTAGCTATCCCTTATCACGAAGGTCACACTTCCTCCCCCTCTGTCCGGAAAATAATGAAGAGAGTGGCCGTTTTTCCCCCCCCCTTGCCGCATTCTGTCGGAGAAAAGAAAGATACGTCGCATCGCCACTTTCTTTTTCTTTCGCTCCTTTTCTTTAGGACCTTAACGTCACCTCGGTTTTTCTTTTCCTTTTCCCCTCTTTTCCTGTGAATCTAGGAATGATAGAGGTTCCTTCTTGGTTTTTTCCCTCTCCTCCGACGCGTTCGCCCTTCTCTTAAGGTGGAAAGGGCTTCGGCGACTCTCTCCCCCTTTTCGAGAGAGCCGGACATACCCTCGGTTTTTTTCGTGAGCCCGTTTTTTTCCCCCCTTCCTTTACAGAAGGCGAACGCTCCCTCCCATCCTCCGTCACGGCATATCCCCTCTTTCCTCCCAGGCCTTAGTACGCCCATGCCGAACGATGCCTCTTCCCACTTCCTCACACAAGTGCAGGCGCGACCCCTCCATTCTTCCCCTTGACTAGCCGTAGGGCGGGTTCCCTTTTCCGCCCGTCGCGAACGTTGCATTTCTTTCCCTTCTTTTCCTTCTCGTTTTCCCCTCCCTTCCACTGGGAGGAACGACGATGAAATTTTTGGTTCTCTTCCAGTCGCATCTCGCCCATCCGTGTCCCCCTTTTTTTGTTTAGAATACAGGGTGTGAAGGACATGAAGCCTTTTCCTTCTTTTTTTTCCCTCCCTCTGCTTCCTGGAGGAGCAAACAGAGCATTCCCCCGGCCCCCTTCCAGCCAACGCCGCCACACCGCTTCGTCCTTCTCTCTTTCGGCGGAGGAAGAGTAATATATTCCTTTTTTGTCTTTTTCCCTCATCTCTTCTCCGGGTGGTACGGCAAGAGTGGGAAATCATTCTTTCCCGTAGAGATAAGGAGAAAGATCATCCCTTCCTCCGGTCACGCAAGAAGGAAGAGAGCATCGTCCCTCTCTGCTTTCCTCTCTCCCGATTTTGATCCATCTGCCACTTGCCCTCTCCCCCTGAAAACGAATCCTCCCTTTTTTCCTCTCTCCTCCTTCTTTTCCCCCCCTGGTGCTCATGAAAGGCGTAATGGAGGAGTCAGGCCCTGGCTCCGTCCTTTCCTTCCCCTTTTCCTAACCAATTTTTCCCTCATCTTTTTCCCCCCGTGGCGGGGGAAGCTAGGAGCCTTTTTCTTTTTTTCCCTCCATGGGTCATCGCAGCAATTCCCCCTCCTTCTTCTTCCTCTTCCCTTCCAGACTTAAGGTACCTCTTTCTCTCTCTTTTCCCTTTTTTTCGATAGTTCCTGGATGCGCTTGATCATAGCTCCTTTCTCCCTTTTCATTTCTCCGAGACCATGACGACGGACATCTCTTTTCCCCCTCTTTCGACATACGAGTTTTCCCGGACACTTTTTCTCTTTCCTGGGGCACGCCGGAACCTCTTTCTCCCTTCCTCTTTATTACCCCATGGCAAAAAGACTTCCTCTTTTTTATTTTTCCCGGTCGCGTTTCTCTCGTTTCTGTGTTGCTGGTTCCCCTTTTTCTTTTTTTTATGCCCATAGAGAAGGTCGTTGTAGGGCATTTTCCCTCTTTTCGTCTTCGCTTTGACCCGGCGCATAGCGCGCGAAATTTTCCTTGCGTCTTCCTCTAGGTTCCCAACGGTTCCCTTCTTCCGAGCGCAATCGAGGCCGTTTTTTTCCCTTTTTTCCCCTCTCTTTCCCGTCGCCGAAGACATCGCAAGAGTTGGCGTTCCCTTCCTTTCCGTTTTCTTTTGAGGGGGTGTGTGTTCCTTCTCCCCTTCTTTCCTCCTCTGCTTCAGCCGTCCACACGATTAGTAGCCCCTTTCTTTCCCCCCTATTTTTCCCCTCCTGTCGAGTGCGAGAAGGAAAAAGCCGACTTCCCCTTTCGGTTCCCCCTTTGAACACAAAGTCTCCTTTTGAAAGACGATTCCCCTTTTTTTTTCTTGAAGGTAAAGTATGGGAAATTTTCCCCTCTTTTTTTCCCTCTCCGTCAAGAAATGGAGGAGTGTATATGTCCTTCCTGCTTTCTCCCTTTTTCCCAACTTTCTTTAATGGAGCCTGGTTTTTCTTTTCCTCTCCCTTTTCTCCTCTTTCGGATGGAAGAAGGCAGTAAGCGTTAGCTGCTTTTCTCCCTTTCTTCACCCCCCCCCCAACCCAACACTTCCTGCTCTTTTCTTTCTTAGGGGGAGAGGCGAAGAAGAAAGGCCCTTCTTCGTCCTTCCATGGGGGTGGGGGGGGCCCTTGTCCAACTTTCCCCTTTCCCCTTTCCGGAAAATCTATAAGTTCCAGACTTCCCCCCTTCTTCTCTGACGTTGAAGAAAGAAGGTTCGCGTAGTTCTTGACCCCCCTGAAAGTCCTTTTTTTTTGTGTCCCCTTCTTTTAGAGAGGATAGGTCTGGGTCGACGTCTCTCTTTTTCTTTTTTTCCCCAAGGACGGAAGAATCGGAAGTATTTCTTCTTTTCCCTTCCCGGGAAACTTTCTCTCTCTTCCCCTTCCGTAGAAAAATGAGGCTTTTCTCTCTCCCTTTTCTCTTTCTCCGAATGAGAGGAGCAGTGCTCCTTTTTTTTTCTCCTTAGTCTTTCCTTTTTGTCTTAGAAATGTTAGTCTTCTTTTTCCCCCCTTCTGAAGGGAGGGTAGGAGCATTCACTAACCCCTTCCATTCCCCTTTCCCCGGACAGACTCCTACCCTCTCTTTGAAGAGATGGAAAGGAATTTTTGGGCTATGGAAGGCGTATCCCCCATTTCTTCTGTTGAAACTCTACCCCCCTCTTTTAGTAGGAAGAATTCCCCCTTCCACCAATAGATATATATATTTTATACTCCTCCGGTTTCTTTTCCTCTTGGTTTCTCTTCAGAAGAATCAGGTTGGGCTTTCCCTTTCCCCCTCTTTTCGCAATGATGATATTTGAATCTCCTTCTGCTTCCCTTCTTCTTTCCCCCTTAGGTGATAGGCGTAGGTTATCCTTCCTTCTTCTTTTCACTTGCCGTTTGCTCAACGTCCTCTCCCATACTCAGAGTTCCTTCTCCCTTTCCCAGGTTAGAAGACAAAGTCCTCCCTTCCCCCTCCCTGGATGCGAATCACTTTCCGGCCCCGCAGGCACTTCCTGCCCCCGAACCGGGAGAGGAAGATGAATTCCCCCCTCTCCTTCCCGCGAGCGAAGAAGTCTTTTTTCTCTCCAGTGTCATCGCCGCCCGATTTTTTGACCATTCGGCAAGGTCCCTTCCTTCCCTTCTTTTCCTGTCTTGGTTGAAAACTATTCCCCATTCTCGTCGGCGACCCAGTCCTCTCTTCAGGACATCGGCACGTTTACGGTCTCCTTTTTTTTCCTTTTTCGCAACGGACCGAAACTTTCCCCCGGCATACTCGGACCTTGCTGCGCTTTTGGTGAAGTCAGTAGGGAGATCCTCCCCCTTTCTTCTTTCCCTACCTCGTGCGAATAGTCGTAGAGATACTCATCCTCCCCGCTCCTTCGGAGTCCGAGTAGCCGACAATACCCGCCTTCTCCTTTTTTCGTTGAAAGCCCGTGGAGAAGGGAATGGAGTCCACTTTTTCCCCTCCCCTTCCCCTTCCTTTCCCCTCTTCCAGAAGAACAGAAGGACGAGCTGTTCTCTCCTCATCTTTTCCCCCCCCGTTTGGGGATAAAAGGAGGACCCCTTTCCCTCCTCTCCTCTTACCCTCCTCCCTTGATGACGGTAGATGAAATCCCTCCCCCCTATCCTTCTCCGTTTCCTCCCGTTCCTCTCCTTTTTGGTAATTATGGTTAAGAATGAAATGGCATCCCCCTCCCCTTTCCCTTTTTTCTTCCCCCTTTTCTTTTTTTCCCTTTTCCCCTCCTGCATGCGAGAAGAGGAGTGGGCAATAAGACTTTTTCCCTGCCTCTTTTTCGGTGCTAACTGCGCTTCCTTTTTTCTTTTTTGACATAAAGCTAGGTTCCCTTCCCTTCCTCCTTCCCCTCCACGCCGCCAAAGAGGAGATGTACGGCTTTTATGGTCCCTCCCCCTTTTTGCTTTCCAGTATTCCTTCCCCGGCTTCCTTCTTTTCGAACTTTTTTTTTTTCTTTTTTTCCCCCGTCCTACTGGCGAATAAGAGAATACTCGCTCTCCTCCTTCCTGGGAATCACTGCCGTGGTCGGCTCTTCCTACCGGGCGCGATGGCATAGGAAGCGCTTTCCCCTTTCCCCTCCCCCTCTCTACCTCGCGACCGCGAAACGATTTTTTTGTTTCCTTGGGCATTTTAATGGGCGTCATGGCGTCTCCCTTTTTTTTTGTTTCCGGAGGCTGGCCGGCACGGCACCCCCCCCTCCTCTCCCCTTTTATTTCTCTTTCGACAACGAAGTGGGCGGGGCGCTCGGCAGGGAATGAACTCTTTTTCCCCGGTCTCTCCGCCAGCAAGTACACTTCCCCTTTTTTTTCCCGGCGTGCAGGCCAAGAGAATAACATTTTTCCTTTTTTTCTTTTCTCTGCTATAAGTTCATGGATGAGCTTTGTGCCTCAGGCCCCGACTTTTTTTTGTTCCCTTCCTGCTCTCCCCCTGCCCGCCTTCCCTTTTTCCGAGGACCCCGCCACGTCGTTGTCTCCCCTTCTCTTTCCCTTCCCCTTCTTTTTAGGCTTTGCCGGTGCCGGCCCGACGTCCCTGTACTCTTTCCATCACTGCCAACCATCTTTTCGTCCCCCTATTTCTCCTTTTCCGGTAGAGAGGTAGATCGGGATGTGCGGGTTAATGTTTCTTCTTTCCCTCTCCCCTCCCCTCTCCCGGTCCGTTGTAGGGAAGGGAGATCTCGCGTCCTTTTTTTTTTTCCTGGCGAAAGGATCTTGCGCTTCTTCCTTTTTTCCTGCGCAGTAGGGCTTGAAAAAAGGATGGCTCCTTCCTCTTTTCTGCGGGCACGAGACTAAGAGGCCGGACTCTTCTTTTCACTCCTTCCCGGTCCCCGCGACATCTCCGCGTTTGTTTTTCTCGGCCGGGAAGAGATTGATGCTTTTTTTCCTTCCTTCCATCGGAGTACAACTTTTCTTCCCCCCCACTATTTTCGCTTTTCCCCCCCTGCTGCAAGGCTCCCCCTTCTCTATTTTCGCGCAGGAATAGAAGAGCGACACACTCCCAGTTTAACCTCTAATTCCCCCATCCCTAGCTTCCCCTTTTTTTTTTTTTTTGTATTTCTTTTCTGACTTTTTCTGGGCCGTCCAAAGGGCTTCTTCATTTCTTTCGGTATTATGACTCGATAGAAAGTTTTCCTCCCTCCCCCCCCCCCCCCCTTGAGCGAATAGGAGGAATTTTTTCTGTTTGGGAGGCGAACTCTCCTTCGTGAGGATGGGCCCCCCCTCTCTTTTCCGCTCTGTCCCTGGAAGACATTCCCTTCCACTGATACAACCTACCCCGGGGGGTTTTCTTTCCTTTTCTCTAGAAGAACGTCTTTTTTTAGTCTTCAGGCCAGCCACCTCCCCCTTCAAGATGAGAACCCTTCCTCGTTTCATGGGACCAAGGATGGCCCGTTCCGGCACCCTCCGAACGCTTTCCCTGGTAAGAGTCTTGCACTCCCCTCTTTCCCCCGGCGGTCCGTTTTTTTTTTTTTTTCCCCTCGACGAGAAGCGTTCCTTTTTTTTTCCTTTTTCCTTCTCTCCCCCCCCCCCCGATCGTATGGGTCTCTCTGGCGGTGTTCTTTCTTTTTTTTTTACGAATCGGCAGGATGTGCCGGTGCCCTTTTCTCCCCCTCCCTGTGTTCGGAGGAGATGACCTTCTTTTTCTCCCCGCGGGCGGTCCGTCGGTTCCCCCCCTTTCTCCGCTAACTGTTTTCTTCTCACGGCATGGAGCTTCCTTGCGATTGTCTGTTCATCTGAGGAGCACGATGACTTCCTCTCCCGTTTAGCGTAAGGAGGAGAACCTAGCACCCTTTTTCTTCTTTCTTTGAACTCTCCGTTGAGCCAACTTTCCCCTAGTCAAGAGGTCCTCCCCCCTCCCTTTTCCTCTCTCCTGTGAAGAGAGGGACCGTTCGGTGTCAGGCTTCCCTTCGCCATATGGGGTGATGAACTCAATCCCCCCCTCTTTTCCTCCTGCACAGCGCCCCCCCTTCCCCCTTCTTTTGGTTCGAGAGATACTTCTTTTTGTGCGGAGGCCTCCTTTCTCGTTCAGAAGACAATAGGGCGGTTTTTCCTTGTTGAAGCCGCGTCCAGCCGTCCCCCTCTGTCCCTCCCTTTTTTCACTCCCGTATGGGGAGGATAAGCGAAGTCTGCTTTTTTTTTTTTCCCGTTCCCTTTTCCTTAACCCGACCTCCGCTGTTTGCTTTTTTTTTCTAAAGTGTCGAAGAAAACTCCCCCCTTCCCCCTCTCAGGATGCCAGAAACTGTCTTTTTCCCAGCGAAAGGCGGCGACCTCCCTTCCCTCTTTTTTCCGTCAGTTTCCGACGGAAAGAAGAGAGATCCTCGTTCCCTCTGTTTGTCGGTCATCGCTCGACCTCGGTGACCATCGGCAAGGTCCCTTCCCCCCTCTTTTCCCCCGGTCCTGGTTTGAACACTCTCCCGTCGTTCCCGATTAAGTCTGCTCTCCCCCCCCCTTCTTTCCCTTCCTTAGAGAGGGTCGAGAATTTGCTGCAATGTCCCTCTTCTTTCGGACCCGGCCGCGCGGTTCTTTTTTTTTCCTTCGGGGAGAAGCCCCTCTCTTTCTCTCATGAAGCACGTCCTTCCGTGCTTTCCGAGATAGAGAAAGGGACTTTCTTTTTCCCTTCCGTCCTCCCCGAGAAAAGGTAGGCTTCCGACCCCTTCTCGATTCCTTGTAGGTTTCTCTCTCTTTCTTCTACTTCCCGTTGTGAGAAGGGAGCTGGGACATAAGCGGACCCTCTTCTTTTGCCTAAAGAGGAGATTTTTTTCCGAGAAAAAAAGGAACTCCTCTCTGCCCTTTCCGATGAAGCGAAGTTGGTGTTCTTTCCTCGGCCGATCGAGAAGATAAAAGAAACCCTTTTTTCCTTCCCCCCTCCCCTTTGCCTTTTCCCCTTTCCTCATTCCCGATAGCCTACACAGTTGCACTTATTAACCTTTTTCTTTTTTCTTCCTGGTTCCCGCATGGCAATGGAGGAACCGATTAAATTTTCCCTGCGCATCTCGACCCTTTCCTTTTCTTTTGCAGAGAGCCTCTTTTCTCTCATTGGTGTGGAAGGATGAAGTCCGGTTGGTGGGTGACGCCTCCCCCCCTCCGAACCCCCCCAGCTGGCCCCGGTCCCCCTTTCCCCCGCCAGAGCGATTCCGGTCGGGAAGGTAGATGCGATTTCCTTTTCCCTTCCTGCCCCCTTTTTCGGGCCCGAGATCGTCGAAGTGTCTTTTACCCCTTCACTGGAGCATACGGCGATACTTTCTCCCTTTTCTCTTTCTCGGCGAAGGTCACGCACGAAGGTTTTTTCCCTTCTTGTCGAGCAGCGTGTCACCTCCCTCCTTCCTCCCCTTTAACCCGCACCATCCAGGAATAACCTTTTCCCTTCCCTCCCCTTCCTTCTTGTCCACTGATAACAGACGAGATCGACGAGGTTTTTCTTCTTTCCTTTGAAGATTTTTCGGCTTTCTTGCCCCTGCCTTCCCTTTCAGCGATGGTCGAAAACGGACGTGGGGGGTCCTCTTCTTCCCCCTTTTCTTCTCTTTCCGTCCCCTGCCTGGGTCATAGAAGCAAGAATTCCAACAACCTCCCCTCCCGCATTTCCTCCCCCTCCAGGCT
>Ga0179593_1704160_pt1 | contig 12173 bp, 8 predicted proteins | sample CZODoug2_1_08_16_FD_185931 | JGI IMG/M metagenome (GOLD analysis project Ga0179593, IMG submission 185931) | Vadose zone soil fungal communities from Angelo Coast Range Reserve, California, USA - CZODoug2_1_08_16fungal (PacBio error correction) | ecosystem: Environmental > Terrestrial > Soil >... | reverse complement strand
CTTGTCGGAGGGATCAATCCCCCTTCCCGGGACCTCCCTTTCATGCCCATCCGATTTGTGGGGTACTTACACGGCTGATCGCGTCCGTATGGTGTGTGCGTTTTACTAACATTCCTCGCGATGCCCCGAGTGATTTCAATCGTACCAACGTCCCGTTCCCTACCCGGTCGCCCTACAGGAATCTTTCGGACTTTGAGTCCCTTCCTCGACGCTTGCGATCCCCAGATTGACCGACACCCCTGTGCCGGCGTGTCTTCCCCCCCTTCCTGCTCCCTTTAGCCTCACCGGTCCCCACGGCTGTAATTCTTATCAAACCTCGCGCTCCTCTCATTCGCCGTCGGTCTTTCCCCGATCATCGTGGAACAGGGGGCCCCGTGCGGGTGAGTGATTCAGCCTTCCGACCCTCGGCCAAACATCCCCGATCTCGTTCCCTGCTGATGCCTCTCCTCTTCGCAGAGCAGAGTTCCCCCCGTCCAGACCCCCCCGATCCCTTTCTCACCTGTGTTTCAAGACCACCCCAGTTGTGGTCTCCCTTCCCCATCGATCGCCTTGGCCCTAGTATCGACCGGACTGCCATTCGCTTCCTTCCCTTGCCCGAACAGCACACCCCCGTACCAATCCGTCCCTACCCTTGTCACCCACATGTTGGCTAACCCGAGATCAGGATGAGTCCCTTTTCGCCCAGCGATTCAGCCTCACCTACTGTGGTTCTTGGATAGTCCCTTTCCTCCTCCCGACTTTGTTGACCACCTGCCTGCCAAGACTCGCACGACGGCGACCCATGGCCGATCACCGGTCTGAGAATCAAACCCGGTCCTTTTCTCTTCTGTTGCTTTTACTGTCCCCTGTGAACCCCCCCATAAATAGAAGGGCTTTTCTTAATCCGTCCCCGGCCCTTCCCGATAATACCGGGATCCGCCGCCCCGGGTCATTTTACTCCAGGGCAAAAAGTGTAACTTTCCCCTTGTCTTCCGACCAGGAACAGCTAGAACGTCTCCCTCACGACATCTGATGTCTGAAGGAGCTCCCTCCCCGACGTGGACCCGATCCCCCCTCGCCCAGTGGAGGTCCACTTTGGCGTATTTTTTTCTTTTTTTCCGGTGAGCCTTCGGTCTTGGGATGGCCGTTAGATGTCCCGGCTGTGTTCGGCGGGACTTGCTCCATCCCCTTTCTAACTTAGAGACCGATGCTGACTTCTGGGGACCGTCTTTGCCAAACCTTCCCTCCCTTGTTTGCCATCAGTGAGTTAGGTGACGTCGCGCAGGATCTACGACCACCTGCTCCTATAGACTTCTCCCCCCTCCCCACCCAGTCACAGTTCTATTCCGTCAACCTGTTCCACTCCCTTTCCTCCCCTTTCAAACTCTTTTCCTTTTCCAATCTTTTTGCTTTGATGGCGAACATACTCGGTATTGATATGTTGATAAACCTGCAACCCACTGCCTGGTTGGAACCCCCTTCCCCCCTCCAAAGTGGACCCCCTATACTCTCCTGGAAACCCTCCCCGCCAGCGATGATTTTTGCTCTCATCATTAGCTTCATGCTTCCCTTTGTCTGACCACCATTACCCACCCCTCCATCACTTGCGACGGCAGTTTTACTCGCTTATCACCTTCATCTATTTATTGGCCATTTTCTGCTCGCCAACCCATATTCTCGTTAGCAATCCGTAAAAACTGAACTACGTAGTCGTGATCAATAATTTCTACGTATGTACTTTTGTTAGTTCTGCTCCCCATGCCTCCCCCCTTCGGTCTTTAGTGATAGGAGAAAATCCCTTCCCAGGCTTCGCAACCTCCTCAGATCGTGTCCTTTTCAGGAGGTTTCCCTTCTGTCATTATACGCACATTGTTTGACCCTTGTAGGGCCGGAGGTCTCCCCTTGGAAAGTCTCTGGTTTTTCTCATCTTCTTCTTCGTGCAGGTATCCGACACACCGCTTCCCTGGGTCCCCTCACTTTTTTTGTTCTAGGGTAATTGCCCTTCGGCGACGAGGGAGTCCCCCACACCCTCATGAGATTTGCACTAAGAATCCAGTCAGGCCTGCCCTGCAGGTTGCTCTTGATTTGCACTAAAGCTCCCCTAACTAAAGAAGCCCTTTCCGGGTCGGGTCGCCGAGACAAACCAGGAACAGCCGTTATGCACACTATCTCCTAGTCTCCCCCCCTTTCGTCGTCGACATACGTTCCCCCGAAACATTACGAAGGGTCCTTTTCTTAGCTTTTCAGCAACCGGAGTTCTTTTTGCAAGTTTTTCCCGTTGTGTGTGGTGTATCCCCCCCTCCCCCAATTCCTCCTCATTTAGGGCTTTGTAACCTGCCTGCCGGTTCCTGCTTTTCTCATGCGTCAAATCCAGATGGGGAATCACCCCATTCCCGGCATCTTTAGAGTTTCTCCTTGAGCCCTTCCGGATTATGTCTTGCAAGCAGGTGCTAACCCTTCTTTCACGCACCCTCACGGCCGATATACCGCTTCGGTAGTAGAGACCGATGCGATGCTTCCAGGATAATTTCTTTTTTTTGTCGGGTCCGGTAGAGTTGTGTATTTCGTGGTCGTCAGACCCCTCTCCGTTTTCCTTGGGGACTCCCTATAAGTTTTCTTGGTTCTGGGGCATGCAAGTAGTAACCCTCTCCGTGCGATCAGTATTCTACCAAGTACTTTTTTTCTCACTCCTGACTTTTTTTTTCCCTCCGTGTGTTGTTAGAAGGATTTTGACAGGACCTTGGTTGCCGTATCTTAGCCTCGGGTGGACGAAGGCCGGTCCAGCCTTCTTTCTGAGAGGTGTCGCCGTCGCATTTGCCTCTGCCGTTAGACGACACATTTTTACTGCCCTACTTCCCCCCCCCCGTTCCCCGGCCCTTTTCCCGAGTAGTCTAGCCTTTTCTTCTATCTTTTTTGCTTCTTCCTTCAAGTCGGGATGCGGGAACAATTGTTCCCGGCTGGTCCCTGAACATCACTCGGTCTACGTCGTGTGCTCCCTCCCTGAGACGAGACCCCAGTGATGTGAATTTAGGTCCTTCACCTTGCCCATCTTCTTTCTTTCGTCGCCTCATTCAGGCAGGTGGTCCTAAGGTGGTCATAGAGTCGTTCATTGGATCCCCCCCCTCCTCCACGGAGTTAACACGGAAACGCCCTTGAACCTTCCTTTGCTACGGCACGTAGTGTCGTCTGTTGCCCCTTTCCTATTTGTGTCCTCTAATTTTCTCACTGCAGGATAAGACCCATTTCCTGAACGCTGTCCTGGTGATTTGATGAAGAGGTCCTTCTTGAGTTGGTCCTGGCACATGCCCCCCACTGACATCCAGGGACCATTCCCTTCCTCATTCCCCTGCAAGGCTTCCAATGAGGGGCCGCTAGGATTGGAACTCGTTTCCGATTTCTTTTCAGGGGAGGGCTCCGCCCTGTTCCCTTTCGTGCGGGACCTGCTTCGTTTTCGAGAATTTCCCCTCAACTTCCGTCCTAACCCTCCAGGTTTCCTTCCCTCCCGACTCATAAGGGGAGGTTGAGGTCGCAGATTTACCTTTCACCCGCCGGCCTTTTAAACGAAGCCCTCCTCATGCTATCCTTTTGACGTCGCTTTTCAGCTCTTGACCGCCGGGTCCGAACTAACCCTCCCTTTTTTCTCCCCCAGTATTTCTTGCCCCTGACCAATTTCTCTTTCTTTTCTTGGCCCGCAAGAGAGCGTGTGGTTTGGACGAGTACGCTCAAAGCCCCCTCTGTCATTGGAGAAGCCGGGCGCTCATTAATATACTTGGTTTAGGGCTTGCTGGATTATCCTGTTTTCGTCCACTGTACTTCTCAAAGCGCTTTGATTTTGAAGGTGGCAAGCCTCATATTTCACTGGTTTGTCTTTCCTTGGCTGTCTGGTTATTTTCCATAATATTTCTCCCACCCACCACCCCACCCTTTTTTCTTTTTTTCGTCCCTGACCAGGCAGTTTTTTATGTATTCCCCATTCAGACCTCGGAGTTGTTGCTGAACCCAGATTATAACAGTTAATTCTGAAGTTTGAACTTGAAGCGGTTTGACGGGTTCGTCTTTTCGGTCTTCACGAGTCGGTCTGACTTTCGGCGAGTAGAGAGGGAGTTTCGGAATGTCCGTGACGTCAGAGAGCAGTTCAATTTTCCTTTTCGACCCCGCGACGGGACGTCGTTCTCATTCAAGTCGCCCTGCTTCCCGGTTTTTTCCCCTTTATCTCGTTAGCAGTCCAAGTAATCCCGGCGGTGACACAATTCAGCCAAGTGCCACTGCCCAGCTAACCCGAAGTCCCCTTCTCTTCAAATTTGCGGGGTCGTCCTGGCCCCTGCTGAAGATAAGATGGTCGTGAGGCCGACTTCCTGATGAGGCGTTCCCCGACCCTGGGTGCCCTTTCACTGGATTTTCACTGCCCTGGGAATGGGCCGGTTGCGGCCCGATTATTCTTCTGGTTCTTCTCCTTGCCCCTCGAATCCTCTCATTGCATTCGTTCCCCCCCAAATGTAGCGATCAACTCCGTATACCGAGCCAGGCGCTTGTTGTTTTTCGTTATCAGCAGGTCGTCCTTTCTTTTTTCTGATTCTATTTCTTTAGGCCTGAGGAGCAGTTTGATCCTCGTGGGTCGACCAAGGGCAATAAAGTTCCCGACAGGTCTAGACCGAGGGGCGGAATGGTCCGCTGAACGCCTGTAGCCTCTACTCCTCTTCGGTTTCCCGGTCAACCCCCATTTGGGTGTCCTCGGGAAAATTGTCGATCTGTGTGGGTCGTGATTTGGTTCCCGGTCCCTTCCTCCCTTGGGAGCAGTCTGCGACATTTTTGTGCCTTTTTAGGTATGTTGGCCGGTGAAGAGGCAGCCCCCCACTTCGGAGGGTTCACGTTGATCCTGCGGCTTCCGTGGGCCTCCCATCCCGATGCTGCAGGGCCCCGGATCAGCATGGGCATGCTGGTTGACATTCGATAGGTCTGTGGTTGCGTCGTTCGCGTCTCCCCTCAGGACTTTTTAACACCGCCCTCTCCCCGAGGATTCCCGATGATAGTAAGGCCAAGACCGCCGGCTATATGATTAGGGGTTCTTCTCCGGTTCCTTGGACTAGCCTTGAGATCGCTCCCTTGTATCAGTGGCCTTCCCCCGACCGCCGAACTTCTCAGGATTTCTTTGGAGCCCTATTAATGGATCTTTTTTTTTTTCCGACACGGCAGTTCTACCCCCAGTCCCGCCCCCAACATGGCCGACCTGTCCCTCGGGAAGTGCTTTTTCGTTGGAAGTGATTTTTTTTTCCCCTCTTTTAGAGTCGAGCTCGATGTAGCCACGCCGATCACCTTACCGTAGTTGTGGAGAACCTCCTAGTCCAGCCTAGGGTCTCTAGTCTCTTTCGGTTTTTCATGGCCAGACCTTCGAATTTTCTCTCTCTACCTTCCCTTTGTGTTGAGGAGGGTCGTGGTCTAACGTCTGTCTTCAAGTCGCATCCAACCCCGTGACTTTTCATGCCGATGGACGAAGTGTACGACAATTGGCCTCGCATCCCACCTTGCCTGGGGTGCTGTTCAGGGACTACATTCGGCGAAGGTCCCGGAAACTGAGGCCCTCAGTCCCCACTTAACTTCTTAAAACCGATCAGGTTGGCTATGATATTGTGTGGGAGAATCATCTCGAGTCTTTGCCGTTTCAAGTTCCAATGTAATTTGTTACGACGACACCTTTATTTCTTCGCCTTAGAAACGATCCCCTGGAGATTAACTTCCCCCCACGGCTAGTCTTTTGGTGATCCTCTGCCCATGGATCTTTCATATCGCCTTTCTGTTTGCATAAAGGATAAGACCAGTAACCTCCGCTTTCTTGCTGCTTTTTCCGTCCTGTCGGACCCCCTGCTTAACCCGTCAGCCCGAATCAGTCGGTGGCCTCTGCCCCCCAGCCCCGATTGTTTATGACTAATTGGACAGATATCGAGTGGAAACTGAAGCCACCGGCTCCTTTCGGCCAGACACGACCCCTCGGGAGTGTATTCGCACCTTCCCCCCTCCCGCATCTTTCCCCCCAGGACGCTTTCCGGACAGTACGGCTCCAAGGAGAGTGGCCTTGCCACAGCCCCAACGGGACCGAAACCTTCCCTACCTCTGTCACTTCCCCCCACTTGTCTTTGTTGCCGACCGACTCTCGGTCTTGCGTTCTTTTTGTGTCGTGAAGCGCCTGCTCCGGTCTCGCCGTCCCGGATTTTCCTCCTTCCTTCCTGGATCTCGAGTGGAGCGACAAGTCTCCTCTATTCGACGCTCGCCGTCCCCCTTAACTGACGGACCTTTTATACCTTTTTTACCAGCAGACCCCCCCCCCGGCCGGACGGGGTTCCTCAGTTTCTCTCCATTGTGAAATGACAATAGCACCTTTCGCCGGCCCTGTCAGGATACAGGAGTCACCCCGGATCTTTTGATCCTTCGGGAGCCCTTGCTACCAGGTCAGATTATACACTAACTTTCCGCTTGCACCAGGCTTCACGGAACCTTTCCTGACGCGAAAGTTTTTCACCCTCCGTTCTGGACCCTGAGTCCCCCATCCTCCGACCAGCTCCTTCTTCCTTTTCTCCGGGTAACTCGGGTTCTCGCTTCGGGAGTCTCCGCAGTGATTGGGTTCATGTCTTTGTGGACTCTGCTTCTCCTGGACACAGACAAGGACTTCCTCCTTTCATTGCTCCTCAGTGCTTGCCACCGCTCCCCTCTATACAGCCGTGTGTCTCTAATAAGGCTGTTTGTAGTCTCTGTGAAGTCATCGCTTGCAATCGACACCATGCCGAACTCTCGCTTCCTCTCAGTCTACCAGTTAAGAAGTCCTTCCCCCGTTACTGGCTACATTTTACAATTCCCTCATTAACTTACACATGTTAGAATTCTTTTATCCAAATACGTGCTCTTTATTATGACCTCAAACAGCAACCCCTTGCACCCAAATCAGAAACTCCCCAAAGTGAGAACCCATTACCCCAAATATCGAGAAGAACACAGGTCCATATGAGGTGGCAAACCTTTCTGATTAATTTGTTTTTTTCCCCATGATCCATCAAAACTACGCTTCCGGCAAGTAACACCCGCTCCACATGAATAGCGTTTTCTTGCTCTGTTAAGTGTCCTTTGCTTGCGGGACCTGTTTTCACTCCTGACCAAGTAGGTTTTTGACTTCCTTTTCTCCGAGTCCGCTGATTGTTAGTTCAGTCACTGCGACCTGGTTCAGGTCTGGATGGGAGGCATCTCTCCGTCCAGGAGTAGCCACCCAGCCGTTCCCCTCTTTCTTTTTGGGCGCTAGCCGGAGGTTTGAGTTCCTCTCGCCCCTAATCCCCCTTTATTTCCAGTAACTTCGACAGGAGGGCCTTCAAGATTTGTTTATGACGCCTTGGAGGAAGAGTTGTTCTTCGTCGGAACTCCACCCCACCCCCTTCCCCCCCTCCATGAATCCGGTCGCCGCGTTCTTTCCGCCCCCCCCATTCGGCGACGCGGGATTCGCACACCCCCCTTACTTCTCTCATTCCGGAAGCTCACAAGTCTTTTCCTGGGGAAGGTGTTTTCATCTCCTTTTCCTTTAAAGCCACTCCCAAGTTCCCTTCCGTTTCTATAGTCTCCCCAGGAGCTCTTCCATGTCCCTCTTGCCGTATTCCGAAGTTACCTGTAAGGGCCCAAAATCGTACGACACATCCTCCTTCCTTGATCGCGTCCCTGTGGCTTTGGGCAAGTTCCGTTTTGTGCTTTAGTGGAGCATTTTTAAAATTGATCGACGTATACCACCTTCTGCAAGTGTTTGACCCTTCCTTTTCGAATGTCGCCTGCGTAAACTATCCTGCCAGTCAAGTCCTATCTTCTCGCCTGGAGCAGCTTTTCTCTAGTTTCTCGCGGTTCATCCTTTCTTGTTGTGAGGTCTTCATAAAGACTTTCGTATTTCGGCGATTTCCCTCGATGCGATGATCCTGATCCTTTTCTCCCTTGTAACCTGTTCTGAGTTTATTCCCAGTACTGCGTGCGTTCCTTCTAGCCTTGGGGGACGGTTCCCTCAATCCCCCGGTTCTGGGTGCGGAACCGAATGTCGTCCACCCCTTGCGACTTTCAGTTCTTCCTCACTATGATCTCTTCTCCTCATCCTTTTTTTCTTCTCTTTTTTGATTCAGGACGTCCGGCCCCTGTTTCCGTATTCTGAAGTGCTCCTGGAGGGTGGACGACGAGTCGGTTTATCCTTAACAGACCGGAGTGATGTTTTTTCCCACGCTCCGCTTTTCAACCGACATCGACTTTTCCTTCCTCTTTTTCCCCGTGACACCGTCCTTCTGCCGAAGTATATCTTCCCCCCCCCCTTTCTTCACTGCTTTCGTTTTACTGTCTTTCTTTTCGGGAAGACCTCCCTGGTCAAGGCCGGTTTTTTGCCCGGTTTTTTTTTGCACCTACATCCAACTCGGCCGTCGAAGATGCTCCCCTCTTCGAGACTTCTTTGTAATTGTCTTTTTGGAGGCGGATCCTATTTGACGAATGGATCTCCTGCAAGGCAGTAACAGCCGGTCAGAAGGTGGTCCCTCGTCCTCCCTGAGCTTGGCCTCCACTCCCCTTCTCCGTAGCAGACCCCAGGAACTCCCCGCCTTTTCGACGGCGATAACTTTCGTGTTTAGTTTTTCTTTGACCTATTTTTTTACCCTATCCTGAGAACTGCGGATTTCTGGGCAGAACTGCCTTTCTTGATCTTTCTCGCCTATCAGTCCCTTAGGGCGGTTCCCCGGGAAACCTGACCAGAACACTTGGGATGTCTTCTTTTTTCCGTGCACGGCATTTCGCTCCGGTGGCCACTGTCTTTTTGATATTTCCACTTTAAGAAATTTTCTCTTCCCTTTAGAGAAACAAGGGACGGCTTCCCCGAAGTTTTTTTTAATCACGGCCCCCCTGCGTCATCACCAGATTTTAATTCAGGGCCCTCTCCCTTTTGCCCAGTCGGAACCTTTCACCCTTATGATTCTTGCATTGGTCCACCGTTCTATTTCGCCTAACGATTTTCTCCTTTTTCGCCTTTCCCCTGAGACGGCTTAGCATCTCCGACACTAATTCACCTTTGCCGAAACTATGTGGAAACGTATTTTCCCCGTCCCATTAGTCTTATCTTGAACCCGAACCCCATTTCTTTCGGATGTCTTTGTTCCCTCGCTACTGCAACATAGCTCCCTTAGGGGTCTTTCAGTTTCTTTCGTCTCTTTAGTTTTTTCTCTAATGTCCAAAAGGTGGCCCCCAGGCATCAGGAAGTGCCTGCCCTAATCGGACTTCTTGCGTATTTTCTTCTATATTTATTAATTGTATTGGTTTTTCCCTCTACCCGTAAGGTTGCTTTTTTAATTTAACAGTCTCCTCATCATCACAAAGATGAGAATGTTTTTCCCGCTGACAGTTATCATTGCTTTAATTAGCCGCTTGACGGCAGCTTCTCTTCACCCGGCGAGGAATCGATCCTTTTTCGCCCATGAGGCGTGAGTCTGATAGTCCCAGGTTTTCTAGCCTTTTCTAGTGAAGCAATTTGCAGGAGCCTTTGATGGCTTTCCTTAAGTAGCCTGTGTAGCTTGCCCAATTAGGACAGCGGCGCTAGGGACCGTCTAATATCTCTGTCTCAATCCGTCCTCTCGCCCATCCTGGATTTTAGACTCCACGGGGTTTTTTGTCGTTTTCTCCCGATACCTCCGCCAGGCAGAAAGGGCAGAAGCTAGCGTTTCCGTTTTTCTCTCCTTGAAGCTTCCTCCTCTTTCAGATTCAGTTTGTCCGTTACGACTTCTCAGGCTTTCTTTTTCTGGTCTTTCCCTTTCACTCTTTCCCTTTTAGACTTGACATGGTTTGGACACTTCCCCCATTCCCCGGCTTTATCCGAGGCTTATAGAAGGGCGGGTTTTTCCCGATTAAAGTTTTTCCACTGTCCTTCCCCCTGTAGATACGAGTTTCTACCTCCTCTCCTTTCCAGGTATTTTTGGGGGTTCTTATCCCCTCTTCTCCCCCCGGTTCTCCCAAGCTAATCGTTTGGCAGGAAAACGCGGTTCACAGTTGGTTCTTTCCCCAAATGGCCGGAACTGTCAATCCCGGACTTCGGTCCTCTGTTTCTCGGCACTGCCGGTCCCCCTTGAACGACGGGATCTATCCTTCGGTCGCAACATAAAACATGTGGGTTTTTGCTGGGCTTCGGGCAGTGGTCTTTTAGTTTTTTGGTGCTGGTGGTCAGGTACTGCTCGTTGTCTCCTTCCTTCTCCTTCTTTTTCCGGAGGCTGGAAGGTTACGAAGACTACAATTCATAAATTTTTTCGTCCGTTGCAAAGTTGCTAATGATCTTTTTCTACACTTTTCAGATTTTTCCCCCTTGGATCACGATGGAATAGTGAAGCGGTTGGATCCCTCTTTTTTTCAGCCCCCCCCCCCCCCCCCCCCCAAACCCCCCCCCTCCCCCCCAAAAAACCCAAACCCTTTTCAGGAGTTCCCCTCCTTTTGGCAACCATCCAATGATCGGTAGGGGGTTCTGGTGCCCCCGTCACTCCTTCTCCCTCAGGAATGCGAGAGGTTTTTTTGTTGACTAGGTTGAGAAGGTGTCCTTTTTTAGGACCTTGTTCCCTCCTAACTCTAACGCTCATGATGTCGTCGTCCGTAGGATCCCTTTTTCTTCCTGGGAGGGTCCGCGTTTTTTCCTCCCCCAGCAAAAAAGAAAAGTCTTCCCGGTGGACGCCTTCCCGTGGGAAGTGTTCCCCTTCACAGAAGGTCTTTCCAGCGCTTCCCAGAAGATGTAGTCCACGCCGCAACCCCTCCTTTCTTTTCAGGACCCTCAGGTTTTTCCCCCACTGGGTCCGACCGCATGCAGGCGGAGTGTTTTTTTTTCTCTACAGCCGTATCACTCAGATTGTTTTCCTCCTAAGAAGTTTTGTGTGCGAGTCTAAATTGGCTGTCGGCTTTTTTAACCGGGACGCAGTTCGATCCGCCCCTATTTTCCGGACCCTGATGCTCTCCCTCCCATACTTCCTTTTTTGGATTTGCTCTTTTTTGGGTCTACATCGGGGCGTCTTTGTCCGGAACCTATGGATTCCCTTTCAAGGTACACTTCTCTTCAGGTCCTCCCTCTCGGTAGTTTAGGGTTCTTCCCCTAATCTCGAACTTTTAAAATTTCTTGTCAGAACCACATCTTCCTTCTCACTACTAAATAATGGAGTTTTCGGACTAGAAACTTCCTTCCTCCCAGTGCTTGGACCCAGTTCTCCAAAGAGTTCCAAGGACCTGGACCCCTCCGCCCCTTCCCCCTCCTTTGAGTCCCCCCTGTCGGTGTGGTTTCTTCACTCGGGGACGGAACTACGATTATTGTCTGCCCTTTGTCGTTTCAGTAAACCCGCCCGGAACACTGGCACCCTTTTTCCTTTTTTTTCGTATGTCCCCAGCGCCCCTTCATTTTTTGCGATACTCATGAGATCTTCTTTGTATGGCCCCTTAGTCTTGTCAATGTTCGGCCCTCGCCCTCGGTGTCTCGTTGTCTGTCCTTCGTCCTACCCCCATTCTCTCTTTACCCCATGCCGTTTTATCGACCGACGGCATACCCAAGTTCAGGGACGGCCTCCATCAACATCCCCCCTCCCCCCCCACTATACCCAATTTTTTTTACCCCGGGGGCGGATTTTACGAGGGCCACCCCCTTTTCTTCACTACGAGGATTGCCAGTTTCTTATAACAGTATTGAGTCTTTCTCTCTGAATAACACCTCCCTTTTTCGATCTGTCTGGTAGTGAAGCTCTTTGGGATCTCCCCCTTCAGGTTTCATCTACCACTTCTCAAATCATGCCACGACGTGTCCTCGACCGGTGGCTCTTTTCCCATTTTCCAGACCCATTAGACTGGCTCTTTTAGGTCCCTCCTTAGTATAAAGTGACTCCAATGTCCCCTTGAAGTTATAGCCTCCGCCCCCGGATACTGCGCTATAAACGGATTTTCGATTACCCGGTTTGAGGATTTTCCCCTCTTTAGAGTTTCCCCCCCCCCCTCGAGCTTTTTCTTTGATGGGAATTTACCCCACCGGTCATCCCCCCCTAACGTGAACAAACCGTCCGACCTCTCTCCGCCCCCCCCGAGTACCCTTTTTTTTTTTGACCACGTATGGAGCAAGCCCATCCAGCAGACCAACAATGTCCGTTCAGGAGGAATGAGTACGTGCGGATAAATACCATGTATTCCCT
>Ga0179593_1543278_pt1 | contig 12173 bp, 21 predicted proteins | sample CZODoug2_1_08_16_FD_185931 | JGI IMG/M metagenome (GOLD analysis project Ga0179593, IMG submission 185931) | Vadose zone soil fungal communities from Angelo Coast Range Reserve, California, USA - CZODoug2_1_08_16fungal (PacBio error correction) | ecosystem: Environmental > Terrestrial > Soil >... | reverse complement strand
CTTTTCTCCGAGTTGTTCAATGCATTCGTTCTCCCCTCGGTCGTTTCCATTTCGTCCCCCGGCACAAACAATCCCCTTGTCTCTGGTTGCGTTTCCTAACATTTTCACAGTTTTCTTTCCTACAAAGCTTCCCGCTTTTCTCGCAGATGGCATTACCCGATTTTCTCCTCCCGGCGCTTTTTTTTTTTTGTCCCCCAGAGACCACTTTTCTCAAATCCGCTTCACAGATGACCACCCAGTGTTTTCTTTTGTTGATCTCTTCTGGTGCGCTTCTTTCCGGGCCTATCGGACCCTCTTTCAGTAGTGAAAGCTCATTCGTCGCCCATCCTTTACTAACACGTTCCCCTTTCCGGGCCTTTTTCAAACTGGGTCTGCAAGCTCTCTCAGCAGCCAATCTTTTTCCAAAACTACTACCCTTTTTCTGTTTTTTCCCTCGATACCAACCTTTTTTCGCCCATCTTCGGTTCGGTTCGCTAGGTCTGTAGGAATTTGACTTCTTTCTTTTCTTTGGTCCTTCGGTTTCGAGCACGGTATCCTCATATGATTTCGTGGAACTCCTTCCTCACAAAGAGTTGTAAGTCTGCTCGCCTCCTTTCCTCGAAGGACGTTGTTCCTCTGTTTTTATTCGACTTCTTTTTTCCTGCTTTTCGCTTGAATTTTTCCATCAAAACTTTTTTTAAGTATGCTTACCCTCGAGGGCCTGTTCTGGTCCCCGTAGGCTTTTCGCCGGCACCTTCCTCCTCGGTTCCGAAGTACGCCACTACCCTTTTCTATTTGATACAGCTGACCTTTTGTCTCTCATTTTTAAGAGGTTACTCTCAGTATCAGCGACTCTGTCTTTGGCTCGAAAGAGCCTCTCAATCTCTTCTTCTTAAGATCCGCGACGAGTTTCCTCCCTCTCGCTTTTCCTCCTCCGTTTTATGTCAGTCTATTTTTTCTCGTTATCTTCAGAACCCCTTCCTCTTTGAGCCCCCTTCTCTTTGCTATTCTGCCCCGAAGCGCTTTTACCTTTTCCCTCGTCATTCTTCTCGACAAGTACATTTTTTTTTACAATCTCTTCTTTTTCTTTGCTCGCCTTCCCTCCTCGGAATTCGGATTTCCCTCCCGTCGTTGGGTTTTCCTCCCAAGCCCTCCTTCTCCAGGGAATTCCGTCATAAATCCCCTCTCAGGTCTTCGCAAGGTTCTATTCCGAATTCCCCCCTCCCATGGTCTCGCGGAATCCGTTCTTTTTCAGGATTCGTCGGACCTTACGCTTTGAATTCATGGATTACTTTTTGCTTCTCTCAGAGTTTTCCCATCACCTTCCTATCTCCTACTCCTACGACCCCCCACTGCCATCCCAGCGACGATGGTGTCTTTCCCGTGTGTGTTTCTGCATTTTTCTCCAGCAACCCCAACCCCCCATTTTTTCTTTTCTCGCTTTGCGGCGGCCTGTCTGTTTCCCCCCACTTTCTTGCAACTTTTTCCGTTTTTGTGAGTGCTTTTTCTGCGTGAGTCCAGTTACCGGCGGACGAGCACCCTTGGCTTTTGAAGAGATCTCTGGAATTTTTCCTGCGCACTTCTTGAGCCCCCCCCCCCCCCCCTGGTTCCCTCTGTTGTTTCCTTCTTGAATTGTCCCTCCTCTTCTGTCAGCTCCCCGCTGCCATCGCTTTTCACAGCGTTTTTTTCCGCGAATTTTTCAGACTCTCCTTTTGAAGCGTTCTTGACCTCTCCCCTTTCAGGCGCCTGGTCTCCTGTCCTGCAGTACTTCCACTGTGTTTCTTGCGGAAGGGATAGCTTCCTCGTATCCCCTTTTCTACTTTTCTCACATTTTTTTCCCCCTCCTTTCCCCCCTTTAAAGCGCCGACTTCCGTGCTGCCTTCGTCCGGTCTCTAAAGTTTCCTACGTATTCTTTCCTGTTTTAAGTTTCTTTCTAAATGCGCGCGATAGACAAATTCCAGTTCTTTTTTGGAAGCCTCCTCGGGATTTTTCCAGCCCTTCATACCTTATTTGGCTTGTACCCTCCACTTGGCTATTCCTCTCCAACGTTTTTTTCGTGGGTCAAAGTCTCCCCCAAGACCCCGCTCTTTTTCCCGTATTTTCGCTCATTTGAATTCAACCTGTTAGGGGTTTATATCCCCCCGATTCTGATCCCCCCAAGGCTTCCTTCCTCGGCCATCTCAGTTCAAGTTCCGTTTGCGTTCAATACCCTCCCGCGTTAGTTCCAGGTTCGCACCCTTCTAGACTCGGTCCGGTCTTCTTTCACCGCGTATCGATGTCTTCAACCCTGCAGATGCAAAACTAAAATTCCCGTACCGTCCCCCCCCCTCCCTGATTTCTCCCCCCCTCCTCTCCTTTTTTTGTCCGTCTCCCTAAGATGATTCTCGCCGGGATTTTTTTTAGGAGGTTTCCTTCCAGAGACCCTCTCTATGCAAGGACCTCTCCTTCCAGTAGGCGAGTTTTATACAGACTTTATGGTGTATCAATCAAGTATTCTTAACCCTCTTCAAGTAGCCGCTTTCCTCTCCCTGGAAATCAGCTCACCAGAAATTTAACTCTTTCGAGTACGCTCTTCTTGTTTTTTTTTTTACTTTGCTACCTCAGTTTGATTGCTTTTACCGGTGATTCCTTTTTTCTCAACCCAAAGTCCTTCAAGACCCTGTCTCTACCTTTCCCTCAAAAGCGTGGAGCGTTGTCGTAGTACAAACATGGAAAAGCCTTCGTCGCCTTTCCTGTCTTCTCTCTGTCTTTTTGAGTCCCTTTTTCTCCGCGGTCCAGGTAGAAAATTTTATTGATATTTAATACCTGTGGGGAATTGCCATTATTATTTCCGAACCCTTTCCCTGCAAGGATGTCCCATACCTCTTCATTCCCCCTTTCACTGCTTAGAGTTATCGCCAACTTTTCCCCCACTCCCCCCCCTTTTGGGTTCATAATGACTTAATTTTCCCTTTTAAGACCGTCTTCGCCCCGGCCCACGAGGGCGTAATTCCCCCCCCTTATTCAGCCGTTCTTTAAGAGTTTCCGTTAATTCCCCCCCCAAACCGAACATCTCTTTCGAGGATGCTACCCCCGCCAGGGTCATTTTTAATACGAAGGTCCTCTTATTTACTTTTTAGAGTCCCCTCTATTCTCCTTTTTCTTCAATGTTTGTGTGATTGTATTGAGTATGTTTATCCCTTACCTTTCTGTCTTGTTGCCTTCCAAAATGCCCCTCCATAGCCCTCATATGCTGTTCACCTCATCTTTTTTTACCCACTTTTTCCCGATCCGGTTCTCCCCCCTATCAGTCATTTGATATGGACCTTTGATTTAGGTTTGGTTGCAGCAAGGTCTCTCGTTCTCCCAGAAAAGGATCCTTCAGTGATGATTGCTGTTATTTTCCATCCTGTCTGGGGGGGAATTGGCAACCTTACCCTCTTAGAAAGGTTTGCTTCACAACCCTTTTTAGATCCCCTCCCTTCTTTATTTCCCTCTAACCCCGTGTAGCCCCCCCTTATTGATTCGTCTCAGTGTTTGTTTTTTTCTGGAAATTTTTCCTCCGCCCCCCATCCCCGTGAGTAAACACTCTCCACATTTGTTCTTCCAATTTTCTGTTTTTTCTGGTTCCACTTTCCCCTTCACGTCGGCAATGGCTCTCTCATTTTCTCCCAAGTGAAACTAATCCCCCCTAATTTTTTGTAAGCTCCCCTCAGTGGCCCTTTCCCCCTTTTGTTGTCAATGATGGGTCTTAGGTAGCTTGCTGGACACTTTGAATCTTTCCTTTCAGAGGATTTTCTTTAGAAACCCCCTCCTTCTGCCGGCGGATTGCGTCGATGGTGGAAACTTCGCTTCGAAGGAAATTTTCTTTCCTTTTTTCCTCCCGGTCCAATTCCCCCTCTCTTCTGTATTGCCCTACTTTTATGAGTCTTATCCCATTGATCTTCCCCACTTATTAAATCCCCCTTTTTTGTCCCTTCCTTCCGAAGTCGTTCCCCAAGAATTTCCACTTTGTTACTCTTAATTTTTCACCCAATTTTCCTTTTTAAGAGTTTCCATTAAAGGTCTCCTCAGGGTTCTCCCGGTTTACCGGATAACCGCGGGCGGGGTTAGTTTTTCTAGTCCCCCCCCTACGATTTCTTCCCCTCCGTTTCTTCAAGTCAGTTGTTCCTTTCTCCTCCTTTTGTTTTTTTCTGAACCCTTTTTTGAGGGTCTTTGGTCTTTTCCCCACCAACTAACACCCTTTCAGGAGGTCTCTTATGGCCCCCCCAGTGATGATTTTTCTTTTTTCACCCCGAACTTCCACGAGGCGGGTCCCCCTCCGTTTCAAAAAATTCCCCCTCCCTACGACCTTTCCGTTTTCCCCCTCTCTTTTCACCTCTCGGCCTCTAACGCTTGACCCTTCTCGCCTTAATCCGGGACGATGTCTGCTGCCTGAGGGTCTTCTTTGGACCCTGCTCTTTTCACGCGGAATTTCCCTTGTTGATTCTCGGTCCTTTTTTAGTGCCCTCCCGGCAAACCTTCTTTCATTGCTCTTGGAACCCTTCAGATTTCCCTCGAATGTTCTCTCTTTCAGGGACGATTGCGGCCCCAGAACAGTCTCTTGTGAGGCGCCCTCCCCTCTCCTGGATCTTCCCTTTCAAACGCCAACGATTTCTACCTTCTTTTGGATTCTCTGACTTTCAGCTGCATTGCCTTATGTCTTCCCCCGATCGTTGGTTTTTTTTAGATCCTTTTCGAATCGCCCCCTCGAGAGAGCACGACACTTCCTCCCCCCGAGGCCATGCCCCCGTTGAACCTGTTGGTTCCTTTCTTTTCCGCCCTCTCGTTGCGGTTCTCCCTTCGCGGCGCAACCTCCTTCCTCCAAGCTTTTTTTTGCGGTCCCCGTTGACCCCCCGTTGTATTACTCTTCCTTCGGATAACTTTTCTTCGATGGGTTGCTTGTTTCTTTTCGGAGAGCTTCTCTTTTTGTGGTGCTGCTTTGACCTTCGACAGGACCCCCCTTTTTGTTCCTTACTTCCCACCACTTCCCGCGGAAGACGGGGATCTGTTGCTCAATCCTTTTTGATCTTTAGAAGAATGCGGTCTCCTCCGTTCCTGCTTATCTTTTCCTCCCAAATCCCCCATACTTTGCGTGCTTCCCCTGCGTACGCCTCGATGTCTCCTTTTCCCAATTCCTGTGAGTAGTTCTCCCCTTACATCCTCTCTTCTTCCCTCTTTTGATTCCTTCTCTAAGACCAGTGGATCGCTCTTGTGCCTGGTTTCTTAAATAGTCCTCTTTTTTCGTTCCCTTTTTCTCGCTCTCGCCTTTCCTTTTTGATTTTCCAATCTCCTCTCCCGAGGGGAGCTCGACCCCTCGCCCACCTTAGTAATCTTTCCCCATATTCCCCCTTGTTTTTTTCCCTTCGATGGTTCCCCTTTTACGTTTTTGACCTGATTGCGAACTCCTCGCTTTTTCTTCATCTGGAATCCCGAGCTTTCCGGCTCCCCTTGAACCTTTCTCTAGCCCCTCCTTTTTTTTCCAGCTTCTCCTATACCTTTTTTCTTCTCAAATCTGACCTCAGATATTTACAGGTTTCATGGCACTCCCTCAAGATCCCTCTCCCCCGCACCACCGGCCTTTCCTTTAACCCCCCCCCCCCCCCCCCCCCCCCCCCCCCGAAATATTGGGATTGCCCCCCCTAGGGACCGTTCCTTTACTGTCGAATCGCCATTTCCTTTCCAGTTCCTTTTCTGTTCGGACCCCTCCCTCCCAGTTGAGTTCGATTTCTCATCCTTTGTCTGCTCCGTTCTCGGGGCCCCCCCCGAGAATCTCAAAGACTTCACGAGCCCCTTCCCCCCCCCCCCCCCTTTCCAACCTTCTCAATCTCTTTTTGAACCGGGTGTCACATCCTTTGCCTACCTCTCTTTTCTCTTTTGCTAATCCTCGGTCTAGGTTTCCCACCTTGCAACGTTTTCCTTTCATCGCATTTTCTCGTGTAGTGCTCTCTTGCTAAGACGTCCTTCTTAGTGCCCCTCCCCCCGCTTTTTTCCCTCCGTTCCTCTTACCAGCTGCCCTTTGGCGCTCACAAAACAATTTGTCCTGAAGCAGGCTCTTCTTGTCTTTCCTTCTGGGCCCTTTCCGTTTTCAAGCGGGCTTTTTGCACTTTCCCATCGCCCTTGCGCCGGGACTTAAGATGGGTCCCCAGTTCTTGTCTCCACTCTCAGCTCCCCGCTTGTTTTCCTCCGGTTCAAGCAACTTTTTCTGTTACTCGACCCTTTCCTCCTGGGCTGACACGTCCCTTCACAAATCGTCCGCCTTCCAGCGTTACCTCCCCTGAGCCCCCTCCTCCTCCAGTACCGGATGACTTAAGAAAGAGTAAGGACCGGGAGACACTTTTTCCGCTTCCTTTCCTCTACGGATTTTCTCCCTGGAAGATTCCCTTTTCAGTCTACCTCGCCCTATTTTTCGTGAAGACTCTCCCTGACCAAGCAATGCTACTCCTTTTTTCGCCCAAGCCCCCCCATCGACCTTGAACAGGTCTTTTCCCCTTTTTTATTCCCCCTCCCAAGTCAAGATGTCCTTTGCCCTCTCTCTTGACCATTGGTGACCCCCCCAAGCAATACCCTCTAGTTTCGGCTTGTCTTTATCCCAATAGACATTTCAAGTGCCTTTTGGAAGTTCCCGAACCCCCCACAATCCCTTGACTCCCATGAGTCCACGGTAAGGAGATTAGTGCTACCCCATTCTTTCCCCCCGATCTTTTTCATCCCAGGAGGTTCCCCCTGACAATACAAAAACCCTTCCACTTTCGGCGCTGAATATGCCCTCCCATTTTTGGACCCACACTTCTCCTGGTCCCTCAGCAGGTCATCAGCTGTCTTTTTCAACTTCTCGTCTTGCCTAGTTCCTTTTTACTCTAGAACCTCACCTTCACCTCCCCTCTTCAGACCTCACTCGTGGCAGTCATACTGGGTATCAATCGTTTTTCCATTCCCTTTTTCATCCCCCCTGCCGATTGCGTTTCTGGTTCACCTCCCCCTTGACAAACACTCCTCCCCTTTCGCTTCTTTCCTCCTTTGGGGATCTCCTGGTTCCTTTGCGACAGGTATCGTCTTTTCCTACCTTACCTTCTCTCGAAAGCGATAGACCCTCCCCTCTCCCCAGAACCTCTTTGCATTATCTCCCGTGGCGAGTGTGACCTTTTGCGTACACTCTCCTTGCCTCCTCTTTCTCCCCTGGAAAATCCCTCTTTCTCCGTTCCTCCTCTGCTATTCTTCCAATATTTGGAGGGTATCTCCCGGACCAGGTGTGACGTCAACTCCTTCCCTTCCGCGATCTTTCTTTTGATCCCCCTTTCCCTTTTCCCCCCCGGTAATGAGCATGATTTCATACCCCCTCAACTCATGCCTTAATTCTTCGGACATGAGCGATATATCGACCCCCCTTTTTTCCCCAAATCCCCTGTGGTTTTCGAGATTCCCCCTGACTTTTCCACGCTTTCATACCTTCTCCAAATCGTGCCGGGCCAATAGTTTTTTGCGACAGGACCTTCGAGTCCACTTGTTTCTTTCGTGCCGCCATTCCAAAAACGAACCCGACGCGTTGCCCCCCCCTCCCGACAACAAAATTTCGCCTGATTTTTCATGTAGCAACCACTACTCCTCCGTTGTTGCAGATATTGTTGATCGGATTACACAGAAGGCACCCTCGTTCCAGTTTTGGTTTTTTCCTCCCCCCCCATAGTACCTGTTCGGTTTCTACGATCCCCATACTTTCTCATTGACGGTCCTGCTTGAAGCAAATAAGATGTGGTCCTCTTTTTCCCCCTCCGCGTAGACACAGTGGCCCTTAGTCATTGATATGTTTTATCGCGGGAACCCAAGTGTGTTTTCTCCAGCTACGGTGACGCTCTCGAATTTTTTCCTCCACAGGGAGTGTAATTGCAGTTGTGGGGGTTTCCCCCTTTTTAGTCTAAGGGTTTTCCCCTCACCCTCGCTTTATCCTGAGCCTCAGGAGCTGCTTTGTGAATTTCAGTTTTCTGCTTCTCCACCGATTTTTCCTGTGGCTCCCCCTCTTCTGGCGAAGACCACTTTTTTTTTTTCCGACAGTGTTTTTGGGAAAGGAGTCTTGCTACCCTTCAGAAAGGAGTCCCCCCACAGATTTGGAGATATTCCCCCTTAACCCTCGTTATTCTCTTGATAGATTTTTTTTCCGCTTATACTGGCCATAACTGTCTCCCACTTTTTCGGCTCTCCCCCTACAGCTTCGTACGATATCGAAGTTACGATTTTGTTCCCCGCCTTGGTCGTTCTTTTTCTTTAACACGTTAGGTTCTCTCATTTTTTTAGATACTTTTAAACGGTGAGACACTCTTTATATGGGCCTTCGGACCTGTCTTCCCAATAGCTTTTTTCTCATAGGTTCTCTCACTTCCCGAACTTCTGCCCTCGTCTCCGTCTCTTGAACATACTCCTCAGTGGATTTCCTAAATGCCCTTTTGCCCGTAGTTTTTCCTGGCAGCAGCCCACCCAGAAGTTAAGGTTCTTTTTTTAACCGATGAAACGATTGACTTTTGAAATAAGGATCCCTAGTCCGCTAAAGGGCTACTTTTCATTTTCCTTCTTGGGCCGGTGAGGATTGGCCCCACTTCCTTTACCCTGCCCCCGAAGCTTTTTTTCGTTTTCACCTCTTCATTTCGTGGGTCTCAGCGGATTGCACGATACATTCGCCTCGCTTTTTTCCTTTTTTTGGACTGATCTCCGACAGGTCACTCCTTTTTCCCTTTGTAAAGTGCGCACTCAGGGATGCTTGGTTTGCCTCATTTTCCCTCCTTCCGAGTCCCAGGAGAGCCTTTCTCCCTTCGGCCATTTCCGCCTCCAGCCAATCCGGATCTTTCAGTGTGCGATTTTTGACCTAGCCTTACTCCTGGTTCCTACGGGCGAGGTCGCTTTCCCCCCCAATTTTTCTTCACCGCCCATCTTAAGAGTTTCTTTGATTACGTGCAACCTGAGATTCTCGTTCTCGGTTACGGATTAGTTTTAGGTTCTCCAACCCCTCCTTTTTTTACTGCACTTTAGGACATTCCCTGAAAACGTTGGTCCCCCGACACCCCTCTGTAGGGCCTTCTTGAACTCCCTTGCCAGGCGCTGGTTCTTAGGAAAGCACTCGAAAGGAGGGAACATCCTCTTCAAAAGATTTTTCCCCCTTTTTTTTTGTTGTTTGGATTTTTTCTGGTGCGCGTCTTTCCCTGGCCTCTATTTTTCGGCTCGTCAATCTACCGTTGCCGGCTGCATTTTTTTCCATCAATCTAAGCCTCCAATTCCCCCTCATGAACTGCGCATTGTGGCAACTGTTTTTTCCCCGCCCTCCCCGCCGGACGCAAATGCTGGCCCCCCCTCTTCCCTTGACCTCTTTTCTTTTTGAAATCGATTGACACCCCGTGGTGCAGCCAGCCTCTCTTCCTTTGGTGAAGTAGGGGCTCCCTTGTTGGGATTGTAGTACTCTATTCGCCTGCCCTTCCCTTTCGCGCCACTGACTCCTGCCCCCCAATGGAGGAGTAACATACACTACGGAACTTCTTTCTGTCGCCTCCGCACTGCGAAAGACGCTGCGTCTCTTCGTATTCGCTTGTGCGATATCAGGATCCTCCCTTCTTCCTAAATCCTTTTTTTTCCCCTGGCGTTCCGATTATGGGCTCTCCTGGACCCCCCCAGTAAGATTTTTAGTAGCCGCGAACAATTTTTTCCTACATACTTTCATCTCTTTCTTTTTCGGCTCGAGCATCCATTTGTATGGTTTCCAGCTGAAATAGGTCATTTTCTTTTTCCAAGATTTCTCTTTTTCTTCTGAACGTTTGTTTTTCTTCCAGATTGCCAAATCTCCGAGGAAGCAGTCAGTTACCCCCCTCCGGCCCTGATATTTGAACCCTCATTTTTCCCCTACTTAGAGACTCGATCGTTTCACTTTTTTTTCTTCTCGCTTACGAACGGTGGGGACCCTTTGCGAAGAACGACGAGAGATTTTTTTTGCTTCCATCTGGAATCCGACGGAAACGCTCTTTCCTTAGGACCCATCGGGATTTCTCTTCTCTCTACACCTCCCACAATCTCTTCCCCAGATTTTTTTCCCTCCTCGAGGAAGAAATATTGTTTTTGTTTCGTTTTCGGCGTTCCTTTCTCTGATCATTAAGTTTTTCCTCCCCGCTCTCTGTTTTTCTTTGATCACATTTTTTTCAGCTCAGTTTGATCTCTTTTGAAGGCGAATACGTTCCCTTCTTTTTCCTCCAGCGTCTCTGAGGAATCAGTGCGGTGCCCTTTGTTCGAAGCCCGAACCTATCCTCTTGTCAATTGACCTACGTGGCATGGTTTTATCGCTTTTCCGTCCTCCCCTCCGACCCCTCCATACAACCCAACTGGAACTGTTCTTCCACCAGAGGTCGAGAGCGGTGCTCCTCTTCCATCTTTCTTTTTCCTCCTTTCTTCTCGGCGACGCTTTGCGGGCGTTCCCAATCACGATTTCCCCCTTTTGGCTTTTCCTTCTTGCTGGGCTGTTCTTTACGCGGTTTGCTACGCCCGCACTCGACGATCTTGACCTTCTCTTGCCTTCGTAACTCTGATTTTTTCCCAAACCTGAACCCTTGTTCATCTTTTTTTAAGCGGCAACCCTTCCCTCCCGTTCCTCTTTTTTCCGAAGCAAAAGGTCTTCGTTTGCTCAACAGCCGGGATTGCGCCAATCGCCCCTTTTCCAGGTTTTCTTACAGTTTCAGCATTTCCTCCCACATTTTCCCTTTTCCAGAGACCCCCTGGTCTTGTTTTGCCTTGCCTTCACGAGCAGACTTTTTTCTCGAATCTCCTGGGCCTTATGCCCCTTCTTCCCACACCTCTCCCCGGAAAGAGTCTATGCGCCGCGTCCCTCCTTTTATTATTCTCTCTCGTACCTCCTTTTTTCCCCAGCGATCTCGTCACGTCTTGGATGGTCCCCCTCTCGAATGGCGCAGAAATGTTTTCTTTCGGCTTTTTTTTCTGTTGTTTTTCTTGGTTTGCGGCACGGGCCATTCTAACTTTCATCCTTCTTTACGTTTCCCCTGAGAACAAGGAACCTGAGTTACCTTTCCTCCTTGGTTCTACACCTCATTCCTTGGCGCCTTTGATCTTATGCCCCCCCCACAGGAAAGGAGGTTCCCAACCATGCCCGGCAAGACCCTCTCCCTTCTTTCTGGCTTTCCTCCCATGCTCCAACTTTTTCCATCGACCCCTCACCTTCAACCCTTTTTTAATGAAGCCGATTAGGTACTACCCCCCTTTCTGGTCCGGGATAGTCCCCTCAGAAAGGAGTCCCAACATGAACATTCCCCCCGGAAATTCTTTTTTGTCAGCGGTAGTCCAACCCCCGTCCTTCTTTTCGCACCACAACTTGGCCTCTAATGGGCTTTGTCCTGCCCCTCATTAGTAGTTCCTTTTTCGCTCTTCGCTACGGCCTCTTAGAGACTTCAAGTATTGCACCTTTAAATTGGAATTCTCCCCGCCCGCTGCCCCATTTCCTCCCTAGGGTCCTCTTTTTTCCCCTCATTATTCCCCTTCCCATTCCCTACTCTCTTGAGTGACTCATCGTAACTCCTCTCTGACCTTCCCAATCGACCTCCACTTCGATAGTAAGATGCTCTTGGAGGGGATTTTTTTTTTTCTCTTCAGATTTCCTCCTATCTGGGCGTCGAACAAACCTGCAGTCCAGTACCCTAGTTGATGGCATAGCTTTCCACCTCGAGTGTGACTCCCTTTTATTTTGAGTACATCCTTTTACTGGCTCACTTCTACTTCTTCTCCCTAGTTGTCTTCGGCTTCAGACTCAAGCTTTTCCACGCGGTCCAGTTTCCCCAATCGGTTGAATTTCGCTGCTTCCCGGAAACTGCCAAGTCCCATGCTTTCAAGTCCTCCACCTCTTGTGATTTCTTACCCGTAATGAGCTTCTAAAAATAACCTCCCCCTACTGCGTAAATCTCATGGTTTCTCTGAGCGGAGAGAGCGCTATACCTTATCATTTGGGGTCCTTTCCAATCCTACTTATTCCGTCCTAAGACCTTAAATCGGCCCTCGGGTCCCAATGTGTAAAAGTCCCCCTCCTTTTCCCCCTCGGTAGCCACCTAGTGCATTTCTGCCGACCCCCGAGGCCAAAACTTCCTCTTTCTATCTTTTCCCCTAACTCCCCATATTTCGGTTTTCCAGTAAGCAACCCC
>Ga0179593_1476218_pt1 | contig 12173 bp, 13 predicted proteins | sample CZODoug2_1_08_16_FD_185931 | JGI IMG/M metagenome (GOLD analysis project Ga0179593, IMG submission 185931) | Vadose zone soil fungal communities from Angelo Coast Range Reserve, California, USA - CZODoug2_1_08_16fungal (PacBio error correction) | ecosystem: Environmental > Terrestrial > Soil >... | reverse complement strand
CCAAAAGGGTGTTCCTTTTCACGCATTGCTGCAATAGGAACATCCGGCCGTCTTCCCATGTTTTTTCACTTCTTTTTGCCTTTAATAGGTAGTGTCGTCCTCACCCTTTATTTTTTTTCGATAACCCTCCGAACGTTACCGAAGTTCTCCCGCACAGCAACTGCCCCGAGATTACCCATCGCGAGATTCTGTCAGCATCCAACCGTTCACTTCCCTTCTTCCCTTGCACTTTTGTGACGGAAGTTGCCTCTCTGTCCCTGTTGTTACAAAATTTGCACACATTTTCAGTTCAGCGTTTTCTTTTTTGATTTTTAGATTCAAGCTCCCCAAAAGGACGATCCGTACCCCTGGTTTTTCCCTCTCCTTCTCCTCCGGCAACTCTGTGGATATCAAACGGTACGGCCCTTGCAAACCTTCGATTCTTTCGGTCTGGCGGCCGCGTTCCTTTGGGACCTACTCGGAATCTTGAGATTGGGATGTCTATCCCCCAGTCTCTGCCTCATAGCGGCCTCTCCACGCCATACAGACAAGGGCAAATCCGATCCGCCGAGATGAAGGTTACTCTTTATCTCGGCCTCTATGGAGAATTTGAATTTTTTTTTATGCTCCTTCCAAACAAAAAGACCACCATGCCTTGGTTCTTGCTTTCAATCTCCGGTACAAGCCTTCAACCGTCTCCCTTCGGTCTGGTCTAACGCGCCGACGCGAATGCTCCTGGCCTCGGAGAATGATCCTTCCCCCAATGCACAAACGATTTCATTCCGTTTTGTGTCTGAACGCAAGAACCTGTACCCTTTGGGTCATTGCACACCGTAGTGATCCGTGTTGACCCGCAAAGGGTCCCCCCCGCCCTTGCACAGAGCTGAGCAGCTACTGCATTCGAACACGGCAGTGGGCCCCCCCTTGAGGATTTTTTCGCGAACGCGTCGCCATGACTCACTGCGAGCCCCACCCCCGAGTATGACCTCCCCCTTCTCCGTACGTACTCAGCTTGGTCAGATTGTTACCCTTTCTTCTTCCCAGTTGAGGTCTGAGTTGGAATTCGAAGTAGGCGTCACGTCTCTTTGGTCTCCCTTTCGGGGTTTTAGCGCCCGCTGGTCAAGACGGCTCTTCAAACCACGCAGCCCACAATAGAGCTGCCCTCGAATGGGCCGCCCCTCCATACGACACTGTATGAGAGCTTGACCACTTAGTCCCCGGCGTCACCATTGGCCCAACGAGTATATTCTCTCCACCCTTTTTTTTTTTTTTATTTTGCTCGGTCCCACGTTGTTGTGTTAGGTATTTCAACATCCCCAACACCTCGTTTCACTTTTCCGTGGCCTCTTATTCCTGGACATTTATCCCTCCCCTTTTTCATCGGGCCGTGCTTTGTTTGTCGGTGATAAATGCGTGGCGCCCCAGCGGTCTTTTTGCAACCCCTTTCCGCTCAAACACACCGTCCTCCCCGCCAAACGCCGAGCTCAGCATCTTACGCTGACCTTTTCCCTGAGGGTTTGAGTAAGACCCTCCTCCACGGCCCCCCTCATGCAATGCCGGCTAGTCCTGGCAAGTCCATTTTCACAGCTATACATTCGACGCCTCCGACAACTTTCGTTGGCTTTTTTCGTTTCAATTTCCCCACACCACGGAATAGCTAGATCACTACCTTTCCCCCGCCGTCCCAACCCCAACCACCCGGATTGTCCGAGCCCAGCAGACTTGAAATATGGCCGCACCGCGAGTTCGCTTGGCTTTGTGTCCCCTTGTTTCCGGTGAGGGATTCGGTTTTAACCCACCCCCGAGTTATCAGCAGCTGTTCCAACCATCTTCCTTGAGTTGAGGTCCCCTCCTGATTTGGTGGGTGAGAGGATGAGTTTGATACGCGCCCCACCCTGTTAAGTCTGCCTTTACCTTAACGCAAACCATTTTCCTGCGATCTCGGAAATTTTCATACTGTCACCACGCCGCCTACCTTGCGTTCTCTTCCGATAGATTACCCGGCTTTATTCCTCTGATAGCATGCTTGTTTAATGTCCATGATCTCCCCACTTCAGGCCCATTTTTCTGCGGCGATGCTTCAGATCGCTTACAATTTTCCGGATCCTTACTCTTGTCGACCTGGCCGCTTGTTTCTTTAGTTTTCGGTGAGTCCAAAATTCAATCAAGTCGCGCAGTTGCTCGCCCGATTTTCCCGTTAACCCCTTGTGCGGTCCCGCATTCCATAGTCATTTCTATGGCTGATTTTGAATCCCTCTCTTCGACCTTACAAGGAAGGTTAGCCAGTTCGGTGCAGTGGGCATTCTAATTGTTCTAGCCACTAAGTTTTATTGGTGTTTTTTGTGAATTGATTCGCGCCATTACGATGTGGGCGCCTTTTTCTACTTGCAACTACACGAAGCAAAATCGGTTTTTTCAAGGCCGGTTTTAACCTGTTTGATGTTCCCCACCATGATCCTTTTAGTGTTTCCCTTTTTAAACGGCACCTGCGCCCGGAGCCTACGCGTGCCCTTTATTGTTTCCGGCCCTTTTTTTTATTTCTTGAGCGTCTTGTTCATGAGTTGTTGGCAGGCATGGCTTGGTTTCGCGATTCTATCTATTCCAGTTGTGGAGTTGAAGCATGCTCCGCCCTTTCTGGCTTTCAGCGACTGTTTAGTTTATTTAGGCCAGTTTTACTATTGCCGGTCCTTTGCATGGAGTAGGGATGTTAGGAGGGTTTTCCTCTTTCCCGGTAACAAATTTCGACCGTAAATGTCGTTATTTTTGGTGGAGATCTTCAGTCGGTTTTTTTTTCGCCAGCTCGGGTGTTTCACTCCTGGTTTCCCACTAAGCCATCTCATAGGGGTTTTTTGCTGGGTCCGAAGATGTGGTTTTGTTTACTCACAAGGTCACAAGCCACCCCGTTCCATTGCCGAAACTTAGGTCGTCCTCTTTTCCCCGGCTTTGTTCTCATTTCCACGGGAACCTCTTTGGTGAGCTAAGAATGTTTTGTATTTCGAAATATTAATCTGGCGATGTTTACGGTTTTTCTAAACTCTGTTTTTTCCAAGGGGATGCCAAATTTTGTTTGACCATCGGGAACCTGGTTGTTTCCCCTTTTGAGATTGAGCTTGCTCTTGAATCGGAACTCGGGCGACGTGCAATGAGGAAGTCTAACCCCCTTTCAACTTTCTCGCGAATTTCCCAATTTCAGTCTCACTGCTTTTTCCGCGCCAATTGGGTGACGCGGCTTCGTCATCCGAAGGTCGAATAGGCAGGTATTTGGGGCGGCCCCTTCCCATGGCTTTTTTTTTTTCCCCCTTGATCAAAACGTTTTTTTGTTTTCCCGCGGGCTCGAGATTGACCCTGTCGCTGCTCTGAGGTGTTTTTCATTCCTTCCTCAGGTTCTTATTCGCTTCTCGGGGCTGCATTCGTTACTGAACGGGTCCGACTGGTGATTGCCCCCACCGTCTACGTTGCACAAGTCATTTCCCCACCACTGCTTGAAGGCCGGTTTTGCGTTGGTCTGGTTAGTCGTCGATTACTGCTTTTTCGCGCGGTTTCTGCGTGCGGGCTCCCGAGTCATAGGTTTTTTCCGTGCTGTCTTTTTTTTCCGAATGCTACCAAAAAGAGGCCCAGGGAAGGGCCTTTTTTCCTTGCAAACCCCAATTTTTTAGGTCCTGTGCAATATCCCAAGTTGCAAGCCATCATGTTTGACTTCGGGGCCACTTTTTTTTAAAGGGCCTGAACTCTCCCCGCTTCTTTAATAGAGCTTGGTTTTTTCTTCGAGCGGATCGCACCAGGACTCTTCGTTTGTCCCAGCTTTCGTATGTCAGACGGCGCCACGAATTTTTCTACCATGTGGTGTGCCTTTTTTGCTTTAGGCCCGCTTTTTGAGATACATCCACTCCATTCTTTTGCGCGAATCTGACCTTGCCCACACGGCTGCCCCTGACGAGGGCAGCAGGTCTCGTCTTTGGTGGTGGTTTTTAATTCTTTTGCTGTCTCCCTATGAATTCTACGCGCTTTTTTCACATTTTTGTAGACTCTTGAAGGGTTTCTTTCCCCGGCCACCAAATCCCACGGGGACGTCCCCTGCCTTTTTTCATTTTTTCCATCCTGGGGATTAACTTTTGGTCCGAGTGCGTTGTCTTCACTTGAGATCAGATGCGATACTTTTCAACACCTCTTGCCGGTTTTTGTTGAATTTACTATCTCGGCACAAGTGACTGAACGGTTCCGGAAGAACGGCCGAAATAAACGCTGTTCTTCCCCCCGTGCAATTTTTTTTATCCCCCTTGCGCGTGCCCTTTGATCTTCTTCCTACTTTTGTTGTGTGGCCTCAAAATGAGGCAGGTCCTCCGCATTGCTTCGCCCTCGGAACACCTGGCGTTTTCCCATGTCGATTCTGCTCATAGGCTAGTGTCGCCCCCAGTCTTTTTTCTTTCCCGAGTTCCTACGCCCGATCTCTTGCCGTTCCGTCCTTTTCCCGCCCCTAAATAGGCATAGTACTTGGACTTCCCCCATCGAAGAGGCAGCAATAAATAGTTCGTCCCTTTGCCTTGTTTGACAGGAATCCTATGCACATCCCCCTCCCCCTCGACAACTGTTGCAGCCCAATTTCCTTCTCTTGCATTTTCCGCCCCCAGGCGCATTTAATTTTTATTTATAATGCTCCTGGTATTCACCGATTCCCTGCCCTCCTTGAAAGGTCCCCCAAAAGCTTTTCCCCTCCCCACTTTTTTCCGAGCACGTTCCCCAAACACCCCGACAGATGTGACGGGGAGTCGGAGCACCCATTTCCTTGGGCCTCAGAGCTCCTCTCCGCCCGAGCCTGGATTCGATTAAATGACATCCGGTACCTTCCGGTTTTAACCATTGGCAAATCTCCTCCTCGGATGCCACCCCGTTATTTGGTAGCTAGTGACAAAATAAAGGAACAACAGAGGGTCATCTTGTTCCCTTTTTCGGCCACCCCAGCCTCCCTCCCCGGCCCCATCGCTTTAACAACCCGCTCCAGCTCCTCCGCCGTTTTCATTCGCCAGCCGGAACAGTCAAACCAGTGCAAAACTTTTTAACAGTGCGTTGGTGATCCTTTTCCCTCCCCCTTTCAACGTGTTTGCCCTTTCCCCAGTTTTTCGTGAGTCCCTTTTTCTCCGCTGGATACAGACGCCGATGAAAGCTATTGTTAAACGACTAATTACCGAATGAGGTCCTTCCCCCCCTTCCCGAAGCTAGTTTTTGCACCCTTCGAGCCCGTTCGGAATGGTTGATCTCGCAAACACTTGGCCTGACTCCATCCTTCAGCTAATTTCGATTCGCTGTTTCTAGTCATCGCTAGAGCTTCCGTCATTTCTTGGGTCATCTGCATTTGAAGTCTACACTTTATGCATCCGAGGTCGAGAGTGACGTTTGTTAATAAAGCTGAAGGCCGGTACCTGTTTTCTGAGACTATGTCCTGCGTTCATCGCAATACCTTCCCATCTACAGTACTTCCGATGTTTTTCTTGAGTTTTCAGACGTTTGTCTAACATTTCGTTTCTCCCCGCCGTAAACATCTGGCATCCCCAGATGTTTGGCCCACCCCCCTTGCACGCCGCTGATTCCACTTGGCGGGATTCCTGGGCCCCCCCCTCCACTCGGGCCCAGAGGGCAATTAGGCGCTTACTCTTGCCTCGGGGACGATTTCCTTTTTCGGATGCCCGGTCCTGGCTGCGGCCTCTGCTCCCGCCCACCCTTCCTTTTTTTGCTTGGTATGGCGCACAACGCCGGTTCCCGCTCATAGTCCCCCATCGTTCGCTCCGCTTTCCCCTTACTTCGACCATTAAAGTTGTGATCATCCACCTAATCTCCTTAAGGGCCCCCTCGTCCCGCTTCAGCAAGCTCCCTGTCCCTTCCCATCTCGCTCGTAGCGTCCGTTTTAAATTTGCGCCCCCCCACTGCTTCTGGCAGTCAATCCACCAAAGCATACACGATACGCAGCAGATCCGTCAGCGGTTTGGAAGACAAGAGGCCCCTCACTTCGTTCGCCTGCGCCGGAATATCGCAGGTGTTTTGAAGTGATATTCTTTTTTCCCACCCCACGCTCCCCTGAAGTTTCTTTTCACTGTTCAATTGCCTTCTCACAGGTTTAGCCGATTTCCGTCTTGGTTCTTATCTGAGTTTGCGACTGCCTCAAGGCCTTGCCCACGCCCGTACCCATCCCCACCCAGTCCAAAACCCGGTGCTCTTTTTTTACCTTATAACCCCCCCGCAGAAACCTTTTTTCGCGCCCCGCATTCTTTTTCTACATCTTCTCTCCGGTCTTCTAGTCCCCCAATTTCAGGACCTTTCAATCCCTGGCGAGGCCCCTCCCTGGCATGTAGCTCGCTCAAAAATGATCACGTTACACGCATTGTACGCCTTTTTGTTCCGATCAGGCCAAATTTTTTCCGCGCTATCTTTGCGCCCAGCTCGCCCTCTTACTTTCTGTTTGCCGTTCGACTTCATTGCTGCCTATGGTATGATTTCTTCAATCTTGGCCTTCTGACAGGCCCCTTCTTGTCTCCCTTTTTGACTTCTCTTCATTCCTATTTTCCCCCAAGTTTGGTGGGTTATTCGTCGGTCAACGTACGTGCCTCTTCCCTTCTCGCAAATTCACCTCCCCTACCCCAAGACGGATTCCCCAAGCTCCCAGCCGCTATCCTATGCGCCCACTCTTCGTCTGAGTTGCTGTCACGTCACGAACACACCATGGCGACCCATACGACTAGGTGAACGTCCTGCTGAGGCCTTTTCTTCCCGATTTGCGTGATTTTGTTCTCTTTTCCAGCTGGTGATTCTGGTGATTGAATGCGCGTGTACGTGGTGGCCTATATTTGAACTCTACCTCTGCTGCTGCCTCGTGAATTGTGGTTTATCCTCTGTGGATGGATGCAGTATGGTGATGCTTGGAGGATGAGTGTATGTCTAGTTGATTGGTGACGTGGCACTTCCCCCCCAATCTCTCTTTTTAAGCTCGACGCGTTGTGAGGTGTGGGTCCTCCCGGGACTTGTTTGTCGACGCTTTGCAAGCCTGTGCGAAGAGATAACAGCCCTGAGCCTTTTTCCCGAAATGACGGGTTTCCCCCCCTCCCCTTCAAGCGTTCAAGTCCACATCCCTTTTCAATCCGCTCCCACCAGGTGGCGGTCCGTTCTTGCAGACCCGCGGTGTGATGGTTCTAATAGCCTTACCGTTTCCCCCCTTTCTCTCTTTCGCCTTCACCTTATGAATGTTTCTTCCTTCCCTCATGTCTCGGTGAGGGTCCCGTGATGTGAAAGGATTCAAAAACTTTTTGCTTGTAGCCTCGGGCCTACCTCTTCCCAGCTGTCCTTTCGTCACTTTCCCTATTCGGTATTTTCGAGGCGTTTTACGGACTTTTGGTCTACGGCCCCATTCGCGCCTCACCCGCCCCGCCTTTTTCATCCCCCCTCCTCCCACCTTGCATCTAGCTCGTTTGCTTCAGCAATTTAAGGTCCCTGCGCGCGACTCCGAGTTCCCGATCTTGAATGCCTTCGTTGACCAATCCTCTTCGTCTTAAGCGTAATGGCCCCATTGGCTTTTGCGGCACCCATGTTATTCGTGGCGTTCTTTCTGTCAGACTATTACTCAACCTTTTGATTGACCCCTCGACGGTGTATCTGTTTGATGTTTTTTTCATCGCCATCTCCCGGTCGTGATCGCCGTTTATAACTCTACCGTTGCTCAACTATTTGCAAATTTTTACCCTTTTGCCTTTGCCCGCCAGTACCTGCTCTTGCCGGAATTTAGTATTTGATATTCTGCGGCTTCGCCCTGCGCGTCATTCGGCTTTCTCCTCTGCGGGTAGTGTCGTTTAGCTCCGCCCCTTTAGCGTTTTACGTTGGGGCATGAGCTGACTGTAACAGCAGGTAAGGTCTTTGTGATTTCAAAGGTGGGAAAAAATTTTTCGCCCGATTTCTCCCCAGTAAATCATGTCCGACCGTTTCTGTCTTCCTTTTTTGGCATTACCCATGTGGAATTCACAATTTCCTCCTTTATTCATGATTTTTGTCTTTTGTTTTTTTTTTTCTTCGTATAGCGGCCTATCTTCCTTTCCAGAGTCTTTGAGCACTCCGTACCGCCGCATTTTGCTTCCTGTGCCGGCGTTTTACAGCCGTCTTTTTATCCCCCCCCCCCCTGCACTTTTTCCTCCTTGTGGGATTTCCCCTTTTTCAACGCAGGGCCAGAACGTCGGATTTTTTGGTAACGGGAAAATCAATAAAATTCCGCTCCCCATAGGTTCTCCATGCGCTTCCTTTGCGGCCCTTTGTTCGTTTTTAGTTCTGGCCCCCCCCTATTGTCTTCTTTTCCTCGGCTGCACAGGTCCAAAAACGACCATTGTGCACGGGCTGGACAGTTCATTCTGATGCCAGCGGCAATCGGTTACGGCGTACCCACCTTCGTTCTTCTTGTTCCCCTTGCACGCTGCCTTTTTTTCCTTTGCACACCAATCCCGTGACGGAAGTTTACCGCGCACAAGATCGCTTTGTGACGTTTTTTTTTATTTTGTATGTTGGGACTCGGTGGATAAGTAAACAGACTTCTTAGCAGCCGGCCCCACTTTGTCTTTTTTCTCCACCAGTCCCAGCCTGCCTGAGAACACTTTCCCGTTTTTGTTTGATCCTCCCTACTTTTTCCCACGTGTCGCTGACGTCCTTCTTTCCGCCTGAATTCAGCGCATACCTTTCCCCCTTCACACTGGCTATTTCGACGTGGTCCTTTTCTTCCCATTCCTGTTCTAGTCCCCTTCGATTAAAGGCGTACGCCTGACAATTAATAAAGAACAAGCACGCACCGACATATTGCCCCGAATCCCATCCGCCTCCTTTTTCTTTCCTCCCCTTTCCCCCCTTAAAGGATACCCTTTCCCTCATGTGCCTTTCTTTTTGAAGGGTTCCTCTTCTCACAAATATGTGCACAGAATCATAGCAATTTTTTCCTGTCCTTTACTGCTTCTCTCTTCCCCCTTTCTCCCCCTTTCTGTCTTCTACACACCCTTCATCCCCTATATCTCCTTGCATTTTTTACCCCCCCCTGAATGTGACTTGCCCCAGTTCTCTCTAATTCCTCTTCTTTCCCAGATCGCGCTGCCCCCCCTGATTTTAATGGGATTTCACTTCAAAACTTGGTTTGCCTCTCAATTCGATTCAGTCAGGCTCTTTTCCGTCTCGGCCGTTTTTTTTTGTTTTGCTCCCCCCCCAGACTTTTTTTTTTTCTCAAAAATTTCTTTTTAGGCCCTTGCACCACTACAGAGAGGTTCTTTTCTTCTGGCTGGAAAACCTTCTCCAACGTTTCTTGGAACCCTTCCTCGTTCTTCTGGTTTTTCGTAACTTGTATCGCCCCCAAGACCGATCTTCGAGGAAATCTTCTTCACCACTTTACCCTCTTTTCCCCCCGGACCGCCAGTTCACATTCCCGATAAACGCGTATTTGAGTATATTTTGTAACGTTGATTACTTACGCCCATAGAAAACCAACCTCTCCCCCCCCCCCCCCCCCCCCCCCCTCCTTTTCCCCCAAGCGTCTTCCTGTTTTTTTTTTTTCTAAACCAAGAAGCCTCCGAGCACTTGCTGTAGTACACCCTTTGATTTGCCGAGCTCCTGCTTTTCGTCCTCCCCCTCCCAGTTTTGCATGGTGAATCCGTCTTGCCCTCCCAACTCCAATTCCAGCTCATTGAACGCAAATGTTCCCGTTTCCCCCTCCCCTTTTTTTTTTCTTTTTCCCCCGTGTGAGGCCCGTTAAGGTAGAAGCCCCTTTCAGTTTCCCACTGAAATGAGCAGCAACGCCTTTCTTAGAATTTTCTCCAACCCTGGGTCCTCCCCTCTCTCGGCATCCCAATCGTAGTCCCAGACCCAATGCCATGGTTGCTTGCACCACCGCTCCCATGGCACATTACCAAGTTACGCCAAGTCCTTATCTGGTCAGTTAGACGGTTCGACACGATAGCTTAAGCAAGTGCCGTTCGCTGCTGCCCAGTGGCCGTCCTTCAATGGCAGCCTTGCGGGACGCGTGGAGAGAAGGTTATTAGCTTTGCCCCTCATGTCTTTCCGGTTGTCAGGCGGCCCGAGTCCTGTTTTTGCGTTTGACTTCCTAGTAACCCTGTAGCCCCTAATCGAATAACCCAATCTTCAGTTGGCCCAGCCGATGGGTGTTCCGAGTGCATCTGGATTGGCCTTCTCCCCCCCCCCCCCCAAATTTTTTTTTTATCCCGGTCTGACCATGCGCTCACTATTCTTTCTTCCCCACCCTTTTGGACACGATTTCTCTTGCGCGCACGCGTGTTATTCTCTTAATTGTCTCAACACGCCCCATAGTTTGTCCTCTCGTTCAACGTCACCCATGTTCGCTTCCCTTGTATTCTTTTGTGTCTGAGGGTCCCCCCCTTCGGCACTTCCCGTCCCTCTCCCCTTGATTTTGGCTTTATATTCACCCCCCTTGAGAAACCCTCTTTTTTTCCCCATCAGAACAACAGAAGGCGACCCCAACCCTCCCGAAGCCAGCTCCCCTTCCTTTGACCCTGTAAATTGAACTTGGATCCCCTTCCCATCCCTATCCCTAAGATCCTCCTCGCTAAAGTACACTACTTGCACCTTCCCATCAAACAACTTGATTCCCCATAAATTTTCGCAGCGCTCCCTCGCCGTTTCATGTCTCATCCTTTTTCCCCACCAATTGCGACCCACATGGTGGTCTCCCTGGACCAGTCCCAATGCCGCACCGAATCCAGACTCCTCTTTCTCACGAGACCAGAGTTAGTCTCCTCTCCTGCCCCTCTTCTCCCGCGGTTTGATAGATCAATTTTTTCTGTGACGAGCCGCGTACCCCCCGAAATTATCTTATTGGATGTTAAAGCTGCTTTCTTCAAACCTTCTTCATTTTTCCCTTTTTCCTTGGTTCGTTGTCATGGTTCGTAAATAAATGGCTGCCACTGTACCTAGTAGGGTAGTTTCCACCCCCACCACTCTTCCCCCTTTCTTTTTTTTCCCTTATCATAGAAAAGACCCCTGCAAGCCAGCTTGGCGGCCTTTTCATTCGTAGAGCCTTTTTAGTCACCTTTTGCATTGCCATGAGTGTTTGTTTCTCCCCTTCCTGCTCTTTTCCATGCCAGTGAGAGGTTTTTCGGCTTTTATATCTGCGCCCTGACTTTTATCTTTGCTTACCCCCTTCTTTTATGACATCCGGGCCAGCTTCCTTTTGTTTCTTGTCATTGGTCAAAGCTTTTTCACTCTCTTTTCGGTTCTCTCGGCCCGCAGCCTCGCCCCCCGCTTCTTCGAGGCTGTTCTTCCATTCATGCTCTCCCAAGCTACCCCCATCCCGCTTTCTTTCACCTCAATGTAAAGTTGCCTTCTGCTGAGCTGTGATAGTTTTTCCTTATAGGAATTTTGACAGGTTATCCGTTTTTATTGTTTTGGTGTGTTTTTTTGCTCCCTTTAAAACTGGGTGATTTGATAAGCTTCACTTTTTTTTTAACCATTGATTTTCGTTTTTCCTTTCCTGCCCCCCCCCCCCTATCTTACATCTCATTTCTTCCACTTGTGTTTGCAAGTTCTTGGTGCCTCCCGCTGGCTTCCCACCTCTCTTTAGTTTGTTGTTCACCCCGTTTGATTCCCTCCCCGCTCACCGGCAACCCAGGCGATACCACAGCGCGCACCGGGATAGCGGGCTAGGGTTCTTTCTCCCTCTTTTTTCTGGCCGTCGTTTCCTTGCTTTTTTGTCCTTTTGTCTTGGACTTTCCTCGCTTTTCTATCCAGTGGCTGATACTTTTGAACTGAATTGGTTCTTGGGTATTTGTCTTTTTCTTTTCTTTTTGGCCTTTTAACCTCCTCTCCCTCTTGCCGTTAGATGCCGGATTCGTAGGAGGGTTCTGCGTGCACCTGTCCCTCACAATTTCCTCTTTTTTTCAAGTTTCCCGCTTTTTGGGGGTTGGACCATTTCGGTGTGTTTTTGGCGCCCATGCCTGTTTTTCACCCCAAGCCCTTTTCTTTTTTCCGGTAATCCCTCCTTTCCCCTTGGTTTGAAACTTCGAGACCGGAGGTTGTCTTACACCCTTTTCCCCAGTTTTGACATCTGGAATTGACTTTGTCTTCCCCTTTTATTCTCCCCTTAGTGCCCCCCCTTTCCTTGTTTGTGACTGTTACTTCTGGAAGAATTCACAAGGGATCTCCCTCTCGTGTCC
>Ga0179593_1660544_pt1 | contig 12174 bp, 13 predicted proteins | sample CZODoug2_1_08_16_FD_185931 | JGI IMG/M metagenome (GOLD analysis project Ga0179593, IMG submission 185931) | Vadose zone soil fungal communities from Angelo Coast Range Reserve, California, USA - CZODoug2_1_08_16fungal (PacBio error correction) | ecosystem: Environmental > Terrestrial > Soil >... | reverse complement strand
CTCTCCGCGGCCCCTCTTCCTCCACGCAGCGACGGTCGACTAGGTCCGTCGACGAAGTGTGCGAGCCCTCTCTTTTTCATGGTCTTTCGTCGACGTCGACCTCCGGGCGTCGATATCGTCGGAGTCTTCCCTCTGCCCTCCCCTTCTGCAACCGGACCATGATTCGTTCGCGTCGCTGGCGACGTCACCCCTCCGTGCATCCTACGCCTTTTATTAACCGTGCGGGTGCCCCTTACTCTGTACGGTAAAGATGACGGGAAGGAGATTTTTTTCCTGAGAGCTCCTCCCTTTTTTCACGGCCAGCTTTCCCCGCGGCGGGGACAGGCGTCCCCTTTCCCCCATTCAAGGGTTCTGAGCAAAAACCGTTCAAATAGACGAAAGCGGCAGACTTCTCCTTTCCCTCCTACCCCTTTCTCTCTTTTTTTGAGGACGAACCCGATTTTCTATAGGATGTCCCCTCCCCCCCTGCACCTTGGGGTCGAATCTTACCCTTTCAAAGGTCCCCCCAATGAAGCTCTTTTTTTCTTCGCCGGCGGGCCCATCGACATCGCAGCCCTCCAGCCCTTTTCTAAGCTCACAGCGCGGCGAGCGTTCCCCTACTGGCCCTTTTTTTTTTCTTTTTGGTCGTCCCCGATATTTACGACCATCTTCTTACGCAGCCTCCCTCCCTCGGGCCGACCCTGTGGAAGCGTCAGCGAACTGGATTTTTCTCCCCTTCGATAGAGGCCACCTGTGGAAATTACGATTTTTTAAGATTGCGAACTTCCTCCCCCCCCCTCCCGATAGAAGTCTTCCTTTTGGGCGATCATATGATCCCTCTTCTTTCCCTGCCTGTGGGATCCCCGCCCACCCGGAATGAACGGAAGGGCCTTCGGGACTTTTTTTGACCAATTCCGGCGCCGGATTCTCTTTTCCCTCTTTTGGATAAAGCTTCGAACCCCCTCCCCCCCACCCACCTGTTCTCCTTTTACCCGCTTCGGGTCGCACCGTTGCATTTCTCTCTCGGTCCACTCCTTCGCCCTGCGCACTCAAGGTTAAAGACGTCCCTCTCTGCCGGGCTTCCCCCTCCTCTTTGAATGGAGCGCCCCGCCAGCGGCACCCTCTTCGCGTCCCCCCCCCCTTTTCCCCCCCCCCCGAGGTGGCGCTTTCTCGGGGCAAAGCCCTTTCCTGGAACGTCTTTTTGGAGCGCCTGCCGGGAACCAGCCGTGGAGAAGGCCAGGCCCTCTCTTCCGATTCTTCTTTCTCTCCCTGGTCGGGGTCAAGCCTCCTTCTTTTCTTAAAAGAGATTTCCCCCTTTCCGCATTAATTTTGGAACCTTCCCCCTCATTCATGTCCTCTCTGGGACGTCGGGTGCTCCCTTTCCGGAGTTGCAATCACGCATATAAGAGATATCCTTTTTTTTCCTTTCTGGATAGGGTTTTTTACGTCTGCCGGGTAGAGAATGGAAGAAGCACCCCTTCTTCGAGTTTTCTCCCTTTTTCTGTGACGCGCTGCGTTTTTTTTCCCTCCTTAAGGAAGATCCTTTTTTTCTTTTTTTTTTCAGGGCATCCGAACGGTGACTAGGAGGGTCTTGGATGTCTTCTCCCCTAGATGAAGGGTCAGCATTTGCCCAAGGAAGATTACCCTTCCCTTTTCCCAAGGCAGCTCCGTGTTACTTTGCGATGCGTGTCTTTTTTCGACAAAATTTGACGACGACTTGGGGAGGGAGAAGGTGTATTCTCTTCCCCCCAGTAACTCCGGGGGGTGTGTCGATGGTGGATAGAAGACTTCCCTTTTTGATAGATCCTTTTTCGCAGAACCGGTGTGGATGTCCCCCCTATGAGGGAGTCCCGTATGGTCTTCTGAAACGCAGTTTCCTGCTTTTTTGTCGTTCTGGACAACAGCGAGGCGAGCGAAAGACGATTCGATTTCTCCCTGCCACGGGTGTAGAAGACACGTTTGTAGACTGGAAGGGAGTTTCTTAAGCACTGATTTCTTTTTTTCTTTTGCGTGGCGTTTTTTCGGATGCATCCCCATCTTGCGGGCTCTTTAGAAGCGGCCCTTTCCTTGGCAATTTCTGAATGATTCCAAAAAGATGAAGGCGTTTTCTTTTTTTTTCTGACGAGTTTCGCTCGTTGAGCCTTGATTCGAGGGTTTTCTGGCTCCTTTCCTGAACCGTGGTCCTAGCGTTGTTTATTCGGTTAGTAACCCCTCGTTTTTCGGGTTTCTTCGAAAGCGATCCTTCGACAGCTGATAGAAGAGTCGGTTTTTTTCTCTTTGTCGGGTAGGAAGGGATCCCTCCTGGAGATGCCTTTTTCTCCACCGTGGGCTTCGGATGGTGCTTCCCGCCTTCCCCCCTCTGGCTCGGAGTTCCGGCAGTTGGGTCGCGGCTTCTTTCCCCCTTGAACAGACGGCTCACATCTCCCTTTCCCACTTTTTTTTGTGGATCTGCCCCGTTGGAAGCAAGGTCGTCCGCTCTTTTATTTTCCACGACCTCCGTCAGCCAGGATGGACTTTTTCTTCCGTGACTTCCCCTCAAGCCCAACGTCTCCCTGTCGATACGGATAGAGCCTTTTCCCTTACCCCCCCCCGATTCCTTTTCAGTACATAAACACGTCAATTTTGGCGACCTATGCGCAGCTACCTTTAGGAGGACCCCGCTTTTACCTCTCCCAACCAGGAACAAGGGTTTTTCCTCCCCATGGCTTTCCCCATGCCTCCCAAGACCGGCACGGCCATCCCTCCCCTTTTCCCCCGCGACCTTGGAGATTTCCCTCGTCGACGACAGCAGCCCTCGGTTCTTTGGCATCGTTCTACCGTAATGGCAATGGCGTTTTTCTTTGCCGCCGCCCTGCAGATCTGGTGCTCCTCAAGCCGAACGGCATACCAAGATTCCTTACTGCTCTTCCGCCCCTTTTTATACACCCTTTTGCGGATCCCCAAGGCGTGCGGAGATCGCCGTCCTCCGGGCCCGGCGCCCCCCACGCCTACAGCTTTGCAACACGGTCATGAATCCCCCCCTTTGACGCTGCCGGCTTTTGTAAACCTAAAACATCTCTTCCGTACTGACAATCCGAGAAAACCTTCCTTTCGGCTTTGGACACAACGCTGACCACACCTTTCCAGGCGTTTGGGGATTGGGCAGCGCCCCTCCTCACGTCCCCCGCGTAAAATTGGGCGACCTCCCCCCACCTCTGCGGAAGCTTGAGTGCCAAAACTATTCTTCCGAACGGCGTTTAACATGTCCCCCGGTACTACGAAGGCGTCCAGGCCTTTAAAATCCGAAGAAACGTTTTCTTTTATTACCCCCCCCCCCCCTCTATGGATCTCCGCAGCCGGGTCATACATCATCCCCTAGCGGATAGGATCCTTTCATAGTCCTTGTCCCCTCGAGTCTCGGGTCATTGGGCGGTCGGCCCCCATTCCCCCGATGTACAAGCAAAGTTGACTCAGCGGAGATTCGCCAGTTCTTTTTAATTTGACGCTTTTCCCACAGTTTAACCCCAAGCACCCTCCCCGACCCCCCATGGCGTTCAGGGCCAAATTCTTTTCTTGGACCCCTTGTCCCCTGACTTGGATAACTTTACTCCGTATCCCTCCGGGCTTTTCCCTTGACAAGGTCGTCGAGCTCTTTTCGCGAGTGTTTGCGATTTCCCTCGCTGATCTTTCAAGTTATCCTCTAACGTGCAGGTAGACTGAACTGGTTGACCCAAAAGATCTTTTTCAAACCCCCCCCTGGTTTTTTTTTTCCCGGATCTTTTCTGGTGAAGGATGGGTCGGTTTTCGAAGAGCCCGGCCCAAGAACCCGCGCTTCTTGGAAGTCTTCATGGCGGCGACCTCCGATCGCAGTAAGGTTCTTCTTTTGAAAGAGCTTTTTTTCTATTCCCGGCTTCAGCGTTTGATCGTGAGGTAGATCGCTCCCGGGGGAAGAGCTCGGTAGAATTCTACTGGCCCGTGCACGCCCTCTAGGGGTTCCCGATAGGTCGGACCTCCTTTAAAGGTTTTTAACGGGGTGGGGGGCGTTGAACACATGGAAGGAGTGGAAGGAGCTTTTTTCCCCTCTTGCAGTGGCCATGCTTTTTTCGGGACGGCGGTATTTAGAGGCAGTCGGCAAGAGGCCCTCCTCCCTCCCCCCTCGGTTCTTTTGGACCCTCCCCTCGCTTCCGCTTTCAACAAGGTCGGCCCTTCTTTTCGGCTTTCCGACGGAAGTTAGCCTCTTCCCTTCATTCGCCGGCCTTTTTTGCTCGCCCGCGGTGTCGACGCGTTTTTCTCTTTTTTTCGTTGCGTACCAATGTGCCTGGCTTTCTCTGTACGAGTGGGAAAGAAACCCTTCTTTTTCCTCACATTCTGGCTTATGGCTCCGATTCGACCCTTTTTACGTAGTCCTTCTTTCAGTCGGGGTAGTCATAGCGTGTTCTTCCCCCCAGTGTAGGAGCGCTTCCATCGCTTGACTTTGGCTAGGGGCAGGGTTTTAGCTGCCGTTAACCGCCCAAGACCGTCGGCCCTCCCCCGTTCACAGTCCCAGACATTCGTAGCACAGAATGAAAAGGCGGCCTTTTCTCTCCGGCAGGCTGCACCCTCCCCCCCGCTTGGCACCTTTTTTTTTCTTGCTTCCTGTGTCCGGCCCACTCGATGAGGAAGAGATGTTTCTCTTTGCTTTTTTATCTAGCGACGCGAACGGGTGCCTTTGTCGGTTGCATGGCCTTTTTCTTCTTTCCTGAGGTCCTCTTACTTACCCTTTTTCACGAGCTTTTGCCCCCTGCCGGTCAGGCCGTTTTTTTTTGCCGAAAGTTTTACAAAAATGCGCTTCTTTGGGCCGGCTTCGAGCCCCCCTTTTTCCGGACTTTCTTTCGGCTTCTCCTTGTCTGGCTTCGTAATCTCTACTTTTTCCTTTTTTTTTGTTGTTCCCGACGATCTTCCGGCGCTTTTTTAAGCAGACGAAGGCGCACTCCTTCCTTTTGCGTTGTGCGTTTTTTTCGTCGCATTCTGTTTGGAGAGAAGTTCGTCGAAGGTTTTTTTCCTTGCGATTCTCGTCGTAATTCGGCTTAACCGGTCCGAAAAGTACAGATAAGACATTCCCCTACGTTGGTCAGAACGTCCTTTTTTTCTTTTCCTTCACTTTGAACCTTTGACCTAGCTAATAGATATTAAAGTCGACACCTTTTTTTTTCCCAAATTAAAAAGTCTTTGGGAAGAGTGTTTCCGACAGAGCAACTTTTCTGCCCCCCCTCTTGGTACCAGATGGAGGGTTCTGATAGTTAGGGGAAAACATTTTTCGGTGCTTCCTGGAGCATCCCCCACGTTGAAAATTCGAGAGAGAAGAAGGAGGAGACCTCTTTGAGATCAGTCGAGTGAAGCCCCCAGATTTTTGCTGAGACTCCCACGGGGTCGAATAGTCCCTCCCCGGAAAAAAAATCTCTTCCGAGAGCCTTTTCCCTCACCTCTCCTTTCAAGTTGCTCATTCTGCGAATAGGATGCCGTCTCCCTCTCGCGACCTTGTCGACACCTCCCATTTCCAGAGAAGAGGTGCGCCCTCCCTTCCCTTTCAGAATCTTTTTCTGTGCTTCTCCCTCACAATCACTCTGTTTCGCGGGCCCTTTTCAGGAACTTCTTCCCCCCCGATAGAGGAAGACAGTATTCGATGTGATAGCGGAAGACCCCTTTTTCCCCCCTTTACAAACGGGAATCAACTAAAGCCATGTCAGATTCCCCCTTTAATGTGCAACTAGTAATGCTGTCTAAGAAAAACGAACCCCTTTTCCTTTTCCCAGCAGGGATTGCAAATCATTTTTTAGGGGAAATCTATTTGAGGATGAAAGTAGCCGTGATATTCTTCTTTTTGGGACCCCCTCCCTACCTTAGTTTCTAACGATAAACGGTTTTTCCTTTTCTCTTTAACTTTCAGAAATTTCCTTTTTCCCTTTTGGTCGCCCTCCCTTCAACCAAACTGGTTAAAGACGTTCTTTTCCCCTTTGCTTTCTCCATTACAGAATGGCTCCGGCTCAAGGTAAATGAGATCACCTCCCTTTCCCTTACCCCACCTCTTGTGGAGTTAGATTTCACCCGATCGTTCATGAACGTTTTTGGTCTTCCTCGCTGCGCGCCTTTACATTTCTCCGCGACCGGACCCGCGCACACAGCGCTTCCGGAGCTTAAGACCGTTTTTCAGGCACTTTCGGGTTCCGTCCCACGTTGAAGCTCGCCGGAAGGGTCTTTTTTTCTGGGTCATAGAATTGAAAGGAACCCCCATTTTCGTACTTAGGTTTCGAAAAATGTTCTCGTCCCGGAGAAGTAATCTTTCGACCGCTTCCCTGTGGGGTTCTTTCTGTGCTTACCCCCCCTGACTGACCGTTTTTGGGTGAAGAGTATTTTTTTCCCTTCGACCTCTTCCTATGTCCTCTTGCGCATTATCGGGATGAATGCGCTTCGTCTTCAGAGATCAGGTTCTGTTGGTTCAGCTAGTCCCTCGGCGGGTCCATGATGATCCTTCTTCGAGGACTTGGGGTCAAGGTTGCACACGTTTTCCGAGAAGGAAACCTTTGCAAGTAGCAAGCTCCCTTTCTTTGGTGTGGAATCTTCCCCTTTCGCTGTACTTGAGGAGCGAAGGTGCTCCCCGACCCTCTTTTTGAGGGTGTCGGTCGCGTTTCTGTGATCAGCCCTGAAGCCCCTATCCTTTGCGAGCATCGAGTTTTTCTTTTGGTCCCCAGCCCTCCCCCTTTTTTTTCCTTGTTCCCGTCTTTTTTATTTACCAGAGTGGGGCTTTTCCTCGGTTATGTAGTGGCGGCTTTCGAAACCCTGGAGCCCTTCCCCTCTTCTCGAATGGAGGATCCTCCGCACCGTTAGAAGCCACTTGAGACGTCGGGCAGGGTTTATCGAGAAAGTCCCCCCTCCCCCCTTTCCTAATGGAGTTTCTTTTATGCATTATCTTGGAAGGGATATGTTTTTTCGGCCAAAGAGTCTTTCCTGGGCGTTTTTCCCCCTGGGCCCGCTGTACTGGGATGATGTTTTTTGGTCCATAGAATAGGGCATCCCCTTTCTTGCCGTGAATTTATCCCTTTCACCTGCCTTTGTCGCGTTTGAAGCATGCCCCTCTTAGGGGTTACAAGATGCGCATCGGCGGCGGATAGTCTCATCCTTTCCCCCCCCCCCCACCCTGGGCTCGTGAGGACTGTTTTCCTGAAGAGGAGTTGTCATCGTCGTTCTCTAACATCAAAGTTGGTTTTTTTTGGCCGTCACTGAACGCCCCTCCAACCAGTAACCCTTTCGAAACCTTCGGTTTCCTAACGTAGCCGGTCCGAATGTGCTTTCTGGCAGAATCCCTCCCTCCTTTTGTTGTTCTCGAGATTTGAGCACCGTTTTTGAAATTTCCTAAGATTTTTTGAAAGGTGCGTGAAGAAACCCCCCTCGTCTTCGGTAGGGAATGGTTGGTGCGCGTGACTTTTTCAAGGTAAAACCTCCCGTTTGATTCCGTAAGGCACCGTCTTGATCAGCTCAATTACCCCCCCCCCCCTTTTCCCGATGTTTTTTTTTTCTTTTCACCCTGTAAGATCCCAGACGAGTTGTTCTGCCGCCGCTTCGCCGCCCTCGGAGAAAAAGACGAGGGTCCCGAATAAGCGTTCCCCCCCTCCCAGGACCTTTTAATCCATGTTATTACCCCCCCTCATGACACTGGCACGGACATCACGAATCAGCCTGCACCCTTTTTTCGGTTTTTTTTTTTTTTTCTTCATTCGCTCTAAGCATCCCCCTTTATACCCTAAGGGAATCGTTTCCTTCGTAATGGGCCATTCAGTGGAAGAGTTCCCTCTGCCTATCCCTGTTTCTTTAATCCCCGAATACATACCCCCCCGCCTCCCAGGTCAGTGTCTTTTGCTCCGAATAACTGAACGCCCCTCGTGTCTTACTCTCTTTCGCGCCCCCGGCTTTCTCAGATCGGCTGTAGATCTTTTCCCCTCTTTTTTCCAACCGACGCCCATTCAGTACGCTTTCCTTTTCATTCATAACGGACGTCCCTCACTGTTCCAAGCCCCCACCGAACTTTCCCCGGCCTTTGCTTTTTCCCAATGTAGTTGAGGAGAGAGACCATCTCCACAACATCCCCCAGGACTTTGTAGGGACCCCCCCGCAAACGGAATCAGCGTACAATGGTGGCTCCCCCCCCTTTTCTAAACTTTGCTTCAATAGTGCTCTCCCAACCCCTAGTAATGCAGACGGAGTGTCGACCCCTCCTTTCCCTGTTCCTCGGGGACCCTCCAGCCCCGCTTTTTTTTAACCGACGCCCGTCTTGTCCTTTTCCCTTAAAAACCCAACCCGCCTTCTTACTGGATTCCTCCCCCACGACTCCTCCTCAGAACGATAGAATGTTCGGATTTACAATCGACTTCTCCGACTTGCGGAGGCCAGTTCGCGTTTCCTTTTCGGGTCGACGCCCCATCCCGATTGTTCCTCACAGGAGTTTTCCCTTCTCTGCAGGCGTTACACGTTTTTTGGACTCCGAACAGGTTCCCTTCCCCCGCGACTGCCCAGGAATGGCGGTTGGGAACATTCTTTCATGTGACCCTTTTTCATTCATTTGCCAACATCTCTTCCTCAGTTGTCGACGTGATTGTCCCAAGGGCCTTTTTTTTCCTTCTTATCTCTCTTTCATAGCCCGCTTTTGTTGCTTGTCTCGGCTTTGATCCGGTAGATTTCGCCCTCCCTCGCCCCCGTCAGGTCGATGACTCGCGTTTTTGCGATCTCCGCCACCCTTTGGGACGAAGGTTTTTGAATCTGTGTGGCCGTCCTTTCCCCGTATGGTGTCTGTTCCCTTCCGAGGCCGGTATTCCTCATAGCGAGGAGGTCCAGTTGGTAACCTTTTTGTTCGGCGTGAGTTGACAAAGCACTCTCCGCCTTGAAGTCAAAGGTTTTTACGAGACCCTCCCCCTAGCTACGGGGATCTTGGACGATGGCGAGAGTTTAGCGCTTGTTCGGCGAAATGCTCTTTCCATCCGAACTTCTCGATGAAGGGTCCCCGTTTCACGCTTCCGTTCCTGTTCTTGGGTTCTTTTGAGGATACCCCCGGCGTGCAGGAAGAGGACCTTTTTCGTCTTTCTTTCTTGACTTTTTCTTGACGGCTTTCGCTCGCGGCCGTCGGCCCCTATCCCTCCTCAATAGCGGTGTTCCGCGATCGAGGTGATCGGACATTTCCCCTTTTCCCCAGGTCGTTCGTCTCGCCCAGCCGGAACGTGGTCGTCGCCTCCCCCAACCCTTTTGCACCGAGGTGTCGACGCCTGGGTCGCGCGCGGTTTTGAGTCGGTCTCCTTTACTGCTGAATGTCTTTTTTCTTTTCAACTTGATCGAGGACGTACGGTTTCTTTTTTGATGACCGCCGATCAACTTTGGGCGTCGTAAGACGAGTCTCCTTTTTTGGTGGAACTTCTTCGGATCTCCGATCGTTCTTTTTGTTCTGAGTTTTTCCCCCTTTCTTCTCCCCACAGACACTACCGTGCCCTGTCCCCCGAACCTGGGGGGAACCCCTCCTACGGCTCCCTTCTTTCCGACAAAAACAGCGTCAACACGCCTCTCTTAACTTTAATGGGTCCTTTCTAGAAGGGATCGCGATGTGAGGATTGCTTGATCCATTCGTCCGTTTTTACACGTTTCTCCCCTTTCCTTTTTCTGAGAGTAGTTTCCTTCGGACTTTTTCCGGCGACCCTGACTCGAAGATTTTCTCCTTGTTGCGTCGACGAAAGTAGCGCCCTGAGCCGTGTCACCCTTCTTAGCGCACACGTGTCGACGGAATCCCCCCCGTAGATGCTTTCCTGGATCGTCCGTTATTTGAATAATATTTTAATCCTAATCAGTTGTGTTTTTACTTGCGCCTTCTTCCCTCTTCCTTCCCGAAACGAAGCGCTGCGAGAATCCCCTTCCCTGGCCCGCAGTGTGCTAAGAAGGCTTTTGCATTTTTGAAGAGAGACGTTCCGAAGGGGCCCCTTACCAGGCCGGTCCCTAGTGCGGTCGTAATTCTCCCCCCCCGGCTCCCTCACGTACGCTCCGCCCCCTCTGACCATGACGTCTTCCCCCCGGTTTTCCTAGTAGTTTTTTTTTTCCCCCTGCATCCTCGCTCATAGCGTTTTCGACGTTGGGCCCATTCCATTGGTTTTTTTTTGGCAGGATTTTTTTTGTCCATAGTTGGTGATCAGCCTCATTGAGAAGTAAGAATGGAGTCTTTGGCGGGGGCCTGTTTTCCCAATTCAGGTTCGTTTCTTGAGATCACCCCTTGCAAATAATCTGAGCTCTCAGTTAGGCGCCGTCTCGATGCCATGTCCTTCCTCTCTTCTTCCCCGAACGTCCCCCCCCCCCATTCTCGGGGCCTTCCGGTTCCCGGCAAAACAAATTTCCCTCGTCGTCTCGAGAAGTTCTTTTACCCCTCCCGTATGTGTTCGAAAAGGGCCCCCCCGCTCTCTCTCCCCCTGCGTCTCCTCGGGGCCCGAGAAGACGTTCTTTTCGGCGAATTGTATTCGCTCTACTCCCGCCCCACTTTCGTTTCGCGGGCCGAGTCATTAAGAAATGGTGTCCTTTTCAGAGAAAATCGCTTCCCCTCCCTTTGCGTTTTTTCTTTTTCTTACTTGCGACGTCAATATTTTCCGTCACCTCTCCCTCCATTGCCGACTGTGACCTGCGACGGTTTCCCCTTCTGAACGGTCTGTGGGATCCCCCCGACACACCCTGGACAACGGCCTTTCATGTAGAGGCGACACCGCCTCGCGGCGAATAGATGTGTGTCTGTGACATTTGGCTTGGTCCGCCCCTCGGCCATTCCTTCTCTCAATTAGAAAGACCACTCCTCTATTTTTGGATTTCCTCCCCTTGAAACAGGTTGAAGACATGCCCTTCCTCCAATTAGAACCTCCACCCCCTTTTCCCTACGTATAATACGAGTCCTCCTGGCGGAATAGGGAATTTCTTTCCCCCCCCCTCTACATCCCCCTTTTCCTTTACCCACAGATGGTGGCGTCTTTCCACATCCGTTTTTTAATGACGTCGACCTGCCGTTTTTTAGGAAGGATAAGATGGAGCGTTTCCTTTTTTTTTTTATTTCAGAGCTCTCAAACGCTTTCGAGCCGAGATGATATAAGAAATTTTCTTCCCTTTCAGCCCCTCGTAGTAAAAGTTTAGAAGGAAGTCCTTAAGTCCGCCCGGTCCCCCTCCCTGTATGGGTGCGGGACTTAGGGTGATGAAAATTTTTTCGAAGATATGAGCACTATCTCCACTGTGAGTTTTCCCTGGTTCCCTGCCTCCGTCCTAGGTTTAAGAGAATGGCCCCTCCGAAGATTCCCTAGAAGAGATAGGATTCATGCTATAATCTTTTTGATATCGCTGGGTGTTGCCGGGCAGTCTGGTGAAGTAGGAGGGTTCAAGCGGGTTCCTTTCGGTCGTCTCCTTTTCAGTGTGGTCCAAGCAGCTTTTTCCCGGGTTTGTGTCGCACCGCTCCAAGTTCGGTCAAGCAGGTTTTCCTTTTTCTGATTGTTGGGTGGTCTTTGGCCCCGAACCCACGCATTCGCGTTTTTTTGTAGCTTTCTACTTACCGGTGACTGGAGGATGGGACACTTTTTCGTTTGTGGCTTGTTTTTGTTAGACCCCTGCAGTGATTCTCCTTCGTTCATGAATTCCTCCGATGTATGCAGTGGCGTAGGGCCCCCGTCTCCTGTCTCTCTCCGGCGAGGACGCCTTGTTTTTTCTCCTCGCAACGGTGTTTCTGGTGAGCGATGCGGCCCTGACCTGTGGCGATTGTGGTCTCTTGTCGATGCAGACCCCACTATGTCTCCTTTTCGACTTTTTTTCTCCCTTTACGGGATTGAGCCCCTATGACTGAGGACCCCTTTGATGCTTTTGTTCACTCTAAAATTCCCTATGGGAGATGAGGATTCCCTTTTTCCGAGTCTTTCCTCTCACTTTTTGAGGCGTGGTCTCGATTCTTTTTATCCTTTGTAAACCTCGGCGGGGTCTCCTTTTGCTCGGTGTAGACTGAGCATTTTTTCTCGCCTTTTTTTCTCCTTGGTCTGCCCCGGGCCTTTGTATTCTTTTCTACATAGTCGGGTTCTCAGCCGGATCGACTCTTTTCCCCTTTTCTTCCGTCCCGCGTAACAGCCATTTTTTGCTCGAAGCCTCGGCAGTTGTGTAGGGCCTCTTTTCGGCGGGTCACGACTGGACTCC
>Ga0179593_1444885_pt1 | contig 12174 bp, 16 predicted proteins | sample CZODoug2_1_08_16_FD_185931 | JGI IMG/M metagenome (GOLD analysis project Ga0179593, IMG submission 185931) | Vadose zone soil fungal communities from Angelo Coast Range Reserve, California, USA - CZODoug2_1_08_16fungal (PacBio error correction) | ecosystem: Environmental > Terrestrial > Soil >... | reverse complement strand
CTCAAGAGGTACCCCGCACATGAGGTGGACAGAACCATTACGCCACCCCCCGAATACGAAGTTCCGGCTCTCAGCCGTTTACTCCGACAACTGACTCCCCCCCAACCATAACACAAGGGTTGTTTAACACCCTTGGCCGTCCCTTTGAGGCCAAGGACATCGCGATGGAAATGCCCCCCCCCCCCCCCCCGAACACCCCCCAAATGGCCAGGCACACTCCATGCCAAAGAGTCTTCAAAGTCCCCATTCCCCCCTTGCGACTTCCCCTGGCCCCCGAAGCGCCTTGCACTCGTGACCCTGCCACGACCCCCCCCCATTTTTTTCCTGAGACTTTTCTCGGTTTGACGGCGCCCCACTGTACCCTTTCCTTCCCATTACCGCTCCGTGTGGTATTGGTACTCCTTTGAGTGTGTTTAACCCGATACCCCCCTGTACCCTAGATCCTAAGTTGCTCCTTTGCACCAATTTTCCAAGCCCACCTTCCCCCAAGAAGTTATAATTCCACCCCCATCTCCTATTTTTTCCGACTATTGACGGTTGTTGCTTGTGTCTAGCCTCTGTCCCCAGAGTAATCCCCATCGAACCGTTCTCTTTATAACCCGGAAAAGACCCAAGAAACTCCGCCTTTTTTGTCACGTACACCCCCCAATTCTTTAGAGAGACCCCCTTTATACAGTCCTCATCCCAATTGACCTTGTGCTGATTGCCGCACATGGTAATTTACCCAAATCCCTTATTAGCAGCGGAATTTCCATTGTGTGTTCATCTTCATCGGAACAGTTTTTAAATCGACGACATGGACCCCCTTTTTTTTTTGCGCCGACTCACCACCGTCCACCAAACCTGCTCCCGATAGGGTCAGACGCTCAGTCGAAGAAAAATCTCCCCCCCCCCCCCCGATTGGGAAATCTATATTTTTGTTCATTCGCAGACTCTCATATTGGACTGAGCTTTTCCTCCTCTTTGCAAACGGTACTATCTTTAGTCCCTGTTTGCCTACCCCCCCCTCACCGTCTCCTATTCTCTGAACCCCAAAAGCCCCCCTCCTAATCTTTGTCAAAGACATTGCCATGAGAGAAGTGGTTTCCCCCACCCCCTTTCCTCCTTCTCCTTCTGGAACCCTTGATGCTACTTGCCCCCCGTACCTGAGCGAGTTTCGACCAGATTAGTGCATGTCGACCTGACCTTTTTGAACCTATCGCATCACCCTGGCTCAGCTCCATTTATCGCCGCCGTTGGCAAACCCTACCAACTTAGGTATTCATTAAATGATCGCCCTATGCCCCCGGGGCGTTTGCATCCTTCCTTTTCCGGGGGAGCTCATGGAACGTCCCCGAGGGAATATCGCATCACTCACACGACACTTTTTCCCGTGTAGGTAACCGTTCTGCCCACAAGTTCAGTGCCGTGTCTTTTTTCAATTTGCCTCCCGCCCCCGGTTTTACACACCCCGGAGTTTCGTGATTTTGACCCTAGTGTATTGCCTCTTCTGTGAAACCCCCCCACCCTGGCCTCAAAACTCTTCTTGTTCGTCCTACTTCCGTCCTTTTTCCTTAATCCCCCCCCTCTACTTTAGCCCGCAGAAGACTCACCTAACCCCGACGCCCTCTTTCTGTACTCCCGACTCCCAACGTACGGCCCCCCCCCCCCCCCCCACCCAAGGACTTCCGGTTGCAATGTACTCTTTAACTACGCACATAGCTTTTCGTCTGTCCAGATTCCCCCCTTGCCCGTTGAGTTCTACGGGCCCCCCCCTAGATCATGGTGTTCTGCCCCCTCAAAACCCGGAGCTCGCTCCCCTACACCGTTCCGGGCTGACCCGCAAAGAATTTTTCCTTTTTTCACACGTTTGTACTCCCCACCACTTACCCGTTCCTCCACCGCCCCACTCTAATACTGGCCGCCCCGCAACACCAGCTTTGACCTCAAGATCCTCTGAAGCCATCCCCCACTCTCCCTCTTGTTTTTTTTTTGTGAGAGTATCCTTTTCCCGGTTGTGTATGTTTACTTTTAACCGGTCCTGTGTGATCAGGGCCCCAGCCATGTTTTTCTTTTTTCCTTCTGGGGGCCCCTGACATTGGTTTACGAAACTCCTGTACGTATTTATTCCGGGGGCACAGAGGCTTGTGATTACGAGCTTTCCGTTTTGCTTTGCCGACGCAGCCGTGTAGGGTATTAGTAGCCTTGATTCCTCGAGAGCGCGACTGTTGCTTCCCCACACTTTGGCTTCCTCGTGTCATTTGGCATTGTGTAGGCTTACTTGGCCGTCATGTCAGATTCCCCCCGTGTTGCGTCGTGTTTTTTTTTTCATCGCTCCTGCTGTGTGATCTATTTCTTCAATATAATCGCCTCCCACCTCCCTGTGTCCCCCAATTTCCACTTTTTTCTTACTGTGTCATCGTTTTTCCTGAGCCGGGGGTTCCTGTCAGCACGCTTTCCTTCCCCGTCCCCACCTCCCTTTTTTTCAAAACCAGACGTCTTACCTCATGTAGCCTAGAGCTATTCTGGCCTGTTTCCAAGAGCCTTTCTCTCGTTTCTTTTCCACAGTTGCTGAATTGTCACATGGATAACCCTGGCCCGTGTTTTTTCCGATCATAAACCCCCCTGGTGGAGATCAAGCCGGAATTGATCCTTGCCCCCTCCGGCTATTGAGAACCGTTTCTTTATCATTGGTTTGACGTTTGCCACCCGGCCCTGTGGAGATAGATAATGTCGTTATTTTGATTTGATCCTTAGTTCGATGATTTCCTTTTTCGGGACTTCTTAGTCAGAGTTCCTTCTCCGGTACGTTCCTACCTATGAGCCAGGCTTTTCATATTCCAAAGTCTTTTCCATTTTTGCCTTTACCCGAATTCGCTTTGTGCATGTTTTTCCTCGAGGCCCCCTTTCGTGTTCAAAAGACGATTGACATTTTAAGGGTCGGGTAGTTGTTCCCCTTCAGGTAACGATGGTTGGCGATATCAGCTTTGTTTTTTGTATCGTGTCGCTTCCGGCTCCAGTTCCTCCGAAACGTCTCGACCGGCGCTGTCTGAAGACCTCGTCCCCCCCTTGGTGTGTCTTTTTCCCTGACGCTCGTGTGAAGCGTCTGATGGTGGTTTTCCCTATAGAATTATTTTTCCCCCGCGTGTCCCACCGTGGGTTCGACAAATTTTGTTCCCCCTCATCCAGGTGTCAATCCTGCCCGTCCACACAATTTCATAGCTTTATCGTGTCGTTTGTTCTGTGTCCCTCCCCCCCTGGCATTTCATTCCTATTGCCGTAGCCGTTTCCTGAAGCACCAAGTGTCTTTTCTTCTAGAAACGAGTTTGTTTCCCCCTTTGTCGTTCTTACCCTGTCTATCGGCGCTGGTGTCTATGGGTTCTGGGAACAGGGCTTAAATTAGAAACCGTTTTCGGTTTTCCCTAGTTTCCGTCTTTTTCTCTTTCCTTGTGTGTACGCAGGCACCGGCTTCGGCTCTCTGGCGGTTACTGGTTCATTAGTCTCTGGTGCCCTTGCGTGTTCTTATTTGCCCTTTACCAAGGCTCTTATTTTGGCTCTCTTTGTTAGGTTATTGTTTTCTCCCACCTGTCCTTCCCCGCTTCTTTACCCCCCACTCGCGGTCTTTGCCCCCTTTCCTCGAGATTCTGTTTCTAAATCTGATGTCCCGACACCTCTTTCCCCCTGCCCTTCGTCTACTTGGTATGCGGTATCCGCCTTTTTTGACTCGCTTTTCCTTGTGGTGCTTCCCAGTGAATTTACTGGCTCCAGCTTTGTCGTTTGTTTTTTTTATCTACCCCGGATCCGTTTTTTGCGATTTTCAGAAGAGTTTTTGGTCCGTTCCCGTTCGTCAATTTTCTGTCTCAGCGTTACTCTCCCGCCTATTTCCAAACGTTTTTTTGGGGCGTGTCTTACTATCCCCCGTCTTTTTGTTCGAATTCCTAAATTTTACTCTAAGCGTTCACCCCTATTTCGTTTTTTTCGTCCTGTGTTCTTGTATCAATCTTCATTTCCTCCCCACATACCAGGCCCTTTTTTTTTTCAGACACTTTTCCCCCACCAATGAGCACCCTGTCCTTTCCCCCATTTACGCGTTCCGCATGAAATGGGCCTCGCAATGGATGTCCCTTTTGGACCATTCACACAACCCAGCGGTCCCCCTTTAGGACCCATGTAGAATGCGCGAAGAACATGCCTCCAGATTCTTCCTTTGAGCTTGCTGGAGCGCATCCCTTCCCTGTTACGCCCCCACCCCCCCCCGAGATCACAAGCGAGTGAGGAACTTAATCCCCCCTTTTTCCACATGTTCAGATTCTGCTGTCCCCCGAGCGTGAGCCCCCATTCCCCTTCTGGTTGCAGCCCCTCCGCACGTTTTTTAGTTTGGCAGCCTTCATCCAGCAGGCATAACGCTTACGTGACTTTACCGCTTTTGTCAGGGTAGCTTTTGCTACCAACGGCACCCCGAATCGACCTTCGATGCCGTTCATTCCCTCGCATAATGTGACTACGCCGTTTTTTCTGCCTCGCAGTTCATTTTGCTATCGTATTTTTTTTTTTTTTTTCGAAGCGCCACCTGTTTAATGTCTTGGCTGAGCCTGGACACGGACACCTTTGCGAAGGTTCCTACCTGCGGCCATTCTCCTAGGTGTTTCAGGAGACCTATATTTTGAGCCCCGTTTCACTGGACGCTACCTGACACTCCTCCCACCCCCTTTTGCACTAATTGAGTCTCTTGCCAGCCCGGTGTCAGGATCCCCCCGTACATTTCCGTTTTCTCCGGGTACGATTCTGGGCATTTGTGTTTTTCGGTATTATAGGCCTCTCAATCCAAAATTTTCCTTGAACCGTGACCCATTCAATGGGGCCTGAATTCCCCAGCCCATTTTCCGATTGCTCTTTTGCCCTCTTTGACGTTACCCCCAGCATTTCCTATTCACTCCTCTTTTCCACCCCCTTATTTAAGTGCTCTTCCACTGTGTGCTGCAAGCGCTGAGGCCATTCTTTTCGGGATCTCCCAGGTTTGGCGGTTCTTTTTTGTTTTCTTTAGTTTTGTGGAGGAGATTTTGTTGCCCGTGGCCTTAAAGGAGTGTCTTACTATTCTCTGCGCTCCTTCCCTTTTTCTTTTTGACGGCTGTTCGTACGAACACCATGTACCCCGAGTCCCCCCCCAGAAACATGGAAAAGTTTTTCGTAGATGTGGCCAGATTGTTTTCCTTGTAGTCCCCCCACAACGTTGCGTTCTTCTGACCCCATTCCTTTTAGAATGTAAAACCCTTGATGATCTATCCCTTTATTTGCGCGATCCCCCCCCCAACTGATTTGCTGCGGTGTCAGTGGTGGCAAGCGCCCTCGTTGTTTTTTGAGTTGTTTAACCACGTGAAGATTCTCCCCCACAAACCGGTTTTAACAATATATCCTTCTCCTCCCTTGGTTTGTTTCTCGACTCTCTTATGCTCATTGTATGTACCATTAGCGTTTTTACTCCCCGCACAGGTGCCTCCGAACTCTAGCGTGCCATCATCCCCTACATTCTTCTCATGGTTATGCTTCCAGGATCTGCATGAGGAAGAGTGTCTTTTCTTTTCCCACCTTTTCACCGGACTTTCTCCTGCTACTTTCTGTAGGTTGAACACTACCCTGCCTATCTTGACCATCCCAACCACAAAGCTTTTCCTTCTCTGATTTTTTTTTTCATTGTTCCTCTCACCAGAACAGTTCATCAAATCCCGGGAGCAGACACACTCCAAGATAATCCCCCCCCCTTATAGACACTTTCTCCCCCATCCTTTCCCTGCCAATTTCTCACCCCCCCACCCTTTCTTCCTCCCACATCGCACCCCTTGTATTTTTCCGTCCCCCAGCCGGGTCCCCTTCTGATGCTTGTTTTCCGATGCCCTGAGGCAATTCCTTATCTTAACTCCCCGCCCACGATTGATCAGCCAATTTTTTTTTCGCCCTTCCCCCTCCCCCCCATGAAGTTTGCCGGTTCCTCTACCCCCCCCCTTATTGTTTTTGCGTTGCGTCTCGCGAAACCCCACCAACGCCCCTTTCTTTTCCCCAAGCGGCGGATCGTACTTTGCTCCGTCTTGCTCTATGATTTGCGTCGCCTTTTATGGTTCCCGGTTTTCTAATCGTTGATTCCTGAACGTCCATTCCCGAAGAGCCAACCCCCCAGGCGCTTTTATTCCGTTGAGTTTTTTTACCCCCCCCAGTCCCCCTCTCCCCATTTTCTCGTACTGTTCCACTTTTTAAGATGGATTTTCGTTCAGGAGACCCTGTCCCGCTTCGTTCCGAGACTCCCCTTTTTGAAGCGCAGATCCTCTTATGGTTGCTCTTTGCCAGATGCCATACCTTAAATACCCCCCTCAGTTCCTTCACCTTTCTTTGGCAGCGCATTTGTCTTCCTGGCTTTCCCTGCTCACGCCTGTCTGACACGTCCCTTTCCCAGAATCTGCCTATCCTTCCCGCCCTGTTTAAATCCCTCTTCTGTCCGATGGCACAGCCCACGGAATCGTTATTGCGTTCCTCCTTTTTTGCCATGTTTTTTCTCTTTCCCCTTTTTTTCCCTTTTTTTTCCGGTCCCATTTCCCGTTCCATACTTTTTTCCCGCCTAGATTGTCGCGCGTAGTATTTAGTTTTTTCGTTGCCCCCCACGTGTACGCGTCCTATTTCCCCAGTGGACCACCATACCACCAGACATTTCCGCCACAAGAAGACCGCCTTTTGCGTGTAGGTCCCCCGTGGTAGTTAGACATTCGAGCCCCCCCCCTACCCCTAACAAAGTGGTTTAAAAACGTACCTTTTCCTCGTCACAATTTTTTTTCTGCTGAGCTGTTTTTTAACGGTAACGCCACCCCCTTACACAGCCGTGACATCCATCTGGCCTTTTTTCCCCCAATCGCCCCTTGCCTCTCCGTGAAAAGTGATTGTACCCCCTTCGCTCCCCCCGCGACCCGCTCCCACTTATTATCCAACCTGTTCCTTCCGACTGCGCTTACGGTCTGCGCCATGACCCAGTATAACGATATCTCTCCCCGTTTTCTCAGTTCTTCCGATCTGGTTCGCGTCACCACTTCCGGCTCCTTCATCTTTTTTTTTCCCCACTGTACCCGTTTTTACTTCCCAAGAGCGACCTCCTTTCTCTCTACCGAGGTTAGCGTTCAGCCTATTTGTCGTTTTTTTTGCTTTTGCTTTAACGCGTAGTTTACTGCGAACGCGTCCCCCCCGGTTCTATGTCCCTCCCCCGACTCACGCAATCCCCCCCCTTGTTTTTTGCCCTCGAGTATGACACTTCTCATCTCTTCTCCCGACGCCCGGACCTTCCTCATCCACCTAAGCTCAGATTGCCAGCCACATTTTCTCAGTCAATACTGACGCGCCCCCGAGTTACATTGTGTTCCCGCACTTCCTTAGTTATTAGAAGTTTGCTGGCTCCATTGTTTTTTTTTTTCTGAATAAGCACCCTTCAAACTCACCCCTTCTCACCCCATCCACCCCCGACCAACCCCCCCCCCCCCCCCCCCTGCCCCCCCCCCCCCCCCCCCCCACCCCCCCCCCCCCCCCCCCCCCGACCCCCCACACCCCCCCCCCACCCCCCCCCCCCCCCCCCAACCCCCCCACCCCACCCCCCCCCCAGCCCCCCCCCCCCCCCCACACCCCCCCACTCAGTAACTCATGTCCAGTTTCCTCTGCGGCCTCTGCCCGCCCAGATCCGTGGTTTCCCCTACTTTCTACATCCTTTTTATGTGACCGGATACATCTTCCCGTGCGCTCCAACCTCTCCAATAAACCTCGGAGCCCGAGACGGGCGGCCCCCCCCCCCCATATCTAACTGTATAAAGCCTGCACAGTCCACAGTCCCCCCCCCCCCCCGTTCTCTTTGTCATTGGTTTGAAAGCACTCGTTTACTTTCCGTCCCGAACCCATGCCATGTGGTACCGTCTCGCCGCGATCTTTTTCCTGAATCACTTCTATATTGTTACCGAGATGCGCCCCTCTTGTCTATACCCCCCCTCTTCCCCGGTACCCCCCTCATTCGCACAGTCTATAGTGCGGCGAACCCCTGGCTCCTCGGCCCCCTCCCTTCTAGTGACCCCAGCACCACCCGTCCTTTGGTTTTGTTGTCTGCCCCCGACCTCCCTGTTTTTTTACAGTTTCTTTTTTTGAGTTCTGCCTGCTGCACACCTATTTTTAGGTTCGTCACGTTCCAGTCCCATGGCACCGAATCTGAAAATCTTTTTCCAGCTTGGAAAACGGTCGGCTTTCTTTATCGAACCCCGTTTCTCCCGTCTTGTCTTTTACGAAGTTGCTGCTGGTTTTTTCAAATGTCTTCTTTATAGAATTTTTTCACCCGTCTGCCGACCCCCCCACTCTTACACCAAAACTTGCTTTTTAGATGTACGTCGACGCTTCACAGGGTCTCCCTGTGCGCCCGCTTTCTTCCCCCCCCCCCTTTTTTTACCCGCAACCCTTCGCCTTCGTGCCCCCTTTACGATTCCAAGATACCAGCGACCCCTCACGGTTTGTGCCCACGTGTACTTCGAGTAGGTATCTGATGATATCTTCTTTTTCCGCTCCCCTCTTCCCCTTCCCGGGTCTGGCCGTATTCCCACCAACAGGCACTTGATATAAATCAATTCCCGAATCCCTTACCCCCCTATTTCGGACACTTGGTTCAGAACCCCAAGAAAGGGCCATTCAGCTAACCAAGAAACCAGCTTACCCATAACTACTCTCTTCACCCCCCTCCTTTTTTTGATTCATATTTTAAGCCGTTAGAGATGTAGTAACTTTCGCACAGTCCCCCGGTAGCTTCCCGTTTTGATTTTTGAGATAGTCATGTCTTTCTTTTTTTTGATGCCCTTTTTGCAAATCAAGCCCTTCCCGTAAACCTCTTGGTAATGTCTCGCCCCACCCGCTGTTGTTCTTTTCTCTTACGAGCTTCCTTGACTCTTCCAGTTTGCTCGATGTCGCCTTTGCTTGCTTCCGTAAGACGCCTTACATCTAATAAGTTGTATTCGTGGCGTTACACACTGCTCCCTGACTTTTTTTTGGTTGCTTTTTTTGTTTGTGCTGTGCAGCTTCTGCCGTCTTATTCCCCCCCCGTTGATGGACTGTCCCGCGTTGTTTTGCCGTTCTACCCCGACCGTGATGAAACGCAAGACTCCTGCCGACTCCTCCATAATTTTCAATTTGTAGGGTTTTTTCATAGGCACTTCCTCGGGTTTTTGCACCACCTTTTCTTAGGAACTCACGACTTTTAAACCATTCTGGCACGGGAACATCTGACTTCAGAACGCGCTAACTTTTTCTCTACTTAGACCACGACCAGGTAGACTTTGCACAGGAATGCTTCACGAAAAGCCCGTCTTTTACCACCTTCATGATCAGACCGGACCCTTGCCCTAGATGTTGGACTCTTACCTCATTGTTTTCTTGGCCCGTCGTAGAGATACTGTCGATTTGTAAGCTATGGAAGAGACACGTATAAGGGCGGCTTCTTTTTTCGATGGTCTTCACTCCGACATCCGTCTCGATAGGGTACCCTTCGAAGCTTAAGTTCCTTTCCTAAGTTTTTTTACCCCCCCCCCCCCACTTCTCTTTCCTTTTTTGTTCTTTGCGTTTGAACTAGTTAGATGCGTTTCAATTCAAGTGAGGCATTACCTGACGTCTTTTCGGCCCTCCCTCTCAGCTATCAGAGGTCTCATTTTAGGTCAGTTATCGTCCCCGGTGTTCTCCACCCCTACCAACGGTCCCCTTTCCCCCGTCGGAGAATTAGTTTCTTAGATTCTGTCTTAGTTGTACTTTAAAGACCCCGCGGGCCTAGTCCTCCCCCCCTAATTTCCTTTTGTGCTGGACGGTGATGTTCTGAGTCTAGTCCAGAAAATTTTTCCGGTCGTTCCCGGTTCCACTCACAATACGCTCCCTTGACGTGGTCTTTCCCCCACCATGTATTCGATTTTCTCTTCAGTCTTTGCCGTGTGTCCGACCCTAGGCACCTTCGTTTTATTTCAAGTGGCTGGAGGTCCTCTTATGCGCCCGGCGCTTTCCATTTTTCTTTTCTACGCCCGCAGACCTGGGTCGTCGGACACCCCGTTCGGCAGTATGGTTAATTGTCTGGCAGCTTCCTTTAATCGAAAACTGGTGACCCTTTTTCGTTTATATGTCAGAGCCCACCCCCTAACTCAGCTGACCCCTTAGCCCCCCGTGCCCTTTTCTAGATTGGTTTATTAGATCAGGCGGGTCAACCTTCTTTGGTGTCTTCTGTCTCCCCCCCCCCATTTAAAGGGCCTACATTCGGGCAGATGGGGTTTGTGGATACGCACCCTTTGCCCAAACCAAGCTTTTTGGTTCCCCCCCCCCTCTCTTTCGTTAATACTTCGATTTTGTTCCTGACCCCTCTGCCCCTTCAATTTCCAACGTTTATGCTTGTGCTCGTGGTTTGGTTCGAATTTTTCACGGAATTTCTGGCTGTCCTGCTCGTGTGGTTTGTCTCCATTGTCGAGGTTCTCCGGGCGGTTCGATAGTTCTCTTTCCCCGTCGTCTCGTCTTCACTTTCCCATGAGCCTCATTTTTTTTTAACAACCCGACCGTTTGGTTTATGGCCTTTTTCCTTCGAGAATTGAATCCCCCTGGTCGCGCATACCCTATGCAGTTGTGTTCTTTTTTCTTCTGTCCCATCGCTCATCGCCTGGCTTTTGCGACACACTCCTGTGCTCTCAGTCTACTTGGAGTTTTTCATTGCCCCCCCCTACTTTGGGTGTTATGCAGTCCACTTTTAAAATTTACCCCCTGGTTAACTATAAGGACCATCCCTGTTTCTAGGAACCCCTTGTCCCCGGTAATGCCAACTCATCACCCTCTTAATATGTCCTCAGTATTTGCGGTGGACCCGGCCCAGCCGCCGCTGCGTTTTCCCCCCTGATGGAAGAATCCCCTTGTCCAGATATGGTCCAGCTGGCACATACGGTTGTCCACATCGTGCCCGCAATGACTCAGCGCCGTTCCACATTCACTGAATGACAGACCGTGCCTTTGTTTTTTTTTACTGGCTCGTTTGTGTCTTTGTTTTTCTCGTTGATTGCTCCCGCTGACAACAACCTCCTCGCATAGATGGCTTTTCGGCGACATCATTACCGGTTGTACCGATTTGTGCTTGTCGAATTGTCAATGGAAAACACAACCCACGAGCTGGATCGATGGCATTTCAGTGCTTTTCAGACCCTTTAAGGTTTCATGCCAGGCCATCGCAATCCAGCCCCCCCCTTCCGGCTTGCCCCTCTTTTCGAGCGGGACACTATTTGTATTCCCGACAGTTCGCGATTGACTCACTGCCTCTACTCCCCCCTTCCCAGCAATGTATGTTCCGCAGAGTTCAGGGAATTTCGTTTCGACCTTTTTGGGACCCCACCTCTTTTTCTTTTCCGATCAGTAAATGTGTTTTCAATCCTGTACCCCCCCCCCCCAATGTCTTTGCCCGGCCTACCATTCCATTGTTACCGTCTCCACTTGAACCTTTTACTGGCCCGCTCGCTGCGGCAATTTTCGATCCACGCATGATTTATGCTTCCTCCCCTTCCAGATGTTTCTCCCGTGTTTTGCAGCCTTGGTACGGGAGTCGTAAAATAAGCCAAGGGATCTTATGGGCCTCCCATCAGGTGCGCTTATGGTTGTTCTTAGACTTGCACTTTTTTAGATGTCTTTTCCCGGGGTGTTCCCTTAGGGCGTTTTCCTCCTCCCGATTCCCCCCGCGTTCTGTATTCCGTGTTTTCTTCGCTTTCTGTGAAGCTAACCCAAATCCCCACAGGGCCCTCGTGACACCGAAACTCTTTTTTGGTAGCATTGTCCCGTATTTTCAGTGTGTTTTTCCCTAAATCTCAGTTCAGTAACATTAATGTTTCCTGCCTCTCCCCCAAGCTGTCCACTCGCCCGATACGCTATTATGAGGATCATTTCCACTGTCGTCTTTAGTGCTTTCTCTTCGGGTAAATGGATTAGACTATCCTTGTTTTTAAGCCTGCCCTTGCGTGCACAGGATTTCTTCTACACCAAATGGTCCCATATAGCTTCCCCTCTACTTTTGTTGGTGAGTTGAGATACCGTGTCCCCCCTCTTGTTGGAGAATTTGCAGTGTTTTTACGCAACCGGTCATCGGTATCTGCCCGAGCGCGTGCCCTCCTGCCTGCAAGCACTCCTGCC
>Ga0179593_1364679_pt1 | contig 12174 bp, 13 predicted proteins | sample CZODoug2_1_08_16_FD_185931 | JGI IMG/M metagenome (GOLD analysis project Ga0179593, IMG submission 185931) | Vadose zone soil fungal communities from Angelo Coast Range Reserve, California, USA - CZODoug2_1_08_16fungal (PacBio error correction) | ecosystem: Environmental > Terrestrial > Soil >... | reverse complement strand
TCTTCAAGTTATTCGGACGATTTAGAATCTTGATTTGCGTCCTCGTTCTCCGGGGGCGAGCACCGGAATTATCCCTTTGGCTGCTGCGGCGGCCCCCCGTTTTTTTGATTAACCTCTTGAAAGGACATCTTTTTTCTGGGGAGGCCTGTTTCCGCCGCGAGACTCCTTCCTTTTTCTTCTTGAGACTTTTTCCTGATTCCTTGTTGTGAGATTGCCGGATCCATCCCTTAATCCTTTTTCTGCCTCTCAGGGACACATTCCATTTAGTCTGGTGAGTTTTTCGGGGCGGGTCTCCTCCCGAGAGACAAAGTCTGCGCGACCTGTCTTAGCAACTTCGTTTCTCGTCACTCCTTACAGTTTTCGCTTTCTATGAGGGCGAACCTCCACCAGCGGATTTAGTCCCTCCGCAACCCGATATATGACTTCTTCTCTTCATCTTATACGGCAGGTCGCCTACGTATAGACCCTCCCTCATAGACAAATCGTCCTGCCGTACAAAGCCCCTGCTTTTTCGTAGCCCAGCTCAAACCCTCGTTGGCTCACCCTGATCCCGACTCCCCGTCTCCTAAAACTACCGTTTCCATCAACCTTAGTACCAGTTCTTCTTCTCCTGCCAATCCTTTTGTTTTTTTTTTTTTGCATCGAAGCTTTTTGTATTCTCCTTCCCTTTGTCCCCCTTCATTTTTTGAAAATACTTCGAGAACATCGTTCCTATGATTAATCTCCCTTCTCCTGCGATTCCCGACCACGCCATGCTCCACAAGGCGGAGTGCTCCCGCTCTTGGAAACGTTAAGTGTTCTTGGTCACTGCGTAGGAAGCCCTTAAATCCTGGCTACCCCACTTCCATCTCGTCAGATCTTTCTTTCTGAAAGCGGTTGTTCCCCCCCCCCTCCCACGTTTGTTGGTGGTCAAGCGTCAAGACTTGATGGTCCGCGGATCCGTAGATTTCGTTTCCAAGTCGCGGCAAAAGGTCCCACGTGTGCCGTCACGTTTGCCCCTTTCTGAACCCTCATACTTTCTTGGACTTGAACCTTTCTTTTCTTTTGAGTCCTGACAGCGTGGTACAAGTCCCCCTTTTTTGCTAGAGAACCCCCCTCGAAAAATTTTTCTCCTACTATCCCAGGCCGTCTCCGCATTGATTTACTGGCCTTCCGCTGACGATTTTAGCAGCTTTTCCTGGGAGAGATCAATTCCTCCCTTTTCCGGTTTTTTCCCACTTGCTCTGTCATATTCACCCCAAGACAGTTTTTTCAGCGAACCTCCGACCCCCGTAGCACGCCGTAGCGCTTATCTCTTCCCTTTGGAGAAGGCGTCCCACGATTCCCCACTGTCCACCTTTTTCTACCCCTTCCCCCAACTGCTCTCCGGGACTTTCTCTTTCCCTGATTTATGCTTCGAAGAGCCGTTTGGCCAAAAACTGGCTAAACCGGTACCGTCCACCTTTTCCCCCCCGTGAGATAGGTTGCTATCGTTTTTCTTAAGAAGAAAAAGTTTTTCTTCCCCCCTTCAGTCTACCTTTTGAACTTCTCTTTCACATGCTTGAACCGCACATGTCCGCAATGAGCCCTGAACTGACTCCCAGTTCCTCCAATACTTGGCCACCCGTGGAGGAAATAGGGAGTAATAAACGCCCACGACCCCAAACAGGTGACGGTTTGTGAGGTCTGTAACCTCTTTTCCCCGCCCTGCCTTTCTTTTAGATTGCCCCCCAGTTTCCCCCCGAAAATCATCCAAAGAATTTTCTACGTCCTTTCCCCAGCCTCTTTTCTCTCCCGCACTCTTGTCCTCACGATGCTTTTCTCCTAACCTTCTCTTCTTTTTATTGTCTTCTCAATACTTATTTCTTCCAGAATGAAGCCCCGAAGTTAGTCCTTCTACCTTTATGGAATACTTGGGAGACTTTAACTGTACTCTTTTAAGTTTTTAATTAGGTTGCCAACATGCAAATCCTCATTCCCTCGTAATGGAAATCTTCACTTCCCACGCCCGCTGCAGCTGTGTCATCTCTTTCTTCTGTCCTCCACCTACTTCGGGCTCCTCCTTTTCTTATCCTTCTTTCGAGCCTCCTCCATGGGTTCGTTATTCGCACTTAACTCCCAGTCGCCAATCTGCTCCCTCGGTAGAAGGCGTCTCAATTTCTCATTGTGGTGTTTACCGCCTCAGAGGCTGCTTCGCTCTGCCACACGGTCTTCCGTTAACGAAGATCTCTTTTCCCATACGTTTTTTTTGGGAGAGATGCGTTTCCGTCAACCTTGTCATCCGAAGTTTGAGTTCTTTGACTCAGCCCGGTTCTCCGACATTATCCACAAGTCTTTTCGACCTTGTCCGTCCGCCCTATCTCAGTCAGCTGGACCGGCTTTCCTGGCCTTTAAGACCACACATTCCCTCCTCTTCGTTTCAAGATTTTCGTCCCGCCAACGACCGTTTCTTGACAAAGGACCTCGCCAGAGTATATTCTCACACCTGCGTCTCCTGGCTGCTCCACTCTAGAATGGAGGCGTGTCTGATCGGCCAACTGATTCCCAACTTTCCCTGACAGGAACGGGCAGGCACATTTTCTCCTATGTCCCCTCCGCGTGTGTTTTTGCGGCATGGGCTCGCCTATGTTAGATAAAGGATACCCTATGTAGGGAGATCAATCAAACCTTTCTGTACCCTGATGGTGTCCTTTATCCTTCGAGATTCTGTTTCTGAGTCGTAGCCGATTGTCATCCCTAAAGGGATGGCGGTATGAATTGTTTTCCCTCACACTACCCTTTTAGGTTCGCGGCCCTAATACGAGGGCCGTCTGTTTTCGGACCCTCCCCTGTTCTCCATTGTTCTCCTTTTTTTTTCTTTCTTCATGTGCATCATGTCAAAGAAGCCACAATGTATATCAAGCCCCCCCTTTCACGTGCAACTAGATCCCAAATTCTTATCCTCCCGGACTTAAGGTGGACTTGGACCCCCGTTTTTTCAACGGCCGGAAGCCTTAGATGAATCCGTTCGACAAGCCAACTTAGGAGTTCCAAATGGTTTCGTTCCAGTCCAAATGTTTACATGTGTCCCCCCCGGTCCGCCCCCCCCCCTCCTCCCCGTATATCTCCTCTCTTATCCCTACCACCACTACACTCTTCCCACCCTCCCCTAGCCCCCTTCCTCTCTTTCCCCCCTCCATCACGTGCCGTCCTCCACCCACCCCGACCATATCACTCAACTTTTTTTTCTTTTTCTCTCTTTTTCCTTCTTCTTTTCTTTTTCTTCTTGTTTTTTTTTCTTTTTTCCCCTCTTTTTCTTTCTTTCTCCCCCCCTCTTTCTTTTTCGTCTCTACCCCTCTCCCAGACCTTCAGGTCCCCCCCCGCGCTTCGTACCTATAGTTCCCTCGCCCCTGTTTCATTGCACCCCTTTTATTGTGAAGGACCATGCAAAGACCCCCATTTACGCGCCAACCTTCTGAAGTCATTCTTCACGGAAGACGCCTTCTCGGGCTCCGAATGAGGCTCTTGATCCAGGTCCTTCTTTCCTTTTGCAGCCGTCGACGAAGACGGTTTTCAGCGCCCCCCCCCCACCAAATGAGGGATTGTCAACGCCTGACTTTCTTTTCCCATTGCCCTCCCCAAGCAACTAAAGTCTCAGTCTTTCTCCGTCCTTGGAAGCCCGCCATACAGAGAACCGACTCTTCTTCGGTGTTCGACCTTCCCCATACCTCCCTCCCCTCCCGGAATATCTCTTCCCCCCATCGACGGGCGGCCTATCCCCCCCCAACCCCCGTCTTGGAGTTTGACTTATTCCACCCAACGGGACTCAGCTTCTTTCCCGATGACTTCCTTGCAGGGGCGGAGCTTGATTTTCACTTCCTTTCCTACCTCCAAGGATCAGACAACCCCCTCATTTGGAAAAGCTCTTTCCCCTGGAGAATGGTCCCCCTCCTTTCCGAACCCAGTCCCCGACGGCTCTAAAATCCTCGCATTGTTCCCCTTTGTGTCAAGCGCCAATCAAGTGCACGTTTTCATTTTCGACAGACAATTCGATTGCCTTAACCCCTTTCCTCCAGGAGGCCGAAGAGAATTATAAAGTTGATGGGTACGAATACTTTCCTCGGCCCAATCAGATTTGATGCATGGTTCCCTAGGAACACAATGAAGGTACGCGTGACAGCGCGAGTTATTTCAAGATCCGTTTCCTTCGAAATTCATAGATCCCGGATCACTTCAGCCTCCTCTCTCGAACGAGCCCCCCTAAAATCCTCTTTGCCCAAACAGACGCCCTTCTTTTCGCCCAGTCAAGCCTTTGTATGCGGGTCCGCGACCCGTTCTCTTCCAAGCCCCCTTTGCGACCAACAGGTTTCTCTCCCGTCCACCACTAACCTCACCGACGCCCTCAGTTTTTGCTCTCGTAAGAAAATTTCTTCCGGGATGGACCCCAACGATTCTACCTGGCGGTCCCGAATTCCTTAGATTATTTTTTTTCACGTAACACCCACCGTCCACAATAATCAAGCTAAAGCGTTTTCTCCCGGATATCCCCTTTCTCCTCCATCGCCCCAACCCCCGAATCCCCCTTCTTCTTCCACCGGCCTCTCGCGCACGACTCCCATCAATTTTCGCAGCCATCGCTGGGGAGAGCCCCTCCCCTTAAGAGATTACGAATCCATGGTTCCACAAGGTTACCCGTTCCCCCCCCGAGAGAAGAACCATTCCATATCCGTAGTCCCTTTTCCCAACCTTTCCTTTATCAGCAGGCAGCTTTCGGATGTTCCGTCGTTAAATACCCCACTAACCATTCGATACAATCTACATATCTGTACCTCCAAGTGTTCTGGCTTGCGAGGGAATATCCAATGAGGGTTCTGGACGGGACAGTCCGAGCGAACAGGAAGCGGCCCGGGATACACCTGCAGTTTCCCCTCCTCGTGTGTCTCTTTGAAATGTACTCATAGCTCTTTTTTCCCCCAGTTATTTTAACGGCTTTTTTCTAGTACGGCCCTTCGTGTTCCTTCCCCGTAGGCATGATGTTTCTCTCAGGATCGTTTTCCTTTGCGGGCTCTCGGCTCTCCACTAAGACCTGACCCTAAGGAAGGATAGAGTGTTGTTTTTCGCCGGCGGTTTCGAACCCATCTCTCCAGGGCCCACTGTTACTTGTAATTATGGGGGGCGGGTGAGTTTTTCTTCGCGCGATAATCTATTTCGATGAACCTCCACCGGTTTTAGCTTGCGGCTTAATCCTTTAATCTTCTGCAGAAGCCTTTTCCCCCACTGAGTGCGTAGGTTGAGTTTCTCTGGCGGGCTTCCCTCACCCTCCTTTCCTCGAGAGTCAAGCCACTGGATCTTCCCCTGTGTGAGCGGCCGCTTCCTACCCCGGCCTGTGCCTGCCTTTTTAGAGTTGCGCCCTCCCTCCTGCCCCCGTATTTTTGGAGTCCTTCAGAAACCTAGATTTCTCTAGATCCTGATTCTTTCTCATTCCTTCTGCGGCAGATTCTCCCTTAAACTTCCGTTTTCCGTCGCATCCGCAGCTGAACGATCTTTCCCGACTGGTTCGTCGCGCGCAATTCCCACGGCTCCCTCTGCATCCTCTCCGGTACTGCCCCACTCCGTGTTTCAATCACCCTTCCCCCCTTCGAAGTCTCGGATACTGTCCGCAGCAGGTGCCAGTTACTGCCTATCGTTTTTCTAGTCGTATCCCCCTGGCTGGCACTTTTAGGTCCATAGGGTATTCTATTCAAAGCGCGACTTCATTTCAAGCGCCGCCTGACCTCTTTCTTCTTTCTAGTCCCCGGACTGTGCCCCCGGTCCCACGGAACCTGTCAGTGTTTCTGTATTCCTCGTAGGTTTAACGCCCTTGCAGCCCCCCCCATTCTCAACTCCCTCCAGAAGATTAGTTCCCTCCGAAGAAGTTTCACGCTGTTGCTTCATTCTCACCGCCCCTATTATGCTGTTCCAACGTTCATCCCCCCGTAGGAGACTCTCTGGATGACAGGCCTCTGTACTCCCAATTATAGAACAAGAGACACCGGTGTGCCCTATCCCAAGTGAGGATAAGCTTCCAACTCAACTTCTGTGCTTGACCCAGGTTCCCTTTCTTCCTCCCCAGCTCTTCTTTCCCTATATAACCTCTCTCTTTTTTTTCTTTGGGAGATCGACCCCCTACAATTTCGGAGCTCTTCTCCCACCTCGGCCAGCCGCCTGGTTCTAGACACCATCTTCGAGCCCCAAAGCTACAGAAGTTTTCTCCCTAGATTTTTTCCAGTCTTTTCATTGGGAGATAGCCCTCCCATCAGGGGGGGCATGGCCCTCTCTTGAATTCTCCCGGTTTTCCAGAAACGCATTTCTCGGCTTTAAAGCGGCTCGAGATTAGTACCCCTTCCTTTCTGAGAAGGACCGTACCCTCTGCCCCATTCCACACTCCCGTTCCACTCCCCCCCCCAAATCATTTAAGTTCATGTTTCTACCGGATATGCTGGAGAATGTCTCAGGATGGTCCCCCCCCTGGGTTAAATACTTCAACTTTTTCCCCTTTCAGCATATAAGGCTTTTGCCGAGCCCCCGGCTCTCTCTTCTTTGAAAATCAGCCCTGTTAATTTCGATTGACATGCCACACTGCCCCCCCTCATTTCACTTTCCCCAATGGCATGTTCCCTTCTTGAAGTTAAGACGACAAATACTTGGGCGCCGGGCGGACCCCATATAGGGCTCCCCCTCCCATGATAAAGTCACCACTCTTTCAGTTGGTCTTCTGTCTTTCTTTTTCCAGTTTTTCCTAGTGATTGAGGAGTTTATATCTTGTTTTTGGATAAAGTCCCCTCTCTCCCCCAGTTATATGATATTGGTCTCCCTTCTCCCTGCAAAGACTCCTGCTCTTTCTTTCCTCCCTCTGAGGATACCCGTAGTACCTTATCCCTTTATCTCACGCCGACACTCCTCCCCACATCCCTACCAAGAGGATGTTTCATTCTGTCCAACCTTCCTTCTTCCTGTCCTGTACTTCTTCCTTCTGTTGACGATAGCTAACCTTCTCCAGTCTAGCTTCTGGCATTTTATTAATGGTCCCGTTTTTAGCGACAGAAGGGGTGGCACTCTTGGCTTTTTCTTCAAGTAATGAGTCCTTTTCTTACATTCCACAGTAAGTCTTTTTCTCCATGTGGGTCCCCGTTAATTATTCCAGCATTAAAGCTTCTGCCCTTTCCCTTCAGACCTTTCCTCTCATTTCCTTTCCCCTTGGTTCCTGTTTGAAAGGTGAAGGACCCCCTTCCCTTTCTGTACCCCCGCCCCGTCGGATTATTTTTGACGTATAGATCTCTCTTTTCTCCGGTTTTTTTGGCGAGAGATTTTACTTTCCCCCTTTTTTTTTTTCTTCTAGATGTTCCAGCGACGTTCTTTCCGTCACCTCCCCCCTAAAGTCTCTATAATGGCTTTTCTCCTGTATTCTCCCCTATGCTACGGCTTTATTCCCTAAATATTAACGTCCACCCCTTCAAAAGATCTTCTTAACCGCCGTCCTTCGACCAGCTTTGTTTTCTGGTGGCCCTTTCCTTCAGCCATCGCATGCCCCCGGCGAATCTGCGAAAACCGGAACTCTTCTAAACTTCCCTTTTTTCTTTTTCCCCTCGAAGAGAGCGTCGGACCTCTTCTTTACCATCCCTCTGCCTACCCAGCACCCTCAATTTTTTTCTAGCCACCTTCCCATCAATTTGCCCCCCATTAGAGGTTGATTATGTTTTTTGCCGTCCGAGTTCGACTTTGTTAAACTAAATATAGTTTTTGGTCAATCTGAGAACCGTAGGGCCTCTTTCGGAGGGAATCAGGCTCAATTATTTCTTCTGCCCTCTTTTGAGCGGCGATGTTTATATAAGACTACCCTTTTTTTTCTGAGTGTTTTCTAATACCCTCACCTCCCATTCTCTTTCTCTCGGGTTGACTTTCTTTGGCCGCTGGCTGGCCCAAGTGTTCGTTAATTCGGAGACGTTATGTCTCCCTTTTCCTTTTTCGAGTCTTTTGGAGGTCCCTTCACATATCCTTCAAATCTTTCACGCCCTTTCTTCCTTTCTAAAACCCTCTTTTTTCAACCTTCCCGGCACGGTTTAGAGAGGGTCCGGTCGCGGGCTCCATGGGGGGTACAGGTTTTCCCCTTTCTTCGCCCTCTCTTCCAGAACCCGAAAAACATCCTGAGGCACACTTTTTCCATCTCCCCCGATTTGTGGACTTCATGCCCCAGAAGCTTGGCCTTCGAAGAGATATCGCATGTGCCCTTCTCTCCACAGCTTTTACCGGCCTGCTCTTTCATTTGTTCAGGCGATCCAGTACCAGCCCTCGAACGGACACCAAGTCCCTCCAAAGAGGTCAGTGAATCCCTTTTTTTCTCTCCCGAGGTTTTATCCCGCTCTCTCCGCTCTATTCATGATCGACATTCGCAGGTTTGTCCACCCCTCCCCCCTTTATTTATATATGATCCCCACCCTACTCTTTCTAAAATTACCCTTTCCCTTTTTCATCCCTCACTGTATGAAGCCCCTCTCTTTTTAAGGAACGTCAAGCTTCTTTTTCAGTGCTCGACCCATTTTTCCCTCCCTTGCTTCTACTTAATACTCTGCCCCCCTCCGATATCTTGTCTTCCCCCCCCAACCAACCCTCCCTTTCGAGGCGCGACCCCACCCCAGATCTTGCTCCGTATGAGACTACCGCCTGTCCTTCCGCGTCCCTCTTGCTCCCGGCTATTCTCCAAGGACAAGTCTTTTTGCAATGACCCTTCCTTTCCTCCCCCCAGATATTCCTCTCTTCAGTGCACTTCTTCTTTTCGATTCCCTCCTCAGTTGCGTAGTCGCCCCTGATTCATCGATAATGATTTCAATCGCCCCAATAGTGATCTTGTGGTCATGCCCCTCCAAAATCCTTCTGGTAATAGCCCGCACCTGCTGCAGGCACGGCTACCGCCCTCTACTTATCCTAGTTGTTTGTCCCCTCACTTTGTGCCCCCATCTCCTCAAAGCGGAAATTCCTCCCCCCTTGACTTATGTCTTTTGCATTGAGGAGACGGAACCGTCTTTGTACCTTCGTCCGGATCGCTTTGCTCTGATGGATAAGCCTTCCGCCTTTCTTTTATTCTTTTCCCCCCTCTGCCCTCGCCTCCTCATAGAGTTGGGATTTTCCCCTCCAACCTGGCTTTCCCCCCCCCTACTTATTAAGAAGGAAAAGCTTGCTTTTTGAGACCCCTGAACCTCTCCTCTTGCCTTCGCCCACCGTTCCCCTAGTTGTGTTCGCCCCCCCCGCAACGCCAACCCCCCCTCCCCACCTCCACTCCCAAGGTACTTGAAAACCTTCAGGCCATGGACCTTCCCCCTAGAAACCAGTTGCGGTCATCGAAAAGAACTTCGTCCCTTTCCGACGTAACCCTCCAAAAAAGAAGCTCTTTTTTAAATTCCCTTTGGTATGATCACCTTCGTCTTTTCGGAAAGCCCTTTTCGGAAACCCACATAGACTCACCGTCGTTCGTGATTGCCTCCACAGGAAGCGCTCCCATCATTCTCCCCCCCCCTTCCCCCTTTTGAAGAGAAATTCTCCTTTCCTTCGAAAGACCCAAGACACCCCAATCTACGAACCTTTCTCAACCATTAAACGCGCAATTGTTTTTTTCATCCCCTCTTTTCAAGAGAAAACTCCTCTTCTTTATTCTCCTTCTCCCCCATGGCCCGATTTTCCCTTATAGGCCGTCCCGTTCGAGGCGCCGTCCCCAAGCTTCGAAAGATCCCCCCTCAGGGTAAGCCGATTTTTTTTTTTTTGGTTAGTCTCTACTCCTTTCTCGATGGCGTGGGGGTCCGATCCTAACTCCCGTCCAATCCTTGAAGATAGGACCGCCTTGCCCCCGTTCCCATCTTCCCTTTCCATAAAGCGACGTCTGTTTTTCTTACATGTTCTTTCGAATTTCCTGGTTCCAGTATTTTTTTTCCAGCAGGAGGAGATCCTTTTTACATGCCGGCGGACCTGGTTTTTTTTTCCTCTCGCCAGTCGGCGAGAGGGAGGAGTATTCCACTGGAGGGGCGTCCTGTGTGTCTGGCATCCCTTCTCCTCGGTAAGGCTCTTGAGTGTTTTCCTTCACTTCCTTCCCCCTCCCTCCCCATGATCTTCAGAACCCCCTTGACCGATCCTGGTGGAGTGTCCCCGCCGCGATCATCCTTCGACTTGACCGCCAGTTCCTTTCATTCCGGTGGCTTGCGGGCCACCTGAATCTTTCTCGCCTACTTCCACTCCTTTTTTTCTGAGTTCTTTCCCTTCTCTTGGAGTTGTTTTAGCCCCTTGCGCTCCCTTTCGGACACTATATTTGCCCGTTGTTAGAGTGCCCCCTCCCCCAACAGGTCGTCTCCAATGGTATCCTGCCTCCTTTACTTCCCCCCCCCATGAGGAGATTCCTCCCCCGGCACCAACCCCTGATATAGTATCTCTTGAGGGAAATATCCTCTTAGCTCCACGAGAGGGAGAATTCATCGCGAATCGAGTCGTGGTCACCTCCCCCCTAACGTTCTTCCCTCCCCCTCGTGGTTCGTATCGAACTTCCCAAATCAGTCTGCGTATTGACCGCTCGGTCCCGTTCTAGTTCCCCTTCCCCCCCCGGCATCATCAACTCTCCTAAGCATCGTCTCCGAAGGACCTCCGGTCGCGCTCAGCAGCGGTTTTCTTTTCGTCAGGAACAATTTGGGGTTCACTGTGGTCGCGGCCCAATCCCCCTTTCTGTAGACGGAAGGTTCCGATCCAGGAGTAGTGGCCCTCCTCTCAAGACTTTTTTTACAGGCGCCGAGTCGCGAGAGAGGGTGGAAAGCGGGCGCCTTGTAGTATCTCAGGGCGCCCCACCTATTATAAACTCCTCCCCCCCATCAGTTGCCTTTTTTTCCCCTTCCCTCCTTTGGGATCGTTTAGAAATCATCTCGTGCCACACCTGGATGCAAGAAAGTTCGCTCTTCCGCTGGCTGCCCCGCCGAGAGCGTTCGTCTCCCCCCTCTCGGCACACGAACATCGTTGTCTCTCTTCGGCAATGCCCCAGTCTTGCTTTAGTTAACCCTTTTGGAAAACTTGGCGCCGTCCTCGTGGTAAGGCTACCTATCTTTTAGCGAGCCTCCCCCCCCCCAACCTTAATCCCCCTTCGGCGATTGCGGAGGACGATATGCCGTATGATCGAAAACCGGCGTTCCTCCTCATCGTCCCTCTTTTTTAATCACCTCTTTCGAGAGTTTTTCTTTTCCCCTCTGTGTTCCGGTTTTTCATCTGCTCGGTCAAAAGGCTTTTTTTTGCTAAACAGCGGCTGGTTCGTAGCATTGAAAGACAGGGGATCGAGTACTTCCCCTCTTTTCTTCTCACCGAGTGCCCCTCTTTTTCAAGTGTTTTTTCCCCCGTTGTTGACCTTTCCTGTATTAAAGGATTTGCTGCTCATGGACCAAAACTGTTCCCCCGTGCCCTCCCCCTAGACCCTTTTCTTGGACACTTTTCTATAGCGTTTGAGTCAGCCACGGATATGGCCCTAGCCCTTGAATTTTCTCTTGACATGATGAAGAAACACTCCTCCTTCCCCCCCATTGAATCATCCTTTTTTCATTTCCGCACATGGCCCTTTGAGCGCCTCGCCTCTCCCCTCAATCCTTTAGGTGGGAGTGATCCCCATGAGTTCTAACCCCGACTTGGATGGATTCCCCTCGATAACAGAAACCCTCCCTAAGAATTAGGAATTCCACTACCCTCACGACCCCGCCACCCCCGATCCCCCCTTTTCCTCAATAGACTTATGGGAATACTTATTTCCCTACCCTCGTCAAAGCCCCCAAAACCGAAGTGCACCCTGAGGATGAATTTCCCCTTCCTGCCATCTGAACTTATGTAATGTGGGATCGTTTCCCCGTGTTGATCTACGCAATCCTCCCCTTACTAGCGGATCTTTTGTTCATGGCCCTTTTGGAATGGTCCCTGTTTCGATCTTCTGGGTTTCCCTGTCTGCTCGCAAGTGTCTTCCTCTTTTCGTGCTTTGCGACGTTTTTTCCAATAACTAAGCGAGTTTGGGACATTGGGTCGTTAATAAGTCATCTTGGACCTCCCGTCGAAAATGATTGAGAGGAACATGTTGAGGCAGGAGCCTTCCCTTTTTTTTTAAATGATGGGTTAATTGACGACCTCGCGGGCTTGGCGTCCTCTCCCCGCCCCTTTTAGGATGAAAGGGTG
>Ga0179593_1719581_pt1 | contig 12175 bp, 21 predicted proteins | sample CZODoug2_1_08_16_FD_185931 | JGI IMG/M metagenome (GOLD analysis project Ga0179593, IMG submission 185931) | Vadose zone soil fungal communities from Angelo Coast Range Reserve, California, USA - CZODoug2_1_08_16fungal (PacBio error correction) | ecosystem: Environmental > Terrestrial > Soil >... | reverse complement strand
ATTCCCCTTCGATTTGAGTGACGGCTTCTTCCGTCTTTGTCACGCTGTTGCCTGCCCCTTCAACTATAGCTTTTTTTCCTCGTTATAAATGAATTTCCTTTTCTTCATACGCAGCGTGCCCTTTTCCTTCCGGACGCACCTACAACGACCTTCCGTTCCCCTCCTTAGCTGAGTTTCGCCCCAATCTTTTGGCGCTTCCAGGAGCTTCGATCGATGGCGGAATTTTGGCATCTTGCCGTCGCGAAGCTTATTTCTCCTCGCCTCTCGATGGATCATTCTTTTGCTGGGCGAAAGAGACTCCCCCTCAGAAAGGTCGATGAGAAAGGCGGAGGAAACGCTGGGCGGAAGCCCCCTTTCGTTGCCACTGGGGGACGTTCACTTTTTCTTTTCTAACATCCTCCCTTCCTTTTGCGATTCCCTACCTAAAATTTCCCTATGTCCAATGTTTTTAACATCCCATCCGCCTGGTTTTGAGGTTTTCGCAAACGGAACGTTTCCAAAAATTGTCGTCAATGCTGTCTTTTCCCTCTGATCCACTCCAAGTTGATTTTTGTGGTGGTTTTCGTGTTTTGTGGCGTTTGATTGAACCTTTCTCCTGGGACTACTTTTCCAACGGCATCCCGTCACGCATTGCTTTTCTGTTCCCCTTTCTTGCCCCCACCCGGGACACTACATGAGTCATTTTAACCGGGAGGTCTGCACTATATGTGATGTTCGTTTCAATCATAGGGTTGAGCCCCTGATGTGGGGATTTGATCTCCTCCCGTCCGTGAGCTCCCGTTTTTTTTTAGTTCCTTCTGAAACCTGGCCTTTTCCCCCCCCAGCTTAATTTCCCTTCAACCCAATCAGCACCCCCCCAACTCAGTTTAAACCCCCCCCAGGCATTCCCAAACTTCCCCTTGATTTTGCGGGGTGGTCCGAATGCCGTTTTGAGGGCGCCTTCCCCACTTTACACCCACCCCCCTTTTTAAACGATCTACCCCCCTACTCCCCCCGCGAAGGACGATTAGTTGATTCTTTCAATTGCCCTCCAAATGAGATTTGGCCTACCTAGTTTTTTGCAAAATTTTTCTTGACCCTTTTTTTTGACTTCCTTCCTTGGCTTTGTTGGTCCGTATGTTTTTGGGACAGTGGTTTTATTTGGGGTCTTTCCCCTCTCTACATACTTGAAGTGGGGTCTCTCACGGGCTTTGGGCTACATTCTACCATTTCCCTCTTAAACCTGGAATTTCCAAAATAGTAAAGGCTTGGTCCCCCCTTTTCCATGAGTTCTCTTGTTCGGACCCCCCCCTTTTTTTTCCGGTTATTTCCCCCCCATGTGATGAAAATGTTTATAGCCGTTTTTGCGCTGTGGAGACGTTTTTCCCTCTTTGAGTCTTTCTTTCCTGCCGCATTTCTGTTCTTCACCCCGTCCCCCTTCGTTCAGACGTCGCACTCCTGCAGAACGGGGCCCTTTCTGTTTCGCCTGAATCCCCCCCGTTTTATCCCTGTGTTTTTCCGCCTGATGGCCCTCTTTTTTCCTGCTTCTGGCAGAAAGACAGTTTTTTATTCTATGGACGTTACCCCTATGCAGAGACCCCCCCGATCCTGGCCCCCTGTTTTCCTCTTGACGCGGTGCGCCCTTCCCAGTTTAATCGAGGTGCCCCCCTTCAGAAGTTCAAATCCTCCCCCATGCCCTTTTAACATTGATCCCCCCCGATTCTTATCGTCTCCCCCCACGACGCAACCTTTTTCGGAGAGGAATATTTTTTCCATTAACAGGCTTCTTCATGAACGATGGTTTTTATTCTTGAACCATTCTTTGAAATTCACGTGATTCTCGGAATGCTCCCAAGACATGACCAGGAAAATCTCTTCCCCCGTACCCGAACGTGGGAGTTTTTCTATTCGTGAAGTTTTTTCCTCCGAAGATGTGGGGGACACACTCTTGTGTTGTCACGCTCCCGCCGTTCTTTTCCCCCCCGAATAGTCTCCGTCCCCACCTGTTTTTTTTTGCGCAAAGGGATGTTAGAAGGAACGCCACTTGGGTTAGATTGGCGTTCGCACTTTTGGTTTCAACCCCCCTCTTCCCATTTTGTCTGTGTCCATATCTCTATAGTTGCTTGTGTGGTTGATCTTTCCGACAATACCCTTCTTTTCTACAAGGTTTTCCCCCCAAAGGTGAGGTCGCCAACGCACTCTAAACAAACTGGAACTTATAAGGTGGAAGGGTCCTCCCTCCCTTTTCTCAAACACTCTCCAGGTTTTTTCCCGTTTGTTGCCCCTCCGATAAATTGATCGTCGTGGTCAACACATTCTCCCTTGGCAAAGCGCCCTTTTCCTTCCATGCACTTTCCCTTCCGCTTGTCTTATCTTTCAGTTTTGGTTTAAGGCAATTTTCCTTCATGTCACGCAAAATTTTTCCATAACCAATCCCCCTCATGATTTCTCCTTTTGTCGCCTCCCTCCTCCTTTCTGTTGTCGCGTTTTTGTCTTTTTTCCCCCTTCTTTTCCCGGGAGGGATTTTCGATTGACCGTCCGTCTTTCCGTTAACGTTCCCTTTGCGCACCGGTCGACCAGCCTTCACACCTCCCTTTACGATTGTCGATTTTTTTGCGTCAACCCTCAATCCCCCCTCCTCGTGTTTGCCCTTCTCTTTGAACCTAGTCCTCTCGTCTCGATAACCACAAGGATTTACTTTCCCAAAAACATTTCGGCCCCGCTTTCCCGCCTTTCTGCTTACTCACGACTCTCTTTTTCTTTCTTTCTTCAACATACTGCTTTTTCTCCCGCCCGATGACCGCGCAACTCAGCACAACGGCGATAATCGCCCCATCCTTGGGGGGTTTTTTGCCAATGTGTTTCCCGCCCCCCCGGTTCGTCACTTAAATTTTCACTCTTGGGACATTGAGCCTCTTTCTTGGATAGACGTTATTCTTTTTCTGTTTTTGTTTCCCCTGGTTAGCTTTCATCTTTTTCCTTCCCTTCCCTTTTAGGTCAGATAGTTTGCTCCCTCCCCCTTTTCCCCCCAAGGTGAGTCCCCCCCCCAAGCCAGGGAATTTCCCTTCCCTTTTTTCCCTTTAGCAAGAAACCGTTTAGTAGTATCCTCCTTTTTCCCCCCCCCCCCCCCCCCCCCCCCCTTTCCTTCCCTTTGTTCTCCTGCCCCCCGGTTTTTCTGCCTCCCTTTTCCCGTCGCGGTTAGTTTTATTCTTTTCTCTCGTAAACCCCTTTCAACTTTTGATGTTCCCCTTCCTCGGTCCGCCCCCCTAACATTCCTGTTGAATTTACCTTTGTTGTATGTTCCCCCCGGTTATGAGTGGGTTTCCTACCCACTGTCCTCCTCGTGTGAAGCTTCTTTGCCCTCCCCAGCAATTTTTTTATTTCATCACTTTGGGGCCTCTTGTGTCATCCAAAGACGGTATTCGCCCCTCTCTCTGCTGCTTGGCGCCCCTTTACTTTGTGTCCCTTTTTTGCCCCCTAAACCGTTGGAAATCTCCTCCAGGAGTGCCTTTCTGCCGTTCCTCCTCTTTTCTGTCCGAGGGGCGGAGGGTTACCCCTTAACCCCCCCCCCCCGTCCAATGGGGCCACTCTTAGTATCTCTGAGGCCTTCTTAAGAGACTCGCCGGTCAAGTCCTTTTGCGCATCCTCTCGCAAAGAAACCTCCTCAACCCTCTCCGACACATCCTTTCCGTTTTGGTATCGGCTTCTCCCTTTCGTCCCCCGGAATGAGGTATAGTCCCTTGTGTTAGCTAGTCCCGTTCTCCCGGGTGGCTTTTCCCCCCAAGAGTTTTCCTTCTTTCCTTGAGCTTCTTTTCCCCCAAAGAGTGACGTCTCTTTTCTCCTCAAGGCTTAGACGAGGTCTTTGTTGTGGGAGCGATTTTTTGCACGACCCTCGCGTCAATCTTATACCCCGCGATAGCCTTTCATTCCCGTTTCTCGTCACCAGAAAAGGACGACGCTCATATACAATCTATCTTCTTTTCTCTCCCCATAGTGTAGGCGTTTTTTTCATTCCTAGCGCTTCTTCTCCTCTGGACCTTCCTCATTTGACCCTTGACAGAGAGAGGGATTGTTTTCCTTCCTACGAACAGCATTCTTTTCCTTCCCCCTTTCTGCGGACTCTTTCTTTTTTCCCCCCTAATCTTTTTTTTTGTTCTTCTCTCTTTTTTTCATGGAAGAAGTCTCCCCCCGAAAATTTCTTAGCTCTTTTTTTTCACTTAGATGTAAGACTGGCCTTCTTTCTAGTATTAATGCCTGGCGTCTCCCCCATGGGCGGAATACGAGAGAGTTCCCTTGTTTTTTGTGGTTTGCCCCCATCCCGAACTATGGCTTCGACCCCCTTGACTATATTTCTATGAGACGCCTCCAATGCCGTTGTGGCTTACACGTCGCCGGAATTTTAATTTTTGCATTTGTGCTCTTCTTTTCAGTCGGTCAACCCCTTTCTCTTCCGCAAACCGACGACGTTTCCCGCCTTTCTTGGATGGCGAAATAGGACCTTTTTTCCGTCCCTGGTCGGGATGCGACAGGTCAACCTGAATCATCCCGTTCGCTTTTACGAGCCGAACCCCCGCCTTCCCCTCATCCTTCTGCCGAAAAAGTTCCCCAAGTATATCAGAAGAGTGGTATCCTTTCTTTGTGGTGTGCCCAATTTCGATCACGCCTGGGTCATCTCTTACGTCCCCTGCCCCCCCTTTGATATTTTTTTTATTTTTTTGTTCGCGGAGCGATAATACTCCCCGATTCGCGGCACGTTTGTGGCGACTGGTGTCAATGTTTTCCTTGGCCGAATCTCGGGACCTCCTGCAAGACAGGCAACGCCTCTTCCAATGGATTTTTGCCCAAACGTGACCCGAAAACTCTCTTCATTTTCCAGCCACTGAGTGATGGGCGAACCGTTGTCAGGATTGGGATTCTCCCCGTGATCAATAAGCGCCCACTCTTTTTTTCAGTTGTATCCCCTCTCTTTTTCAACAGCTCCCTCTTGTTTCGGAAAACCCTCCAGAAAAAAACCTCGTAACACCCAACTGGAAATCCCCCCCTTTTTTCTTCCCTAATGACGGGTCAGAGGGGCGTCTTAGAAATGTTCCCCCCCTGTTTTTTAACCCTTCCCCCAACTCTCCGCAGAGTGATTTTTTCCCCCTTTCAATCCACCAGCCCGTTATTGTTTATACCTCTCCGGTCTCCCCCTGGTTAATTCTTTTCCCCACCTTGTGACGCTTTTGACTCCTTGTTGTAGCAACGGTTGTAAACCTTTTGGGTATTTGGCGCAACCTCGTTTGACTAAAGATCCCGTTTCCGACACTCCTGCTTGGGAATCCCCTCTCCCCTTGCACCCACACCACGTCTATCACATAGTCCCTTTTCGCCTGGTCAAGGGCTTAGGACTTGCCCATTCCTTGGTCCGGGTGTTTTCGGTTATTGCAACCCTTTCTGAAATGGATGGAGATTATAGCCGTTTTTGCGCGGGTGGCCCATTTCTTCCCTCGGCCTTCTTTCCCTAAATCGCAGCGGTCACGAGCATTCCCCCCTGAGGCAAGCTGGATTTCCTCGCCTGTTTTTTTGCGGGCCTGGCCGCTCTTTTCGGATGTTTTTTTTCAAATGGACCTGATTAAACACGGATGAGCTGCTCTTTCAAGTTGACGGAATCTGTCCCTCGACCCCCACCCCCCCTTATTGATGTTGGCCATGTTCTTTTCCCCGACTCTGTGCAGAAGGGCATTTCTCTGTGAACACAGCGCTGCTCCCCTCCCCAAGTCCCCTTCTTCATCTTCTACGGTGGCGCTCCAGACACAAAGCAAGCACCTCCCTTTGAGTCGATGCCCCACCTTTTTTTTCTCAGGCATGCAACGATTTGCTTTATGACCATCTTTTGAGTGACTTCCCTATATAGGGCAGGATCAATGGACCGGTGCCCCTCCCGCGGTACGTACACAGCTTTTTTGCCTTCGTTTCGTGTTTCTTTGGCCATCGCGTATCTTTCCCATAAGGTGGTTTCCTCGAGGGGTTAGTGGGGCTCCGGGCCGGTTTTTCGTTCCCTTATCTTGTGTTGAGGCCCCTTATCTTATTTCTCCCAGGAGACCCCAAACGTTGGGTTAGATTGGCTCCCCCCTCCCATGGGGCCCTTCCCGTTTTCTGTTCCGGCTGGCCCCCCATGTTGGAGTGTGTCGGCTTTGAATAATCCGTTGTTGTTTTTCTTCGATCTTCCTAAACATACCCCGGGGTTTTTTCCCCAGCGGTCGGTCACGGTAGGAGGGAGACCCGCCAATATAACTCTTAGATTACTTCCATTTGGAAGTTCGGCATCACTTTTTCCCCCCAACTTATAAAGGTTTTTTTCTTTTGCAAGTCGCCCACGACCCCTGCACTCTAACCCGGTTCCTGTACAATCCTTTTCCCCTTTCGGCCCAACAGACACGAAGAAGTCCCAAACTCCGCCTCCCCGTGGGTGGTAAGGCCGGTTAGATTCGTTTTTTCTGCATGAGAATCCCCAACCCTTGCCAAAAACTTTTTTTCTTTCTAAACCCGAATTGCTTCCCCCTTGTTTTTCCTCCCTCCCCCCCAAAAAAGAGTTCTCTGTGGCTGATGCCCTCCCCCGACGCTTCCTTTGCCTTGCTTCCAGACTGGAAATCGTCCTTTTTGTGCACCTCTCCTTGTTCCATTGAGCCCCCGTTCAGTCTTTCTCGGGGGACGCTTTTTTCCAGATTCAGGCACTTCAGAAAAAAGCAGCGCATCGGCTTTCGCCAGAGTAGTACGTTTCCCCCTCTGTATCCCATCCACCAATCTTTTCTGTCCAGGACCGACCCCCCTCGGCAAACGCAGATTTCCCCCCGATCTCGGGACCGCCTGCGATTTGAGGTTCCCAGAGATTTCCCCGCCCACGGGCTCCCCCCTACCGCACCCCCGGAGAGAAGATCAATTGTTTTTTTTTTCCAACCCGAAAAAGTTACCTTTAGCCCTTTTTCTTCCCATTGCGCCCATTGCCTTGATTAGACCTCGAGGGTGTGGTTCCTTGTTTGACTGGGGTTCCTTTTTCCCCCTCCACAGCTTTTCTATTTAAGATATGTTGCTCCCCTCCCACGTTCCCCCAAAGGCCTTCCCCAAAAGTTCTTACAACAAATCCCCTCCTTTCACTCGTTTCAGGTTCTAATTCCCCCCCCGTTTCTCCCCTTTTCCCCCCCCAACATAGGTATACCCACTCTTTTTTTTGATAGCGGTAAATGAGGACCTTTACGTCGCTGTTTTCTTTAGATCGGTTAAAAAACTGTTTAATGTTTTTCGTCTTCCCCGTCATTCTGGTCCGGTCCCCCCCCTGCCCCTTTCCCTTTTTTTCTTTGAATGTGGTAGGTTCTTTTCTGAGGGGGTGTCCGAACCATTTAGGGCCAATGATTTTCACGTCTGGTTTTTCTCCCCCTGAACCCAGAGGCTTTTTAATTTCTTTTTCTAACGGGCCAAAGCCGGACAACCGACCCCATTTTTTTTCTCCCCATAATTTCTATTTGTGAACTTGGATTCCCCCCTAGTTAGTTTTTGTGCTCCCGTAAAGCGATACCCCTGCTTGCTTGCCGTTTTCTCCCCCTTTCCTACGATTTCCACAAATTCCCAAGTGAGCTCCCTCTTTTTCCCAAAGCGTAGTTCTTTCTCCAGACCCCTTAAGGATAAAGGTTTGTTGCACCCTTTTCCTTTTCTCCCCTCGATGACAAACTTTTCCTCGACATTTCCAGTTCCCTTTCTGGCCTTCATCGCAATTTTTTCTTCCCCCAGACTTGATTTTTTGTTCTTCCCGTCCGTGAGCCTGTCCTTTTTTTCCTCAGGGCTTTTTCTCGCCTGTTTCCCCCCTTTTTTCCCCTCACAAGAGTGACGTCTTCTCAAAGGCGTCGACGCGAGGCTTCCCCCCCTGTTTTTTTTGTTCCGACGACTTTTCCCGCGACCTCCCTTCTCCCCCCCCTTCGCAAGCCTTCCGGCGACGTTAAGCGTCCCCCCCCCTCAACTTCCGATTTGCGATAATTTACGTTTCATGCCAACCTTTTTTTCCGTCAATTGCCGGCAGTTATTCCCCCCTTTCCCCGCGGAAGAAAGGAATGTGCCTTTTCTTCGGTTGCCGCGCCAGGCGTGTACCTCTCCCTCCTTCCTGCTCGTCAAGAACCTCCCGCCCTTTTCCGCCCTCGTCCCCTCCTCCAGTGGTTGGTTGTTTTCTCTTCCTCTCCCGCTCATGGAAGAAGTAGACCGACTTTTTCTTTGTTCGTCGAGGTCACGCCTGGCGCGGCCCCCCCCTTCCTTCTCTTTCGTCTTCAAGGGCTTTTTTTTGTTTTTTTACGGACTCCTCCTTTTCCCTTTCTCGTGAAACAGTGAAGGACTATCTTGCCTCCTCCCCAGTTTTGTCGAAAAATTTTCCTCTAAACGTCGCCGGAATGTCCTCTTCCTTTTTCTTACGTTTGTTTTGTTTCGGGTCACCTTGCCGCCCCGCGACGGGACACTCTCGGCGCCGAATTGTATTGGCTGTTTTTTTTTCGAATGGGTCGACCCTTCTCTCCCAACCCGAGCACGATGATGTCTTTTCGTTTTTTCCCCGAGCCGCCCCCCTCTCCCCTGATACATCACTTCTTCTCAACGTGCTCTGCCTAGACATCCGAAGATGTGATAAGGGGCACTCGTTTTTTTCTTTTGCCCCATTTAGACTTCTTTTTGGGTTTGCCGTAATTTTCCCCCCCAAACCTTTCTCTCGAGCTCTTCCGAAGAGTCGTTCTTTTCCCCGTCGATTTCGGGGCCCTTTTTTTTTTCTGTCTGGTGTAATTTCTATTTTCTCTCGCGTACCTAGGCACGCCTGCTTCAGTCGATGGCAACTGGTTGAACCGAAACTTGTTCCCCTTTCTGGCAATCTCTCATTTGGATTCTTGCCGAATCCTGTTCGGTTTTTTTCCTTCCCTCTCTACAGACGTGATAATTTCCTCTCCCCCAATTAATCATCCGCTGGCCCAGATTAATTTCCCTTGTTGCCACCCACTAAGCCCCCCCCCACCCCTCCTCCTTTGCACCCCCTCCTCCCACTGTTATTGGCGGTCCCCTTGCCTTCGATTGTCCTGCACAGAACGATTGGGGACACCCCCCCCCTTCTTTTTTTTCCCGATGCCCCTCTCCTTTGAACGAGTCCTTACCTCCAATTGGCTCCTTCTCCCCCAAGAAGGATTTTTTTGACAAATTAGGATCCCTCCGTGCCTTTTCTTCTCAACTCCCCCCGATTGGTCTTTGTCCCTTTTGTAACTCAGCCTTGTTTTTGCCCCATTTGCGAAAAGATAAGTTGTCTCTTTAGGCCTCTCACTAGAGTTTTTTTCAGCCAAAATTGATACCCCCAAACCCCAGCAAGCTCCAATAGTCCAGGCTGAGCAAACCTTTTCTGACCTTGAACCCCCCCACCCCCCTTTTTTCCGGTTATGAACCCCCCTTTATGGCGATATAGAAGTTTTTTAGAAGGGGCAGAGGGAAATCCCTGTAGCGTGGTACAGAACCCTAGCAGAGGTCCTCTTCCCTGTTTCTTAAGCTTTCCCTCCCTTTCTGATTTTCAGGACTGTTTTTTTTTGGCGGAGAATTCCCCTTTTCGAGATTCGAATTTCCATCCGGAGAATCTGTGCGTCTCCTCTTTGCAGATTCCGTTTTGATCTTTCCCCCCCCTGTCCCGATGACTCCCCGTCGCGGTGATAAGATCGGCAAAACCGTTCCTTCCCTCCCCACCGTCTCTGACGAAGTTCCCCTCAAATGCCTGTTTTTTCTTCCCAGCCACAAACGCGCCCCTTCCGTTCCCTGAATCTTTGCGTTCTTCCCTTTCGAAGGCATGCACGATTTTTTTTTTTCCTCTTGTACTTGGTATTCCTTTGGACACCTTGATTCCACCAAAGACATGGACGGCCTCTTTCTTTTTTCCTTACCCCGCGACGTGTTTTTTTGGGTCGCGTCTTCGTGCCTATTTCCCCCCCCCTTCTTATTCCCCTGATCTTCTTGCGGGGTTTCGGTTCTTGGGACGAACTTCAGGCCAAACCTGTATTTTTTCCCTTTCTTTGCGGACCATTCAAGTGGCTTTTTAGATTGGCGTCTCCCCCTCCCTACCAAGCTGGATTTCTTTTGTAGGTGTGGAATATTCTTTTTCTTTTCCTCCCCTCCCTCCGTTGTTGTTTTTTTCTTTTCTCAATTTCATCCCCTGTTTCTTCCTGGAGCTTTTTCCCTTTCTGGAGGAATAACCTTTGCTTCGGTTTCACCTTGCTCATTTTCTTTTCCTTTGTATCACCCTCTCAATGTTTGGACTGATATCCTCCCCCTCTATGCGTCCGTTCCCCCAGCCGATCAATATCTCTTGCACTTCTGTTCCCCCACATCGTCGCTTCCTTCCGGTCAAGAAGACGTCCCTCCCCCCAAACATCCCGCAAAAAAGTTTCCCGCGTGTTCTCTCTTTTCTTTGTTTTTCCGTGACGGTCTTCTTTCTCATACACTCCTAGAACAGCTCCTTCCTTCTTCCCTTTTTCTGAAGAATGGTCTCTCCGAGCATCTGTTGCGGCGTTTTTCTCCCTTTCGCAACCGAGCCCCCCTTTTCTTTTTTTTTTTTTTTTTTTTGTGAACTTTGTTTTTCACCGAGATTAACGGTTTTGCCCTTCTCCCTCCTTTTCTCCCACGAAGAATGCCCTTCGGGGACGATTTTTTGTCCTCTTTCCCCTCTTTCCCCGTCAATCCCTCCACGCATTATTTGCTCTGTGAAAATCACTTCCCCCTTTTTCTCCTGTTCGATACAAAACAATTCGGCCCGACAAAACCCTTTCCCCTTTCCCTTTGCAAGCCGTTTCTGGTAACGCTTTCCCCCTGCTTTTTTGAACACGTCATGAGCTGCCCTTTTTATTGACGCCTGTCACCCCCCCTTCCACAGACAACGGCGATAATAATATTTTCCAACCGAAAAAAAACTTTTCTTCCCTTCCCCTAATTTTCAAGTAGGTCCTGCGCCAGCCTGGACTATTTGATATCCTCCCCTTTTTCAAGCGGGTTTTCATGAATGTGTTGCTTTTAGGTTGATCCCCCCCCGCCCCCTCCTCAGATAGTTGTCCCATACCCTTCAAAGATTCCATCCCAGGGAATTCAACATTTTCGGCAAGTTTTTTCCAAGAAATTTCCGGTCTGACTCTCCCCCCCCAATAGGTTCTCACAATCTCTGCTGGTGGATTTTGACAATAAAATCCAACCTCCCTTTTTCCCCCCTTCCCTCGAGTTTTTAGCTTCCCTGCGCTCTCCAACGTTCTTTCGCCCCTCTCCCCCCCTTTGCGGTCTCCCAATAAACTTGTATGTTACGCTGCTTTTTTTTTTTTTGATGGGTGTTTGAAGGTTCTTTTCTGTTTTTTTGTGTGTGTGTTTTGTGCTGTTGTGTTATCAATCTGTGATGGCTGAATGGTGTTTTCACTTTTTTTTTTTTTTCAGTTCTGATCATCCCCCCCCCTTTCCCCCCGAAAAAGGTTTTTTTTTCTGTTTTTCCCCCCTAATTTTTTCAATATTGGAAGAATTTCCCAATCCAGTTGACATCGCTCTTCCCAGGCGTGCCTTTCTTAGTCGTCTCCCAAACTTGACACCCTTCCTCCCCACACGTGCCCTGAGAATAGATTTTTTTTTTAGGATCTCTCTGAGACCCCTTTTTTTCCTTCCTCGCTATCGTTTCCTTTTCATTTGCGATCCCCGATTTTTTCCTCCATACCAGGTCCCTAAATTGTCCAAACAAGGCTCCCAATCTTATGCTATACGTTATCTGGTCCAGCACTTTTTTTCCTTAGCGTGATGGGTTTTCTTCTCTTCCTTTCTCCGGGCCACGGGTGGGATTCAAACGCTTTTTCATAGCATGTAGCAGTCGACCCATTTCCCCCCTTCTTCCGTATATTTCTCCCCTCCCCTTCTATTCGCCCCTTTTGTGTTGCTTTTTATCCCCTGCGACCCTCCGACGTCACAACGACGCGCATTCCGAAAAGAAGATCGCCCCTTTCCCCCTTTCCCCGTTAAGAGTCTCCTTCATTTGGCGTACGTTCCTTCACTGTTTCGAGTCCATATTCCTTTATTCCTTTCCCCTTGCCGGTTTCAACTGCGGAAAGCCAGGCATTTTCCCCCCCTCTCTCTTTCTGGGTTTTTCAGCATCCTTTTTTCCATTCATCACATTTCCGCTACATGAAGCGCG
>Ga0179593_1702947_pt1 | contig 12175 bp, 16 predicted proteins | sample CZODoug2_1_08_16_FD_185931 | JGI IMG/M metagenome (GOLD analysis project Ga0179593, IMG submission 185931) | Vadose zone soil fungal communities from Angelo Coast Range Reserve, California, USA - CZODoug2_1_08_16fungal (PacBio error correction) | ecosystem: Environmental > Terrestrial > Soil >... | reverse complement strand
CTGCATCAAGATCAAATCTTATGTGTGCCTCCTTCTCTTTCAGTCGGGCCATTCGGTGACGAACCTTTACCGCCCTTTTTGGTTCCCTTTCTTAAGCCCCTCACACAAAGCGTCGCGAGGTCTCCTTGCCCCCTCTCGGAGGACCCCTCTTTCTCCCTGAAGTCATCTCGCTCACACCTCTCTCCCGCTCCTGCGTCAATTCGAACTGGGTCCCCCATCCACCTTTTCGCTCTTCAGATCCCCCCCCTCTTGGCTTGCTCTCAACCCTCTTCCACTCCTCCTCTTTCCCCCTTTGAACCTAATCCCCCGCGCGACGACTTGTCCCGACGCGATGACTCTTTTGTCCGAGCCGCGCGTCTCTCTCAAATCCCACGTCCCGCGAGCGTCTTAGTTTTTTTTGGCTCCCTTTTGATTCCTCTTCCTTGAAAAGTAAAGGTGGTCTATTTTCATGCGCAACGCCGGCAACGGGAAATTCCCCACGTGAATCTCTCTTTTCACTCCTTAAGTTTTTCCCGTCGTGCTCGCTGGCCATGCCCCGTGCTTTTACCCCGAGTCGTCTGAACCTACCATTTCGGGTCCTTCGCCGATATTTCGGTGGCAGACACCCTCCTCGACGTCCGCTTCTCTTTGTGGTAGAGGAAGACGCGCCTTACTCTCTTTTTCCCGCCCTTTCCTGTCTCTGCGTCTTGATTTTCTATCGGATCCGTGTCTTAGAGGTTCTGACCTATGAGATTAGGCTATGGTGAGAGCACACTATCTAGTGAGGCCCAAATTCCGTCCAGACTTTTTTGTGTTTCCCCTTTCCTTCTGTCCTATTTCTACGCTCACCTCTTCTCCCGGTAGCGACGTTTTCGCGCCGCTGCAATAGATTATCGTAATCGCGCTCTCTTTCATGCTCTCCTGCCGGACGCTTGTCTTTCGGCAATTTTTTTTTAAAAAAAGTTTCTTTTTTCCCCCCTCGAGTGCGGGAATGCCCGGCTCATTCCTTAGTTTCTTCGAGTAACAGGCGTGCACAAATGGCCGATGATATGAGATTTAATGTCTAGGCTGCCCTTTTTTCGCGCTCGCCCGTCTAACTTTTTTTTTTTTTTCCGAATTTATGAACCTTTCTTTCCTGTCCCGTCTATAGAATACTTCAGGCGAAACCCTTCCCAAGGCCGCAAGACGTACCATCCAGCGGAAGGGTAACAGCGGGCGGATTCAACAGCTTCACGGTTTCGCCATGAATTTCCCCTGTTTCCTCCGGTCCAAGGAGCATTGTAACCTGATAGATCTCTGCTTGACCTTCCTTCGCATTCGCAGAAAGACATCCCTACGGAAGTTTCCAATTCCTTGGATGATCGTAGATGCTTTTCTTTTTTTTTCTCTTCCTTCTGGAACTGCTCGTCTTACTCTCCTAGGGTACCCTTCTCCCTTACCCCCCGACGTCTCTACAATGAGTGCCCAGCATGCCCGATTCTCCTTTTTTTTTTGGTGTGGCCCTCCCCCGTCGTACCCCCCCTCCTCCTCTTTTTTTACCCTAGTTTGCCGCCTGATAAATTTGCGTTCCGGATTCTCTCCCAAGAAGGTTCCTTCCTTGAGGCTGCATTCTCTACAGAGGCCTTCACTTTTCACTCCCCATAGTCCTCTGAATGTTTGCGTTTCCACCTTAACGTGAGTTCCACTGTCCCCCCCACTATTGAGCGCTGTATCTGCCCTGACATGGGTCAGTCCGTTTTTTCTATTTTGCTTTTTTTTTCTATTGCGCCCCTTACATGCACCACCCTACCTCTCCCCATTTTTCGGGGTAGCGCTTCGTCTCCTCCCCCCACTAGACCGCGGGCTTGTCTGCTTTTTTTTCCCTCCCTTTTTTGATCGTCGATTTTGTTGTCAGTCCCCGGTTTTAAAGTCCCAATGTCCCGACTTATCTCAACCGTGAGCCGGACAATTTTTTTTTTTTCGGTTTGGCCTTGGGGGACTCTGGCCGTTTCGTCGGCAATGATTGTGAAATGATTCGTTTTGGCGTTCCTTTTCTAGCCGTTTTTTTTTATGCGAAGCGAGCGGGAGTGTTATTTTTTCTTCTTCTCTTGTGACTCCATCTTGAGTCCTTGTCAGTGGGCACTTTTTTTTTTTCACTTAGGACGGACCCCCTCTTCCTCTTGAGCTTCGGCTTATCCACGGAAAGAAAACTCGTGCCAATGACAATCAAGCCTTTCATATTCTTCACACAGATAACACTCCTCGCTTCTCTCCCAAACTATAGGATATGAAGTTTGCTCCCCCAAATCCTCATTCTGAGTCTCGCGAACGGCCCGAGTTTTCCCCAATATACTCAACCTCTTCTCGGCAAGGTTTATCCTGGTCGAGTCGGTGTTGATTCCCCCTTGTTTGGCAAATCACGGAAAACAGGCGGCCGGTCCCCTCCCCGAACATTACGAGACGATTAAGAGTAGCAAGCCCTTTGAGTTGCTACTCCTCTCCTTCCGGAATAGCCTGCTGAACAATAAAATGGTAGCCTTTTTTTCCAGGTTTGTGGAATGTTGCAAGTTGCCCCTCCCCTAATTGTATCCCCTTCTAACCCAGTTCAATCTCATAAGAAGCACGACAGCGCAGCATAGGTTTGCCATAAAGTGAGGGGGAGACCAAAGACACTTTTTTTTTTTTTTGTTATGTCTTGATGGCAGGCAACCGTCGTTATCTCTGAGCCAGATCCGGTGACCCCTCCTGGGCCCTGGCCGAACCGGCTCCATAGAGCGGCTCCGTCCCCTTTCTCGCAACTCACATTCTTCTTTCTTCCTGTCCAGGGTGAGTTCACCCGCCGCCCGGCGAGTTTAACCTCGGGAATGCCGCCCCCCTTTTGATTCCCTTTGCCGGTGAAGGGGCAATGGTGGAAGACCCGGCGATGTCGCTCTCCCCTCAGTGCGCCTTCGATGCAAATCAGATACGACTCCCCCACCGACTGCCTCTGTCCAAGAATTTTATCATGCGGGATGTCGTCTTCGTAATGTGATCTGCGCGGGAAAGCGGATCGATCGGCTTACCGCTGCCTAACATTTTTAGCCACGTCCTTGGAGGACGCATTCTCTTTTTTTTTTTTATAATTTAATAAGAGTTTCTTGGGGGAGCTCGTTCCCCCCTATTATTTTTCCTTTCTCAGTATCCTTTCCTCAGAGAGTTCAGACTTCTCCCTTCCGTGAGATTTGCTCTCTTCCGCTTCCCCTCTCTTCTCATTGCTCCAGTCCATCCCTTTTTTGCCCCTGTTCTCTATATTTCAGCTCTGCTTTCACGCCTCTGACAGTGGGGTGGATCCGGTTGTCCCCCTTTTTTTTCTTCACAAAGCGTCGGTTATCCTTCGTGATTTCCTTCTGTCCTCCCCCTTTTCTCTCCATTATCGGCCGGCTGGGCCCTTTTCTGGCCCCTTGCTTTGTCGCTGCCTCCCCGGGTTTTGTGGTGCTGTTCTGCGGTGCTTGTCTTTTGGCCTCGCCTACCTTTCTCTTGCGTCCTTTCGTTTGTCTTTTGCGTTGTTTGATTTTTTTTTTTGTTTTTTTCAATGCCCCTATGCCGAGCGAGCTGACGACTGTTTCCTTTTCTTTACCACCACTTTACCGGGAAAGCTAGCGTCTCTTTAATAGCCTTTCTTTTTCCACCCCACGTTACTTATTAAGCCGCATCTGTTTACCCCCCTTCTTTTCTTTCTATCCCACCCTCGCGCTCAATCTCCTGTCATTTCCCCTGTACCTCCGAATCACTTCCTTTCTCACCTTTTTCACTCCGCTTACATTAAAGTTCTGTCGTATCGGCGGCGCGCGTTCTAGACTTTTCCCCCCCCCCCCGCAGGAAAAATTACATCGCTTCCGCGTCTTTTGTTTTGAAAATGGAGCTATTTCTGTTATGAACCGAAATTCTTCTCGTAATCGCGCATGCCGGCCCGGGCATTTAGATCCCTCCTGATCTTTCTCCCGTGGTGTTTTTCTGATGCTCAGTGGATAGCCTTCCCCCCCCTCTGCCTTTTTCCTTGTTTTCGCTATTGACACAGGACCAGAACGTTTACATCGCCGATATTTCGCCTTTGTGCCCAAACCCCAAACTCTCTCCCTATAGAGATGGAAGGTTTTCCTTGCGTGGCTTTTTTTTCCCTGTTCTCCTCGATCTCGCGCTTACGCGAGTTAATTGGCGTTTTTACCATTTTATCTTCCCTCTTCGTTAAAATTGTCTTCACCTCTCTTCGTCAGCGATGGTTCGCAAGCCACTTTTTCCCTCTTGCCTTGCGTTTTTGAAAAATTCCGGCTATACGCGTTGATGTTTCCAACTCGTTTCGATGACCTTTTTTATTCGCGATTAATAGGACGTTGGTTTTAAGAAGTCTACTTCAGGATGCCTCTCCCCGCTTCTTTTTTGAGCATGATCTCCGCTAGACCCTCCTTTTTTTCTGTCCCCCCCTTGCCAACGGTCTTCACCACTTCGAGTGCTTTTTGGCTCTCCTCTCTCCTATATTTTAGTTCCATTCGCCAAACCTTTTTCCCCAAACTTTTCTGGCCCGAGCACCTAAGAGAGCTTGCCTTTCGCTCGCACGATCTGAAAATCTCGCGTCCTGGTTCTTTCGCAGCTTTTCCGGATGAATGGAACTATTTTTCCCCCATACCGGCCCCCCTCCCCCCGTCAACCCTTCCGGCGCGCCCCCTCCCTTCAGCACCTTGCGTAGCGAGCTCAACGAGCAGGTCCGGGCCCCCCGGCGCTCTTTTACCAGGCAGCTTTCTCCCCCCAGTAAGCTCCCCCCCCTCTGCTTGAACAATTCGATCAGCGTTCCTCCCTCAGTATGGTCTTCGCGCATTTGGATTTTCTTCTATGATGCATCGGTTTCAGCCTGGAGTTGTTGATGCGTCTCCCTGATAGCCATCTGACCCTTCTTCATCTCCAATGGTGCGGCAATCCCGTTTCCCTCTTTCGGCTTGTGACCGCAACCGTTCTCTCCCCTTTCAAGAGTGGCAGGAGGGCTCCCGTCTGGCCAGTAGCCGCTACGCCTCTCAGCCCTCCTGGTCGCGGTCCCCCTTTTGTTTCTGAGCCTTTGAAGTTCCTCCAACCCGAAGAACTACTCAACCCTTCTTCTGGTTTTAGAGCGCTCCACGGGCACACAACCTTTGCGGAGTATGCCCCGAAAACTGACCTGGGTCCCTGCACGTTTCGGCTTAGTCTTTTTAGTTGTACTGTCTCCCAAGACACACGGTCAACTCCCTTTATCTTTATCCTGACGAGGATGCGAGCTGGTACGAGTGCGGATTTACCTCGCGCCCCGGATTTTTTTTGGACCCTGAGTTTGTTTTTGTTTCTTTCCAGACAGCGGCACGAAGGTCATCCCCTCCCCAGGCCTGAACGACCAGGTGGCACTTTTCCTTTTTTCTTTGGAACCTCGTTTCCCGTCTTTTTCTTCCCCCCTGATGAGAGAATGTGTTTTGCGCACGACTCCCTCCTCTTTGTCTTTTCGACAGATCGGGAGTGTTATCTTGACTTGCGTGACTCCATCTTGACTTCAGTGCCCTTTTGTGTTAGGGCTTCCTTCCCCTTTCTTTTTCCCTAAGAAGTTGTTTTGTTTTTTCAGAGACTTTCTTCCCTTTACGCCCTGCTGTCCCCCCCAGGCTACTTACGCGAACTCTGTCGAATCAAAACTATAACCCCTTTTTAAAACAAAAATTTTTCTTTTTTTAACATTCTTTTTTCCCCCCTTCAGACCTCTTCATCAGTTGCCAGACCCTGAACTTCCTCCTTCTCCCCACCACGATAGGCCAAGGTCATCCTGGGTTTCAACGGCTTTTCCCCTTTTTTTTTCCATCCCCGGAACCTTGGTTTCTCCCGACGCGATCGCTATGATTCTCCCCATCAATAGCTTTAGGTCGCGCGCTTTCTGCATAATCGACTGCACGAAACATGTGGTGGTTTCATGCGCGCTTCCCTGCGCCCCCGCCTCGTCGAACGTTTCTCTCCAACAGAGCCGTAATCCGCTCCCTCCTCCCCTCGCGCATAGGTGTGTTGCCTGGTATCGGGGCTCCCACCCCGTTTTTTGCGATTGTCTATTTTATTCAGTGATGATGCGGAAACTTCCATGCGCTGCTGCGACATCTGCCGAGGTGACCGCACTGGATCTTCTCCTTCCCCATCCCGAATCCCCCCGTTAGCCTTCTCTTCGCGCGCCCCTGGCTCCCCCCACTCTTTCTTTTTGTGTCTCGTGACGGTTTGGGGCCCGGCCTGAGCGGTACCCTTGCTCCGAATCAGGATATTCAGGAGCCGGTGAATGGCAATGGGGACGCCTTTCTTTCTCCTTTCTCCCTGATCAGTTCACTACGCCTGCGATCTCCATATATCCTTACAAATGGAATGTGCGCCCAATATCTTTAGTGGGGTTCGTCGTGTGCACTTTCATGATAGACTTTCCAAGCGCGATTCTTATACTTCCTTGGGAACTGCTCGCCGTTCGCTGGCCCAAACTGCTTCTTTTTAGCTCCCCTCTCCGCTTTCCCGATTTAGGCTGGAGGCGTTTTCCTTTTTTTGGGCTGCTTTCCTCCTTCCATTTCAGCAGAGAGCTGCCTTCTTCGATTTTCGATCTTCCCTCTGTCTGCACGCTTCCCTTTCGTAATTGAATCCAGACCAATTTGCCGTTTCCCCTTTGGTATCATCTACTCTAGGGCATGATCCGTTTCCCTGGTTGTTTGTTTGATACCGTTGTCCCTTGGCCGACATACACCGCGTAAACATAAGCGCGAGCGCCCCGATGTTATTCTCTGCCCTTCTTACACCACTCGCCTCAATCCGCTCTTCCTTTCTCCCGAGGTGCAGCCCCGATTTTCCACCCCCCTTTCGTCCCTTCCTTCTCCATGAAGTTAAAAACCTCGTGGCTGCTCCCACGCAGTCCTCTCCCAGTGGAACCCGGACCCGGATCCGATAGATGGCCTGACTCAAAGAGACAAGGAACTTTGTCGCGGGACTCTCTTGCGTTCGCCCTCAAAGCCAAGCAGGAACAGCGCCTCTTGAGTTTTTTCTTCACCTGGCGACATCTTCTCAACAGAAAACTTCTGTCCCTGCGATTTTTTTCCTTTCGCGAAATGCCTTGCAACGGGCAGTCCCCCCCCTGCGTCCTGATATCTATATTTATTTCCCTTGTTTGTTTAGAGCTGATCCAGTCACTCGCCGGCCAAGCTAAGTTCGTTCTGCTCCCCTCTGACGTACTTTACAGTTTGGTTTTTTCTCTCCCCGATATTTCGCATTGCGCGAAAACGCGTCTTTTTCATGAGTTCTTTTTTTCAATTTCTTCGCTCCTTTTACGCCCCTTTCGCTTCTCCACGCAATCCTGTCTCTTCTTCCCACGGTTTCCGGCTCAGTTGATTTCTCTATTACTCCTTACATCTCCCTGATTTGAGGCGCGCCTGAGGTGTTCCTTTCCATCAGGCGGACTTAAATCCGGTACTTTCCGAGGTGGAAAAATACGTGCTCTTCCTATAAGTGAGAGACCCTCCGGCTCCCCTTTCTCGAGTTTTTCCTAGTCGAGATCAGGATGAATCGTATCGCCGAGCTCTTTTCTTTTCTCCCCGGCCGCTTGTGTTATCTTCCGGACAACCGTATCCGTCCCTCTTCGGTCCAGGCTGTTTCTTTTTTATGAAATAGCGGTCAATATAGCCTTCCCTTAAGGGCACAATGGCCAAATTATCGTTCACTGAGCATCTAGAGCTTGCCTTTGCGACGATGAAATGTCTCCCCTAGAAGGTTATTGCCGAAGCCGGTTTTACCTTCTGAAAATGGAACGGCCCTCGGCAAGCGGAACCAAAAGTGCCCCCCGCAGCGTCACGAGTTCCTTCCAGCGGAACTTTCTCCTCCTATTTCCCCGTCCGCGCAGGGCGAAAAGCGGCAGGTTCTTAATCCTCTCTATCTGCGCTTGCCCCCATTCGCTTTTGCGATGACACCCCTCCCCTCCTGGCAGTACCTTTGATTGCGCCATCCTCTTGGAGATGTGATTCGTATTTTTGCGGAGCCTGCTCTGCGACCATCGCGCGTCCACCCCATTGCCCCCCCCCGTGCTCCTCTCTCCAATGTTTTCCCCGGCATTCCCTCTTTCCCGTGCTTTGGAAGCAACCTAGATACCACCGAAGAGAGCCACTTCGCGCGAGTCCTTTTTCCGCCGCCTGCCTGGTTCCTCCCGCCCCTTTAGAAGTCTTGCCAAGCGTATCCTTGGCCAGCTTACCGCGTTCCCCCACCTGCCCATCGCATCCCTTTTTCTTCTTTACACCTTTTCAAGGGTGGTGGGGGGCCAGTTTCCCCAGTGATCGAGACCTCCCACCCCTCTTTCCCCGCCGCTGTCTCTTGCTGCTTGCTCTTTAAGAAGACCTGTTAAAGCTGTTAGAAGCGGAGGTGGCTTTTTCTGCCGGACTCAATTCCCCCCCCGGTCAAAACCGCTACCTTCTTTTTCCTGAGGATGCGATGCTGCGCTTCCTCCCGTCAATCGCCGGTGCATCTTCACTGCCCCTTTTTCTGAGCGGGTTTTTACGGCGCGGTTTCCCTGGTGTTCCCCTCCATTTTGTTGGCCGATGGTCATCTCCCCGAACCAGGATGACTTGCCGATTTTTGCGTTCCCTCCTAGTCAACGCTAGGGCTCCTTCTTGATGCGCCCCGAATGAATTCGTTTTGCGAACTTTCTATCCCTCCTCATTTTTGTTTTTTTTATGCGAAGCGATCGTGAGTGTCTTTTTTTCCAAAGATTCGGGAATCCCCCAACGATTGAGGCTTTTCCGTGGGCACGCGTTTCGGTTCCGTCCAGGTCTCCCTGCTCTCTCTCCTCTCCGTGTTGTTGGAGTATCTTTGCGTCCGAAGCTTTTCCCCACTGACAACCTTCCCCTCTTCCCGTCCACGCGCTCTTCTAAAAGATCCACTCCACTCCTCCTCACAAAAAACAAAATTATCTGACTGTCACTCATCTCCCCCTCGCCATCAGTTGCCGACGACTCCGAGTCTTTTCCCCCCTCTCCCCAACACGAGCCTTGCCTGCATCCTTCCCCCGTTTCTTTTGATGATGACCTTCCCCCCCTTTTCCCCCTCCACCGGACCGGCGGCCGGCCAGACCCAGTCTGCCTTGATGACGATCGCAAGATGGCGAGTTCCCTGTTCTGCCGCATCCTCCAGGAGTGCCATGCCGACAATTAATTTTTAAGCGGTTTTGATTTTTTTTGTTTCTTCGCCGGCCCCGCACCTCCTCGTAGAAACCGTTTCTTCCCGTCGTCTCTCCTCCGCAGCTACAGCTGTGGTTTTTCCGGTGCGCTTCTAAACGCTTTGGGGCGAACAATCATTCCTCTTCGATGTTTTCGTGATGATTGGCCCCCCCGCGGCGGTTGCGCGCCTGCTTGACCGCTCCCCTTGTGGCTTTTGAATTTTCGGCTCCATCGCCACTCTTCCCGCCAGGTCGTCGCGCTCCTTTTTTTCTTCCCTGAACTCGGTAGTGGGATAGGCCGTTGCAGTTCCCCCTCGGATTTTCCCGATGTTCCATGCCTCCCCCCTTGTTTTTTTTCGCCGTGAATGGGAGCAAGTTGGTGGCGCTCTTTTTCGTCTTCCACTCCGAAGTCTCGATCCCATTTCGATCCCCAAGGGAATCCGCGCCAACACTTTTCTCCAGTTTTTCGTTGGAAGTCTTCTTCTCGCGCACCTCCCTCCCGATCTGATCTCTTCCGTCAAACCTGCTCTCGTCCTCAGTGATGCCGTCAACCTGATCTTTCGATTTTTCTTATGCGGCTTGAAGGAGGTTTCGTGACTTCTTTTTCCGTGTTGTCTTTGCGATCTCCCCCTTAAGCCGCGTTCCTCTTTGTTGACCCCTTTTCACCTTCGTTTCTTCTTCGATCGTGCTTCTTTCCCGACGTCTTTAGGTATTGAATAGACCCTGTTTGCTCCTGTTACTCTATATTCAGCTTTGATCCTTTCCCGACTTTCTACAGTGGGTGGCTTCGTCCTTCCCCCCACCGCCTTCGGTGCGGTTTTTCATGCTCACCCCTAGTTTTTCTTTTCTTCATTGAGTCACCCCACCACTGCTTACGGGAAGCCGCGGTCCAAGATTTCCTGATTTTCCATCCCCCCCTTTCTTACCGGAATTTTCGCCACTGATGCAGATCCACCCCAGTGGCTTCTTGCGCCTCATTCAGATGTAATATGTCAAGTCTCCCCCACGGACTATAGAAAAAACTCCCTCCTCTACAGGTCGTTGCGGGAGAGAATCAGATCGGGCTTTTTTTAGATTCCTAAAAGCCCCCCTTTTTTTACCGCGTTCTTTAGCGCGTTAGTTTTTCGGCGCAAGGCGCGAGGAAGAGGAACCGAAGTTTTGGTCTATCTTCTCCCCCCATGCTGGAAACTGGAACTTGCTCCCGATCCACGTTTATTTTTCCTTCGTTGTGGTTGAGATGAGTAGATCTTTTTTTTATGTCCATGCGTGACGGGACGCGCCGATTCGCCCCCAGAACAGTTCTTTACCTTTTAAGGCCTATTTGCCTTTTTCAAAACCCTCTCCTTAGTCTCCCTGCGTGGCTTTGAATTTCGCTCCCTCCCGCTTTTCTCTTCTCGCTCCCAACAAACGTTGCCTGTGGGAGGACTTCACTCTCTCCTGTAGCCTCCCCCTCCTCTCCTACTTCCTTCTTTCCCTTTTATCATTCCTTTCTCGCTCCTCCTTGGTGACCCCTTTTCTATCTTTCTGTTCGCGCATTGTTTCACCGCCCATATGATTTGTTCTTTTTTCTCTTTTTTCTCTCGCAACGATTTTTTTTTCATCTTCATCCAGTTGTTGACTTCCCAACCTTTTCCTGGACTTTCTTTTTCACATTCTGACTCTTCTGAGCGACGGCCCGTCTTTGTTGTCCCAGAGCGCTCTCCTTAAGGATCATCGTCCCTCGCTCGTTGCTATGGTTTGTTTTCCGCGCGACCGTTTTGTCCTTAACCCCCCCTTTTTAACTTCCCCCACCCGAGTGAGGGAAGGTTCCCCTTTATTTTTAGCGAATATTCCCCAGTCGGAAATAGGCCCAGCTTCTTTTGTCACTTCGCCAGGAATTGCTTCAGCGTGCGCGTCTCACGATCGTCTACCCTTCTCTTTCCTCTGGCGACTCCGGATGAATCGCGGATGCTTGACCTTCCCTTCCTCCCTACGGCAACCTTACCCTTAAAAGGATGCCCCCCCCCGCCGTCCAGCGGCTTAGCAAAGCGGCTTTTCTTCTCAACGAGAGTTTCCTGGCTTGGCAGGTTTTTTAAATTTTTTTTGCAGGCCCAGGAGCGTAATTCGCTCGTCTTCCCCTTCGCGTCAAGCATCTTGCGCCCCTGACGCCTCTTTTCCTTTATGCGCCCATTCCATTGGATTCTGTATATTCTCGCAGTTTAGTGGGAAACTGACGGCTCCTTCTCGTAGTCGGACCTGCTCCCTTCACATGCTCTTCTTAGGAGGAATTACCGATTTAAGATCGACATTTCTGGGTCCCCCTACCTTTCCGATAACTAGCCTTTTTTTGTCGAGCATTAGTTGTCGAGACCAGGCCCCTGGCTTCTTGCGATTAGCGACTAGCCTAGGACCAACTGCCTTTCCCCTCTTTCCCCCCTCCCCTCCCCTTGCGACGCTTCTACCCCTCTTCATTTCCCCTCACCTATACCCTAGGACAATTTCACCAGGTTGTCGTTTCCCCCCCCGCCCCGTGAGATCCCCGGTCACCTTTCTTTTTTCTATTGCTTCCGGTGCGATAAGAACTGACCTGGTCACTTTCTTTTCGACCTTTTTTTTTTTTTTCTCCCTGATCGCGGACTGCACCACCTAAAACCGTATCTCTTTGTTCCCCTGGCGAGATGTTTTGCGCGCGACCTACACGCCTCCCTCTGTTCCTTCGCGATCGGATAGTCGCCTTGGTCTGGCGTTCCTTTTTCCTTGTCCCCTGAACAGCGTTTCACGTGAGGTCCTCCTCCCCCCAGTGAGCCGTCTACCAGGTTTTCCCTTTCTCTTTTTTCTGTCCGCTATGGTCCAGCTCGGGCCTTCTACGCTGCTTGACTGATTTTTTTTAAGATGTTTTTCCAAGCAGATACTTTTTTTTTTTCTTGAACGCGGAGCGGGATTGTTATATTTTTTTTTTTCCCCCTCCCTCTTGACCTCTTCTCTTTGTAAGTGAGGCACTTTTTCGGTTCCGTCACTTTCGCCCGTCCC
>Ga0179593_1683018_pt1 | contig 12175 bp, 20 predicted proteins | sample CZODoug2_1_08_16_FD_185931 | JGI IMG/M metagenome (GOLD analysis project Ga0179593, IMG submission 185931) | Vadose zone soil fungal communities from Angelo Coast Range Reserve, California, USA - CZODoug2_1_08_16fungal (PacBio error correction) | ecosystem: Environmental > Terrestrial > Soil >... | reverse complement strand
AATCTCCGTTTTTTTTCGGCCTCTCAAGCCCCGATCACCCCGGAAATCATATTGAATCGTATTGCTTTTCCCAGATGCGATCCCACGTATTTACTTTCCCTTTGCCCATCCCTTTTCGGTAGATCCCCAAGAGCCTCTGTTCTTCTATTGAGCAGTCAAATCGTTTTTTTTCTCGTCCCTTTCTAATGAATAAGCACTTTTCTTGTGCCCCCCCCCCCTCCCCAGCCCTAAATTGGCGCCCTCTCTGCCCCAAATTGCAATACTCTTCATGGTCCCCCCCCCCTACGTTTCTAAGAGTACCCTCCCCCTGCTCGCACAAACATCCTTTCTTTCAGACTGCCCGCCCTTCCCCTGGCCATGACTGCGGGTTTTCCCATATCCCACCCGCTTTCCCTCTTTGTTTTCCCCTACAGCACCTGCCTTTTTCATTGGAGTTTGCATCTTACCTCCATTTTTTTTTCTTTGTTCCACTACTTGGGGAAAGGTATAAATTCTTTTTCCTCTTCTGGAAAGGAAACTTCCCCCCCTCCTCAACTGCTTTTTCTTTGGCCTTGTTTAATTCCTGATGTAACGTGTCCCAGATTCATCCCCCCCCCCTTACATCACTTCTTTGCAGACCGGGTCTGTTTCTCGTGAAAGTATTTACTATCTGTATCTGAGGTTTCTTTTCGGTCTGTGTGGGCCACTTTTTTTCCTTTCTGGGTCACTTGCTTTGAGGCGTTTTCCACTTAGTTCTTTCTTCTTTTGAATCCTTTCTGAACCCCTTATTTCTTCAAATTGGTCTCTAGTTCTTGGCCAACGTGCCGTGCTTCGGTGCCAAAGTCCCTTTGCCGAGAACTTTTCCTGGATGCTCTTTTTCTTTTTTTTCTGGCCCCTTACTTCCGCAAGAGAATCCATTGACCCTGTCCAATTTATTGTTGCAGGCCCTCAGCCTCTGAGCCCCCTGGCAAGTTGTCACCTCATTTCGCCAGCACTTCCTCAAATGTACCATTCCCCTTTCCCCTCCTGAACTCGGTCCCTCTGTTCTCCGTTGTTTCTAGATACCTCTTCTTGCTTCGGTTTGAATTTTTGGATTTTCTTTTCACTGCTCAATTGGTTTCTGGCGAATTTTTTACCTTCACGTCAACCCTGCTTCTTGCGTTTTGCCGAAATTGCCTAGGTCCTTATTTTGACAGATCTCCTTTTTTCAATGAACGACTTTAAAAGCCCCATGACCCGGGGGTCAGCCATCTTCCCAGGCGCCAGTCCCTTCGTCCCCCTGAGCTTCATTGAGGTCTCGCAAAATGGTTCCTTTCAAGCCTCTGAAAATATTTTTCGCGCCATGAACATTCATCACTTTTCCCGTTTAACATTTCCCCCGAAACACTTTTTACCCCTTACCCCAATTTGTCAGCCATTTAGCGACGAGCGTCCTCATCTCTCCCCGACCCTCCTTTACATGATTCTTCCCCAGGACCCCACACTTATGCATGATGATATTGGAACTTCCCTTCCTTTCCCCTTCCGCCCCACCCTGCCTTGACCCCTAATGATTTATGTCTTTCTCATGCTCAAATTTCTGGGTTCCCATACCCCAATTTTATTTTGACAACTCCAAAGGTCCTTTTTGCGACCTGTCTCACCTGAACCTTTTACTCCCACCTTTATTATTCTGGTAATGCACATTAGATCGCCTTTTTTCCCCCAGATTTTCAATAGTGGGGGGATATCTTTCCTGGATTTCGTCCCCCCTTTCTGGTCTGTACATATGGTGTTGTTCCCCCCCTTTCTGCACTTTGTCTCCTGGACTTCTTTACCTGCTTTCTCTTAAGGGTTTCCCCCCTTTTGTCCCCTCTGGTTCCTTCTCTCTTGAAGTTGTGTTTTTTTCCGGGAATTTCCTCGGGACTACCTTATGTGGCATTCAGCTACAATCGTGCTATAGCCCACTTTGATTTCGTCTTCCCCCTCTGTCCTTTGGCTCGATATTCACCAGGTCTGGCCCATGATCCCTCCCCGCTACGTTTTCTCTTTCCCCCTCTTCTGAGTAGCAAATCCTTTTCCTCGCTTTCACTTCCCCTTCTCTCTGCAGACTGAATGCGGGGAGTTCCTCTTCTAAGGCCCCCAAGCAAAGCTTCTTCGTCTAGCTCTCTTCAGCAACCCTCTTGGCGGGCCTCCTGACCCTTCCCAACCTTTGATTTCCGTTCCCCACTGTTCCCCGCATCAGAGTATTTCCCCGCCCCATTTCCTCTAACTTTATTTCAAAGCCCCCCTAAGTTCTTGTTTTTTTCCCAAATGGCCTTTCGCCCCCTGCTCTACTAAACCCGATCATTTCTTTTGGAATCCCCCCTCTTTGGCTGTATGGTTTCTGTCTGGACCTACCCTTGATTGCGGCAATCCTCTCTTGGGGCCTGCGTTTTCCCTTCAAACTCCCTACCGTACCAGAAGTCTTTGATCCCTTATGTGTGGGCACACTTTTTGCCGACAAATAGCTCTCGAATACCCCGGTGCAACCTCTCCCCTCTTTTTACGCACTTTTCTCACGCCGCTCCAGTACCACTACGTCGTCCGTCTTTCTGGAAATTTCTAAGAGGTCAGTTAAACCTAGCTTAGCCCCTTCCATACGTGGTATCTTTTTCTCTTTCATTTAGTTCACCTTCCCCCTGAGAGAGCGAGACTTTTTTTTTTTTTTTTCTTTTAGTGAGTACCCAGTTCTTTTGTTTTTTTGTGTGACTGAATCATAATGCACACTTAGACCCGTTGTGGCGTTTCAATTGCGTATAAAGATCTTTTTTGGTCTCAGGTTTGCACCCCATCTCCTCGCTCCCATATCCCCAAGTGATTGCCCACCGTCGCTCATTTGAGTCCTAGCTTGATCCTTTGATTTGCCCTTCTGCTCCCTATATTGTATGCTTTATTTGCCTAAATACGTGTCTTTCAAATAATAATCTTTTTCCGTTCCGCCTTTTAATATCCCTTTGTTCGTTACCCTCCCTGACCCTTCTTCACGGTAGCCTCACCCTGCTACCCTTTCTCCCCTTTTTCTCGGGATCTCCCTTCCCCCCCCACTACCACGACTTCTCCACCTAGCTCAGCCCTTACCCAAGACCTTTCCTAGCTGTGCCTCCGAAATGCTTTCATATCTTTTTCCCCCCCAGAGCTTCGGCTGTTGTTCGTCTGAGATATAACCCTTCCAATCCTTTCCTTTCTTAGATGTCCTTTCTTTCTTGACGTATAGCATATCACTCTTCCCCCTTCCTATTTCATTTTTCAGCCTTTTTACTACCTCCCTTTCGGTTGGATTCTACACAACTGGGACAGTTCTTGCCCCCGACTCTCACGTTCCAAGTTTTCTATCGTCTTCCTCCTCCTTTGAGTCTCGTTTACTAGTCCTTTCCGCTCTGTAGTCCCCCGAGTCCGCCACGTCCCACGCCCGTCCCTTGCTTCTTCTTCTCCCCACGTCCTTTTCCAACTCAATATATTCCCACCTAAAGATCATCTTCATATGGGCTTTTTGTCCCCAACACCCAATGCCCAGTCAATGAATCCCCCTTGTCCACGCCATACTCCCCCCCTCTACTTTTTTCCTTTATTTTTTAGCCCTTAATTTTCCTGCACTGTTTTCCCCCCCTCCTTTTATCACCCCCATTTTCTCCTCACCCGAACATCAAGTTTTTGTGTGTCCAATTCGGCCCGATTGCCCTCTCAAGCATCCTTACTTCTGGAGTCCTTCTCCCCCTCCCCCTGTAATTTTTCTGGTCTTCCTTGTCCTTTCCTCTTGAGCCTAATCCATCGCTTGCATACGTCCCGTTTGGCCTTTGAATCCTTTTTAGGTTGTAACTTTTTCTTCCCCTCCTTCCTTTTGACTATCTTCTAGTCACTGGTTTGGTTCCCTTGGGCTACGTTTAAATTGGTACTTGTTTTATTGAGCCTTTACCATTGAGATCCTGCTCCTTTTCCTACTTATTCATTGTTCGTTTTCGCGGTAGCTACTTTCCCCGAGTCCAATTTCCTTGCGCCCCTTTTTGCCACATGGAATCCCTCATAAAAATGACATTGTTCTTGTTTTCGACAAGTATCTTTTGCTTTGTGCCTTTACACCCCGTTGCTTTCCCTTCGGGTGTTTTTCTCCCTTTTTCCTTTAGTTACCTCCTCTCCTTTCTTTACAGAAATGTTTCTACTTGCATGGCCTCTGATTTGTAAGCAGCAATTAGAATCTTCAATTTTGACTTTACGTACCCACCCCCCCCTTAGCAGTGAACTTTCCTCCTCGACATTCCTTGCGAGGAACTCTTGAACTCCTCCTTTCATAATCATAAGTTGTTGGTTTTTTTTTGAGCGATACTTTTCCCGGAGTTTTGGCTGTTACTTCCCTTACCTTTGTGCACTTTTTTTTCCCCCTTTTTTTTCTCGTGGTTGATACGTTCCCGCTTGCTGAAGTTTTCTCCTTCTTCCTGAGCTCTCCCCTCCCACTATCTCTGGATTTGCTACTAGACGGAGTCAACTGAATGCCCAAAGGTAGACCTTCTCAAACGTTTCCCTTTTTCTCCCCTTGCCAAACTCCAGCCGCAACCCTCCCCTCCTCAACATGTCCTTTGCATCTTTTCCCAAATGCTTTCCTTCAATCCCCCTGAACCCTAGTTTCCCCGAAGATACTGCATCCTCCCCTTTTTCCTATAAAACGTACCCTTCTCCTAAAAAATTGAATTCGGAGCTTTTTTCTCCAACTCTCCTACAGAAGCGTATTTTTGAGAAAACACCTTCCTTAGAAACCTTCCGATACCGAACCCCGTTCTTTCCTTCCCCCGGCCACACATTTTCCCTCTCTAGATTTATTTTTTGTCCTTCCTGAACATCTATCTCCTCTAAGACTTTGATATCTCCCACCTAATTTCCTTACAGTTTCTGACAGATTTGGTCCCCCCCAACTGAGGTGTCCAAGTCCCTTTCCCTTATTTATGTCGGCCCCCCCCCCGTGGGCCCCTACCCACTCTTTCCCCTTGTTTCAACTTCCCCTGTTTTTTTCACAACATGATGTTTAATGCTTACTTTCCCTTTGAATCCCTTACTCCTCCTTTTTTCTCTTTCGTTCTCTCTCTTTCAACGGGCAGCCCAATGGTGTTGTTCACTCTCATATCGGTAGTTCACCCCCCACCCCCAACCATTTTTGAGTCAGATTGGTCTGCCTTGTCTCTTTTCTAGCCGTGATTGATGGTCACTGAGCCGCTCTTTTTGTTTAACCCATCTCCCTCTTTCTTTTTCTCCCCCCTCTCTTGAGACTTGACGTTGGACGAACACCTCCCCTCCCTGTTGTATCTTTAGTCACCTTTTGATGCAGGGTCACCTTCCCCCCTCTTTCCTTACGTCATTTCTCTTGAAACCCTCCCTGCCATCGCCCTCTCCGAGCTCACAATCAGCTTCCTTCTTATCCGCTTCGACGACTCCCGGCCCCTCCGCAGGCTGTTCTTCCTTTCTGCTGAGTCTCCAACTCCTTTTTATTAGTAAAGCTCGACATTACCTCTTCCGTCCAAGAAGATCATCGATAGAGAAGCCGAAGATCTCCACCTATTTAAACGACCCCTCACTTTCTGTCGTGTTTCCCACCGCCTTCCCCAGGATACTCCGCTGAACTCCCTCTTCCTTTGATTGCCTGCCTTGACTCGGAGGCTTTATTTTTCAGGCAGTTCGGCAGATCGGCCCCCTTTTCCCTCGAGGTCTCCCCCCCCTCTTTCCGGCACAATGGGCGGCCAAAAGTCAATCCGCTCTTTTTTCCCAAGTTCTTTCGACCCCCCCTGGGAGTCTCCTTGAGGGTGTTTTACTTCTAAGATCTTTTTCAGAAGTCTCTGACCCCTCCTCCCCCCACCCTAACTCCCTTTTCCTGCAATAGCCATTAAAATCTGCAGACGCTGTAAGCAGCCCCATCCCGATCACACGGCGTCATGGTCCCCCCCCCCCCCCCCCACCCCCCCCCCCCCCCCCCCCTTCACCATTTTTCCTTCCCCTTCCCCTCCTCCCTTCGAGCGAAGTTTTCCCACTCTTGCCATTCCTTCTGATCCCGTTCTTGTTTGATTGAATAGTTCTGGTTGATTGGCACCTTTTCCGAATTCGTTCCACTTTTTTTTCTTTCATAAGGAGATTCATAGTTTGCACCCCCCCTCCTTTGGCTCTCTCTCTTTTTTTGTACATAAAATGAAAACCTCAGATCGACTCCCTCTTTTTTCTTTGATCTTCTTTTTGTTTCCCCTCTTCTTTGACGAGCCCTTTCTTTTGGCAGCTTTCCGAGCCCCTCTCTCCTTTTCTCTTTTTCAACTCCAGAAGTTCTGTTTTTAAACTTTCTGAACTGCCCCACTCCCTGTTCCTTCCAGTTTTTTTTGAAATCCTTCTTTTCTTTTGCTACTTTTTTTTTCTACCTGTTTTTGTTTTTCATTGAAGCTGTCTCTCTTCCTTTTCTTCCCATCTGATGAGATCAGTGTATTCCGCTCCTCGCTTTTTTGTTTCGTCCTTCCTTCCCCATTGAAATGCCTTTATTTGAGTTTTTCTCTGGCGTTCCCCGATAGATGATATCGTCGCGTTCCATTTTGTAACCTTTTCTTTAAGCATTTCATCCCCTTTGCCTATAGACTTGGAAATCTCTTTTTTTTCCGCACTTCCCCCTTTCTTTTATAGTTTATTATTCTTCGAGATGGTCCCTCCTCTCCCCTATTCACTCCGAGTGCATGTCCAAAAGAGACAATGAGCCTGACAGCTCCCCCCTCGAGTTGTCCCCCCCATTTCCCTGAATAACAATGAAATTCTCTCTAGACTACAATTATGCCTCTTGTCCCCACCCCCCATTCTTTTCACCTTGTCAGTGATTACAGTCAGCATACGCACATAAGATAAAATACTTCCTTCTCTTATTTCAAATCGTTCTCTAATTTTCCTTCTAATTTCCCCTCTTTTCGTCAACTGGCCCTTTAGCACCGTGGGGCCCCGTTTTTTTCCCTTTGCGACTGATTCCAATCGTGTCCCTGTTTACAACGCATGTCGCCATCCTTCCAGACGGGCGTAAGATCTTCCCTCCATGTCTTACTATTTTCTCCTTTGCCTTCCTGACCTGCCACTCGATGGCACTTTCCCCTGTGTTGATTACTTCTTTTTTTCCCCTTACTTTCCCCTTCATCTTTCGTCAAGTATTTATAGTCCAGAGCTTGTTTCATAAAACTGCGACGCCCCCTGGTAAATGTACTGTTTTCCTTTTCTTTCCCCCTTTTTTCTATCCTCGATCTTTAGATCTTTTCTCTATATAATCTCTGAAAGGGTTTGTCCTTCCTCTAACTCCCTTCAGCTTCTCGGACGTCCCCCCTTTTCTTTTCTGTCTTTTCTCTCCTGCCCCCCGTTTTTCTTCTCTTCGGCCCCTATCCTTTGGGTTTAATTTCCCTAGCCCCTTCTCCTCCTATGAAATTTCCCAATTGCTGGGATGCTCGCGGAACCAAACTAGTTCCCCTCCACATCCTCTTCCCCTTTTTAGCAGGGCCTCCCCCTCCTTTCAACCATGCCGACGGAGGAACGACTAAGGTTTTTTTCCATCCTCGTTCTTAGTCTTATCCTTAATGTGTTGAATGTTCCCTATTGGCTGCGACCTTTTGAAACTCACCTTTTTCTCTTTTTTCCGTAGATTTTTTCTCTTTCATCAATTTCTTTGCTGGTGTTTCCCGTATCTGCGACTGCAGGCACCAAAGGTTTCCCCTCTTTTCACCCCACTTTTTCACCGTACAGGGCCAAAAGCCTCCAGTCATAGTCCGCGGGGGTGGTTTTTTGGGGGTGGGGCCCATCTTTGCCCTTTCTCTCTATTTCTCTCGCCTTTTCGAGCCCCTATTTTTTCCTACCCATGCCTTCTATCAATTGCACCTTTAACAAGGTCTCGCAACCCTTAGCCCCCTGTCCTCCTCCGCGCTTCCTCTTAGATCGGTCCATTAAGACCCTCTTTCCCCCCCAAATTTCCTTTCTGCCCGAGGCTTTACTCAGGAATTTTTCGCCAGATACATTACCTTTGATTGATCCCTGTTTACCTTTCGAACTTCTTGTGTTTTCCAGCTTCTCCAGTGGGACAAGAATTTCGGTCCAAAGGCCTCCCCCAGGTTTACTCCCCCCCCCCCCTTTCTTTTCTCTCTGATGACTATTTTATTTTCCTAGAGGGGTTCTTCTTTTTTTCTGATTCCCCGTCCCCTTTTCTTCTTCTTCAAGTGTTAGTTGCCCCCTCTGTTTTCGTCTTCCTGAGTCGTACTGAGGTTGGAAATGAATTCAGGGTCTTGGAAACCTCCTTGCGATTTTCAAGTTTCCTTTTCGGTTTTGGGGGATTTTTTTTCGTTGAACTACCCAGTCACACACGCTCCCAAGCTTCTCGTGCGGTCGAACGCCTTCCCGCTAACCATTTTCCCCTTGTTCCCATTGGGCTATTTCTTCTCCCTTTCTTTGCAGGGCTTTTCCAATCTTCAGACCTATTGATAAGCTATTGTCCTCCTACAATCTTCCTATCTAAACACTAGTCCTTTCTTCCCTCTCCTCCCCCTTGGCGGGCTACAGACGACCCCCCACTCTCTCTTCCCCTTTGTCCCCGTTCCCTAAACTCTCCGTTTGATCAGGTGAACACCGTCCGTCTCATCTTCGGTTTCTTCCCCCTCCTCCTACCCCTCTAGTTATCAGACACAAACATGTATTTCTCTCCACCCTCTCTTCTTTTGGCTTTCCAAGGCCGCAACCCAACTTATATAAAATTTTTTCCCCTATTCCCTTGTTTCCCCTTCCCCTGGACTTTTCCCTCCTTTTTTCCTTCTTTTCCTCTCGGACACCCCTAGAGGGCGGCAGACTGCCACCCCCTGAGTTGAGAAAAACACCGAGGTCCTTCCCACTCACGCGGCAGTTATAGGTTTTCCCCCCCTCCCAAGTATGCGCGAAATAGAGGCGCCAAATCAGTGGTTTTTCACCCCCCTTCTTTTCTTTTAGCACCGCGTAAAGATTTAAGACCCCCACACTCCCAGGTCTTAAGTCGTGCATATCGGCCACTAAAAACGAGCCAGAAGGTGTAACAGGACCCTTAAGCTGATTCCCGAATTTGCCACATTTTTCCTTTTTAGACATCCCCCATCATAAGTTTGTTTTTCTAGTTTTAAATTCCCCCTTTATTGCGTTGGACCCGGTCTCGGCTGGATCATTGACATATTCAGGTGCAAATTTCATCCTCTACTCAGTGTCTTTTTTCTTTTCACTCTTCTGTCTTTCTTACAGGATTTTGCTTCCTCTTTTTCAAAAATATTGATTTTTTCGCTTTCGGGTTTTTCTTAAATTATCTCTCTCCCCTTCCTCCTCTTTCCTGACTTTCACTCCCCGCTTGATGTGCAGCAATTTGAACTATTTCTTTTTTCGCGCCTTTCCCCAATAATCGTGTATCTCCTTTCACCTCTTTCTCTTGCTTTTTCCCATCCCTTTTTCCTCCCACTCCCCCTTGAACTTTTTCGTTCTGTCTTGCCCTTTTAGATCTTCGGTGTCGTCTTATTCTCCTAGTGACGCTTCTTATATTTTCCCACACTTCGATACTGATCGCTTTTAGAGACTTTTTGGATTCTTGTTCTCTTTTCCCAGAATCCCCCCCCCTACTCATTTAACTTCTCTTATTGCGAATTCCTCCAATTGTATGACCCTTCCCGTCACTTCTTTTGCGCTTTTCCCTATCCTTTTCATTTCCCTAAGGAATGAAAATGGAAGAGTTTGCTTTTTTTTCAAAGTTCTCTTTTTCTCCTGTTGTCGCTCTTTTTCCTTCCCTTCATCCACCCTAGTTGCTGCTAAGAACCCTTCCCCTTCTTCCTCTCAAACCCTTGATCTTTTCCCACATGAAGCCTTATAGCCCGGAGACTCCCTCCAATTCGCTTCCCCACCACCCCCTTCCCTTTCCCTTCCCGTTGAGCCCCCTCGGCATCCCCCCAGACTCCTTTGAGCGTTCTTCTTTCTCCCACGAGAGTCTATAATTTCGCTCCCATATAACGGGGCCCCCCCTGCGGTTTCCCTTCCCCCTTCGCCCTGAAATTCCGTTTGGTAAACCCTTGAAAGGCTTACCGCATTTAACTTCCCTTCTTTCCGTATGTCCAACGTCCTGTTCATATCCCCACTGATTTCCTCTTCTATTGGCTTTTCTTTCCCTTACGTGCCCCCAAGTCATCGATGGAAAACGACTAGTTGTCCCTTCGGCTATTTTTCACGATTTCGTGCCTCCGAGAGAGTCTGGTGACCTGCCAACTTTTCTCCAGTGTTTCCCTTCCATCTTCCAACATCCTGAACCTTGTGATTTCTTCCTTTTAGACATCGAACGCTTCCCAAACGATCTTCTAATGGTCTCTCCTCTCCTTTTTTCCTGTCTTTTTTCCTTCCTTCAGGTGTTCCTTCCCCCAATTCTTGAATGCTTTGTCCGACTTGTCTGCCCCCCCTGTTTCTTTATCTCTGCTTTAGAACCTTTGGCTCAGTTAAGAACTTTCTTTCCTCCTTTATTTTCTTATCCTCATCGCCCCTTCCTTCCCACACCTCAGGGCCCTTGAAGTCTTCGCCCCCCTGGGCCAGACAAAGTTTCTCCACTTTTCCATTCACCTTCGAACTCGGTTGAACTATCCTCTCTTGTTGTTGCTGATCCTCGTGTGAATTGCGGATGTTCCCTTTTGGGATTGACTCTTTTATATCCTTTCCTTTTCTAGTTTTCCTCCGTCATGCCATTGTCTTACTATGGCGTCTTCCTCCTTAACTACACTTCCCCCAAACAGGTAAGACTTTCTTAAACTGGGTATCCTGCCACGCACTCAACCTTGTCCCCCCTTTGTTCACCCACGAAGGGGTAAACTTCTCCCCTTCTCCTTTTTCAAATCTCCCGTTTTTCTACCCTCAAGGACTTGAAAATAAAGTCTCCCCCCCAATGCAATCCAAATTCCCTTTTCTACCTACCACCCCCCTCCCTTTCCCCTCTTCTTTTCCTCGCAAAAAGTATCAGACTCCCTCTAACGAGAAATCTTTTCCCTTCGAGTTACCCTTTACCCCCTCTTTTCTTCACTACCACATAGAGGAGAGGGTTGAATCTAGGAACCACCTCGCCCTCCCCTTTCCCGCCTTCTCCCCCCTCCTATCTCCTTCTTCCTCTATTCTGACAATTATATAAATGATTATTTGTGGTTCCCCATTGACCCCAAAACGTCTGTCAGGCGAGTCCTTTTTTTACTGTCCCCCCCTTCTTCTTATGGTCCTTTTCTCCACCTCTCCTCCCTTGCTAAGCGTTCTCATCAGATGGGGATTTCTTCTGGTTCTGTCTTTCCCACTTTGCCTTCTTTACAGACTGTGTGTTGTTCCCCATTTTCCCCTTCCTCCTGGAGTCTCCCTTTCAGGGATCCTCAGGGGGCCCCCTTTCTTTCTCTCTGCATACTGAACGGCTCTTTTACCTGCTTTTCCCTTCCCCCCTCAGACCCTCACTAAGCATTTTCTCCCCTCTCCTGGTTTTTTCCTGGCTCTCCTCCCTGGCCCGGAACACAGTTGGCATCTAAGCATGCTCCAGTTCCCCCATCTTTTCCCCTGATGCGTCCCTACCAATCCTTACCTCTCACATAAAGTCTAGTCTTCATTGCCTTAATGAGGTTGCTAGATGTCGACTGCACTACCTACACCCCCTCCCCAAAAGAGCTGGGGTGACCCAAGCTAGCGCACCCCCCCTTTTGCCTTGCGGAACTTTCCCCTCCCTCCGTATCCATCTTCGGTAGAAATACTTTCTCGAAGTTTCAGCCAAAGAAAATACAAGGGATTCCAACGTCCCATGTTCATTGTGGCGAAAAGGTCCATTTTCCCCCCCTTTCTTTCCCCTGTATACCCTCGGTGATTTACTCTCCCATTCTGACAGCTATTTTGTGGTTTCAGGCGCGGCCAAATCCCAGCTTAGTTTGTCCTCATTTCTTTGTGCCCCCATTCTTTCTGCCCCAAATTCATCCCGAGAGGCTAGTTTGTCTCCCGTGAGTTGAGTCCCCCAAACCTCGCGACGCGCCCCAATAAGTGAGTTTTGCCCAACACCCCGTCTGCCCGCTCCTCCCCCCTTTTGAACGTCCCCCCCTCCCCCTCCTTTCGAATTCGTGCATCACCAATCTCTGAGGGCGCCTTTACCTACTTTCATCCAGTCCCAAGTCTAATGGTCCGCAAT
>Ga0179593_1442831_pt1 | contig 12175 bp, 10 predicted proteins | sample CZODoug2_1_08_16_FD_185931 | JGI IMG/M metagenome (GOLD analysis project Ga0179593, IMG submission 185931) | Vadose zone soil fungal communities from Angelo Coast Range Reserve, California, USA - CZODoug2_1_08_16fungal (PacBio error correction) | ecosystem: Environmental > Terrestrial > Soil >... | reverse complement strand
GTGGGGATACCTTTTCGCCTCCTGTCGCACGACTCTTCATTTTCGCTCCGCCTTTTACGGTACGGAGATGCGCGCCACTTTCGGAGAAAATCGTTCACAGCGTCACTTACTTACTCTTAGAGGCGGGTCGACGCCATCTCCTTGTATATCTCGAGCTCTTTCAATCGTGACCCCTCTCCATACGAAGACTCATCGTCCTAGGATCCAGGGCCTCCCTTCCTTCCCCAGAGGTTGCACCAATGCCTTTCCTTTTTTCTCCTGTGTCCATGTGAATCTAAGTTGTTTAAGCCCCTCCTCCCTTATCTTGTCGACTTGATTCCTCAGACCTCAGCTCCTTCCCTTTTCCAGGAGGCGAGGTACCATCCATTTTTTTGCAATGCTTGCAGCCCTCTCTGCCGGGTGACGCTTTTACTCATTCCTCTTGTCGATCAGTCTAACCTTTTCTCCTTACTTTAGTTTAGAGCTTTAACGGTCTGTCTCTCTGGGAGAGGCCTGCCCCTCTTGTGCAAGGCAGCCTCTCCACCGAATGGGCTTTGCTCGCTTCCCCCCCGGTGCTCGATTTTCCGCCATGGACTGTGTTCAGCAGACGTTGTAATCATTGGGCCGGTTAGTTCTGCTCTCTCCTGCATTCCAGGTAGTTCAGGACTCCGCTTTGATTGCCTCTATCCGCCCACGAGTCCCCTCAGCACCAATTTTTTTTTTCGATCTATCTTTCTTTTTACGATTGCCGGTCAATTTGCTAGGAAGCTGAAACTGTTTGCCCCTGCTGCCTTTTTATGCCTCTTAGACCGGTGAATACACGAAAATGTTGCGGGTTTACAATTTTCGGATTGTCCCCCCCCCTCTCTTCACAGGCGTTTTGAGTCCTTTCCCCTCTCCCTCAAGGCCCCTTTCGCTTTTCGTTTGGTTCCTTTACACAGTCTTTCGCAGGTTGGGGTCCGAAGACCAGTCGTTTATTGCGCGTTCTCCTCTGTCTTTCAGACTTAATGCCGACGCCTCTTCCTTTGAACGAGGCAAAAGGTGTCTCCTCCTCTGCCTTTTTTCCTGTCAATTGCGTGCTTCTTTTTTTTCTTTAGGGTGGTTTGCTTAACGGGATGTGACCTCGGCCATTTCACTGTTTCGCGTAGGGGCGCCATCCTACATCCAACGTTCTTTGAGTTTCGACTTTTTTTTTTGCCGCCCCGAGTGAGTAGTCCCTTTTTCCCCTTCCCTTCACCAATCGGTGTCGACAGCGATTCAGGCCTGTTGTTCCTGCGCTGGAGGACGGCCCTTTTGCCTTTTCGGCGCAGGGCAATGGTTTCTTCTTTTTTTTTCTTTCTTAACATTTCTGATGTCCCCTCCCCCACCCTCCCCCCGTTCCTCGCGCCGTATCCGTTTTTAATACAAGCTCAAGCCTGTTTTCCCTACACCCGTCGCTTTTTTCCTCTTCGTCGAGCTTTGAACGCGTCTTTTCCATCTGGGTCTGAGTTGGCGATCGATTTTGGCATCGTCCTGAGCCCCGATCCCTTCCCGGAGTTTTTGGGCGAAATGTTGCTGTGGATTTTTCGGGTGTTTCACTTTTTTTGGTTTTTCCCCTATTTTTTCACGGCGTGAGGGAGCGGCCCGGGTTTTTACTTTTCTCGCGATCAGGTACTCAGCTGCGTGTATGCTGTTGCCTTCCGCGTACCCCAGGGAAAGTTAAACTTAGTTCCTTTTCACTTTTTCCTTCCGTAGCACATCGTTTATAGCATTGCACGAATGATTTTCTTTGCATCCGGTCCTTTACCTTTCTTCCTTGAATATGTTCCCTTTGACCGTCTTTATAGAATCCATTTCGCTGGCGGCTACTCTTTGCTTCTCTTTCGCGACCATCTTCCCAGGTCAGCCCCCCAATTGTTTCCCCCCTCTCTCTGTAAGTGAGACCATCATTATAAAACGTCACCTTATCCTTCCAGGGGTTTTCCTCATTCCGCGTTCCATAAGTTTTTCTCATTCAGAGGGCCCCGGTCCCTCTGGCAGGACCAGTTTTCTTTTCCTCGGCGCGCTCTTGACTTCACCAGGAACCGAGACGGGATGTTCACTCTTATTATCCTGAGTGGCATCTTCAAGGCTCCCAGGTAGAGAGAGGGGCCGATTCTTTACGGTAGACTGTTCCTTTCTTTGGCCCCCTCCTCCCCACATGGTATCCAAGGATCTCATTTTATCCTACTACGTTGTGTTGTGCTAGGTGTGATACCACCCTGGTCTTTCTCTTCGCACTAATTTTTTACCCGGTTCTTCTTCCACACGCGCGATACGTTGAAAATATGTAAGCTGCCCGGTCTACCTCTTGTCGTTCCCCACCATCCTGCGCGGTCGCTGGCCAGTCCTCTAGCTTCTCGCCTAACTTGTTTTTTTTTTCTTGTCCCGTTTCCGACTTCTCGGGCATGAAGCCACTTTTCTGTCTTTCCGCGTCCTTTTTTAACACAACAGTACGGTCGACGCTTGAGTCCTTTTCCTTTCGCGGATTGGAGTCACTCGCTATCGATTGCAACCAGTGGAGTTCCTCCCATGTCTTCATCTTCCATCTTGTCACTCTTTCGTCCTTTCGCCGTCTCCCGTGATTGATACCCCGATCGCACCTGCTTTTGATGCATCTTCCCGTTCGCTGGAGGTTTAAGATTACTTAAGTCCGGCTCCCTAAGCGTGTCCTGCTCTCCTGGTTCTGTCTGACACCCTTTCTTGAGTCCTTTTGCCTCCGCTCGAGTGCCCTTTTCCGCTTTCCCCCGTTCATCGCGCTCACCTTCTGAAGCTTCCCGTAACCGCGCCTCTCCCCGCTCTCTTTCTTTCTCCCCCCACTGCGTTACTCCCTTTGACCCCCCACCTCAATCTCCTTTCGCCCTGCCCGAACTCTTTACGGGCTCCCTCTCCTCCTCCTTGCCAACAATCGAGCAATTCTCCTCTCCGGAGTATGATTTCAATAGCCCTAATCCTGGCATTAGGTTCTTTCGTTTTCCCAATTTTGTTTCTAGGCATGTGGACGGTTAAGTCCCGTCCCTTTTGTTTCCGAGCGAGGTTTGTGGGGTTCACATCAATCGCAAATCTTTCCTTCTCTACCTTCTCCCAAACCTTCCCCCATTTTCTTTTACTGGCATTAGGTACTTCACTAACCCTTTCCCCATTGATTTTCTTCGTTGATCCTCCGATGTTCCCTATTACGGACCCACTGGACGCCTGTTTTCCCTTCTTCCCTTTTCTGGCTCTCACGGCGACCGTGATTCTTGGCTTGGATGTGCGACCCGATAACCCGTGGTCTGCCCTCTTCCCCCCTTTCTTTTCCCGTGCAGTCAACGTGCCACGCCATGACCAGAAGTCCCTGATCCCTTTTACATCCTTCGTTCTTCTCACGTCAGGGCAAAATTCTCTTTTTTAACGTTCCCCTGATCACGCTCCCCCCTCCTCTTTTCTTCGCCCCAAACTGAGTGGCCTTGACCTGGACCAGCAACCGTCGTCCCCCCCTCCTTCCTGATGGTATTGGACTTCCGCACGCTTGTTCGTTTGGTTTCGATCCGGGAGAGTGTTCTCCCTTTTTTTTCTTTCTTTTCCGGGGCATCGGCCAGTCTTCGGGCGAACTGCCTGTTTTTGCGGTTTTCCCTCCCGCGGCCTGGCTAATTCGTCCCACTCCTTCGACTAGACTTCCCAAGAATTGCGTCTTCGTGAGTCCGTGCCCCCTCCCTTTTCTTTTAGGTCAAGAATAACTCAAATCGGTCTGCAGCTTACTATTTTCCCCTTCTCTGCTTTCTTCGGTGACTTTTCACCGGCTGGTGCCCGACCCCTTTTGGAGAACATCCCCGCCCCCCCCCCCTTCCATTTGAGCAGTGCGATGGCACCCCCAACCCTGGCAATTCGCTTTTTTGATTCTGTCGTATTCCTTTTTACTGACTCCAGTGCGATCAGTGAATCATTGCGACTCCCAGTTTTTTAACTCGGCAACGTGATCGAAGATAAGTCAGGTGTTTATTCGTTCAAACCCGAGTTTAACATTTACCCCCTTCCTTCGAAGGCGGCATGGGTCTCATCCGACTTGTTTATCCCTGTGATTCTGTCCTCCCCTGAACGGCAGCTGAGTCTGAGTTATTAAACCAGTAGATCCTGCCTTCCCTTATGCAACGTTTTCGGGGGTTTCTTCCCACTTCTTCCTCGCTTCCTGGGCACTCTTCTTCTTTCTCGATTTTCTTTTTCCCTTTTCGAGCCGTGGTTTAGAACGCTCTGTGATTACCGGCTTAGTCTGACTGCGCCTCCTCAGGAGGTCTTTTTTCTTTGGTCGGACTTAGTAAAACCCATGTCACGAACTGCTTTCTTCTTCTCTCTTTTCTTCAGTTTTCCTCCGAATGTCGGGTCTTATGTTTATACCCATCTTTCTTCTCCATTATCCCCATACTCTCTCTCTTTTCCTCCGCCACTAGTTTTTTCTTGCCTTTCTTATTTATGTGATCCCTCCTTGATAATGTCTGACCCTTACAATTTCGACTTTCAATCCCTAGGGGATCGAGCCAGCCCTCATTTTGATCCCCCTCCAGTGGGGGTTAACCTAAGTCCAAGCGATGCAGCCCCTCCCTTCCCGTTCCAACCCTTTTTTTTTCGCCGGTATGTATCGACGCGCTCATTTTCCTCAACAGCGGTCCGGTCTAAGATCTTATCTTTCCCGTCGCCGGGCCACTCGAAAGAGCTTCCAAGTTCGGTTTGCTGTGCCTGCCAATTTCCTTTCTGATCATGGGTACTGATATTTCCTCCGCTGCTCGACTTTGCCGCATTTTTTTTCAAAAAGAGCTATGCCGCGTGCGTCTTTTTTGGCGCCTCTTCCCTGGTATCCGCGTGAGAGTTCCTTTTGGTCTATGTTCCTCGGATTAGATCCTGTTCTCCCGTGTAAATGAAAGGGTTCTTTGCTATTCTCACCCCCCCCCCGACTGTTCCGGGAGCGCCCACGCCTGTTCTAACCAGCGAATTGGGCCATTTTTTCTTCATCAGGGCACTTTCTGTTCCCCATGCTTAGCGCTCTTCCGGTTTGATCCTTCTTTTAGAGCGTTTGCCTTTTTCGAAGACTGCTTGTTTCTTCCCGACAGCAAATTTTTTCCGTCCCACCGCTTCGGCTTTCGGCTGTTTTCGGGCTCTGGTTTTTTCTACATGATCTGATTCCTCTCACCGGTGCCCGTTCGCCTAAGCCCCGTTTCCCGCTGCCATCTTTTCGCCCTTTTTTACCCGACAGGTTTGCGGACCTGTCCCCGGGCTCGACCCCTTCTTCTTCAAGGAGTTTGGGTGCATTTCCTTTTTCAGTCGGTCGCTTGTCCGTCTAGTTTTTTCCCGTCTCTTCCCATTGTGCCCATTATTTTTTTGAGAAGACAGTCGTGGGGTGCTTCTTGCTTGATCTGACGTTAGTCCTCTATTTTCCTACGTCCTCCCCCCGATCCCTTTTCTTCCGTTCTTGATACGGTGAACTTTGACGGTTAAGGTTCGTATGGCTCTTTGGTCATTTTTTCCCAGGTTTTAGATGTTTCCGCCTTTATCCTTCCTGTCCCGGTAGGCGATTTTTCTACCACGACCGACCCCGCGTCTTTTATGTGAGCGTCTAAGGTTTTCGCCTTCCATTCAGCGTCCAGGGGGTTTCGGCTCCCCCCCCCCGTTATGCTTCCACTCTCTCCCTTTTTCCCCTTTGGTTTCGGTTTGGGCGTCTCCGGCGGGTTAATTCGCGGGAAAGGGGTTTTTTTTGTAGCCTGAGTTTTGCAGCCAAACTTTTCTCTCTTCTTTTCCTCCACCCCCCTCTTTCGATCTGCTTAAGACCCTTCCGCATCCTTCCTCCCTTTTTTTTTTTGCCGCGCCCTCACCCGGCAGTGGCTTTAGTCGGCGGAGTTGCGCGGGTTTCCTCCTCCCTTCAGTCTTTTCCTTTCAGTCTTCTTTTTCCCCGATCTCTCCCCATAGTCCTTGAAGTTGACGACGAATTTTTTTTGATCCGGCGGGTGTTTTGTTTTCTCGTTTTTATACGACGTCCTTTTTTCGTTCAATACGTCCCCGCGGTCGGTTTAGACGGCCGTGGGTCTGTCCCTCAGGTGACGCGCTTCGTGTCTTCTGTTTTGTCGCAAACTGCGCGTGACATGCGGCGGCTTTTTGGTTGCCCGATCTTATGCCTATTTGTAGTTTCCGCGCAATCTTTCTTCTCATGAACACGATTCATGGCTCGTGCAGTTCCTCTTCCCCCGCTCCTTTCTTTTGTCTATCATCAATTGCTTCGAGCTTCGAGCTTTCGATCATACCTGATTTTCCTCTGATAAATCTGCGGCAGCCCATGTTTCCCCGTAGTTTTTTTTTCTAATTTTCCCATAAGCATACGCACCCCCATGTTCTCTTTTCCTGTTTCACGCAGGAAGCGGCTTGACTTTATTATGCACGCTCGGCCGGGTCCTAGCCCGGTCCCCATTTTTTTTTTCCCAGGCTCTTCCCCTTCCAGCTCACACGGGGGATTTCCATGCGCTTTCTCCTCGGATGCTTCCCTAGGCCCAAGGGGCGCTCGTTTTCCGCAGCGCAGCCTTTTATCCCTTCTCTTACTTTCTCGTCTGCTCACATCCTTTGTTACCATTCCTTATCATTTTACGTTTAGAGTTACCCCTTTTTCATTCGTTTCGTACTCCCCGGCGCTTTATACTTTTATTCCCCGGCTTCCCCCCGGACTTTACAGTTGACTCAGTCTTGAGTGTGCTCGAGCTTTACTACTCTGAGTGGTGCCAAAATCACGTTTTGCTGCCTAATCGACGAATCCCACCTAATGGTTTGGCCTATGACCTTGCTTCCCTCCCGCTGAATACAGTTTTGGTCAAGAGTACTTTTCAACTTCGGCGTGGACATACTTTTTTAAGCTTGGCTTTTTCCATCCAGCTCTCGAGTGGCATACCATTTTCTTCTTCCCTTCCTCTGATGTATCGTGATTGCCCCTAATTACCGTTTAAACGCTCTACGTTGCTTTTTCTCGACAAGGGTCACGTCGATACTATCTCCGCTTTTGATCATTCAAGGGCTTGCTTTTTTTTTCTGAACTGAAGTATTCTCATTTTGTTTTCCCGTCTCTCCCGAATGTTTGTGAACTACTATGGTGAAGATCTGTCCCCCTCGCTCTTGGTTACTACGTGCTTTTTCCTTCTGGCCCCGCCCCCGCGCTATAAATTATCCTGAGCCGATTCCCGGCCTTGGCCTTCGCCCGAGTCTTGATTTAATGTCAGTTTATACAATTCCGAACCCCACCCCTCCTTACCTTGACAGTCATTCTCTGGGGTTTGGTTTTTTTTTTTTCCCCCGTATACCGGGATCTTTATTGTCCCAAACCTCCCCTCTCTTCTCCCCCTTTCATCCCCCTTGCTCTTTAATGCGTGTCAACCGCTAGGACCAATCTCGGATTTCTTCTCCCCACCCCCAGGTATCCTGTCGGTTAAGGACGGACTTTTTCGTCGATTCGTCTTGTGGTGAGGGTCCTCTTTTGTTCCCCTTCTTTTTCACAAATCCCCAATACCAACGTCTATCGGTATCCCTCTGCACCCTTTCCTCTTTTTTTTTCTTTGATCTGACGACCGTTCTCGAATTTTTTTTATGCTTCGCGGGCGGCGCCACTTCCTTTCTGGCCCCCCTACTACCGGTCATCCCTTGTCCCTTGGATTTTCCCCCGCTAACCGTCTGAATAGGTCCAAATGGCAGTTCACATTCGCCTCCCCCTTTCCCCCGCTTATGACCCATCAGGCCTCTTAGGTGCTGCTAAGCTCTTTTTCTCCCGACCCTTTTTCACCCTTCTCGTACTTCGTCGGAATCCATCCGTTCTTCAAGCGCAAGACCGATGTTTCCTCCCCCCCCCAAAATTGATGGATCCTCTCCCCCTTTCCTATACCGCTTTTCTTCGCGTGGACTGCCAAGCCTGTTCCTTTGCCGCGGGTCGAGTGTCAGAAAACTTTATTTCTTCTCCTGATTTCCCGTACCGGCTTTTCGTTAACTTTTGGCGTGTCCTCAGGGCCTTTTCTAATTTTATATCCGTGACGATCCGTACTGCCGAATTCGGTGGGATCGCTTTTCTTTTCTTTCTTTCGCCCTCAACCGCCCTTTGCCGTTTCCTACTTGGACCGTCTTCGCGCGCCGTCTGCCTGTATCCCCCTTCGAACTTCAAACGCGCCGCCTGTTGCTACAAGCGCGTCCGCAGTGAGCTGTACCCCCCTGTCCCCTTCGCTGGGTGCTTTTTATGTGTTCGTTGTCCGGCCTGCTTAGTCAGACCTTCCGACTAAGGGGACCGGTGGCCCTTTATCCTGCCTCTCAGTGGCGCAGTTCTCACTGCGTTTCCCTGCTAAGCTTTTTTTTTTAACGTCTTTTTTCTTTCTGTGCTTTTCTTCCGCGGCACTCGTCGCGTGCTTCCGAGCCACCGTTGAACAGGTATGGGAGTGGCTTCCCATTTCAAGTAGGTCTATTTCTTTCCTCAACTTGTTTTCGTCTTCAACCCTCTTCTCCTCTCTCACTGGAAACGGTTTCTCTTAGATTCTTCGGGAGGGGCCCCTTGTTTCTCGAGTAGTGTCCTTCCTCCCCTTCGAGAGCGGGCTATTTCGATAGATTTAGTCATAGCTTTTTTTATCTCAACCTCTTTTTTCCCCGACGAGTGAGGATGCTCGAATAGCATGTAGACTAGCGAAATTTCCAGAGGGTTCTTTCTGTTCCACTTCTTCCTTTCTTCTCTTTCCCCATCTTCTATTTTCCTCTCCTCCCCGTTGGTGTTGCTTTCTTTTTTGTTATCCCTGTCCTTTCTGATTTTGTGGAAACATCCTCCTCTTCATTCTTACTTCCCCTGGTCTTGTCACTACCCAGTTAGTTCTTGACCCATCATTTTTTTTTCCCAGCACGTCCAAAGCGCTGTCAGTACGGCTGCAGGCAGCGATTTTTAACTCTTTTTTTTCTCTCCCCTCTCTCTTTCCCCCTAGTAGAAACGTTTAAAATCCCGAATAATAGATCGACTCTTTCCGGCAAGGAACGCTTTTTCCCCCCCCGATGTTTGCATGTCCAGCCCCGTACTTGGTTCGATGACTGCGACTTCATTGCGTACAGCTCCTCCCTTCGTGCCGTCCTGCTTTATGTTCGGCTTACCGTTTCGCCGTTGAGGAGAGCCATGTAGTGAAGTCTTTTTTTTAAAATGCGGAGCTGTTTCCCTTTTTGACTCTAGCTTTTTTTTTATCTATACGGGCCTTTCCCATGAATTTGATTTTAGATCCACCCCCTTATGCGATCCGGTGACTGACCGGCCACGATCATTCAGTGCTCGTCCCAGTGCAATGGGAAAGGGTTCCCCCCTGCGCATGCAACGCGAGCTTGTCGCGTTGCGCTTTAACGTCATTTTCTCCTGCCGGCGTTAGCGCGATCATAGGTAGCGCAAGCCGGAGCGGTTGCTAGTCCCCCATACATTTACCCCCCGTGGGGGGTTGTTTGTTCTTTTTAATCTCACCGAATTCGTTCCTTTTTAGATCGGGACGTTACCCTTCGCCGCCTGCCTCTTGATTTCCTCGCCCCCAGGTTTTAGTAGAAATGACTTGCTCTTTAGGAAGACGTTTCCCTAATTTGACCACCTTTTAGACTTTGATAGGACCACACTCTGGCTTTTACCCAGCTTGGCGTCATTTCTTTCCGGTTCCCAAGGCCCTCTCTTTGAGTCGTGCGGATTATCCCCATTGTGTCACTTCCGGTTTTTTTAAGTGCGTTTCGTCCGCGGTTTCAGTCCTAAATTTCTCCTATAGGTTTGGTCCGTGTTTCCTACTTTTTCCTTACTGGACGATCAGGGCTTTCGTTTTTTGGGTCATGTGTTTAATTTTCATTTTTAACTTGCCATTTGTATCTTCCAATGGCCCGGTAGTTATTGAGGTTTTGCCAAAATCTCTCAACCTTTGTCTTTTTGATGCAGGCGGTGTTGTCGCCCGCACGTGAGGTCTTTTTGCCTTTTCCTCTCCCATCGGGTCTTTCGTCTTGATAGGTTAAGTTTGATGATTTTGGTCACTTTTTTATTTCCGTTAGTGCTTCCATTTTTTTCTTTTGCCCTAAGGTCTTTGTAGATATGATGATTACCGCACCCCCTTAGATTCCTTTATTTACGTTTTCCCTTCACCTGCTTTCGCTCCCAAAAAAGGGACCTTGGTTTCTTAGTTTAGTTACGCTGAGTTCAGCCTCGTCTTTGGTTCCGTTTGTTCTTTTTTTGAAGTCCTTCGCTTCCTGACCGTAGCCCTGGGTGTCGGGCAGGTTTTTCGAATTGCGTTTGAGTTTTTTTTTTTTTTGACCTCCTTTTACTGTTCATTGAGAATCCTTACTGGGATTCTTCCTTCGGCGGTCTTGCGCTTCCTTTTTCCTCTCTTGTCTTTGTTGCAATGGGAAAAAACCCTTCTCCCCGTAGGCGATTGTTCTCTTTCTTCTTGCCCCGGTCTTATTTTTACAAAAATTTTGGCGCTAGTCCCCTTCGAGGGAGCCCCTTACTTCAGTTAATAGCACCCGCGACTTCTAATAGCTGCCACTTTCTATCGGGTCCCTCATCCCTTGTTTAAGAGGGTTCGTTGTAAGATTTTCTTGCTCTTCTCCCATTCCTGGGGTTTGGGTTGGGGCCCCCCCCTTCTCCATTCCCGCCTTTGTCAAGTTCAGATCCCCTCCGCTATTAAACCTGGCAACAACTTCTCTCAATTATTCTTAGATTTTTCTCCAGGACTAACATCCCGTTTTCATGCCTCGAGGACGTATCCCTTCCTCTTCCTTAACATTTTTTTCTCTCAGGAGATTGTCGGCAATCCCTTCGGGGTATTTGTCCATCTCGCTTTCTTTGAATATCCGGTGAGAGAGTGGGGGCGATCGACGTTTCCCTTCGCCTTTGAAAGCGGTCCGCGCACGGGTTTACCTGGATCTCTCTTTTTTCCTAGTTGTGTTTTGTCGAGCTCGGGATACCCTGTTTATTTCGCTTATCTTCTTTCTGTTGTTTTTCTGCGTAAAGAATCTATGGAAGCTTTCCCGTCTACTTTTGAGTGGAACACCTTCTGGTCGCGGCTTACACTTTGGTTTAAGCACCTTCAGGACCTGTGGCTCTGTTCCGGGCGACCGGCCTCGCGTTATGTTTCCTCCACACGTGTTCCGCTTTCCTGTGAAACAAATCGGACTCTGACTTCCCCTTTTTCTTTCTTCTTTATAGGTGTGATCTCACTTACCCGCTATCGCGTTTGGCCCAAAGTCGGCTATTCCATTTGGATCCCCTCTGCGGCCACTCTTCTTCACCTCTTCTTTCTCGATCGACAAGGCGGATTCGCAAGCTCGCAAGAGGGGGCCACTCCTGGACGTGGGATTTACTTACTTCTTTCCCCATTCAAGTTCGTGTTTTCTGACTTTCGACCTTCTGTTCTGCGAACCTCACCCTATGTTGCACGAAGTGGTTGCACCTTTGTTTTTACCTTTTTTTCTTTAGCGTCCCAGTTTCCTTCTTTTGTTTCCTATGGCAAAGCACACGCCTCCCTCGCTTCATGATCGTGAGCCAGTCACCCGGCTCCTGTAGATTTCCCATAGTCTCCTACCCCCCCCCCCCCCCCCCCACTCTCTTAGAAAAACCGCGGAACTACAGTGCTTCTTTCCTCCTTCTCCACTCGGGCTACTGGATTGCCGACTCTCCAAAATCGATGACCGCCAATCTTTTAACTTTTGAACTCTTCTGGAACTCCTCTCCTCTTCACCCCAATCTCCGGGTGAGGGTCGGATCCCAACCCCGTAGTCCTGAGACAGGTGTACGGTAAAAATGCCCCTGGCGTCTATCAGATTTTTTCGGGACATCCCCCATTTGCTGTTTATCATTATCACCAAGCACCCCATCCAGCGAACTTCCGTTCCTACCATAAGGTCATTCGCAGCACCCATTTCTTCTCTTGTATTTGTTGATTACGTTTAAAGATGGGTTCGATGCCCCACCTTTACTTCGCCCTACGAGTTGGGACCCCCCTCCTCGAAATCAACGTCGCCCCCCAACCCCCCTTTATATTGAGTTGGCTTTGAGCCTCTAATACTTGCCTTGCCGGATGCCAATGGCAATCACATCTCGGCCATGCACTCAGCCTAACCCACAGAAGGATCGACGCCTTCTCGCCCCTTAGCGCGAGTCCTCTGCCTTGACCCGCCCCTGATCGAAGGTGTC
>Ga0179593_1316372_pt1 | contig 12175 bp, 8 predicted proteins | sample CZODoug2_1_08_16_FD_185931 | JGI IMG/M metagenome (GOLD analysis project Ga0179593, IMG submission 185931) | Vadose zone soil fungal communities from Angelo Coast Range Reserve, California, USA - CZODoug2_1_08_16fungal (PacBio error correction) | ecosystem: Environmental > Terrestrial > Soil >... | reverse complement strand
GCCTCATCCCTGCAGATAGTTTTTTAATTCAAAAAGTGGGTCTGACTCGGAGTTCACTTGTGTCCTTTTTCACCCTCCCTTTTTTGCTGAAAACGTCTTCTTTTTTTTTTGTATTCAGGTTCCAGTCAGGTTCCTCAGTCCACAGCGCCTAGTTGCACGACACGGAGGCATGTGCTTTTGAGAGTTATGCGGGAGTTCAGGCTTTCTATCATTCCTTGTATTTGTCCTTTCCCCTCGGCATGTAAACGATTTGTGGCGTCTGGGAAATTATTCTTTTCGTTTGTTCCGTTTTCCCTCGAGTCGGTAAACTTGTCAATGCAGCCTCTCCCCCTCCCCCCTGGTCCCCCCCGCTGGATTTTCTTTTCCGCTAATCTTGCGTGGATCCAGATCATTGTCCCCCGACGCCCTGGGTTTTTCAGATTTGGTGTGATTGGTAAAAAGATACACTCGGGACCATTCCCGGCCCTCATTTTCGTTCGCTTTTTTTTTAGTTTTTTTTCACGTGAGGGCCGCCGTCGCGTTATTTCACACGATCTTCTTCTGAGTACAAGTTTTTACAGGATCCCCCCTCCTCCTGTCCCCCCCTCCCCCCCATCGACCGTCGACCAGCCTTTTTCCCGTTCATTGTCCCTCAGGAGGCTTCTAGTATGTGGATTTCCGTTTCCTGCCACAAACCGACCTCCCCCCTGCCCCCGGTCTCCTCAATGAGACCGGCTCCTGGAGAAGCAACCGAGCTTTGAATCCTTGCGCCTGCACCTTTTAGCAAAGTTGTTTGCTCCCCCCCCAACTCCTATCCGCAATTTCTTAGCCTTTTCCGTCCGCCCACAGTTTTTTTTCTTTCGAACCTATATTCCATTTGTCCTCTGCCACACACGTCAGTCCGGAAGTATTAAACAAGTTTAGTGGTCTGGAATTTCCTTTTAGAATTCCCCCCCTCCGGGCCAAGCGCGATGAGGCGTTTAGTTGTTAGACAATTTTAAGTTTTCGACGTGAAAGAGTCGGCCCCCCGATTCTTCGCACATCCCTTTTCTAGTTCCCTTTTCCCAGGAAAAGTGCATACCCGCAACTCCTTAACCCCCGCTCTTCTCCTCAGTTTGGTATATATTGCTATAGCTTTCCTCACCTCCCGGCCCTTTTTCCCAATCAAAAGATATATTTCTCTAATTCTCAAGTACCAACGTTTTGCCGCACTGAAGAGCTTGCCATCCCTCCACCCCCGTCCCGAGAACCCTGATTAAGACGCGTAATACTCAGCCTCTTTCACCCTCCTCTCTAGGCGGTTTTTTTTGCAATACAATAGCGATATAAACGGGCTCTTTTACTCATTTAGAGCTATTTTTTTTCCCTATAACTTGCTTGACGCAGGCTTTTGCCCCTTGTCCCCCCCATCGAATAGTGTTGGGTCCCTCCCTTAAACCAGTTTTCTTTTACTCATCTTCCCTGTCAAGTCTTTTCTTGATGGTTGAAAGAGAGTTTAAGGTCATTCCCGTATTTGTCCCTTTTCTTGATTGCTAAGTGTTAGAACCTTTTTTCTACTCTGATTTTGGGCGGCAGAGAGGACCCCACCCTTAGCGTTTTTCACAGCGCGGTGGCAGGAGGCCCTTTATCGCTCTTCAGTCTCTCCCCTCTTTTTTTTCCCTCACAGACTTTCCGCGTTAACTCGCGTGTCGCCTTGTGTCAGTGCGGTAACCTCTACGTGTGGTTTTCTTTTTATTATTTCTGAAGTGGACATTTATTAGTAATAGCAGGGGTGCAGGGCTGGCCGAGCAGCGTTTTTTCTGCCTTAACGTCCTCTTTCAGCGAATTCAGCGAATTTTCTCTCCCTCGTTTCAAAGAGCATGTGGTGCGGTCAACATTTAAGAATACTTTTCCCATACGGTAGAGGACAGGCGACCCGTACTTTCTCCCCCCCCCAAGGTCTTCGAGAACGTTTTCTTTTCCAGTTACATTTTTTTTCCACGGGATCCCCCACAGACGCAGCTTCCCCGTCTAATGACAAACGCAGTATTGACGGACGGTGTGCCTTGACGGCCTTTAAGGCCTCGAGAATACGGTTCCTACCTTTCCCTCTTCCTTCTTTCCTCCTCCTTTTTTTTTATGCAGTATTCGTTAAGTCCTTTAGAAGATCCCTCGCGCAGGCTAACACCGCCCCAGTTCGACTGTTTAGAGTTCCTTTATGTTCTTTTTCCTGCTTTCACCTCCCTTTTTATTGAGGATTTTTCTCCAGGTTCATGCGGCATCAAAACCGCGTTTTCTCCCCTCCCCTCCCCCCCGACCTTTTTTTTTCTCGTTCTGGGCCTCCCCGTTCCTACTTCCCCTCCCTGATTCACAGGATTCGTGTGTGATCTCCCGTACGCCGTCAAGCAGTAGTCGCTGTCAGATCTTCGCGTTTTTCTTTCAGGACACTCTATGAAAGCTCTGACTGCACCGGCTATTTCCCCCCCCCCCCTCGTCCCAATCTCCTCCCTTGCCCCCTATAGATCACACCCAGGAAATCCTTGGCCGAACTGGTCCTGGTCCCCAAGATCGAGCCTGGGGAGGAAACTTTAGGGCCCCTCGGTTTCTTTATCCACAGCGCGCCTCTGCCTCTCCCCCTGATTCCCTTACTCTGCTAACTCCTAGTGTTTTCCCTAAACCCATCTCCCTGCTCTTTTTCCGCCTCTGTGTTTAACCGCGATCGTTTTTTTAATGGCCACAGGCACTCAGTAACCGGCCCATAGAGGGACCTGCCCCCCTTTTCTACCGCAACACATCAGAGAGGTTCCGTCAGGCAGATTTGTTCTCTCCGCCCCCCTTAATCTCCAAATCGATCCGGGAGATGTCCCCCGTCCCCCTTTTTCCGAAGCTTCTAATACCTCTTCGATCTTTTCCTTCGATCTATTTTTTGATTTTGCGTTTTTCATCCTCTTGAGCCCTCTCTGAAGCTTCTTCTAGTAGTTTCTATAATCTCTTCTAATTTGATGTTTTTCTTAAGGCCTTCATTTTTCCTTAGTTTTTCTGGAGCGACTTACTTTTCCAGCCCCTCTCTTCCTTTTTTATTTTTTCCCCCCCCCCCGGTGTCCATGCTTGAAGGAATTCGGCCGTTACAAAGTTTTCAAAACGGATCTGTTTTCCTTTTGTGCCGGATGGCCGGTAATCTCTGACTCGCCAATGCTTGTCCTCTCGACTTTCCCGAGGTCTTCTTTCCACGGGGTTTTCTCTTTCACTGTTCCCCTACATCTCCTAGCGCTTTATCCGAGGCTTTTTTCCCTCCCCTGACCTTACTGCCATGTTCGGAGGATGTCCCAGAGTCTCTACTTTTCCTTCGTCAAGGCCTCCTCTCTTCAGGTCTTCATGCGAATCGTGTCCCCAGCGTTTCATAGAACCGGTTTAGAAGCAAACCCCCCTCTTTGTCACAAGTTGTGGCTGTTACTCTCTTTGTGAGTCTACCCTGGATACTCCTATTTAAGTATCCCCTCTTGCTCCTCCCGGGTTGCGTTTTTTTTTTTCTTCACCGACCGCTCCATGATCCCCCTCTCCTTATGTTCTATTTGAACACCCTTTTCCTTTTATTTCGTTGTTCACCGGCGGAGGGATTGCAGGTCACCATTGTACGGACTCCCCATCCTTTGTTTTTCCTCTCGCTGGCATCTGAGTCTCAAAGCTTTGGCCGTTTATGATCTCGTAAGACGAGACCTCCTCTGAGTCTTTTGTCCTCTGTTAGATGATAAACTTTTCACCTTTTTCACAAAGTGTTTCTTCACAGCTATTCCTACGGTTCTACCCTTTCCAATGATTCGTCCTAGCTGCTAATTCTTCCCCTCGGGTCCGCGTTTTGGATTTTTTAGCGTCGGTTTTGTTCCTCGTGTACACTCCCCTCCAGGCGCGCTCTGCGAATTACCGCCCAGATCTCCGCAATTTTAATGCACTCTCCCGTCCAAAGACCTGGCGGCGAATGAAACGCTCACAACAATTTGTCGTGCGTTCCCTCTTCGCTTGTCTTGCGCAACTTTTTAAGCGATCCCTTACAGGCTCACTTCCGGTCCTCCTCCATCAGTACGTTTTCCCTCTGTCAAGATTGACTGTCACATTCAATCCGTAGTCACCCCCCCTTTTCCTCTCCCGTCCAACCCTCTAATCCCGATCTTCAGAGAACCCCCTCTCTTTAATCCCCGTTTGTTGTTTCCGTCCGACTACTCGGTCCTACTTTTTCCACAAGGAACCAAGGGTCTTTCCTTTCTGATGTTCACTGTTTCCCCCCCCACACAAAAGCTGGACACTCTTCAACACCTCTAGTTTGGATTCTCCTGATTTACCATGGTAGCTCCCCTTGACTTTCTTCTCCCTCTCCGACGGAACCCCCTCCCCCCCCCCCCCCCCCCATGCTTCTTGTTGAGAGTCTTTCTTTTGTCCGCTTTTTTCTATATGTCTTATCTTTTGCTTAGAAGTCCCCTTGTTCTTCCGAGCTTGGCGGGTAACTTATCCCCCGATCGGCATAGTCCAAGTACCTTCCCCACTGGTTCCTCTCCCCCCGTGCCCCAACTAGCACCCTCCCCGTAAGAATTAGAGGATTCGTCCTTTTTTTCGTTTTGTCATACCGACTAGATTTAAAGAGACATGGTGTGACTACCCTCCCCTGCTCCCCTTTCGTTATCGAGCTGTCCCTTCTCTTTCCCTTCTTTCCGTCGTCGGTACCCCGAGGGCTCCGAAGAGGTGATCGTACACTACTTGAGCCTCGTCAAGTTGCTAAGAATATTTACAACGCTCCATTAAGACATCTCCGAGTTTTCCCCCCCTACGGAGGCCTTTACTCTCTTTTGCTTCTTTGACCGACTGCACCCCAACGCACCCCCTTCTTTCATCATTTGCTCCATGACCTAGCTTAATTTAAGCTATCTTTTCTCACAGCACAAACGGGAAAATTTCCCCCCTTTTACCCCAACCCTACTCCGCAATTTATTCTCGCTTTCTGTAACCCCGATTTGCCCCTTTCCTCACCCCCTTGGACTACTCCTATCTTCCTGACTCGACCAGAAGTCTTTACGACCACGTGGCCTCAGTTTGGTAGACTCCTTCCCCACACTGACCTCTTCCCCTTCCGAGACAGGTTAGGCACTTTGACTCCCCCCGATCCGTTGCCTTTTTCCTTTTCCCTCTTTTTCCCTCTGATCCCTTAGTTCCCCAAGCTTTGGCCGTCATCCTCCCTTCCCTGACTCCCCCCGCCCAAAGTAACACCCGCCTTCTCGCATTGGATTGCATTCTCGTCTCTTTCCATGAAAGTGCCCCCCTTGTGTCCCACATTTCCCACCTGATATCTGGTGCGAACTTTATCCCTTTCCCGTGAACCTCTGCACGGTGTCGGAATCTTTAGCCGGGGTTTGGGGGCAGAAAGACCCCTGCACATTCCACCACTCAAGAACCCCCCTCTGATCCCTACTCGAATCCTTTGCCGATCTTCATAGAGCTCCTTCTTCAGAACTTTTTACCACCCCCCTTTCACTCTCGCCACGGATTGTCATCTTGTCTTTAGAGATTACGGTCCGTACTAAAATTGCTTTTCCGGCCTCTGACCCTGTTCCCCCATGAGGATAGCGGGCCCCTCCTTTACCTTTATGATCGAAATAATCTGATTTACCGCGCTTGTGTTGTGAGTGGATCAGCTCAGTTGTTTCCTTCTATTTATTGATTAAGGACTTGGATTCGTCAGTGTCCCCACTGCCTCACAAAATCTGAGCCGTCCCGTTCCCAGACGCGGCAATAGCCCCGTTATGAGGAATCTTTCGTATTTCCCTTTCTTCACGAGGTGCCCTTTCTCCCCTCCTTCCTTTTTTGCAGACCCCTACTGTTGCCGAGTATCCTTGGTAGAAAAGTTCCCCCTTCCGTGCCCGTGATTCAAGAGGTCTTTTGTGGCTATTCCTTCCTTGGCCACTTCGTCTTTTTACTTTTTTTTTTTCCCTCGACGGGTGTCAGGCATTGACTGTTGTTTCTGCGTTTTTTTGTCATTCCAGGAAGCGTCGATCCATGCTGACAGGTTTCCCCCCTCTCAGGCGCCCATCCTGGAGCCCCGTTTCCCCATCACCTAATCACTTTTTTAACCCGGTAGCGCCCCCATTTGAAAGAACAGCACTGCAAGGCGTTGCTGTCCCCCCTGCCCCTTCCATTCTTCCTTCCGCCCAAGTCCGTCCTGATCAACAGTAGTATGACTCCTCCCAAGGTCCTTGCCTAGCGTCCGAGGTCGGTTTCCGCCTCCTTTCGATCTACTTGAGAACCTTGTCTTTCTCTTTTTTTAATAATACTTGGTTGTACGTACCGTCTTTTGCTCCTTCCTTCCCTAGCTGACAGCCCCCCTGAAATAGGGACTTAGCGTTGACATGGTTTGTTCTTCTCCGGACCCTTGATCTGCGGATGGGGTTTTGCCCATGTTCCTCATGCGTCTCCACACCGAGTGGTGAGCTCCTGTATTGGGCATTCTTTTCCCCGGTTTCGCCTCCAGGAGGTCAACAGTTCTCCCCCCCTTTCTTTTTTTTCCCCCCTTGACGCTCCCGTGCTGGGCGTCGAGTAAGCAAATTTTTCTGTAAAGCCCCCTGCAGCTTTTGACATGAAGTTCCATTTTCTGCCTTCCCCCTGTCCCCGCTTGCCATGCTAATACCGCCTAAGGCACTTGAAAGAAGATCCCCCCCTGCGTCCTCCCCTTTGAGCGGACTTGTCTACAGTTCCGAGGACCCCGTCTTTATCTGGCACAATGCGCGCTCTTCCGCGACCGTGTGACCACCCGCGACGGTCAAAAGTCTTCTCTGGTGAAGAGCAGACCGGCTTCCGTGGGAACCCCCTTCGCCCCCCCTCTTCTCTTTCCTTAATCACTTCACAAGTTTCTCCCTGCACCTCCCGACTTTTAGACCCAACCCACCCTCCTCGCTTTCGCTACCTATGATGCGATCAGACACTTATTAGATCGTTTTACCATCCCCTTCTCCATTTCTGGGGGACGGTAACAGCTGCACCGTACAGATTTTCTTTCCCCCCATAATCTCCTCCCTCTTCGCAGATTGTTTTCATCTCGCTTTTTTTGCATTTTTAGTGCTCCTCTGATCGACCTGATTTTCTCTGCTGCAGTAAGCCTTCTCAGCTTTTAAGTTTCGGTATGATGGCCATAACTTGCCTTTACGTTCTCTCCCATACCTTTTTAAGAACACCTTTGTCGGGCACCACTTTGGTTGTCAGGACTCTCTCATTCCCCAATTTCAGAGATCTGGGTGTTAAACCTTGCTAGCTTTCCCCCGGCTGTATCCTAAACATCAGAGGTCCATTACCTTTCCCTTTTTTTCCTTCCGATCTGTTTTTTTTTTTTTTTTTCTCCTCTTTATTGTTATTTATATTTTCCTGTTTTCCTACACCGTTTCCCCGCAGGTTGTACTTTTCATACCTCTTTTGTCGTCTTCTGAAGAGTCTCCCGTGGCATAGTAAGGAAATCTTTTCCGAGAGTAAGGTCTCAGGTCTCCGGTGAACCAGAGATTTTCATCATGGCTGGTAGCTGGCAAAAACCACACTTTGATTGTTTGCGGTCCCGCAATGTTTGCGTATCTCACGTTTCGTGGCTGTACTCAGGACGATTCCTTATCCTTTTTTTATTTTACAGCGGGTTTTGGTTGCTTTCTTTCAAGACCGTAGACCTTTCTCATCCTTATAAGCCACATCCGTAGCCAAATCTTCCTTTTAGTTTTGTCTGGGTTTTGGTGCCTCGGCGTTTACCCTTTAAGGCCACGTTACGATCTTCTCCAGATATGTTTACTCATCACCTCGGCTTCTTCCTATTTACTCCGCGCAGCATTTGAGGGCGAGCCCTCTGAAGCAAGTGTCTCTTGCATGTTCGAGGTAGATTTTACACCTCAACAATTTTCACCACCTTTGCGATGGAAATAATTCTTTGTATAACGAAAATTCTCTCGCTCTTCATTTACTTTCTCGGGTCCGCGTTTCCCTTTGCGCAGTTAGCCGTTAAGATTGGGGCTCTTTCCCTTCCCTCCCGTCCTAGATAGAGCATTAAAGGCCACTAGTTTAGCCCCTCCCTCAGCCCCTGACTCCTCACTTTATGACCCGCTCCCTGCAATACTTCCACCAGTCCTCTTGTCTGCGAGCCTATGCGCTGTCGCCCCGTTAGCATTTCTGCTCTCTGGCTTATCCGTCCCTCTCCTAAAGGATCTCGACTAGAGTTTTCCGCTGTCCAAGTTTTGTCAACCTCCCCCCTAAGTGCGTCTTAGTCATGCACTCTTGCCTGAGCTTGCTTGAGGTTCAACTCTCTCTACTCTCCCCCTCATTTTGTTTTTTCTCTATGCTGTCGCTCGGAACGCGAAGGTCCATCGACCTGAAGGCGTGGATGGACTCGGATTTCAAGTGCCATTTTTCGTTCCCACAAACCTCTCTTTTCTTTAGATGCCTGCCGCTTCCTTTAATTGTTATCAGCTACGACCCGTCCTTTCGGCGTCAACAAGCTCATTGACACCCGACGGGTGAGTTGAGCGTTATTGTTTGAATTAGATCATTGTTGTCTTTTGGCCTTCCTTTCGCGTGCATTAAACGATTTCCTTTTTCTGGCCTGAAGTTGGGTGTTTTTCCATTCGATCGCCTCCCTTTTGCGTTCCCCTTTTACACGCTAAAAAAGTCATAACCTGTTCGACAACCCGGCCCAAACGGCCCCTCAGACTTAGCGCCCTTCTTTCCTCCTCCTTTTCGTTTCTGACCTACCCGATGTTCCAGCTACCAACCCCTTTGTTTTCAGAGGGGTTAGGTGATCCCAAACTTACCTCGATTCCAGGCCGTCATTTTCTCTTCTTTTTCTTCCCGCGTCGTGACCCCTCTTTCCTCGACTCCTTTCTCGTAAACCTATCTGAGATCTAGTCGTTTCTTCCCGTCTCCCTCTCCTTAAAAAAAAAAAAGTAATTTATACATGTGCCCTGAAGAGTCCCATCCTTTGACTTGCTTATATCTTCTTATCTTTTCTTGACGGAACCCACAATGCAACCCGTCTTTTCTACTCTAATGAAGAGATTTAATCTGGTAAAAAGATAATTTCTATGGCTCCCCCCCCCCCCCCCAACTTGGCCGTCCCCCAAGTTGTTTGCTCTACCAACTCTATCCTGCAACTATTCCCGCTTTTTTAGGACCTGCTCACCTTCTAGCTATTTCTTTAATATGCCAAATTCGAGATATTAGCCCCCCCTCTTTTTCTTAATTTCGACCCCGTAAACTCCCGCGTCTTACCTTCGCGATGAGGCTTTTTTCCTAAGCTCACTAACCAGACTGTTCCTTCCATGCCAGAGGACCGTCCCTTGGCACAGACTAGACCTGCCAAGCACACACAAACCCGCTCCGTACGAAAGTGATTTCTTTTTTCTGCCTTCCAATGCGGCACCTTTGTGACCCCCATCCCCCACCCGATTTTTGAAACATTAAGCGCTCACACGCAATTCATTCGGTGATGTCCCCTTCACTGAGAGGAAGAAAGACAAGGACATATTGACTGAATTCCGTTTTTTTTCACGACCGTCACAGCTTTTCTTCGGCGCCCTCCCCCTGCACACTCCTAGCAACTGCCCCTTCTTAGAAGCTTTTTCCCTTGAGATTTTTATAGCTAACTTTTTATTTACGAAGCTTTGCCGGTTCCCCCCCCCCTCTTCCTCGGTGAGTTAACGGATTTTCTTAGCCTCATCTCCGCGGTCCGCTTTCCTTTTTTTCCGCCGCGCAGTAGTTGCAGGATCCCGTATCAAGTTATATATTTCCGCCCCTGTTGTCGCAGGGTTTTGACCCGTCCTATTTCTCTTCCCTAAGAGCACAATAGTTTGTGGATCCTTCTTTTTTTCTTTGTCGGTCCCTATCTCCTCTGCGAGCGGCTTTTTTTCCCATAAAAACTCAGTTGACGATGGGCCTTTTTCTCGGGATTAAGTCTGCAAGTTCCTCCTCAGGTTTTTTTTGTCCTTACTTCTCCTTGTGTTTTTTCTCTTTTGCCCTCTGCTTTTTTCCGCATTCTTTCTGAGACCGAGTTATGGCCGGAACGCGACCTGACTTGCTTTCCCTCTCCTTCAGCGCGGGGTCCCTGCGGCTCCTCACGGAGGGCTGGACCCCAGATTTGCCCCAAGGTCTCCTTCCCGTTCCGCCAGTTATTCCCTTTCACGGTTGATGCTGCTCCCCCGCTGGTGTTTTTCTCTTCCCCATGAGGAAAGGGAAGACCAACCCTCGATACACGTTCTTTCTTCCCCCCAGGTCACGTTCCTTCTTCTTTCTTTTTCTTTGACGAAGTTGACTGAGAGAATTGTGTCTCTCTCTATTTTCCCTCCTCTTTTTGTTGCTCTTTTAGGTCCCGTATCGCTCCCTTCCTACGCGCGGCCGACCCCTCCCTAGTTTTTTTTTTGACGGATTTGGCGGTCTTGAGGATGTCGGAAGTTCCTCCTGTTTTCCCCCCCCTACTGGACAGAAGAACCGGGATGGGAGCCTTGTCCCCCGTACGTTCTTCCCTCTTTCTGGCTTTTTTCGTTTTCGTGCGGGCGTGCGGTCAGCACCTCCCGATTCTGCTTTTTTCCTGCCGGCTGAGGTTCGCCATCAAAATGCTTTTGTGCCCTTTTGCACACACCCGTTTTCCATCCCTGACCTTTACTTAGCATATCTTCCACCCTTTTACTGGCCGGGTCCCCAGTCGAAGCCCTTTTTTCTCCCGGCTTCTTGAACAGTGGTGGGGCAAAGCGGAGTCTCGCCCAGCTTTTCTCCCTCCTTCCCTCTCCGTGACTTGACGTCGCCGAGTCCTCCTCTTTTTCTTTTGGGCCCAACCATGGCTCCAAGCGGATCACCTTCCCCACATAGCGGTATGCAACTCGCTTTCTCACGTCTACGAGCCGAGGAGTTCGTTTGCCCCACTTCCTTTGTAACCAACTGCATATTGGTGAACCTTGCACCATGCTCACCATTCCAGTGCCCCCTCCCTCCTCCGCTGCCTCCATTTGCATATCTTGCTTTTTGCGTTGTTTGGCTCCCCCCTACGAAAGAGGATATATTGCAATATTCGCGTCTGCTCCTCTTAGTTATCATATGTGAGTTCTGTTCATGGATGACGTTAATTCAGTGAAATAAACTTGCCTAGTTTCCCTTTTTAGCGCCTTAATTGTCCCCCTTTCTTTTGGTCTTTTTTTACAACTTTTTCCTTTCATTCCCAGAGGACTTTTCTCCATTCCCCCCCTTTCCTGGAGCGGGTTGTTAGTTTGTGTGTTATGGTTCTTAGCTTTTCTGCGAGATGCGAAAGTTACCTTGTCCCCAATTCCGGTCCCGGATTGGTCTCCCCTTCTTTTCAATTCCTCACCCTCATTTCCGCGGGAAGGTATACGTCTCCCCTGACTTAAAACTCGTTTTTTCATATTGGCAAAAGGCCTCAGTCAGGCGCCCACTTTTCCTCCCTCTCTTTTTCCCTAATTTCTTCCTCTTTTTTTTTCTTCAAACCCTTTTTCTCATCTTTGCGGCTCACAGTGATGTCTCAGATCGACTTGTACTCAAGGATGACACAGTGATTAATTACTTTTCTCGGGTTGCGTTGTGTACGGTCATGTGCACTAATCCTCTCCTCCCCTCCTTAGGTCACTATTCTTCCCTTTCTTTCGTCGTTCTCTGGTTTTCCATTAGGAGTCTTGTTCATTTCCTACTGTACGTGAGGTTTTCCTCAAACTTTTTGGCGTTTTTTAACTGAACGCCGCGTGTAGCACTGAGCGAGCAGCCTCAGTCGCCCCCCCTCTCATGCTTCCTTCCTTTCTCAGTCGTTCTCACCCTCCCCATTTCCCCCCGTGTCGCTTAAATCTATCGAGGTATCACCCCTGTAAATGCTATCGTCTCGCTCTCTACCGCGTGTACGATTTGCTTTTTGGTAGCACTTTCCTTCTTTCTTTTTTTTTCTCGTTTCCTCTCAATTTCGCGAGCGTCATTTCCCCGCCACTTCCACTCCCGGTTAATGGCAACGACGGCCAATACGCAATTTGAGACCAAGCTGTTCTTTCCATACGTCACCCCTCCTCCTTTCGTCTCTCCCTCTTGGCTGTCTGCCTCCTCAGCGGATCGAGTTAAGTACAGTAGAAGTTCCTTCCTCGGAATAGACCCGTAGTTTCATTGAGATTCCCACTTGGCCTTAGTCCCTTTCACTCGTGCCTCTTCCTTGTCTCTCCCC
>Ga0179593_1255436_pt1 | contig 12175 bp, 20 predicted proteins | sample CZODoug2_1_08_16_FD_185931 | JGI IMG/M metagenome (GOLD analysis project Ga0179593, IMG submission 185931) | Vadose zone soil fungal communities from Angelo Coast Range Reserve, California, USA - CZODoug2_1_08_16fungal (PacBio error correction) | ecosystem: Environmental > Terrestrial > Soil >... | reverse complement strand
TTTTTTCATCTCGCTACGGGGAGGTCTGTGTCGTCTGCGACTTCGACTATCCCTTGGCTGGGTTTACATTTCCAAAGTCTATTCCCTCCGCCTTCCTCTTTATGCCGATTCCTCTTTTTTACTCTGAGCATGATAAGAGAGAGTGCCTGATCTTTGGGCGACACTCGAGCGTTAAGACCGCATCCCGCATATGGAGTGCCTATAGAGCACTCGCCCTTCTGCTTCGAGTTCCCCTTCCTTTGGTGAATTCGGTGGCTTTGTTGTTGGAACTGCTGCTCGCCTGTTGCATTGTGCCCCCTCTAGTGGTCCAGTCTTTTTAGTAGGGGATATAGGTCAGTATTTCCTCTTCTCGCGCCGAGGACGGATTCTTTGTCGGCCACTCGAGGAGGTCGTTTTTTTACTCCCTCCTGATCTCCCTTCCCAGGCTGGCCGCCCTTGATTCCGCGTTTTCCTTCATTCGCCTTCAATTAGTTTAGAGAATTCTCTCCTCGTCGTCTCATCGCGTAGTTCTAGTGACCTTAAGCCGATCGTAGCTCATTCCTCGGAGTCTTCCTCCTCTCTGCTTCTGATTGATTCGTCCCCCTTGCGATGTGTATTTTCTCTTTGAGGAATAAAACCATTGAACCGGGCCCTCTGATACGACGCTCACCTCTGAGTCTCCCGGCCGGTCCCTCACCCGCAACCTCTCTTCTTTCTCCTCCTCTTCACCGGCGTTGTTATGCTTCTGTTTTTCCCCTGCGCCGCGTGTCGGCAACTTGCAGAGAAAGTTGATTTCTCAGGTTGCGTGATGTCCTTTCGGTTTTGCTTTGTTTTTCCTATGCGTCCTTTCCCCTTTTTTTCTTCCACCCCGAGTGCGTTGATTAGCGCGTATCCCTCTCTGCAGCATGCTTTTTTTCGTCTCGAAGCGTCGCTTCGTCTTAGTTCTTTTCACTCCATTGAAGACCGTGAGGACGAGCCATGCGTCGGCCCTTCTTTTTTTTTCGGACACTCCTCTTGCCAAAGCGCCTCCTCCTTCCCCTCTTCCCCACTCCCCCCCTGAGTAGTAGTTTTTTTTGGAGCGGCAGGGCACGCCGTCCAGAGGGAATTGAGTTCGGTTTGCCTTTTTTTTTTTTTTTTTTTTTTTCCCTTCCTGATGTGCCCGTTTCTTCCCTTTCCTTGGTAGAGGATAGAGCTGATGTTTGTTCTTGGCCGGTTTGACTTATTCCCCCCTGGGGTTCAGCAGGACAGAAAGAATTTCACCTCTGCTTCCCTTTCCCTCCATCCTTTTTTGTGCCGGCTTCCGCTTCCTTATTGTTTTTCCGCCGGACGAATCGGTGTCTCTCGCCGTTCGTCGGTCTCGGCAACTCTGGGCGTTTAGGCTTCTCTCCCCTGCCCAGACCCCCCGCTCTTCTTGATTTGTTTTGTCCAGCAACCTATTGCTATTTGCCGTACTTATCCAATGGGACTGGAGCACTGAAACTTTTCTAGAAGGGAGGTGCTCCTTCTCGACTCTCCTTCTTTGTGTTTTTTCAAGTTTTTTCCTCCTTCCCTCCCACACTTTTTTCGCCAGGTTGAGTTCAGGTTCCGTTTGACGCGCAAAGTCTGCGATCCCTAAGCAAGGTTCTTGCCTAGGACTTCTCTACGGATTCCTCTCCCATCGTTCAATTCCCCCTTTACCTTTTGACTTTTCCCGGTGACCTCTCCTCTTTTACCTGTGAGATGGAAGAGAAGACTGTCTCCTCCGAAGAGAAAGAGAGTGCCCCGATCTAAGGGTTTTTCTGTCTCTCCTACCACGCCCTCTGATAGAGGTCTAGGTTAGCTTCTTCTGGCCCGCTGCTGGCTCCCTCTCTTACCCTTATATTTCCAAAGACCAGCCTCCTCCCTGACTTTCCCTGATGGAGGATGTTAACTTTCTTTAGAGGGAATTTGTCGAACTCCTTCGTCGACCTTGTTCCTTGTTAGGTTGTATTACTCTGCTTCCTCGGCCCCACTTTCGCGGGTTCCTTCCGGTTCTCCCCCCCTATAGGTCAGGAGATAAATCGAGGTTTTTTTTTAGAATTTCTCTCCTCGGTCTCCCCTATGCGAACCCGGTGGCGCAGCCCGAATAGAAAGCAAATATCTTTCTCCTCCTCCCTTGTGGTTTTTTCTCTTCTTTTCTTGCGATTCTTGCCCCCTGCGAGCCCTTTTTTTTCGCTTTCTCTCCCTCGGAGCGCCCCTCCTTTCCTCTTCGTGAGTACCTAATTTGTTCTGTTTTTGAGACGTCTTTCTTAAAAGAGACGTTGGGGTTTCCCCCTCTTCTCAATCGGATCATAACCCTGCCCTGCCCCTTCTCTCCTCCCCCTCTTTATAACTTCCTTAACCTCCTGAAATTCCCCTTTTGCCCGCTAGAAGGCTCCAGCGTTTTTCCGCCGACGGTTTTTTTTTTCGTGGTAAGCCGGGACTCCTATATGTATCAGTAGGGCCTGATTGCAGTAGGTATTACTCTACTCGAACTACCCGATCTCAGCCTGGCCCGGGGATAGGTCTCTGCCAGCTCCGCAAAGTCTCACCTTGTTCAGCACTCAGTTTGCTCTTCGACTCCCACTTATTTACTTTTTCGTTCCTTCTTCTCATTCCCTGTTCTTTACCGGTAAGTAGAATCGTTCTACTTTGTTGAACTTGAAGATGTTCTATCTGCTCCGGTTTTTGTCTATGACCCCCTCCCCTGCGGATGTTCCCTCCTGAGTTTTTTTTTTCGTGCCCCTTCGATATCTCCGCTCAACGGTTTGACCGTGTTTCTCTCTCCTGTTTCTAGAACTTTAGATTCCTTGCGAAGAAAGGGACGTTTCATGCTTCCAGTCCCCCGTGATACTACGCATCAGGCCTCGCTTGTGTCCCACAAGAATCTCACTCCTATTAGTGTATTTTCTCTTAGGTCCTCCTAAGCAACCTCCCTGCGGGTTCTCTCCCCTCCTCTCATGGACAGATTGTCAGTTTAGAATTCTATTCCTCTCGGGCACAAATTTTTCTTTCCCCCAGAGCGAGTCCCGAGTGCTTTGATGAACAAATGGAGTCCCGTCCCCTCCCACTAGCGATTCCTCGTTTTCTTCTCCAAAGGTTCATCGGCTTGCGCGCGTCAATCGCCCCTTTCCTCCACCGCCCCCCACCACCCCCTCCCCTCGTTCCCTCTTGTAGGCGGCCCGCCGGTAAGTCGACATCGCCTTGAAGTGCGACTCTCTTTTTCCTGAGCGGTACGGTCTCTCCCACGTTCTTCTTTTTGCCTTCTCTTCGGCAGTCCTTTTCTTTCCCCTCTTCGACGCGGCGGAAGCCCTTAGTCCTTTTTTCTCGCGTCGACGACGCGCTCCCAGACTTGGGTTGACTACATGAACGGCTTTTTTTGACCCTCAACCAAGCCATCGGATTCCATCTCGCCACGCCTTCCGCGTCACTTCCGTCAGGTAGGTGTTCCCCTTCTCTGAGAACACTTTCCCTTCCCCTCCCTCCCGGTAATGGCCCCCCATAGATTAGGCTTTTCTTTGCGGCTCTGCCGTTTTGTTGCCTAAGATGGGGGTTAGCTTCGGTATCGTCTTCCCAGGTCACTTTTTCTCCCCCTGGCGCCTGCTCCCCCCTCCTCCTTCTGGGCTTGAGTTCGAACCCTTTAGGAGCGCGCCGCAGCTCTAGCGGTGATAGTCCGGCTAAGTTCTGCCTCAACGAGTCTTACGCCTTTTTTTCGCCGCTTTTTCGCTCGCCACACTTCTCGCCGGCCTGACAGCGGACCCTCGGCGAGCCTTCGACTGCAGCGTCGTTCGCGGATTGGAGAAAACCCCCGTCTTCTACGAAGATTCTGCAGAAGCTCGAGAATGCCCTGAGTCCTCTACTCCCGACTTTCTGGCCCCTTTCTTTTCCTTCTCAACCTTATTGTGTGACCTCCTTGACTGAATTCACCGACCGCACGATGGCCTCCCTCTCCTCCCTGCAAGAGTACGCTTCAGGTAAGAGATTTTTAGGCAGCGCGGTTTAGGCGGCTTCCCTATAGTTTTTCTCCCCTCGCCTTCGCTCGCGTCTCCCCTCTCCTCTTTTCGTTTTGAAGTTTTAGATTTTATGTGCGTTGCCAAGCCCGGCCCCTTGTCGAGGATATAGTCGTGACTCATCCTTCTTTTCCCCAGTCGCGCTTGATCCACAAGTCCGAATCCCCAGCGTGCGCTATTTTTTCAACTTGCCTTTTGATGAAAACTAGACATTTGTTTTTTTGGCCCCAATCTTTCTTCTATATTTATCATCCTCGTGTTTTTTCTTATCTCGAGTGGGTTGGGCCTTCTCACAAACTCCGGTGGGCTAGTGCTGATGCTTCATCGCGCCAGCTTGCACTCTTCATCTTTCCTCGCACTTTTTGTTATCTAGTACGTGGAGGGAGTCTTTGTTATTAGAGAGATAGATTGGCTTTCCTTTCAAAGGCCCCTGTCACCGCTCACTTCGTCTGGTTTTCATTCGCTTCCGCATCTTCCTATCGCTTTTCCTCGCATATGGATGGTGGCGACCCTTCTTTCCTCCGCCCCGTATCTGAATTTCAGAATATCTTTTTTTTGGTTTCCTCTGGCCCCCATGGTCTGTCCGGATTCGGCACACTCCTCTTTCGGTGCCATGTTCATTTTTTTCCTTTTTGAGGAACTATCTCTCAGCTTTATCCTTGCCCGAATAAGTTGGCCATTTTCATTCTTGGATGCCTATCCGTGTGAGTCTTCTATCTCCATTCTTACTTCTTCTGCTTCTTCCTTCTTTAGGTTTTTTCTCCCTCCGGCGCCTCGCTGACAGAGCATCTTGCCTGAGATTCCCGCGTCTCTTTTTTCCTCTGCCTTTTTCTTTTAGATGTTTCCTGATAAAGCGTTTCTCTCGGGCTATCATCGTGTCGTTCGTTTTCTCTCTCGCCCTGCAGGTTTGATCAAGATGGGGTTGTTGGGGGGGGGTGTCTGCCGCAGTTGAGACCTTCTTTGCGCGCTCCTCTCTTTTCGCTTTGATTTTCCTCTCCCTCCTCTTCTCTTCTCCCTTCTCTGACGAAGAAAAAAGTGTTTTGTGCCTACGTATTCTGTCCTCTAACCCCGATTGGTTTGCTTCAAAGGAAAGCTTCCAAGTGAACCCCTCGGGATCGACTCTAGGTCCCGTTCTATTTTTCCTACTGCGTAGGTTTTTTCCCCTTCCTCTCCTTCTAGAAAGGACCGAGTGAATTTTTGCCTCGTCATGCGTGTGCTCGGATTTTCCCTGTCGATTCTCGGTTTGTCCCTCTTTCATAGAGTAATGTAGTTCCCCCGGATTGCTGTTTCTCTCGTTTCGGGCGCCCGCAGCTCATAAGGCCCGTTTGCTTCTCGCCTCTTTCTCCTCTCCCGTCCTCTCCCCCCCTCCTTTCCCTCCCTCCTCGACTGCTGAATAGGATTTTTTAGTGGGCGCATCTCCCTCTGAAAGGGCTCAGCGTGTAAAGAATGGTCATTTCCTCCTCTTTTTTTGTTAAGATGGAGTTCTGAGCGTCGGAATCTTTTCCTCTGTCTGGTGGTTCTTTCCCTTCCTTGGATCGACGGTAGATTGGTTGTTTCTCTGACGAACTCTCCGCGCGTGTTCGTTGCGTTGATGAAGACAGACCCTTTCATGCATTTCCCCCCTCACTCCCTTTGTCCCCCTATTGACCCGGCTTGTTGTTCCCGTGCGCGTCCTCTTCCTTTTCCCCTCGTCCGCAATGGTAGAGACTTAGTTAGGAAACGAGTGCCCCCCCCGTGGATGGTTTTTCTTTTTCCTTGCCCTCCCCGGAGTAGGCGTGCTTGGTTCCTCCCGCAGCGGGCTTCTCGAAGCCCCTTTCCTTAGCTTAAATTGTTCCTTTCCCTTTTTTTCCTTCTCTTGTCAGAGTTTGACGAACTTCTTCTTTTGGTGAATTTATTTAAGAACATTCGTCACGTTTGCTTCCGGTTTCTCTTCTTTCCCTCCCTTGCGCAACTTCTTTCGAGAAATCCGCACTTGCTTGCATCTTCCCTCTCCGTCCTTTTTTTTCCTCTCCCCCCCCAAGTGTCAAACTATCTACGTCTTCGACGGGTACCTGTTCCCTAGCGCACCGTATCTTTTCTTGAAGAGACTCTATTTCGCACTGGAGTTCTTTTTCCTCAGCTCCCCGTTTTTTCTTTTCCCCGTGTCTCGTCTACCATGTTTTTTTTGAATACCAAAATTAATGAGGATATCTGGTCTATTCCGATCGAATACTTCCGTTGAAAGATGAGGACTTATCAACGGCCTTTAGTGAACAACCTCCCATCCTCTGCTTCTTACCGGTTTTGAGGATTTACCTTCCTTGCATTCCAGAGGGAATCGGGTCAGCCGTTTTTAGAATTGCGCTTGCTGATTGGTCTACTCCCTTTATCTAGGACCCCAAAGGAATTGTTTCTCCCCCTACGGTCTTCCCAAAGCGGTCACTCTTCCTTCACGAGAGTTATCATCGCGATCCTGGTTTTACGAAGGCGTAGGATGTTCGACCCGCAAAGCCTTCTCCGTGCCATGAGTTACTACATATAGTTTTGTGGTTTGAGAGGATGTGGCGGTTATCTCTTTCCTTCTCCCCTCCTGTCGCTTTCTACCCGCCTGCATCTCTTTTCTCTCCGCTCTTAGCGCCTCCCTTTTCTCTCCGAAGAAAGTTCATTAATTTGAAGTTTGTCCGTATGAGACCGAGGATCCCCCCATCCAGCGCAGTCCGCTTTATTTTCCTAACGAAAATTTTCAGTCTTTCTCCGTCCTCACCTTCCCCTCCGCGCGATTCTGGGGCGTTTCCCGCGGGCCTTCTCGGTCCTCAGCGGGCCTGGCGGGCCCTTATTCCTCTTTCTCTCCCTCGAATTTTTTTGGGACTGATCTACTAGACCTTGCCCTCACCCCCCCCCCTTTCCTGTTTTGATATTCCTGAAGAATCCCCTTCTTAGAGAGTTCTTATTATCGCGTTAGTCGTCCACTTTCTTCTCCTTATCTTTTATTGAACTTGATTTTATCCACTTAGGAGCGCCGGCCTCTGCAAAGTCAACCTTGATATGTTATCGACGAAGTTGAGAGTTTGAAACGTAGCCTCCGAAACCCTTTGATTCAATTGTGTCGGCCTTCTATTTTGTACACACCTGCAGATGACCTTCGCCAAAGAGCCCTCCCTTCGTGTCCCCTTATCTTTCTCCCCCCCTCGTCACCTGCCGCCCTCGTCTTCCCCCCTTTCCCTCCGCCTTATTTGCCACACCTTATCGCCCCCCCCATCCCACTCGGCCCGCATCTTGCGGTGCCGTTTTAATTGGTCTCCTCCCCCCCCGTCCCTGCTGGGTCAGGGCACGCACGGACTGCTTTCGATAGGGAGGTGTGTAGCACCCACTACCCCCCCCCCCCCCGCCCCCCCCCCCCCCCCCCCCCCCCCCCCACCCCCCTCCCCCACCCCCCCCCCCCTGCCCTCACACCCCCCCCCCCCCCCCCCCCCCCCCCCCCGCCCCCCAGTCCTCCCATCTCTCCCCCCCCAACCAACACCCCTCCACCCCCCACCCCCCCCCCAACGGCCCGCCCCCAACCGCCCCCCCTCGCCGGCCCCCAAATCCCCGCCCCCCCCCCTCACACGTCCAACCCACACTGTTTACACTGGCATCCTTCTCTCTCTTTTCCCACTACTCCTTTCCTTTCCCCTTCCTTTCCCCCGCATCCTTCCCCCCTACTCTCTTCTTCCATCCTTTCTCCCCCCCCCCCCTCCCCATCCTCCCCCTTCTCTCTTTACTCCCTTCTTTATTTCTTATCTTGTTTCCCCCCCTACTCTTCTACGCTCCCCCACCATCTTCCTCCCATCCGTCCCCTATTCCCCCCCCCCCCCTATCCCCTTTCCTACCCCTCCTTAACCCCCTGTCTTCTCCCCAGTTGTGCTTTCTCCTGGTCACCGTCACCTCCCCCCCTTTCCCAGCTTCCCGACCCTCGCCCAATCCCTCATCATCTCCCGCCTCAACCATTTTTTCCCTCATCCTCTCCCCCCACCCCCCTCTCCCTCTCCCACCAAGACTCTCCCTCTTACTTCACTCCCCTTCCTCCCATCTTCCCCCCACCCCCTCTCCCCCCCCCTCGTACCCCCCCCTATCCCACCCTGTTCCCATCCCCCCTTTCGCACCTTTCCTCCTCCACCCTTCCCTTCCCTTCCCTTTCCCCATCTCCTCCAACTCCGCTTCTCTGCTTCCCAACTTCTACTCCTTATCTTCCCCCGTTCCCCTTCTTCCTCCTCGTTCCTTTCCCTTGCTCACCCACCACCCCCCCCTCACCCATTATTTTGTAATCTCCCCCCCCCCCCCCACTTCTGCGCCTCGTCACCTCCCCCCTTCCTTCCTCTCCTCCTCGCCCCATCCACCCTTTCCTACCCAATTCTCATCCGCCTTTCCCCTCCCCACCCCTCCCCTCCCTCTATTCTTTGCCGCCCCACTCTTCCCCCACGACTCCCCCATTGTTCTTCCCTCCTCCTATATCCCGCTCTCCCTACACGTATACCTCCTTCCCCACCTTTTTTCTTTTGATGTCCCCCTTTTCCCTCCCCCCCTCCTCCACTGCTGTATCTTTCGTACCCTTTTCTCTCCCCCTCCCCCTTCCCCTTTTTCCTCTCTGGTGCTCCTTAGCTTTTTGTGCGTCTCGACCTTCGCGTCCGATATGCCCGTGCTTTATGTGCTTATGTGCTTTTTCCTCCCATCCCTATTTCATCCTCCCCTCCCTCGCCCCTTTGGTCTTTTCTCTCTCCCTGCTCCCCCCCCCCACCCCCCTTATCCCCCCCTCCTCCCTTCCCAGCACAATTCCTACCCCCTCCCGCCCTCTCCTCCACTTTCCCCTTTCTTTCTCCCTTCATCCCCGTCTACCACTTTCCCCCTTCTTTCTAATTTCCCCTTACGTCCCCTCCCCCACTCCCCATCCCTGCGACCCGTACCTCCGTCCTTCCCCCCGTGTCCCACACCCCCCCCTCACTCCCCAGTTCTCCTCCCCTTTGTTCTTTTTATCCCTTCTCTTCTTCCACCAACTCCTTTTTTTTCCTCCTTATTCTTTCCATCTTCTCTCTTACACCCTCACCTCCCTTAGCTCCACTCCACCCCCTCATCCCTCCCGTCCTCCCTTCCTTCTACCCCTTACCTTGGTTTCTTCCCTCCACTCTTTACGTGCCTCATAATCCCCGCTTCCGTTGACCCCTTCCCTTTTGGATCCCCCCCCTTGATTCAACTTCATCCCTTTCCCCACCCCTTCCTCTCCCGTCCCTCCCCAACCCTTCCATTCCTCTCTACCGACCCCCTGCGTCGGTTCTTTTCCCCGCACTTCCCGACCCACCCCTGCCTTCTCCACCCCCATGCCCCCCCTCTCCCCACCGCTCTTCTCCTTCACCGTTCGCCTCTTTCCTATTACCCACGCTTCTTGCGGCCCCCCTCTCTCCCTCCTTTTTACCTTTCCACACCCGTCCCCACGCCACATTTCCCTTACGCCCTAGCTCTTTACCCCCCCCCACTTCTACCCCGCCTTGCTTTTGCTCCCATCGCACCCCCCTCCTATTCTGTTCCGCGATACCCTCTCCTTCGTTTTTTACTTTCCGCTTTATCCCTCCCCACCTCTTCTCAGTGTTATCCCTCCCCCTTCCTCCCCTCCCCATCTAAGCCCCCACCTTCTCTCTCGTTTCCTCCTTTCCTTTCCCCTCCTACCACCTCGCTTGTTTTTTTTTTGCCTCTTTTTTCCGCCTTCCCGCCTCTCCCCCACACCCTCCTACCTCGCTTTTTCCCTCTTCATTCTTCATTGCCTTTTATTTTCGGCTTTCCCTCTACCTATTCCGTCCTCTCCTGTCTTCCCCCACCCTCCCCGTCCACTGCCTCATTTGCTCTTTCTCTTCAATTATCGCCCCCCTCATCTCTTTCTTCAGCTTATTGTACCCTATTCACACCTGCGCTCTCCTCTCTTCCTTCTTTTATCCCCATCCGTCACTTCCCCCATACCTTTCAGCTTTCCTTTCCCCCGATCTTCCCCCTCCTCCCACCATTTTCTCCTCCCCCTCGCCCACCTCCCCCTTTCATTTCCCGCCCCTCCCCCTCTTCACTTTATAAGTTTGCCTCCCCCCCCCGCCCCGCTCACTTCCAAGGTCTCCCGCCTCATTCTTCCTTTTCCCTACTCCCCGCCTTTCCCATTATCTTCCCTCTACGTGCTTTCCTCCACTTTCCCTTTACAGCGACATGACTCATGCTCCAGTACAAGTGATCTCTTGTGAATTGCCTCATGTTTGTAACGGTGCACCTTTTCCTCCTCTTTTCTTTTTTTTTTGCCCCCTCTTCTCAGCTCCCCACAACATAAATTGAGGGTCGTTTTCCTCTGCATCCGACGTAAATGCGCCCCTTCCCTCTTGTCTTCGCCCCCTGCCCGTCTGAGGACAGCGCAGGGCACACCAACCGGGCGGTACTTTTTTTTTTCTTTTGCTGAACACCTGTTATGGTTTCCCTTCCTGACCACGAGCGCGTGCTGTCTCGACCCGTACCTCGGAATGAGCTCTTAATAGTTTGAAATCAAAGACCCCTTCCTTCCCTCTGTCGTCCTCATCCTCTCCCTGCGTACGAATCCCCGCCTTTTCCTTTTGTGATCTGCTTCGCCATGGCAGGCTGAGTCCGTCATCCCCTCCGCAGAGCATTTCCTTCTCCTTGGCGGCCCCAGGTGATCGTCTACGCTAGAATAGGAGAGAAGAACGCTGTTGTCGGTTTCTCCGACATCTGACCCATCATCGGGGGTGCTAATTACGGTCCGCGGACATCTTCACCACTTCCTCCGAACTCGCAACCTCGGAAGCGAACCTTTTTTTCCTCCGCCCTCCTTCTGGAGAAACTCGCGACGCCCCCCCCCCCGTCCGTCTCTAGTCTCTCCCTATATGGGGATGTTGTAGTTTTTTTTCCCTTTGTTCCTAGTTTTAGGTGAGCGTCGTTCTTTACGTTTCCATGTTTTTTTTCCGATAGGCCTCTCCTCATCCCTCTTATGGAGATGAGATCGTGCTTTTACTTTCTGATGCAGGCCTTCGCCCTCGTTTTTTGCTAGAGACGTCCTCCCTCATGATGCGTAAGGCTGAGATCACTTTGACTACTACCATTCTTACTTCTAGCTTCTCTCAAGCGTTCAAGAGTCGCGTATGGCTGCGGTACTTCGACCTTCTTGCGCCCCTCTCGACGCTCCCTCCTCCTCTGTCTACCAGAGAGAACCTTTCGTATTCAAAATCCCCTGATTTCTTCCAAACTGACGGCTGGATGCAATCTTCGTAGCTGAGTTTATGCCGCAGGAGTCAAGACAGCAGGAGTTTTGTCCGCCCTCCCGGTTCCCCCTTAGGTAATCTAGTCTTCTCAGTATATCGTTCTGCTAAGATAGAGCTTGACAAGAGCTGAAGGTCGATCTCTTTTGCCCCCACGCTTTTTTTTTTCTGCTCCACTTCTTGAGGGAGTTAAATTCCCGCTACTTTAAATTCCCTTAAGGTCTCTTCTTTATCGTCCCTGCCCAGTCAGCAAGCCCCTTTTCCGATATCACCCCCTGAAGACCCCTTTGAGCTGGCTTGATCTCTCCCCCTTTGTTTGATCATCTCCCTTCTCTGTAGTTGCGAGTTTTCTTTTTATTTTATACTTTTTATCCTCCTCCTTTTTTTGTTTTGATCTGATCTTTTGTTGCCTGCGCACAAACGTTGCTAGTGGTTATGATCAGCTCCCTTTTTAAGCTTAGCTACGAGGGGATTTTATGTTTGGATCTTCCTCTTACTTTTCGGGATCTTTAGTCTAGAAGATCATAATTCCAGTTTGCCGTGGATTTTTTTCCCCCCCTTCCTTTCACTCTCCGGTGAGCCGCCGCGCTTTATCGATCATGCGTCTAGATCCGCCTCTTGCGACCTCGGCTTTTCCGTCCCGCTCTCTCTTTCCCTAATAGAGGACACTAGGAACGAAAAGGGCGGGGTTCCCTTACCGGCCGCGTTCGTTTATTCCCCGGGGACGGTTTGCGCAATCCTGGCGTTTTCGTCGTGATTGCCTTCCTTGAATCTCGGTAAGTCGTCTTTTAGATTCCTCCGTTGACTGTAATCTCCCCGTGAGGCCCTTCGGTCTTCGTCGGCTATCTGGTTTGTTCTCCCTCCCGGACGCCGCTTCTTCAAGGCCTCTCGCGATTAATTCTTTATCTCGACTTCGCGCATGGTGCGTAGCACTTT
>Ga0179593_1730878_pt1 | contig 12176 bp, 14 predicted proteins | sample CZODoug2_1_08_16_FD_185931 | JGI IMG/M metagenome (GOLD analysis project Ga0179593, IMG submission 185931) | Vadose zone soil fungal communities from Angelo Coast Range Reserve, California, USA - CZODoug2_1_08_16fungal (PacBio error correction) | ecosystem: Environmental > Terrestrial > Soil >... | reverse complement strand
GGCGGTTAATCTTTTGACTTTTCGCCTGTCTTTATTCTTTTTAGTACTCTTGCCAAGTTCGGAACATTTCCAGGGCGATTAGACTCGTCCTCCTTCCTCGCTGTCATGCCTTGTTAGACCGTCAGCCAAGGCCTCTTCAGGGACCTGTTTTTCGCCTTTCCCGGGTCCCCTCCACCGCGTCCTTATAGAGTTGTGGCTTCGTCCAGTCCCCCCCCCTATTTTTTAAGATGAACCAACCCGGCATTCGCACGACCGCGCATAAAGGCTGGTTTTTTTTCCCTTCGTAACCGGGTTTGACCTGATTCTGATGCTTGAGAAGACTCTTTTTTCTTCCCCCCGGGCTACTTCCTTTCTTTTCACCCTTCCAATGGAAGTTTTTGCGCTCTCTCCCGCCCAGAGTGTTTTCCCTTTTGATACTCTTTTCTCCTCTTATTCTAGTGCAGTTTCCATCGTCTGTGATCAGCTTCCCCTTTCCTTTACGAAGGCGTGTCACTCGTCCGCCGCTTTGGCAAAATGTCGGCAGTTCCTTCTCGGATTGATTCTCCTTTCCCTTATGAGCTATGTTACTTGTCCACAACGCCTTTAACTTCAAAAATTGATCCAATCCGGTAAGCGTCGCATTTTTTTCTCACGTCCCTCTTTTTTTTTTTTTTTTTTTTTTTCTTGGCGCCTGCATCTGCATCATTTTTTTTTTCTTCTCTTGGAGGCACCACGGTGCCTGCCCTGTTTTGGGACGTACTCATGCCTCCCCGACGACGTGAACTTTCTTTTTTGTTCATCGCACGATTTTTTTTTTTCTTTCTCCCCACATGAACCTCGACCCGCCTTTTTGCCATCATTGCTCTGTCTGCCTCTGCTTTCCTCCCGCGAAAAGTCCTCCCCGGCATTTAATGTTCCTTCCCTCTTTCACGTGTCCATTTTTTCTCCCCCCCAAAAATCTTCTCCCCCTGCCCGAGCCCATTAATTGGCTGCTTCTTTGGTCTGTTCGGCTTTTTTCCAGGTTGAGGGGACCCTTCTTTTCACTACACCCCGAGATGGCACACCCCTTCATCGCCCAGCGGCCGTTCTTTTGAAGTCGTCTCTCTATCCCTTTTCTTTCTTACCAAAGAACCGCATGGTTGAACGTCAGTTCGTCTTCCCCCTTTGTTCCTTAGTTTTGCCCGTATTAAAACGACTGTGTTTAAGATCTCTGAGAAACGTCTTCCCCCGAGTGTTCCGTCTAGACGCTCTCGATCTTGACGCGAGCAATGACATTATCCTCCCACTGAGAGACTTCCCTTCTTCTGTAGATTCCCTCCCTGTTTGGTACTCCGTCTTGCCTCTTTGGGTACTATGAAGTTTTTTTTTCTCTGCAGGTAAGGCCTCACTTGGATTCGCCGTATTTGTACTTTCGAACGGCGCTTCTTTGGCAACTGCGTCCTTGCTGCTCTTCTTCCCTGAGTTTTTTTCCTGCCGGCGCGCCTTGCCGACTGCTTCGCCATCCTGGCCACAATTTTTTCGCGCCCCCTTCTTTCTTAAGGCCTCCCTCTTCTCGTTAAGGTTCAGTGGATCGAGGACTGGAACGAGGTAAAGTGGAGGCTCTCTCCCTTTTTGATGTCCCCTTTTTCTATGGCCTCTCGGTGAGGTTTAAATGAATTCAATGTCCAAATCGCTCCCAAGGCTCTCACCGGTCGTTTCATGCAAGAAGACCCAATTCTCCTTTTTTTGTCTTTCTCGCGTCGTCTCCTTCGCCCCCAACAGCTCTTCTCATTTTATATCTGTGTATTTTTTTCCTTCCCCGTTCGCGACCCTGCGAAACTTTTTTTGTGCACTCGGAGCGTTCCGCGCGGCGTTAGAACTCCTTGTAACTGAAAGTCCTCTTTTTTTGTTCTTTCTAAATTACCCCCCCCATGGTCCTTGTCCTCTGAATGATTCGTGTGCCACGCTTTTTCCCGGAAGAATATTTCCTTCAAATAAGGCATTCTGTACGCCACTGAGGGAACATCTTCGGGCCCCGGGGGGAATTCTCTATGTTGTTCGAGCGTTCCTTTTTCACCTTGGCCAGGAACCATCGCCGATTCTATGCAAACACTTACTCTTTACGGAACCCCTGACACACAACCTATTTCTCTGTTCCTCCCGTTTTTTGTGTTTTTTGCGGCCCCGACTACTTTGCCTCCTTTCCTCATTACCCCTTCTCTCTCGATTTTGGCCAGTGGGCCTTTGATGGCTGTTGCTCCGCCGTTCATGCTGTCCTTTTCCCCCCCTCTTGAGTGTCCCCCCCCTTTCTTTACAGCATTCTGTAATGTTCCACTCCCTTTCCCTGACAAAGTCACAGAGCTTTTTCACCTACCTTCATTCCTTTTTCCATGAAAGGTCTGCAGGCCGATACCCGAGGACACTCTTCCTGAGACTTCTGATCGCGCGCTCGCCGGACCATTTTCGTTGCCTGCAGCGAGGGCCTGTCGCGCACTTCTCTGGAATTTTTCCCCCCTCCCACGAGAGAATAATGTTTTGATTGAGTTTGCATACTCTTGCGCATTCCCCCTTACTGTTTGAATAGGTTTTTGGACTCCTCAGGTGATATTAGATGCCCGTTGATTTCCCCACACGACTTATTCCGCCACCTCCGCACTTCTACTCCAAAATTGCCCCTTTACCGGCGTTTTGCGTTTTTTCCCGACTCCCTCTCCCTGTCGTCTGCGATCCCCGGACCGTTTTTTATCCCTCCCTTTTTCCTCCCCCGCCGGCCACTTGGTCATTCGAGCATTTCCCTCCGAAAGCATGTAGACGTTCGCGCACTTCGTTTAAGACTTGATCGATCCCCTTTCCGGCGCAGTTCCCTCTTCTCCGCTCTCCGGATTTCAACAACTTCCTCCTCCCGCTTCCCTCCGCGCGGCCGATTGACCTCTGGTCATGAGTCGTTCTGTCCCCTCTTCAAACTCCTTTCTTATACCTCTGGAGATATCCTTTCTTTTTTTATTTCCTTTTCATTTTTCTCGCGTCAGATTTTCCTCTCTCCTCTCTCGTTTCCCCATGACGACCCTCGGTCCGCCTTGCACTCTTTCCCCCCCACTTTTTTTTCGTTCTTTTTTTAACCATCCTAAAATCGCCCCCACCCGGCTGCGTTTTCTCTTGCCGTAACCCTTTGCAACTTCTATCATCGCGCCTCCGGTTGTTTGCGACTCCACTTACCCGGACTTCCCCTCTAGTTCTGGAACTTGTCACATTTTTTTGACAGTAATGCCCCCTGGTGGTTCCTCCCCCCTTGACTCAAGACCTCCCGTTTCCTTGAATTCATCCCTATTGGTCTTTCAGGTCGTCTTTTTTTTTCTCCACATCCGGACCCCCTTTTAGATGAGTAACATTAAGACTGTTTTTTGTTGAGCACATCTGGTCACGTTGCAACCCTTCCCCTTTGTTCTTTCTTTGTTTCAGTTTACCAAACGCTTCGAAGGCTAGCTTTTCTTTTAGTCCCTGTGAAGGACAGTTCTGTCCTCCCTATGATGTCCCGTCTTGCACTCCCTCTCGGACACCGCTCAGAACTTTGTCTTCGCCCAAGACATGCTGGACGTCTGTAGTGCGACGCTTCGGCTTCAGCGTTGCCTTGACGGAATCGATCATACTAATCATTCGCGAGGCCTCTGGACAAATTTTTCCCTTAGGATTCCTTCTAGCCGTCGTAACATGAACCCCCCTTTTTTATTCATGAGCACGCCATTTCTCATCCCTGACATCCAGAAGTAGCTTTTTCAAACCATTTTCCCCCCCAGATGCGAGTCTCCTTTTAAACCTTGCCTTCCCTTTAAGTGCAAATGAGGATCATTTCTCTCCCCTTTCAAGCCTTGGGAGCCTGTCTCTCCCACGTAATTTCCCTAAAAACTCCTCTTAGCGGTAGTCCCCCCCACGATTCGTTTGCCTTCAGCTGCCGAAACATTGCTTCCTTCTGTTCGAATGCCCCAAAGAAAGCTGCACTTCAGGGCTGTCCTAACTCCTTACCCCTATCCCTCTCTCTATTTTTTTTCTTTTTCAGTCTTCAAGGCTTCCCCCCGGGCCTGTAGCTTTTCATTTTTTTTTCGCCTTCCATTTTCCAGCCACGATGCCTCCTCAGATAGTATTAGGACCTATCGTCCGAGGATGACTCCCCATCTTATTCTTTTTCTTTTTTTGTTTTCGAGAGATGGGGTCCTCCCGCCGCGAATTTGCAGCTCGTTTTGATTCCTTAATGTTTTTCCAGGTCGGGGCCCAATTTCCTGTCCCCTCCCTCCTGCTTGTTCTGCTTTGGAGCTTTCTCTTGATAGCCTCCCCCGCCTTTTAGAAGTGGTAGCTCCTGGATTTCCCCCCCGATTCATTTCTACTTCTCCCCTTTCTGGGTTAACGCCCCGTCTTGGCCGTCGTTTTTACTGCCGCTGCACCACCCCGGCCTTGCTTCATCCGCTATCTGTTTGGGAAGTTTCCAATTACACTGTTGAGATCTTTATAATCTCGGCGAAGTGAGAGGTTGAACCCCCCCTTGAGTCCAGTCATGTGCACCACTTTTTAATTTTTCCCAGAAAGCTTGGTGCCCCAAAATTTTGGCTTCAACTTGATCTTCTTCGTGCGCAAAGTTCCATTTTTCCTTTTTTCCATGCTTACCTTTGTGCCTTACGGCTTTCGCTACCCTGTTACGCAGCATTCCAATTTTTCCCCCCCTCCATTTAGTTCTCCTTTGATCTGCGTGGCGTTTTCCTCCTTTATGCCCGATCCTGCAACGACTTCGACCTTGTTTTCTCCCTCGAATCGGTATCGTTCGGCACTGGTTCACTTTGTTTTTCCTCTTCAGGCACTGTTGGTTTTTCCGATCGTTGCACCACCTGTGCGGCCATCCCCGTCGGCGCCTTTTCATTGACGACATAGACGAACTCTTTTCCTTTCAATAAGTTAATGCCCCCAGGATGACTCTCAAAAAGAGGTTTTCCTCTTGTCGCTTGCCCGACTGATTCGCCTCAACGTTTTTTCCCCTTTTTATTGGTTTTTAATGTTACGCCCGAATCCTGTTAGGATGCCGTGAAAGACCCCTTCCCCCCTTGAGCAGACGAACTCTTCCTCCTTTCTTCTTTCCTTGGTCTGTTTCTTCTTCGTCAACGGTTCCAACCAATCGGGCGGAAGGCTTCCCAAAACAAGATTTCCCCAAAGTTGTCCCACAGATTTCCTTCCACTTTTGTTACGCTCAGGCCCAGCCCCTGCGCGATTTCCCTCCTTGCATTTTTTTCAGTGAAGGCTTCTTTGACACCCCCCCCAGCCGGTAGTTCCTTTCTCCCCCTACCCTAACGACAGTTTTTTTTCTCTCGTCTCGCAGACCCTGGCGGAAACCTCCCTTAGAAGTGGAATCCCCCGACTCGGAATAGCTTCTCCCCTGACGCGTGACAATGGCAATTTTTATTACATTTTCCCTTCGTGGATTCGAAGAATTACTTTTGTTCCCCCTCTCTTCCCCCTGCCTGCTTGATGAACTAACATTTCCAGGTTTTTTCCTATGAAGGTTTTCCTTGGCCGCTTTTCTTTATCTAGCGAGTACTCGCGCCGCTTCGTCTCGATGCGCTTCTTTTACCCTTCTTCGCCTGAGTGAAAACTTTTCGAGTTGAGACTTGCTTCGCCTTGAAACCTTCTTTGCTTCCCCCTGTTGGGACCTCACGCGTTCTCGGTCAGGTCGTGTTTTTCCTCAGCTGTTCTTTTTCGTCCACGCTGGAGGAAGACGTCAACGCGGTCAGGGTGGATTTTTCCCTTATCGGTGAGGGTCGAAGCGAAGCCTCCTTTCCCCAAACCCCTGGCGATGGTCATCGCCTATAACTGTTGAGTTCTTGAATTCAAATTCTCCTTGATCTTCTCCTCTCCACTCTTCTATGCCCACCCGCGCGTGAGCCGCGCATGGGATTGTTTCTCTTGTTAGTCTCCCTCCGGACCGGCATCTTTCCGATGCCAACCCGGTGGGGTCGGGTGGCGGCGGCGCTACGTAACTATACCTTTAGCGGCCATTTCCTTTCATGGATTCCCCCTCACGATTTTGCTTGTTGCCCCCGCGCTTTGGACGTTATTATGACTTCCCTTTGTCCGCCTCCGGCAATCATGTTTATTTGACACCCACTATCGCTCACGATTTTTTTTCCTCTCTTATACAGGCCCGGGACCTTCCCCACCTCGACCTCACTTTAAGAGGACACACCGTTAACTGACTTCCGCCTTTCAGAAACATACCTGTCTCCTCTTTGTGTTGAGATCGATTTTCAGGACCCCCTCCCCGGTCCAGTCCTTGTCCTCTCTCCGTTTAAGGGAATTCGACGCGATTTTCCCCATTTAGGTTCGATCGTAGAGTGTTCCCCAGGGGAGAAGCTCTTATTCTTTTTTTTCCTTTCATTTTCCTAAACGTCCACCATTTTCCCCGACCCTTCGGACACCACGTGGTTCCTTTAGCGAAAAACCGAAAGCAACCTCGTTTCTCTTTCCATTCTTTTAGGAACTGCCGCCGACGTTTTTTTTAAAAATTTTTTGCCTCCATTCTTGGCCCCAATCGATCTCCTAGATCCATGTCCGCTGGCTCCTAATACAAAGAGTTTCTTTAGGTTTTTTTCTACGCACTGCATTTCCTCGCGAAATACCCAGTTATTTGCATTTTTATCTGTTGGGTACGTCTCGCGCCGGTCCCGACTTATTTTTCTTTCTCCTCTACAATAAATTTCTGTTCCCTCTACCCATGGCCTGATCCCCTTGCCTTTTTAAGTTTTAACTCGGTCAATGTTATCCTCACACGGCTGGAACGATAGTAGCGCCATCCCCAGCCAGTGGAAGCCCTTTTTCAACCCGTCCTCGAGTTTCTCCGTCGGCAACCTTCCTCCTTGTTTTAGATTTTCTTTCGCAGCCATTCCGGTCCTCCCGATCCTAGCCGCGGCTTCCCGAGACCTTCTTCGAAGACCGGGCGTCACACGATTTCATTGGGAACCTTTTCTGGCATGAGTTTCTTTCATCGTTGTCCTCTTCTCGACAAACTCTTTTTCTCCCCGCTAGCTTTCGCGTCTTATTTCTCCCTCGTCAAGTTTCAGCTGTATTCGCAGAGTTTTAACTCCCCTGCCGTGCCGTGAGGTCCGCTTGTTTTCACCTTCCCCAACTTCGAGTCTTCTCTTCCAACCCAGTTTCCTCTACACTTTTGTTTTTTCCGACCTCCCTTTTTTCCCTTTTACACATTGCTTTCCCTTTTGGACCTCGCGCGCGGTTTCTTCTTTTAAAGTAGTTCGGCGCTGACGTATATTTCGTTCCACCCTTTTTAGTTCCCGGTGTCCCATCCTCTTCAGGAACATTTCTTTCACCTTCCCCTCCCCAGGAAGTCTCCACTTTAGGGTGCGCTTCTCGGTCTTGCGAAATTTTTCTTTGTCTCACCAACGGGTTTCCACGTCTTGAGCGCAATTCTTGCCTTTTTTTTTCGCATTCGGCGGAATCTCCTTCCAGCGTCCTTCGGCAACCCTTCGGTGGCGGATTGTCATCTATTTCCAACCCGCCTTTCGATAACGTATCCTATTCCCGTTGTGTCTTGACTTTTTTGGCTACGTCCCCTCCTTCTGCCTTACCCTTGTTTCCGTTTCTGCCTTGGGTCGCCCCAAATCTTTCTTCCTTTATGAACCATTCTCCCGTTCTGAGTACCCTTTTTTTCCCTTTTTGCCGGATCGAGCACCCGACGCAGCCTCGGGATGGACTGCGGGACCTTTCCTCCGCCCGTTCGATGCCATTCTTTTATTTCCCCGTACGTGAGCCAGCCCCTCATCTTCCCTTTTCAGAATTTCGCGCAAAGCGTTTATACCAATTTTCCCCAATTTTTTCGTTCCCCAAAAATCCGGATTCACCCTTCTCTGTTTTCAGCCCCCTCCGAATTTAGCAGAGGTCCGCCCCTTTCGACGGAAACATCGTTAGCGCCGACAGACGGGTTGGCCCCCCCCCGACACCCGTCTCCCCGATTCTTTCCTCTTCGACAGGCACCAGCACCGTTCCGTCATGAACCGCGGTGGCGGTCTGCTCTCCTCCACCTCTCGCCCTCCCTTTGGATTGGAGCGATTCATTCTCCTCCTTCTCCTTTCGAAAGAGGCCCGCCCTTCAGACCGTCCTTTCAAGACATGTTTTTTTTTTCTCTCTCGATCGCCCTGCTTCCCCGAGCCTTTTTTTCGGAGGCGGATTTCCCCTTTTATTTTCCCCCCTCCTAAGTTTTGTGATTTTTCATCCGCCGTCTTTTTGCGCGGTTTTGCGATACTCTATGTCCTGACCGGGGGCTGGACATTTCTCCCCGGAGGCCTATTTCGAATTCGCGGACTTTCCTTGCATTGCCGCTCGCAATCCGGCCCCCCAAGCCCTTGCTTTCTGGGATTAGGAGGTTTGCTTTTTATTTTCCAGCTTCCCATTTCTGACTTGTTGGCTATTCTCAACGCAACATTTCTTCCGATGATGTCACCGGTCCCTTCCCGCCCCAGCGAATAACTTTTTTTTTTTGGCCGTAGCCCCCCACTTCCCGATCTGCGGATCCCCCTCGGTCTTGTGCTTTTTTCCCCCAAATTCTCCAGAGCTTTCAATTGCCTTTTTCGCTGATCCGCTTTTTTTAATTTGTTTTATAAACGCTTCGCGCTTCCTTCGTGAATGGCGTGCTTTTTCCTGTGTCCTACGACTGGCTCGAACGCGCGGGCACAAAGTTGTCCCCCGCCCTTATGTTTCTTTTTGAGCTGCGATTCCGTCGTCACCGTTTTTCACCCCCAATTTGATCCGCTCCTCCTCTGGTGCCCTAGTCCTCATTCTGGGGGCTTTATTTTTCCGTTCAATGTTGCGTGCCTGGTGCCGGGCATCCATTTTTTGCAAGGCGTCAACCTCGACGTACTGTCCCCCGTTTCGAACTCATATTCGAATTTTCCCTTCAACGAGGACAATCGCCTTTATTGTTCCGGTCTTGCCCGCTCTTCTGCACCTTCTTGCCAAACTCATTGGTCTATCGTCAATCCTTTGTACCGCCCTTTGGCAAAGCCCCATGAGCCAGCCGCCGCGCCTAATGTTCTCCTTGGCTTTAGGGCAAACGGTTTTTTCCCCCCACAATTTGCCGGCGTCACCCAACCGACCAAAACGTTGTCACCCCACTTTCCGTTTTTTTGAATCTAGTCTCAGCCGCAACTCGGAGCTCTTCACCCGAAAGTCGGCATGGTGGACCCTGCCGGACACGCCTGGCGAAGTTTGTCACTTTTCCTCCTACCTACCAGTTGGGGTGCCCTTCTATGTCCTCCCCTTCCTCGCTTCGCATGCTGCGCTCGCCCCGCAATAGCTGATCCTTTTCCTCTTTGAAATTCCTTCTTTTCCCAGTTTTCTGCTGGTGTAGAAGAAAGAGTTTTTTTTGTCTCTGGTTTCCACCGAGTAACCTACTAATTCTTTTCCTGCTTTGCCTCCTTGTTTTTTCCCCCTCCCGTCTTTTGTTCTTGGCGCCGTGCGGCTAGGGAACTGCTACCGTGCTGTCCCTTTGCCTTTAGTATGAAAACGGACCTTCGCTTTTCTTCAGCCCCTGGAACTTTGTTTATGTTAGGTTCGCTGGAGGAATCTTTCCTCCTCGAGTTCCCTCTCGAGCAGACCATGCAAATGTTTTGTAAGCTGGAGGCTAACGGGTGTCTCAGTTCCCTTTTTGCGTTTCTCGTTTTTTTTTTTTCTTTTAAATCCTCCCAGACAATTTTCCCCCCCGCGCTTTCGGTCATCGCCCACCCTGCTTAAGGACCAGACCTGAAAATTCTTGTGTTGCCAGTCGGCTCTGCCCCCGTATTCCCTTTGTTTATCCTGGATTGTTTTATCGATCGTAATGAGAGACCGGCCCTTCCCTTTCAGCCCCTTGGTCGCGTTGGCCCTGTGAGCGGCGTTTTTCCCTACCCTATGTCCATTCCTTTGCAGGGTGTTCGCTCGGCCATTCACCTTTCACGATGTCGAACCTGATCGTGTCCCCCAGCTCCCTTTTCTGAAGGTCCTGTCCTTCGTTTAGGGTCCTTCTTGTTTTCTCCCTTTGTTGGACCCAAACTCTCCTCTTCCCGGACCCCCCCCCTTTTACTCCTCCTCTTCTCTTTTTCTCGTTCCTCAGCTCCGGCCCACTTCTGAAACTTATTAAGATTTCAAAATTTAACTTCCGAACAACTCCTTCTCCTCGTTTTGTTGGCGAGAGAAGTTGTTCTTCCTTCCTCCCGTTTAATCTTCCCTTTTCCAAAATCTATGCGAATTTTTTGGCCCGGGCCCTTTTTTGATCGGTCCTGATAAGATTCGTCGAGTTTTTCCCCCTTTCCTTTTTCCGCCAATTCTTTCCAGCGACAACTATGGCTTACTTAACATCTTATCCCTTGTTCCACCCACGATCGTCAATGTCTTGAAGTGGGCATGGACGATTTCCCCCTCCCTCGCTAGTTACAAGTATTTTAGTAAACTCCTACGACTCTCCTCTCCCTCGTTTCCCCCCCCTCGCCCTAGCCGGTCGAGCACTTCTATTGCATCTCATTTCTGATGAATAACTCACGCGCTTTTTGTGTCTTTCCCTAAGCTCCCTGCGAGCCATCTCACTTGTTCCTTTGCATTTCGAATCTAGCCGTTTCGGCCTTGAGAGATTTTACATTTACTTCTTTTCGCTTAAACCCGCAGAGCACCCGCCTTGAGCGCTCCTTCCTACAGCTTATTTTCCCGGTCTCCCCTCCCTTCTTGAACGCTACCCACTCTCCCTGACGCCTTGTCCTCCTTCAACATTTTTCCCGGCTGTCCTGCCCTTTTCGTTCCCAAGCTCCTCCGTTTTCCGCTCAGTCCCCCCATCTTTCCAGTAATTCAGTTCCCCCTCGGCCGAAGCGCGGTAATCGCTGACAAAGATTTTAGGCTGACCTGCGCCGGTCAGAGGACTGTCAGTTAGTTACCTCGTTTCCATCTGCCTTTAGTTGACCCCTTTTATTTTTCCTCAGCGCTAATCTTTCCTTTTATCCTTTTTTTCATGTCCTCGTAACCGATTCCCCCCGAGTTGTTAATTCCCCCCCCAAGCGAGCGCCGGCTTTTCTTCACCGATCTTCACCAAACGGTTCGTCTTTCTTCTTCCCTTAAACCCCACGTGAACCCCTATCCTGTCTTTTTCCCCCATGCCAAGACCTATTTTTTCGACTCCGTTCTGATGGAGCCTACTATGATACCCGGCGCTGGATCTTTAGGTGTCCTCCCCGCGGTTCCCATCTCGTTTGGTTTGTCCTGTCCACCCTTCCCCTCTTTGTCCTCCCCAGTTCCCTTACACCCCCCTTAAGTCAGCAAATTTCGGCGCTGGTTCAGTTCACTTTTTGGCTTTGTCTCAACCTTCACCCCCAGGATTTAGCGTAACATTAAGACCACGCGTTCTGCGCCTCTCGTCGGGCAAAAAGCCATCCTTCCCACCCCAGGTGCTATGTTTGTAATTTCTTATACACACCCCAGCGTTTCGACCGGATCTCTCAGGCACGTTAGTTAGTCGCTGCCGGCTTAGTCAAAGCTGATGCCCTTTTTGGTGCTTCTTTTATCCCTTCTGAAGTTTGCCTTTTGACCCCAAAGAATGTGTTTCGGACTCCTCAGTATTCTCCTGTCTTCCCCCGTTCTCGTTGCATGCGTCAATCGTCCCTTAGCCTTCCGACCGCAGAATCGGAGCGAATGCCGGGGCAACCTCCTCCTTTTCCCTTTTACTTTATTTGTAAGGCATCACTGGTAAGCTCCGCACCGATGAACCTCTCCTCCTTCCGTTAAGACTTCCCCAGTTGAACACGCTGCTTCCTCCAAAACCAGGCTTCCAGTGAATTGCACCCGTTTTCTTTTGGGTTTTAATCTTTTATTTCCTCCCCGAGCCCCCCTTTTTGTTTGACGGCCCCCTCTCCTAGCGGTCGTGCACGCTCTTTTTTTTGACATTTTTTTTTAACAACCCCCCCTCCCCCGCGTTTTCGTTGCGAAGATCCCCAGCCCTCTCCTTCTCGTCAGAGTTGGGGGCGGGTTTGGCTTTCTTCAATTCCAGGCCAATCACCTTCCTCCGTTCTCTTTTTTTCTTATTGCCTTTCTCAGCGATTCCCTCCTCGGCCGTTCCCCTTTCCCCCAAGCGCCCTCGCTTTTTTACAAGAAATGTCTCTGTCTATTTCCCTTACGATCCCCCTTCGCTCGGCCGATGACCCTCTCCCCTC
>Ga0179593_1696410_pt1 | contig 12176 bp, 17 predicted proteins | sample CZODoug2_1_08_16_FD_185931 | JGI IMG/M metagenome (GOLD analysis project Ga0179593, IMG submission 185931) | Vadose zone soil fungal communities from Angelo Coast Range Reserve, California, USA - CZODoug2_1_08_16fungal (PacBio error correction) | ecosystem: Environmental > Terrestrial > Soil >... | reverse complement strand
GCGGCTGCAATTCTGTATAACCAGCAATGCCCTTCATATCCTCCCTCTTTTCTTATTCTTTTCCTTTTCATTTTTTTGTCGACATTTTTCCGGCCTAAGACCAAACCCCATGGTCCGGACGCCATCTTAGAACCCCCCAAGATGGAAGGGGGTCTGCCCGTCTCCCCCTTGCTAGACAGCCACACCTAGTGTTCTGCAACTGAACCATTTCGTTCTCTGTCCCAGGTGTAAGTACCCCTTAAGGCAAGGTGACATTGGGTCGAAAGTGGACCTTTCGAAATCCTCAACCGTTCGTCCCCCTCTTCCCTAGCTTTGTAGCTGACGCGGCGTCAGGTTCTCCCGTGGGATTTTTTGGATGATGATCGGTCTTGCCGATCCCAGATTTCAGGCGTATTTTTTGCGGGCAGGTGGGCCCCTAGGTAGCCCTCACCCTCGTAAACCAGATGGTGCTTTTATGTTAAGAGCCACCCACCCCCTTGTCCCAATCCAAAGAACATAACCCAGAAAATTAGCAGCAAGGCTTTTTGCGGGGGCTCTACTTTATAACCGTAGCAAGGACTCTCAACACGCCCACAGTAAGCACGTAACTCGCCCCGCCTATTCTTCAAATAGAGCCACGTTGTGCCGCACCATTGTGCTTTTTCCTCTTTCCCTGGTTAACAATTCTCCTGTCTAGTACTACACCCCGAAAAGTGTACTCTGGATTTTCAAGCAACTTTCCCCGCACAGGGAGCGCGGGTGAACCACTCGCCGATACCCCTCCCAGGGTAAGCCGTCCTGGTTCCCAAGATTGGTTCCACATTTTTTTTTAGGGTTTGAGCTGTGCCCCAGTACCTTCCTGAGTTTTCTACTAAATGGACATTCTTTCTACGCAATTTTTTCTGCTCCCCCCCCCAAGGGGCTTCCTAGAGGGTACATTTCTCTTCTCTTTGAATGTCGTTTCTTTTGCTTTTTTTTCTGAGGCCTCTGCCGATCTCGTGATATCCCAGCCCTGTCGGCTTTTTTTCGTTTTCCCGATGGCTGCTGGGCTGCGTTTTAGCTCCGGAACAGTGCGCCCCTTTTTTTATTCTTTTCCCGAATCCAGAGAGTTTTTTCTGCACCTTGGACAAGTGTCTAGTCCCTCCAAAGATTCTTCTTCATATTCAACGGAGCCGTTGGGCTTAACAGGTTCCTCCAACTTCAACGGCGAAGTTCGGCACCTCACTTTTTTTTCCCTTCTCTTAATCATTCCCTCCGAGTTGCGAGGCTTTTCCAGGCGGCGGAGTTTTTGGTCATTGTTACGCACTTTGGGACCGGGTGTCTTTTTCCACTGGGCACTTTGCCATTGCATTTGACAGACTTGCCTTTCGGCTTGACATCGTTCGGTCGGCCTCCCCCTCTTGTCACCAATAGGGCTGAAATTGAGGGGTGTTCCCCACCTGTTTTTTGGGGTTTGGCCCCAGAACGAAAGATCTGCGCGGGCGTCTTCTATTTTTTGATTGCCCGATACTGACTTTGGCGATCCTTCGTTTTTCCTCGGGTCTTTTCTTTTTCTTTTTTTTTCATTCCGATGGGAGATCTTTTTCTTTCTAATAGGCTGGTTCCCCGATGTTTGACATCTTGAAAGGTGCCTTCAGGGGCGTTTTTTCAAACCGATTAGGCCTCCCCTCGCGCGCTGTTCCCCCCCCCCCCCCCCCCCCCTGATTGAAGTTTGAGAAAAAAAACGCTCTGATTTCGCCGTCCTGACGCTCTCTTTTAGTTGTGTTAGGGTTGACCCACCCCTGCCGGGGAACAAAACGCGACCTTCTCCTGCTTGGTCTTTCCTGTGGCCTCCGGGCTCGGGTGGTTTTTTTTTGCCTCTCCTTCCAGTCCAAAGTTTCCCGACTCTTCCGTAGGGAACGATCTCCAATTCTTTTTTTCCCTTCCAGTGGCGTTGAATTTTCCATCCCAAGCTCTTTGGAGAAATGGGAGATAACCCTTTCCCGGAACGATCGCAAATCTACTCTTTTTCTCGCCGATTCCTGGTTCTCCTGTTCAAGACCTCAAAAACGGGGACGGCCCCCAGCCCATTCGCCCCCCGTACCCCCACACCATGAAATCGCCGAAGTTTCCCCCCCTCCGTGCTCCCCTTCCCCTCGTCCTTAGCATTCCCCCTCCCTCCCCGGTTTTGTTTTTCTGTGTACCCCGCGTCTCTGGCGTTATACCACAACTTTCCCCATCCCCCCCCCCCGAAAGCTGTGGCCCTTTCCCGATGTGAAGTAGGAGCCTTCAACGAACCAGGATGCCATTGGTTTTTTCTTTTATCTTAGTCTAGACCCTTTTTTTGCTCTTTAAACAATCCCTCAAGGTGATAGTAAAGGATTGCATGACTTCAAACCCTTTTTATTCGCATGTATTCTTTTTTCCCGGCTTGTAATTGGGATTCCTCCCCTCTCTCCTATTCCTAGATGTCTTACCCCACCCCTCGTTTTTCCCCCCATCGCCGCCCAAACCGCCGGTCTTTCTTCTCTTCACACCTTCCTCGAGGGGTTGACCCCCCCAATTTCCTGCGCGCTACATTGAATCCCCGCAATGTAAGGCCCGGAGGTCTCTGCGTTTTCCTTTTCCCGTTCCAATATTCCGAAGTCACGCCGAATAAATTCACCCTTCGTCCCCTTATCTTTTCATTCCCCCCCTTCTAACCGATAAACTTCCCGTTTCGGGCGGGGCAATTTTGCCACATCCGCTTTCTTGCCGGCCGTTTCATCCGGCCCCCCGAGCCAGGGAGTGCCCCCCCCCACAGTTATCTTTGTTTTCCAGGTTTCCCTCAAACCTGCGAGACCCTGGGTGCCGGAATTCCAGCCCACGTTCCCCCTTTCAACCCTCCTCGACGCGATTTTTTATTTTTTTTTTATCCCTTGGTGAAACCCGTCGTCCCTTTTCGTCCTGCAGCCGCTCCCTTTTTGTTTTTAGGGTTTTTTTTTTACGGGGGGCCGCTCCCAGTTTCTGCTCCCTTCCCCCCCTGAGAGAAGTCCCCATTTTTTAAAAAAACTGGCTTTCATCATGCCGAAACCTATTCTGTTACCCTTTTCAAGGTTTGTTTTTATTTTTTTTTCCGGCCTAACATAACGAGAGAGGGGTATGTTACCTTGCCTTCTCCCCTCGTTACTTCTTACTTATGAAGCAAGCGGACTGGCTCCCTGGCGGCTACTAACAGTCGCTTTGTTACCCTCTCTTCCCATAACAACATCTACTCATCTTCCCATCCCGAACCACTACGCCGTCCCCGTTGGCTTACGCGGTCGCAGCTCCAGGTATCCGAAGGACAACCAGTCTGCGGTGTGTCTTTTTCTTCTCCCCCCCATAACTGACGAGTTTCCGCCCCCCCTTTTGTGCACCCTTACCAGTTCCGTTCAAGGTTGGGGGCGCTGGCAACCTTGTCACAAAACCTTCTTAACCAGCTTACTCTTCCACCTGAGAGAAGACAGGGGGATTTTCCCCTTTTTCTTCCCGCGGCGTTCCGAAACTCCCCGGTCTCTGTAGTTTTTCAGAAGAAGTTCCCTGCCAAACAACTGGTCGCGAGTCCCCTTCCACACTTCCGCTGGCTCTCTTTTCCACTAGAGGCTCCCCTGCGTCCCAGGCCTTTTTCGAAATCCCTTTTGCTTTCCCCCTGAGGACTTTCCTTTTACCAAAGAGTTTCCTTCGTACCAAGGGCACTCTCCTCCCCGTCCCTTACAACTAGGTTTCCTGTTCTTGTGATATCTCTTCCTACGTGATTGCCGCTGCCCTCTCGCGGTTTTAGAGTGTTCCCCGTCTTTGATGATTGATGGCCCGAAGTAGAGCCCCCCCCCCCCCCGGCGTCGCTGATCCTTTCTTTTTATCCAGTGGTTTGCTCTTCGCCTTTCTTGCGTCCCGGTTCTGTGCGAAGATCGGGCGCGGACTGGGCCGCTCCGATCGACTAGAATTTTGCTGGATTTTGGGCCCCCCTTTCGGGAACCCCTTCCTCGATATACACTTTTTGGAATAGTCGCCTCTTTCTCTCCAATTCCCCCGTCATAAATATCTCTCTTTTCTCCTTTTTTTGTTTCTCTCGATGATTTTCCTTTGGGCGCGAAGTGCGCAGAGAGACCTTCTCCCCTCCTGATAGGCCAAAAGGTTCTCGGACCCTTCTTCCCTTCAATCTCGTTTCCTCCCCTTCCGGGCCTTTCTCTGTAGGGCTAGGCCTGCAGGCAGATACTGAAGCAACTTCATTTCTCCGCCCGTGAACCATCCTTTTTATCAACCTTCTTTCCAGATCCGTCTTCTTAATTAGCGCACACTTAGGAGGGGTTGCAATACCAATACTTAGGAGGCCAGTCCCCCGCGTCTTTCTGAGACCTAAAGATAGCCCCGGCCGCTGATGCGTTGCGGTCCAAATCGTTTCCCAATCACTGACCCCCTTTCCAAACTCTTTTTTTCTTCACTACTTGGAGTACAAGCTTTTTTTTTTACCTGGCCTTTTTTAGACTCCGTGTCCTTTTCAAGAGACGGCGTGGGGCCTCCTATTGTTTTCCCCCCCCTTCTTCTCTTACCATATAAGAGGAAGGGACGTTGGCCTGAGTGTCAAACCCCAACGTTTAGGATATGCCGCCACATCGCCTCGCCTTACCCCAACTCAGCGGGTGCATAGTTTTTTGACCAGCCCCCGTTCGAATGTTCTTTAAAATTTGTTTAAAAAATTCCCGTCCACCTTCAAGCCCCCCCTTGTGCACAAGAGTGCCTTTGGGAGAGACGTTTACAAGGCTTTCGAATCTCTTCCCCTCTCGACTCCGCGTGCTTCCGTTTTTTTTTCCGCGTTTTCCCTCGCCGGCCTCTTCGCTTGGCGCATCGGCCGCATTTTTTCGCTCTTAAGTTGCTTTTGGATTTGCCAGCACAACTACTAACCCCTGGCTCATGTTTAAATGAAACTCGGCCTTCCTTTTGAGCTTCTCCTGCTTATTTGCTTTTGACTTGGAAGATCCCACTTTCCAAAGACCCCAGCTCGAGTAAACGTGCTCGTGTACAATTTCTCTTTCTTGCCCCCTTTTCCAGGATTCACCAGTGATGGCGTTCTCTTTCTTGAATTGGGATGGAGAAGTCATTCGATTTGTCCTTCCCCTGGTGACGTCCTGAGATGGATCCGGGCGTTCTGCCCACTTCGCTCTCCCAGAGGTTCATTGGGCCGGTACCTTCTTTGGGTTTCTGCGTTACAGAATGTTTCGAATACGTGTGATTTCACCCTTCCTTCTTGTTTTGTCGTTCATTGTTCCCGCCCTCGGCGCCTTTCCCCGGCCGAATTTCCTTCCCAACTTTAAGACTGGCACGTGTAGTTGTTTTTTCTTTGGCCTCCATTTTAGAGTGGTTGTATTGGTGGCTGGGGGGGGTCGTCCTCCTTTTCGCACGCTTTTTTTTTTTGCTGATGGTCGTCTTTTCCTTCTGTTCGGGTTCCTTCCTTCTGACATGGGCCCCCATGCTGTGGAAGTCAGGCCGCACCGCCTGAGTTTCTGTTTTTGTCGGCTCCTTGATCTGATGAGATCTCGTGCCCCCCCCCCTTTTCTCCTGTCCCTTACCTCGTTCGCCTTTTTTTTGAAAGAGGTTTCCTGTCGAGGCGATCGAGCGGGACTATTCGCGTTTTCGTTCCCCCCGGCATTTGGTGAACTTCCTCCCCCCCCTCCCCACTGGGTTCCCGCCATAAGGGCAGTTCTTCCGGCCGATTTTTTCTTTTGGATGCCGTTAGTTTGTATCCCTTCCCCCCTCGCTTGTACGACAACCGGATGGGCGGCGCATGTCTTTTTTTTTTTTTTTTTTTTTTTTCCCCCCCCGCGTCTCCGGGCTTTTGAAACCCTTCTCTTTTCTCTCTTGCGTTTCGAACGTTGAGGACTTTCTGTTTCAAGGCCTTTCTTTGTATTATGGTCCGCCAGGGATCCGGCATCCCCCCAGACACCTTGTCTTTGCGTTTATCCCTGACAGTCTGTTTTTGGTCCCCTCTTTTATCCGTCCACCTCTTCCCCCCCTTGCAAGGCGGACCTTGTTTTTTTGACCAATAGTCTCGCCTCGTGGTTTTGGCTGGGCTGCCTTTTTTTTTTTCCTCCTTTGAGTTCCCTTTGCCTCCGGAGTACATTTTTCTGCGCAGGACTAGTTTTAGTCAAACGCCAGGACGTTGCTCGTCCCCGGCAGTTCTTTTGGCCCCATCCCGATCGTTTTTCACGCTCCCCGCGCGACTCCCCCTGCAAAGGCGCCGAAACGGTTGTTGCACCCTTTCCCCCTTTTCTTCGAGGTAGTCGTTTCTCTCTCACGCTCTTGGGAGTTTGCCCTTTATAGGAAGGACCCAGACTGACCGCACCGCTTTTTTTCCTCTTTGATTCGGGTCCTCTCGGGAATTCCTCCGCTGTCTAATGGGGGGCTGGAGACAACAGACCCTGATCATGATCCTTTGGCGTCCGTTTAATCTCCCTTTTCAGCGCCTGCTCTCAATCTTTCATGCCCTAGTGCTTGGACGTTATCCCCCTGCGATTTTCCTCAATTGTTTTCCTTTTTCCCCTTCTTCCTCGAGTTTTGGTCTCCCTGGAATTTAATGACTCATTCCGAGGACTGCTAATCTCCGTCTTTGCTTGTCCCTCGGGCGAACACTTTGCCCCCCCGTTGCCCCTGGCGATCTTGAAGTAAGAATTTTTCATCCGCAGCTTTACATCTTGATCCACTTTTTTTTTTTCCCCTGGTTCTCCAATCTCACTAAACGTTTTGTCTGCCTCTCCCCTGTTCTCTTCCAGACAGCCCTGCAGGGCTGCGGTCCCTCCTTCCTTTTCTTTTCATATACCACGATTCTGAGTTTCAACATTGCGTTTCCCCCCACACGACATGCACCTTGTTCGCTCGCATGCTCAGTCTTTTTTTTTGCGAGTTCCTACGGTCCCAAACCCGGTCTTTTTTTGCGCTCCCTCCCATGCTCTGGTCCCTGAACCGGGCAACCCCCCCACGAAGTCGCCTTTCCCCGTTTTTCCGTTTTTCGACTGAGGTTCCCACCCCTTTTTCCGTCAAATTTCCATTTTCCTTTTCTGATCCCCTCAGGACCGAGCAATGGGCGTGGGTCGTTTTTCTTTTTTTTTCCCCCTTGGGGTCCCGCTTTCTCCTTTTCCTTGTTGGAACTGATTAAGTGCTCGATGATACGCGGGTCTTTTCTGCGTCTTGAAGATCCTACTTTGGGTTTTTTTCCCCAAACCCCCCTTCCGTCACCATGGAAGGCTTTTCCGGCGATGGGGCGGCCCAGGTTTTGTGCCTTTTTTCCCCTGGCCCTTTTGTTTCGAGGGGCCTTCCTCTTCATCCTCAAACCTCTGACGGACGGACTTTTGAAGGAAATTTCCATTTCATTCTTTCCCAGTCCCCTGGTGTTCCTGCGCCCCTCAAGTTAGCCGACAATCACTTTTATCGATTTTTTGTTTTTCTTCCTTCTTCTTTTTTGTGTCTCCGTCCGTGCCTTCCCCTCCTGAGCACTGGACGTGCTGTGCCTTCTGGACGATGCATGTTTTTTCCTTCCCCCCCGGGGCGCCTCCCCTAACTCTTTTTTTTCCCCCCTGCTTCGGACCATCTGAAATTATCGAACGGACCTCTCGCCGACCCGGGCTTTTTTTTTTTTTTTTCTTCTTAGTTGCGTCATTGTCTTCTTTCTTTTTCCCCAGAAACTAGCTGACAAACCTTAAATCAGCCCCCCGTTTTTTTTTTCTTTTTTTTAATTCTTGGGGTGAGATCTTCTTAAGAGCCGATGTTAGGTTACCGTTTCTCGCCCTTCATCCTCAATAGTTTTGTGGTTCTCGCTTCCACCTACTGAACCTGCCCACGACCCCTCTTCTTTGCTCCGTATAGTTATACAGCCCTGGTTTCTTCTTCCCTGCATTTAATTTTGTCACCTCCTCATGGTCAGTAAGTTTTCCTTCCCCTCCGGACCCCCCCGTGCGGCGAACTCTTTTTTTTCTTCGGCCGAGGCAGTCTCCTTTCGAGAACTTCCAGGCTTTGTTCCTTGAACCAAAGGTAGCTTGCGGAACCACGAGTTTTAAAATCGTCTTCAGTTCCCTCCCCCCCTTCTAAGTCCCGTTCCCATTTTTTGGCGCAAGTTCGCTTGCAACTCATTCTAGAGCCTTCCCCCCCCCCCGTCTGACCCCTCTTATGGATAGTCCCCCATGGATTTCCCCCCTTGTCTCAGTTGGTTTGGAACCACCTTTTTTACTTTTCGGGATCCTTTGTCAGGTTTTTACATGTTCCTTCCTTTTAACCTATCCCGTTCTATGTTCTCTTTGCACTTTAAGCGGTCAGTCCCCGCGCCTTTGGCTTCAGTCCCCCCCCCTCCCCCCGCGCCCCCTTTCCCTACTAATGAGGTGGAAGCTCTTCTCGTTCGGTTCCCCCGACTCTTCTCAAAATTTCGAGGTCGGAATAAATTTTCTCCAAACCCCCGCACGCCAGAGACCCTCTCACCAAACCCCCCCCAGCAGCTTTCGTTCCCCTGACACTCTCGTTCCCCTATTGGGGCTTCCCCCCTCCGCTTGATTTTTTTTTTTTTCCCACAGCCGCTTCCGTCTTCCTCCCAAAACCTTTTTTCCCCCCTTGTCCCTGCAACGTCCGAAGCAGATGTGGTGACCACATCTTTGAATTCCCTTTGGCCTGACCGGTTTTCCTCCTTCTTTTTTTCCACAGATGCTCCCCCTTACACCATAGAAGGGTCATCTGAGCCCCCCTGTAAATGTACCGAAGTAAAGTTTTTTGTTTGTCGTCGTTTCCCTTTTCCCCCCATATCTTTCTTCTTCTGCCAATTCCCTTTTTCCCGACGGTTACAAGTGAATGAAGTTTCGTTTTTCCCTCCTTTTTCTGCCCCCATCTCCCCGGTCTTTCCCAGAAAAATCCCAAAAATCATAGTTTTTTCCCCCCTGCAAGTTTTTGGAGATTTTTTATCATGCACAAGTTTTTTCTTTGCGTTGTCTTAGTGTATCGTTTTGCATCCTCCCCTTCTGCCGTTGCCTTTCTTTTCTCGGATCCATTTCCCTCCAATTCTTTTCCTGCCCCCTATCCAGTCCCCCGGCCCTTCTCCCGATCCCGCCTTTTTTCGTTTGCGGGACCCCACTTCTCAACTCAACGGCGAGCTCCCTCCCTCCCTCCTTCTGTGGACTTCTCATGTGTTTTCACCCCCAGTCCAGGTTTTTTCTCGCTCCTCCTTTTCTTTTCCGGCCCTTCTTTTTTTTTTTTAGGCTTTTCGAAATTTTCCTCCCCGTTTTGGATTCAGTTGGGATTTGTTTGACAGGCCTCTGCATGTTCTTCCTTTGCTTTTCGTAATGAATTCCTTACTTTTCCCCCCCCCCCCCCTCGGGCAGTGATGCCCCCCCGGATAGGCCATTGATTCCCCTTTGTTTCGTGTTGGTTTTTCTTCCCCCCCACCCAATTCCCCCCTGCTCCGGGACGCGGACGCTAGTGCCCCCTAGTTCTTTTTTTGAATGTACTTCCTTCATGTCTGCATCCGTCATCTCCTTTTTTTATATTCCCGAGACAGATCGTGTCCTCCTTTCCTTGCTTTTTTTTTCCCCTGATGTCACCACTCGGACTCGTGGAAAACTTTAAACCCCCCCTTTTCAAAGTAGGATGGCCGGGTTTTTGTCGAAACAAGATACCCCCCGTTTTTCCCTGAGATTGCTTGATGGGGGGTTGGATCCCCGTTTTCCGGAGGCTCCTCCCTTTTTCCCGCCCTTTTCTGGAACGGGCTAGCAAGTCTTTTCGTGGTGACCCCCCACGCGGTCTTGCAAATTGACCTTCATCGGCCCCCCCCTGCAAGGTCTGGTGGCGCTTCCCTTTTCCCCCGGCTGGGTGCCCGCTGAACCCTTCCCCCTCCATTGTTTTCTGGGCCCCCCCCTCTCTTTCCTTCCTGCATCTTTTACCGTGTCCCTCTTCTCCCCAACAAGCTTTTTTCCCTTCCAAGACTTTCTCTCCCAGTTGGCAAGTTCCCGGTCTTGAGTACCCCAAGTTTTTTTCCCCCCTTGATTTTTCTTGGTCTTTCTCCGGATTTTTCCCCCCCAGAACCAAGGCGCCAGGACCAGTCCCATTCCTTTGGTTTAATGCCTGCCCTCTCAACCCAATGTTCCCGACTCGGTACTCTCGATCCTTTTCTTCGTCAAATTTCCTTCATCCCGTTTCTTTCCCTCATCCCGTTTTCGGGTCCCCCTTTAGTCTTTTGCGGATCATACCCCCCATACCTGGGTTCCAGCGCATCCCCCTACTTTGTCGAGTCCTTTGTGCCTTCCTTTGCTTTTTTTTTCGCCGACCCAAGGTTGCCATTTTTTATTTTATCCTGGCGTTTCTTTGATGCTAAACAAGACCTTCTTTTCGTCAGAGCATTAGAATAGAAAAAGGTGCCTCTTGAAAAAGTTTTCCACTCGTTTTTCCATGACTTTCTTCTTTTTTGGGAAAGTTTTTTTCCCCCGCATCCTTTCTTCAGGTATTATCCTTAATCTACCCCCCACCCCTTTCGCCCCGAGTCCACGCCACCCCCTTTTCTGTCTGTACAATGAAAACTTTTTCCCCCGACCTTTTTCTTTTTTACCCCTTTTTCTCCCCTTCCCGTTAATGAAACCCCGCACCACGCCCTTCTTGCCACACCCTTTCTTGCCTTTACCCAAGTACGTTGCAAAGCCGAGGACTTTCCCCACCACCCTTCTGCCTCAACGTGTTTTTTGGCCCCAAAAGTGTTTTCAGGAAAGTTAGCCGGATAAACCCATTCTTTCCCTTCCCAATGTTCGCCCCTCGCGACGCCCCCAGCCCACGTTGTTCATGGCCAGGCCCCCCAAGGCTCAACTTTTAGTTCCACCAATGCTAGTCGGGGTTTTGCCAGAACGCAACAAAGGCCCCTGACGACTTATTCCCCCCCTCCTTAGGCTCCACCCCCCCCCCACCTTCAATCTTTTCTCAAGGAAAAAGACATTCCCCCCCCAGCCTTCTATTTTTTTTTTGCCCGGGTGGTGAACTGCGTTTCCCTTCTTCTTGCCTGATAATCCCGGTTTTGTTAACGGGTTTTGCAGCTTCGGAGTGTTTCTGCTCCCCCCCCCTTCACCACGACGCTTACCCCTTAACCCCCTTTTTCATCCTTAACTTTTTGCAACCCCATTTCTATTTTTCTTTCGATCCCCTGTTTTTTTTTCTTCGGGTGTCTGGTTCATCTTTATCTTTTTCTTCCCGTTCTGCATTCTTTTTTTTTTTCCCAACCCCGCAGCTTTATTACAAGACCACCAGAGCCCCCCGGGGCACTGGTTAACTTTCCCCGTTCAATTCACGAGGCGATTGGTAATGAGTGGTCCCCCCCCCCTGGTAAGTGGCCCTTCTCAACGGACTGACATGCCTCTTTAGATGAGACCCTGCGATCGTCCCCCGGCTTTCTTCCACTGAGGCGGATAAAGTGCCGGGGACACCCTCCCTTCTGCTTGCTTCCTCTTTCCAAGCCCCCCGCCTTGCCCCCCCTCCCACAGGACTTTCGAAAAAATCAACTTCTCTTTCCCACTTCTCGCTGTCAGGGGTAGTTTCCTTCTTAGTCCCCCCCGTCCCCCCCTAGTCACATTTTGGTTACGCGATCTGGTGATCAAAATTTTTCTTTTCTTTTACCACGCTAGGGCTTGAATGGTCATCCCCCGAAGGAGGCTCTTTCTTTTTTAGTTTAAGTCCCGTCCCCGGACACAGGGAACCTTTTTTATTTCTTTCCGACGCACGGCTTTTCCTTCTCGCCGCTTACTGTTGCCCTGGTTGTCAGCCCAAGGAGTATCGTCGGGGAAATCCACTCCCTTCCCCTTGCCCCTTTTCCCAGGGCCCGCCCGCGCCCATTCTACACGAGTTTCCCTTTTCGTCCCGTTTTCCCATGGTTAAGCCCCCCCCAGTATTTTCCCTTCGCTTTGGCTTGTCTATATCTGACGAGCCTCCGCGCTTGGATCTTCCCCCAATATATGTCCCCCGGCCGGTTTTGGGAAACTCGGTCACGGGGGCATGTGCGAGACCTTTTCGTCAGTTTTATCCTTTTCCTTGTCGGTGGTTTCGAGGTCCTTGCGCAGTGATTTTTGGTAGTTCTCTCCGCTTGACCCTGCGCTCCCCCGCTGATTGTCGCGGTGATTGGCAGTGGCTTTTTCTTTTACGTCCCCCTTTCGATATCCCCAATTTCATTTTTGCCCATTTCCGCTCCGGAC
>Ga0179593_1636452_pt1 | contig 12176 bp, 12 predicted proteins | sample CZODoug2_1_08_16_FD_185931 | JGI IMG/M metagenome (GOLD analysis project Ga0179593, IMG submission 185931) | Vadose zone soil fungal communities from Angelo Coast Range Reserve, California, USA - CZODoug2_1_08_16fungal (PacBio error correction) | ecosystem: Environmental > Terrestrial > Soil >... | reverse complement strand
CCCTCCTACGAAAATGTCCCCGAACGACGTCTGTCCGGTGTCCCTTTCTTTTCCCTTCTTTTGTTGCTGTCCTGATGTCGCAACACCCCCCGGTCGTAAGTGCTACGAGCATACCGCCTTTCCTCGTTCCTGGTACGGACCAGCTCCTCCTCGGTCGACTTTCTTCTTCCTGTGCCCAGAGGCTCGATAGTCGTCTGCTAACACTCCTTTCCTCTTCTCCGGAACGAAGTAGGCCCTTCCTTTTTCTTTCGCTCACGTCCTCGTTCACCCTCCCGAAGACTGGAAAACGGCTATTTTTTTCCGTGAGGGCGGCCACCCCCCTCCACGAACTCGGAACAGGTGGCCTTCCCGGCTGGCGACCCTCCCTACTCCTCCTTCCCGACCGAAGTTAAGAACCGCCTTCTTTTTTGTGGCAGAAGCTGAGAAGTTGATCGCTCCGTCCCCCCCCACTTTCTTTTTTCAGAGACGCCGACCGCGTGGGGCTCCTTCCTTTTTCTTCGTAGTGGATTTTAACCTAACCATCTTCCCTAGACCAAAGCGAAGAGGTTTTCCCCCCCTCTTCCCTGGCCCCGACCTTGTCCTAAAAAGCTTTTTGGTCGTTCCCCCCTTTCCCCCGACCCCCACCCTACGACTGGGAACGGAAGTTTCCCCCTTTTTTTTTTAGTTGAGGGCCGCGTTCCCTTTTTGTTCAATAATCGAGAAGAGTCTTCCCCTTCGACCAAGAACATTCGGGTGCCAAATCCCCCCCCCCACTTCCCGAGAGGCCCTTTACTCGCACCTTCCCCCCCTCCGACTCTGCCCGGCCCCCGTTTCACAGGCGAGCAACCCCCCCCCCTCCTCGCAACTCGTACAGTGGCGGTTAGCGCCCTTTCCCCCTCTTCCATCGACCGAACCCCCCCCCGCGCTTTTTCATGGGCGTCACGTTTGTCTCTACCTCTCTTCTAACCGCCATGTTTCCGGACCCACCCGCGCATCGTTTTTAAAATTTTCCGTCGCTTCTAAGTCGCCCAAATCGTTTTCCCCTCCCCACACAAGGGTCGAACCCAGCTCAGCCCTCGTCTCCCCTTCTTCGACGACTACAACCTCCCCCCTGCACGGCTTTTCCCTTTTCGATTCCACTCGTCCTCCTCGCCTTACCAAACCGCCGCATCCGGGCCTTTTTCTCCCCCTCCGTCTCAAAAACGACATGGCCAGCACTCACAGACACGCCCCCCCCCGCTCCTCCCTCATGCGAAAGAAGCGAACTTCTTTTCTCCACAAAATCCCCCCCTGCTCCCCGTTGGTTGCCGATCGAGAGACATATGCTTTCACGAGTTGTGTTCGTGAAGAGCCTGGTCCCTTGGACACCTTCCGGATTTTTTTCCGGGAGGGGCTGGATTGCATTCTTTTGTACCCTTCGCGAGCCGAGCAACTTTTTTTTTTTAGATCATTGGCCATGTTTTCCGCCTTCGTGCCTTTTTTCCCCGTCGACGCAAGTTTTTTTCTTTTCTCGGCGAGGCGGCCCGTCCGGCGAACAGCTAGTATTTCCCCCCCTCCCTCTTTCCGTGCTAACGGAGCAGCCGTGGTCGGAGCCACTCCCCCTAACTAGGTTCCTTTTGCCAGAACCCCTTTAAATGTCGATACTGTTTCAGTCCTTTAGAGCTTTTTTTTTTTTTCCGGAGGACGAATCCGGCTGACCCTCTTTTCCTCCGTGGCAAGCTGATCACTTTTTTTCTTTTTTTCTCGCCGCCCCCCTCTCCTTCCCCCTGAAGGCGTTAGCTTCGTCCCTAAGCCGAGACTTTCTTTAATGCGAGTAAAGACGTTTGGTACCGCCTTTTTCCTGTCCGCGCCCGACGTCAGATCGAACCCCTTTTCGTCCCGTCTCGTCGAGCGATGGGGTCCCACTTACCCTTTGACGTCTTCTCCTCTATTGTTAATAATACCTAGATCATTTTTCCGTCTCTTCTGCCGCGTCGGGTGTTCCCGAAAAGGATTAGATTCGGACTGCTTTTTCTTTTTCCTATTTGAGCACAATGGGCGGCTACATCACGGCCTTCGGACTTTCTTTACCCTAGCCAGGGACCTTCTCGGCTTCGTTTTTCTTTTCTTCATCTAGGTCCTCTTTCTTTTCGGCGAAGATTCCCCCTCCCTTTTATCGACCCTCGACCGTCCACGGCGTACCCTGCAGGCCCCAATTGGATTCGTTTTTTTTTTCCTCCCCCTTTGCATGCTCTTTCCCCACTCTCCCCCAGTCAATACACGCTCTTCTCTTTTTTTTTTCTTCCTTCAACAGACCTGGCGAGCCCCCACCGCGTTCGGGTCGTTTTGCGCCGACGGCGGAGACGTGACCTTTCCCCTCTATGGACCCCCCCTTTTTTGCCTAACTGTTCCGCCTTCGACAGAGACTCCCCCCCTCCTCCTTACGGAGGCAGAAGGTACAAAGGACGTGGGTCTTAAAATGGAAACTGCCCCATCTGGGCCTTTGGGACACCCCTGCGGCCGCCAGCTTTCCTGGCTCCTTCTTTTTCTAACACCTCCCGAAAGGTACCAGCTGCCGTATATTTTCGTCCCGCTAGTAAGAAAGATGGAGATGAGCGATCTTTGAGAGTTACTGAAGTTTCTTTTTGTTATCGTCTTTTTTCGGCTTCTGTCGAAGTGAAGCCCTCTTTTTTTTTTTTTTCTTGTAGTTCTTCGGACATTTTTTTTGTTGGTCTCCTTTACCTTTCTTCAGTTCTGGATGAGCGGCGGGTGTGGCCCTGAGAGTTTTCCTGAGCCCGGCCGTGCTTTTTGTTCGCGTGGCGTCGTTCGACTTTTTTTTTTTTCTTTTCGCGGCTGTCGGGGTTCTGGGTTTTTTGGAGTTTCCGCGGTTTTTTTTTTGAGAAAGTTCCCGTCCCATGCGTTTTTCTGCGGGGTTGAGTGTCTGCGCATTGCGTTAGAGGAATCGTTTTTCTCCACGAAGTGAATTCGTTCCCCTGTCCCGACTCCTTTTAGAGGTGGAGCTCTTTTTGAGGGAAGTTCTCCCCCTAAACGGTCGAAGAGTGCGGATTTTTTTTTTTTTCTGGTGGATCGCATTGTTCCCCCTTCTATTTTGGTCGTGTCTTTTTTGCGATGGTAATGGCGAGTAACTCCGTGAAGTGAACCTGTCGGTCGAACGGAGTTCGGATTAATATCTTCCGTTCCTGACTGGACTATGAGGAATCTGGCTTCGTGTCCCCGATCTCCGTTTCCAGTCGATAGAGGTGTAGGGCCTTCCCTCATTGGGAGTCCCTCCGGTTTCCATACCTCTGGTCTCCCCCCCCCTGAGAGGAACTATGGTCGGGATTTTTCCTTTTCCCCCCGGGGGTGTGGTGTTTTGTTTTGGGGGTTTTTGGGGGTTTTTTTTTTTGTGGACAGCCCCCCTTTGGAGACAAAAGCGTTTTCCTTCTTCCCCGGCAATGAAAAGGTGTTGGTTTGGGGGGTTTCTTGACCTTCCTTGTCGCCCCTCACAGAGGGTCCCGCCGCAGGCCTCGCCGATGCCTCTTTTTCCGCGTCGGTGTTCTCCCCAGTGGTGTAAATGCTTGAGGCAAAAGGTTCTCCCCCCCTTTTTTTTGACTTCGGGATGGGTGACATCTCTTTTCAATGCAGCCGTTGTCCAGGTCTTCCGAGTTGCGAGGACGTGAGCGCCTCCTTCTCCCCCTAGGAGGTCTTTTTTTTACGGTCGTCCGTTCCTTTTGGCGGGTAGCACAGTCGACGATTCCTTTCTCCCGGTATAAAAATGAGTCCCAGACCGTCCCCCCATCCGAGATGTCCCCTTTTTTCGTGACCCCTCCTTTTTTCTCCACTGGAGTATCGGATAGAGAAAACCTTTTCCTTCCTTTTTTCTTCGAACGCTGACCGCACAACTCCGACTCCCGGTAGACAGGCATCCGTAGTACTTTAAATGGTCGTTTCCGCCGGTTTAGAATAAATCCCGGAGTCTGTCGGCGTGCACTCCCTTTTAAGAAAGGCTTGCCCCCTCCGGAGTAGACCCTTCTAGAGGAGACCTTTCGCGTTCTTTTTCCCTTCTCCGTGATTTGTGACCTAAGTAGCAAGTCTTGCTTTTTCCCAAGCGAACGGCCTCTTTCTTCCGGAGAGGTTTTTTTCTAGTGTCTGACTCTGGAGTCGATGGCGCTTTCCCCCTCCTTTCTTCCCCCTGACGGCCAGAGCTTAAACCCTTTTCCCCGGCTGTTTAAGAGTACGACTTTTCGAGCTGGTAGGGGTCTCTCCTTTCTGCCAAGGAAACGAGGTCTTCCTCCCTTTTTTGGACATGAGTAGAGGTTCCCCCTCAAGCAGGTTCCGTGAACATATGACGTTTTTCGATGTGAGCCCTCTCCTAGTAGCTTTTGAGTAGAGCCCGTTCTAAGAGAACTTTTTCGACGAAACAGTCATTGAAGCCTCCTCCCAACTGGGTCCTCTCTTCCCCTTTGGCTTGACCGCGGAGTAGTAATGGGGGACTCCTCCTCTTACCCCTGACGCATGAGTCGCCGCTCGCCAAATGAGGGTTTTTTTGTATTAAGGAGGATCGTCCTTTCCCTGCAGCGTTCCCTTTCCTTTTGCGGCTTGCCCTACCTATATCTTACTCCTCCCTTTTTTTGAGAGCGATGCAGGTCTTTAGGCTGCCCCCGTCTCCATCCTTGCTGGAAAGAACTGGGATGGCTCCCTCGGGGCGTCGGTAGTGTGATTGTTTCTTCCCCCCCCCACTTTCCCTCAGAGACCTCCCTTTTTGTTCTTTCCGACCCCCCGCGTCACCCTTTTCTGGGATTTCAAGGACTGGTAGTCCCCTGCTGTTCCTCCCCCTTTCTATACTCAGATATTCTAGGACCCGCGGGCCAATCTCGGTTTTTCAAGTGGGGACTCTTTTCCTTGTCAGCCACGATTCAGCTGGCAAGCCACCCTTCACGATAGGAGGAGGCTTTTCTCATGATCAACCGACCATGATCTCCCCGTTATATCAGAAGCGTCCAGTCCTCACCCTTCGCAGCTCGAACGGCATTTTCTCGTAGGTTCCTTTCTCCTCACCGCAGTCGACCCCCCGCTCGCAACACCTCGCCCTTTTTTTTTCCCCCTTCGACCCCCGTGCCGTCTTTTTCCCCCCGTTTCCCTTTCGAGATTCGAAGGAATGCCCTTCGCATGGCGGCTTTCTCCGACGGCGGTTTCCCCCTCTAAAAGACTCACGGTAGATGACGCGTGCCTTTTTTGGACGCCAGAGTTTCTTTTTCTAGTTGGAACGCCTTGCGGGTGGTTGGATTCCCCTAGAAAATTCCTTTTCCCCCAATTCCACGATGACCCGTTTTCTGGAATCGTCTAACCGCCTTTTCTTTTACCGGTTGTCAGAGTTTCGGCTTTTCGGTGCCGTCCTTTTCTTTCCTTTAAGGAACTACGCAGTTTGCTTGCCGCAAGAACGTTCCCGACCATTCTCTCCCGGTTCGATAGGCTTTTTTCCCCCGGTGCCGACTTTCTCGTACTTCTTAACCCTCTGAAGAGACGACGCTCCGGTTCTCCGGCAACGACCGTTTTTTCTCTTCAGGAGCTTCAAGTCCCCCCCCCTTCCCTGAAGAAATGGCGCGTTTGCCCGTGCGATGCAAAATAAAGAGCCTCCTTTCCCTTCCTTTTTGTGCCGCAAGTGGGAACACCTTTTGAGCAAAAACAGCCCCCTCTTGCATTTCGTCGTCCTCCCTCCCTCGCGCCCTCTGGTTCGGGGTTGCGTCGCGGAAGAGCCCTTCCCCCCGGTTGATTCCCCTTGCCTCCTATCCCTGCCGCGTGGGGTATCGAACGCCTTTTCCAACCCGGCGTTTCCCAGAGTTAGCGTTCTCCCCCCCGCGACAGGTCTTCAGTAGTTTCCCCGCCCCCCTTTCTACAGAGGTTCTTTCCCCCCGTTGACACCTTTCCTGGACCGGCTGCTCTTCCCCCCTCCGCCCCTCCGTTGAGGTTCGTCCAGGTCTCCTCCTCATTCCTTTGCTTTTTAAAGGCCGCCACTAGTCGTTTTTTGCACATCCCCCCGCTGCGACCCTTTAATTCGCCATGCCACGACCGAATCAGTTCCGCACACAATCGAAGTGTTCTCCCTTCAACGGCCCTGACCTTTGTCGTCGCGCTCCTCCAGTTTTCCTTTCTACCTAAAATTTGAATACCCTCCCCCGTGCTTCATGCTGTCCCTTTGTTTTTTTTCCATGGGGGAGAAGGCTTTCGTGTTTCCTTAAATACGCATGCGCCTTCCCCACAGAAAGAATACTCTTCCCCTCCCCCATTACGAAGAAAAAGCACGTTCGCGTTCTCCGGTCGCCCCCCCCCCCCCCGCCACACCAAGGTAGACCCCCAAGGTTTTTTTTTGAACGACTCCACGCTCCCCCCTCCAAAGGCGGGCTCAAACGCTTTCTTTTCCCCTCTTTCCCCTCGTCCTACAGATGAGGGTCCCCACACCCTGAACGAATACGGTCCCTGTTTAGCAAGGCGCTAAACTCTCCTCCGACAAGAAACTTTTTTCACTGCGACAGAAGCCCAATACGCATATATCACACCCTTTTCCCGAAACCCAGCGTCCCCCCTTTTTTTTCTCCTAGATTTCTTTGTGTCTTGACGAGATCCTCTTCAAATTACGGAGGTGGTATTCGACTTTTTTTCTTCAAAATTTGCGCCCACCCCCCTTTTTTTTTCCCTCCAAGAGCGCGAAAATTGGGCTTTTTTTCGTGAGATATTTGTGAGCGAACATATTAAGTGCTTTTTTTTCCCTTTCGCTTTCGGGATCTCCTCGGTTTCCCCCGCTCCCTTTTCCCACAGATAGTAGGAGAGCATCTTCTTTTTCCGGATTTCCCCCCGGCTCCTGAGCCCCCCCCGCAGATTTTTTTTCTTTTTTGCCGAATAAGGTACGAGTTTCAGTTGATTGACTGTCGATAATGTTTCCTCTTTCTCCCCGATGTCAGGAAACGGGTCTTTCCTTCCAATTGGCTGCTCCCGTTTCCAGATGGCCAGGACTTCTTTTCCTTTTCCTTTTGGAGGATAGACTAGACCGCGGGAGAGCCTGTAGTCCTCCTCTTTTTTCTCCGAGACTTTCTCTCCCAAGAATGTCTGCTGGAAGAACTTTTTTCTTTTTGGGTCCGACGACGTAAGATCGTCCTCCCTCTGGCACGCTCCCCCCCGACCCTGAGCGAATGGGAAAACGGCCCCTCTTTCCTTTCCATATCCTTTTGAGAGATCCGCGCTTTTTCCCCTCCGTAGCTAGCACGAGAGTTTCCTGTTTATCGATCTGACGTAGTTCCTCAGACCCATGCTTCTCCTTTTTCAAGGGCGGTCTTCTTTTTTGAAAAACTTTTCGTCTTTCGGGTTGCACGTTACTGAATTAATAGAGGCAGACTTCCGTCTCGCGCCGCCGAAGTTTCCCGTCGACCGTCTGTGGCCCCTTTTGAGTAACAAGCGGGAGAAGCTTATTTTTTCCTTTAATGGACCATTAAGGATTCCTGCTGGAACAGTATCGGTCCTTCCTCTTCTCCCCTTTTTACTCGGAGCGGATTCTTGAAAACAGAACTGGGCCCCAAGAACCCCTTCTCGTTCTTGGTTCGGAGAAGAAGGAGGCGTTTACCCAGATGATGCCTTCCCCGAACATGGGCTGGCCGCCTTAGCCGCCCACACCCCCGCGCCGAATCGAACTGAGCCTTTGCTCCCAACTTTTCTTCGCTCACCTGTCGATCCCTCCCCCTCTTCCCAAGTGTCGGGATCGGGGTTCCTTTTCCCCCTTTGGCGGCCGCCCTTTTTTCTGTAGCCCCCCACCTCCTTTTGACCAGAAGCTGTTCCTCTCCCCCAACTCGGTGCCGCAAGATGGCGATCGTCCTGATAGCACCAACGGTGGCTTTCTTTTCCCCATGAACGTGGCGTGTTTTCCGTCGCAGTGACGCCTTTTTAGGCGTGCTGGTCAGTCTTCGGCCATTTTTCTTCCCTTGTCCTTTTCCCAGACGGACTTTTTTTCGGTGTTTGGTGTCACCAGAGGAGGGAAGAGGGAATTCTTTTTGAGACTCTTTTCGGTGGCTCTTGAATGACTCGTGTGAGCCGTTTTTTTCTGTGTTAGAACCTGGGTGTTGACGTCGGTGGCGACGGTCTCCCTCCGTGCGGGCTTCGTTCAATGCGGCTTGTTTTTCGGGTTTTTTCGAGGACTGAGACACGAACGTCTTTTTTCCTTTCCCCCTCCTGAAGATCGCGGGCGTAGTATGGTTTTTTTTATGAGGGTGGAAGCTTCCTTTCGAGGCGATTTCGGTGATCTTTTCCTGAACCAGTCGATTTCTTTCGTGCTTCGTCGGCGTTGTTTCAGGCGAGTAAATGTTGGTGCGGAATTGGGTTTATGGCAAAAGGAACCTTTTTTCCGTGACGAGGCAGGATCTCTGACTGATCACGTGCATTTCCTTCCGATGGCGGCATAAAATTTTTTTTTTTTTTCGATTTCCCCATCGCGGGTCGGGTTCGGGCAAGAGACATCTTTTTTTTCCAAGGTCGGGGTCCAGAGGTCCCATAGGAGCTTTCGAAGGAAATAGTTTCCCGTTTTCACAATATCCCTTTCAGAACCCACTCGGTGTTCTTTAGGAGGCCAATGAACCTTCGCGGAAGGACAGGTCCATTTTGCCCCAGCAACCACTTTCAGGCGGCGGAACGGCGTTCGGGATGCCGTTAGGTCGACCTCTGTGTCCCCAGGCAGGTCCCTTCGTGGGGTGAATCGGATGGTGCATTTCCCCCTAACCGCGTCGCCGTTTCCAGTCGTTGAATTCTCGCCGCCGTCGTTCCGCGTGCCGACGATCGACTTCTTTTTCTCCCGGCGGTAGAAGTCGAAGATAAGCTAGCTTCCCCTTAGAACACCTCTTCGACCGCCGATTCGAGCCCCCCGCGTGACTTTTTTTTTACTGCTGATTCCTTCCTTCCTAAAACGGACTGGACCTTTTTTTCCTCCATCGACCAGAAAAACATCTGCCAACCGGTCGCCCTGGCGTCGACGTCGTAGACTTTTCCTTTGCAATGGTCTTTTCTCCCCAAACACCCGCACCCTGTATGTAGGGATTCTCCACTCGAAAAACAAGTGCCGTCGATAAATGCACCCTTTGCTGTCGGTGAGAGAGGACCCTCTCCTTTCCCGCCGACATGTTCTTTTTTTTTACGTAGACATCTGCGTTTTTCCTTTAACGACGAGACCGTTTTTTTTCCCTCTTCGTCGGTGTGAGAGAGGGAAAGGTTCTGACCGGTGAGTAGATGATAGTACCTTTTTTCCGGCGAGACTGAGACAAATGGGTGCTCCTTCCCCCTTGTAAGAGTACTTTTGTAGGTGAGATTTTTGGTGGAGAGACCCTCCCCCCCCCCTTTCCTAGCGATCGTTTCTTTTTTTTTTCGCGTGCGGAACCCTTTCTTTTAGTTCCCACGTGAAATCGACGTGGCTCCTCTTTCCCTGCCTCCGCATGCTATCGTAGATGGATTTTCGAACCGTTCGGAACGCTACCCCGTTTCTTGAACCAGTCCTTGAAGCCACTACACCCCCCTTTTTAGTAGGAGACCCTTTTTCCGGAGTCGTCATGGGTCCCCTTACGGAAAACGAGACAGCCTTCTCCCCCCCTTTTCGACAACAATGAGGTTGCCTTTATTGTTGTCCAGCAGAGTCTTTTGCGGCCATCTCCCTCCCTACGTTGGTGTTGTTGAGATCCCTTGTTAGGTCCCTTCGCAGCCCACTGTAGATTCCCACGCCTCCATGGGTTTTCGAGCGGTTCCACTCCCCTCTCCCCCTTTCGGTGTGACGTCTTTGTTAGGAACCCATGACGTCCCCTTTCCATTAACGCTCGGTAGTCGCCTTTTTTTTTCACCATAGGGATCTGGTTCGAGTCACACGGTTTTTTCTTGGACTAAGTGATCAATCCCTTCTTCCCTCCTTTTCGGCTAAACATACGCGGCCAGTCGATGTCCCTTTTCCGCTGGCATGGTCTGGCCGCATCCCCCCCCTCGAGCGGCTCGTGCGGGCTTGAGCGACAATCCCTTCTGATCCACCTAAGGGTGTATCTTTCATCATCCCTCCCAATCACAACAGTGTTAGAGGCCTCCCCTTGACGGCGCAATCGCTCGCAACCTTATACTCTCCCAAATCGCCGGCCTCGGAATGAACCTTTTTTTTCCCCGAAACCCTCTCTCCCTCTCACCAGCACGCACGGAGAAAATGTATTCTTTCCTCTACAGCGCGTTCGCTTTTCATCAACCTACCTCCGTCTACGAAGAGTGACCTTTCCCTTCCTGCCGTTGATGTTTTTTTTTTCACGATCCCCTCTCAAAGAGGTTTTTTTCGTTGAAACGAGCATCTTGGACCATTGAACGCCCGTGATCGAGCTTTCCCCCCCCCTTCGGTTGCTGTTGATGCTGTCGATTTCGAAGACAGGAGGAAGTACGCCCCTCTAATTAAGGACTAAGGCCGTTGCGCCTCTCAAGACCTTTTCAGAAACCCTGCGTCGATCGGCACTCCTGTGAAGAGGCTCGTCCCCTTCTACCCGATTTCCGGAAGAAAGGAGCACTTTAGAGCATCCTTCATTCCGTTCGACGGCGGAAGACCCCTTTTGTAAACTATCCCCCCCGGGACACACTTCGAGGTGCGTGGATTCCCCCCCTTGTGACTCTACCAAAAAGACCTTTGGTGCTTTTTCCTGCAGGGGAAACCGATGGAGAACCCCCCCCCCCCTCCTTTTTGCTTTCCCGCCGTTCCCTCGCCCTTGCCCGCTGGGTAGGGGCGCTTTCCTTTCGTTCCGAGCAGCCTTCCACCCTTTTGGCAGTGGCAAGCCGTCCCGTGGTCTCTTTGTGCCGTGGACCGGTCTTTTCCCTCCCCTTGAGTTCACGTTTTAGAACACCACGAGTATGGGTACCGATTCCGAACATTGTAAGTTTTTTTCTTTCCGGGACCCCCCGAGATCGATTTTTGACGGAGATCCCCCCCGGGACACGACGCCCCTCGTTGAGGCCGCAAATCGTTTCTTACTTCGAGGAATCCCCATCTCCCCCGCAAGGTTCTGGGGCACATCCCCCCCAATTCCGCCGAGTACACCCTTTTCCCCTTAACATCGCCGTACCTCCGCCACATAGACGTGTTCCCCCTTCTCCACCTTCAAGGACAATCTCAAATCTATACCTTTCGGTAGCGCTTAAATCCCCTCATCGACTTCTTCCCCCCCACAGCGACTTTGTCGTGTCATGGGCGCCCCTCTCTACTAAGCTTTCATAGAACCCCCGTACGGATCCCATCCCCCTTCTGACCTACCCAGATGCGACGAAGCTTTCGCCCACCTCGACCCCCACGTCCAGGGTCGACAAAAAGACTTCCCTCCACCTAGCGTAGAAAAGGAACTCCCCCCGTCTCCCCTCCCCCCCCCTCCGTCCTCAACGAAGACGGGTTTCCTCCCCGATGAGGGTTCCGGGCCGTCTGTTCCACGGCGCTACAACAAGGACATTTCCTCCTCCCCTGCAAAGAATAGCCGTCTGGCTTTACCCTGCTACCCCCTCGAAAACAATATAATATCTCCTCCCTTCCGTGACTCTCTGGTGCTATCGCTCGAGCGCCTCTTTGTTGTAGGGAACGAGGATACTTCTTTTCCCTTCAGGAGGTGTGTCTTCCCTCCCTGGAGGTGATAACGGAAACCTTCCTCCTACCTTCCCCAGCGACCAACGATCTCCTTTCCTATGGGGTACCGTGAGATACCCTTTCGTGGAGCGTGACAACATCTTAAGTCTCCTTCTATACTCCCTTTTTTCGAGTCGGCGTCCCCCGCCCAAGTACGGAGAACATTTTTTCCAGATATTGGTAAGTGCCCACCCGCCCTCCCCCGTCTTCTGTGAGCCAATCCACCGAACGAGGTTCTTCTCGCCCTTTTTCCTTCCGCTCAGAGTACCTTGATGTTCCTGTAGATCTTTCCTCTTTCTCAGCTTATAGAAGTCGTTCTCGGTGCCATTGAAATCAAAATGGGCTTCCTCCCGGTGACAGTGGAAAGACTCCTTTTTTTTTTCTCACGGTCGGAGGCGATGCTCAAGCCCGATCCTCTCCTCTTGAGTCGTCTCGTTTTAACTTCTGGGATCGTTCATGTGTTCTCTAAGAATGCTGGTAAAGCCCCTCCTGATCCCGGCGAGGTTTCAAGAAGAAGTCTAGCTAAAGGTTCCGGTCCCTCCAAACGACGAGGAGAGAG
>Ga0179593_1567712_pt1 | contig 12176 bp, 19 predicted proteins | sample CZODoug2_1_08_16_FD_185931 | JGI IMG/M metagenome (GOLD analysis project Ga0179593, IMG submission 185931) | Vadose zone soil fungal communities from Angelo Coast Range Reserve, California, USA - CZODoug2_1_08_16fungal (PacBio error correction) | ecosystem: Environmental > Terrestrial > Soil >... | reverse complement strand
GTTCAAAATTCTGCGGATTTCCCAGCATTGCGTGCGCCGTGGGTTCTTCTTCTCCCTTTTCAGTCCTCCGCGCGTCCTCACCAGAACTTGCCCGCGTTTCTTTTGCCGAAATTCCTTCGAAATATTCCTCCGGCCTTAATTCCCCTGCTTTCCCCCCCTCCCCATTTTTGCCCAAGCTTCTTCTTTTAATTCCCTCATCCCCAAATTTATCGAGAGCTCTCTCTTGTTCTGTGCTTCGCGAGTTTTTTTCCCTCCTTCTGCTCATTTCATTTTGTCCTTCCTTTTCCTCTTCATGGAAGCCCCTTCTTTCCTTCGTCGTCCCAACGAGCGTGAAATATAGCTTGTTCTTTTCCACTCCGCGGGAGCCTTCGGCTTTCTCCCCCCCCCTTTGGCGGAATCTCCCCCCCAAAACTTTGCGGGCACTTCCCCTGCTAGTATTTGAGCATCGGAGTCGCCCGCATTTTCGTTTGTGGTAGCATAAACTTAAACGCCTTGTTCGAAAAGGACCTGCCTCCCCACCCACCCTCTCTCTAATCCTCCTTTTTGTTCTAATTGTTGCTTCGCCGCCCTGCTCCTGCGCCATCCAATTTTTGCTTGTGGCCCTTCCCCCCTAAACTTCCTGTTGAGTACTTTCTTCCATGTCATTGCCAGGAGCTTTTTCAGCCCCTTCAGACACGTTGGAAATTCTTTTCTCCAAAATTACGTGGGTATCTTCTCCTCTTCTCCCCTCGCAGTTTCTTTCTAAACTCTTTACCCCCTTTTTTAAGGTGAAGCGAGAAAATGGCCTGAGCTCCCTTCTCTCTGATCTATCAGTTCTTTTTGAGTACAGGTCTAAGGACGTTTTCTTTTTGGATAGTGAGGGATAATAACCCCTTTCCCCCTCTAATTGCGCCTTTTCGCAAGGATTCGTGTCTGCATCGAATCAGTAACTTCTCGATTTTCCCCCTTTCCTCCCTTCTTTTGCAGACGCTTCTTTCCCTCCGTCTTAATATGTTTGGATAGAGACCTGGCTCCCCCTTTTTCCCAGAAATTCTTTTACCTAATGCCTCGGTTTCCACGCGCGTGGCCCCTTTTTCCCCTTTATTTGATTTGTGGTGAGCAGGCAACGTACCTCTCCTCTAATCCGTGAGAACCACTTGCTGGTCGCATATTGGTAATCGGGGTTTCCCTCCGAGTCTTCCTTTCTTCTGGTCTCGATTAGCTCTTGAAAGTCTTTTTTTCTCCGTCGCAGTGCCTTCGCAGCATCTTGTCCCCCTTTTTCGAAAGATATTTGGGAGCTTCTTTTTCCTTTTGGGCAGTCCCTTTTTCAAAGAGAAAAACACACCCTCCTTCTATCCGTAATCCCCAACAATCACTATGTTGATAATTTATGTTAGGTGACTTTTCTGTGCTTCTAGGCGAATTTTTCTTTTTGTTTGTTTGTGTTTTGGCAAGTACCTAATTATCTTGGGGTTTCTCTAATTTACGCAGGAAAATTTTTACGACAGGATTTCTCTCCCACATAACTGAGCCTCTTTCTCTAAATCATGCTTGTTCGAATGGCGTTTGTTTGAGGGTCGGCGTTTCCTTCTCTCCTCTCACGGCGGGATTTCAAACACTCCTTAAGTGTCCCTTGCTTAAGGATCGTGCAAGCATCTCTCCGGCTCTTGGACAAGCCGGTTGCGATATGTTACCTCTTTGGGCTTTTTTATCTCATTGAGTGATGGGTATCCCATTGAATTCGCACTCTGGAAGGTGTAAGGTCCCCTTTTTCGAGGACCCTCTCCGCTTTGCATTTTCTTTTTCATGGTCTGAACTTTGGACCCCCCCCCTTTCTTTAAATTCCTCTCTGTAGCGGCGGTTGGTAGCCTAGAAGTAGCCCTCCCTCCATCTTCCTTTAATTCCTGTTACCAAGCTCTCCTCCCCTCTAGCTGAGACTTGTTTCTCCCCTTGACGCTTGTAGCATTCTCTCTTCAATGTAAGAGGGAATAACAGGGAAGGGGTCTTTTTTCTTTTCCTTCCTGAAGAGTCTTCATATCCCCTTTTTTTTGTCTCTTTTAAGGGAGGACGTAAACGTTTTTCTTTTTTCCACATTCCCTGTGTCTCCAAAGTAAGGATAAAAACTTCTTCCCTTTCCTGATCAAAAGAGGAACACCCTTTTATGAGGGTTCAAAGCGTCCATCATTAAGTAACCTCCGGATCTTTCTCTTCCTCCAAGATGCCCTTTTTCCGAATTTTATTTGATGACTCGCTCCCCTCCCCCCTTTCTCTCAAAGCACAGCACTCTGATCGACCTTTTTTCCACTTAGACCACCCCCTTTCTCCCCCCCAAGCTTCCCCCACTACCTAACTTCTAGCCCAGTCCTGCGCCTTTCCCCCCCCTTTTACCTGCAATTCACCCATCACGCCATTCACTTCAACGCCAAGAGTACCTTTTCCCAAGTGCTTTCGACCCCTTCTCCAGACTCTAAGAAGTAGACGACAACACTTCCCTCTCGTTGTCTATCACGTTTCCCCCCGTTTCGGCGATCCTCCTCCCCGATCCGACCCCTCCGTCCAAAGTTTCCCAACCATCAAGTCATCAAAGAAATGATTTCCTTCTTTCTCCCGCCTTTCCCTTTTTTGTATTTTTTTCGTATCGTTTGTTCCCTTCCGACTATGCATGGCTGAAAGTAGTCTCTCCTTCCCCCCACCAGCCTTTCTATCGTGAGCCCCCCCTTCAAATGATCCCGGCACCCTCTCAGGTCTCCTCTTTGCACCTTGACCATAAAGTAGACCGCACCCTCCCTTGTTGGTTTTCTGACACTCTTGCCTAATTCTCCCTTCTGTGTTTTTTTGCGGAGTGGCTTCGCCTCCCACTGACCAGCGCCCCCTATCCAAATTGACATTGAAAATTTCAATGATACGGCTCCCCTTTCCCCATCGGCCCATCATTCATCCTGTTTAAAGAAGGGAGTTAACCCCCCCTTTCTTCCAATTATTTTATTTTTGACTGGCTTTTCCCTCTGTTCGAAAGGACCTTATTAGGACTCCAAAATCAATTCTTTGAGGGTGGGTCACTTCCCAAACGAGGACATCCCTTTTCTTTCCTTCATTCTGCTATCCAGAGCGAAGGGCCCCTCCTCCCGGATTATTTTTTCCCTCCACGCGAAACTCCATTCTTTGGGCCTGACGCCCCTTTCCATCTGAATGTCTATGACAAGCATAAGGATTTTCCCTCTGGGAACATCCCCCTATCCCTTTCCGTGCCCTTCGCCTTAATAACATTTAAAAGCTTCCTTTCCTCGCCTCACGCGATCCTGCATAGCGGTACCTGAAAAAACCGTTTTTGCCCTAAGAGCCTTTTCGGACTCTCCCCCCTTACCTTGCTAGGCTCTCCCCTTAAGATACCCTTCACGATTTACCAGGTGAATGTTAAATTGTTTCCTACCAGGACTTATTTTCCGCGCACGTCCTGCCACCCCCTTCTCGACGATTTTGGAGTGTGGCATTTTTTCCCCAATTGGATGTTCTTTGCTCTTTTTTTTTTTTTCTTTTTTTGTGCGCCGTGTTACCCTCCACCGTCTCAGCTGTTTCCCTACTGATTTGGGTGGTTTCGTCCCCTTTCCTCACAGAGGAGTTTTCCCCCCAAATTCTTTTTTTCTTCGGGCGGAACCCTTCCTCGCCGAATAAATCTTTCGAGTCCCACGCCTGTTTCCCCCGCAAAATGTTGGTTGCTTCCTCCTCCGACTTTTTTCTTTCTGGCGTCCCCGCCATCGAGAATTGAATCTTTCCTTTTTTTTTTTGCGGCCTTCTTCAACCCCTTCTTCTTTCATTCCGAGAGAGAAGAAGGCCCCAAACCCCTTCTTCAGCTTCCCGCTCCTGCTTGAGTTTTTTTTAACCACAATCTTTAGGCTTTTTTTTCTCCCTGGATTTTTGACCACCCTCCCTCTTTTGACCCCCAGCTTTTTCTGCCGGACCCCCCCTCTCTTCCGCTTTGCACGGGAATGAGACCGACTGCTTCATTTTTTTGGGATTGAGCTCTGTCCCCAGAATCATTTCACGAAATTTTTCTCCAATCTCTCCTTTTTTAGTTCATATATGTTAATACCTCCCTCGTTGTTTGAGAGACGAAGCACAAAATTTGCTTCGTATTGGATTTGTTCCCGCCAACCCAAACATTGAGTTCCTTCCTTTTGAGTCTCTCTCTTTTCTCTCTAAGCTCTCCTCCCCTAACCTGGGGTCATTCCCGTGACAGTAGGAAACCCCCCGCGGCTTCCTTCCCCCAGGGGCCCCCCGTTTTGGTCAAAGACGTTGACTTTCCTAATTATCTTATGAGGTTAGCCCCCCCACCCCCCTTAAGTTTCCCCCAGGTTCGGAGTGAAGCAGATCTTTCCTTCCCCTCTTTTGGACTACTCTCCATTTGGGTACAGGAGTCCGTCCTTTTGCTTCATGACCTCCAGATATCCCCCTATCTTTGCCACTTATTGTGGATTGAGGGAAGTTTTTTTCCAGCGTAGGTCTTTCCACCCTTTTTGGGCTTCTGTACTTCTCTTCCCCCATGCTACATTACCTTATTCCTGGGCCCTACCTTTTCACAGTACGGTTGGGTTCCTATTCATTAATTCATATGTTAGACCCTTCCTCTATTCTGACCCAAACCTTTCCGTCCCCCCCCCCTCCAGACTTCGCCCCCGTGAACAGCGGGTCGCTCCCCCTTGCGCATCAATTTGTGGTTTCCCAAGCCTGAAAACTCCCTGTCGCGCAGGAGGACTGCGCTCAATTTACCTTCTTTTTTGGCCGTTGGAAGTTTGGCCCCCTTGAGTGGTTGAATCGTACGTCAATACCGTGGGTATATTCGTGGTTCTTTCTGCCCTCGCTCTTTCCCAAAAGCTCTTCTACGGTTTAACAACAATGTTTTTCAGTTACCCTCTTTTTCGTGAAAATGGCCTCTTCCGTTCGGCCGATCCTCTTTCCTTTTCGTTCTCCATCTTTGTAAATGGTGGCTCAGGGATCCCTTTGGCTCGGGGATCATAAAAATTGTTCTTTTTTCCACCCTCCGGCTTGACGTATCCTCCTGAAGGCTCTTCTCAAGAAGCAGTCCGAGGCCCGTTACCCCCTCCCCCTCGTTGCCTTTTTGCTCTTTCGGGAAAGTCCCCCTTTCTGCCCTCCCGATCCTGCTCCCTGGAAAGTCTTTCCCCCCTGAATTCGCCTATAAATGAGCGTTAATAACATCCTGTGGAAAGCTTACGAATAATTTTTTTTTTTTTCTTTTGGGGTCTTTCCTCTCTGGGCTTTCATCCGTGAGAACTTTCCCTCCCATCTGGTGTTTTCTCGAGTTTCCATTTTGACTGCGGCTTTCTCGTGTGAAAAGTATTCCCCTTCGCGAGCAGGCTTTGTAGTTTGAATTTGGTTATCCTCCCAGTTGTACCCTAGGGTCCAATGTTGTTAAGCTATTTGGGAGATGCGTTTGACCCTTTTTTTCCCTTCTATTCTTTTTGTCCTTCGCAAACTCCTCCCCCCCAACACCCGTTCCCCCTGGTTGTGGTTCAAAAACCATTTTTTTCATATTCCCGCCCTCTTTTCGGTATCTTGTGCATTTGCTGGGGTGCTCAGATGCCCCACTTTCTTCTCGTGGTTTCCCCACCGTGGCTCCAGCAGTGAGAGGGAAGCAATGCTTTTTCACACCTTCTTCCGGGGAGTCTCGTTTCCTCCGGCGAAAAAACACTTTTTAGGTGACTGGCGTTTTTTTTTTTCCCTTAGTTTCTTTTTCTTCGAACTCCCCGTCTTCCTTGACTTTGACAACGACTACGTATTCTTTCCTTCTCAGGATCGTCTTCTCAGGCGATTCCGATTTCAACCCACTTTGGCGGACCACGTCTTTTCACGGATGGCGTTTTCCCTTTCCGGCTTTTGGGTGGTTAGAGTCCCCTTTGCGGTATTCTCTTTTAAGGGGTCAGTATGGTTTTTTCTAGGCCCTGAAGATTTTTGGTCTGGTTCGCACTTTTGGAAACAGTTGTTTCTTTCTTAAAGGCTTTCTTTTTTTCTTTCCCCATAGTGAAACTTCCCGCTAAGTATTACTCGCGATCTTGGAGTTTTCCTCCCATTTTTCCGTTCTGCGGGAGAGAAAATTCTCCTTCCCCAGTTTTTGCCTTCTTTTCCGAATTGATATCCTGTAGTCCGTGCTCTATGGAAGTTTTGTTAGTTTTCCCTAAGGTGATTTCAAGTGAAGACGAACCCCCCCCTTCTTTGGGGGTATGATTTCGATAAGGGAGATACCGTAAAAAGCGCGTCAGTCCCCTAAAGGAAAAGACCCCCTTACCAAACCCTCCTTTCTGCCCAGACTTGAGAAAGTTTCTAACTCTCCGGCATGATAAAAAGATGGACCCCTGTACGACTTTTTCTTTGCTCCCAAGCTCTTCTCGTTACCGGGTTCTCCTTTCCCTCGAATTTTGCGCTTTCCCTGAAGAATTTCTATCGACGGCTTCGGCTTCTTCCTCGACCTCACGCAGCACGAAGGCTCTTTATCTGAAAACTTGTTTTTCCCCCTTTCTCCCCAGTCCCCCCCTCAGAATAATTGCTGAACGCCCCCTCCCCTTCACTCCCCCCCTTTCCATGGACCTTCCTAATTCCATTCTCGAATCCCTTCCCTTTTCGGCTACAACTGTTAACAGCGTCGCCAACTTCCCCCCTTTTTCGGTCAGTATTTTTGGCCTCTTCAAGGGTCGAAGACAACCCACCCTGTTGTCTACGATCCTTCTTCCTGTTGCGCGAGTTCGAAGCCCCTTCTTTCCTCACGCCCAAGCTCCCCCAACTCCCCACTCCCAAGCATGATTTCGCCGATTTCTTTCTCACCGCCCCCCCTTTTTTTTCCAGGCGTTACATTGCTTCCGCATTCATGGCATTTTGTCCTCCCCCACACTTTTCTAATTATGCACCCAACAAGCTTGTCATCACGTTTTTCCCTAACATAAAGTAATCTCCCCATCTTGAAGCCCAGTTTTACGGCAGATTTGTGTTTTTCTTTTTTCCCCTACCCGTCCGCGCTCAGACTCAAATGTCACGAAGCGCCCCCCCCCCTTCTCTCATCTTCCCCTGCTCTGACCCTTTTCTACGGCTAACAAATTCAACCTCTTTTCTCCCCCTTTTAATCGTTTTTTTTTTCCACTCACGGTTTCCCAGCCCGATTCCCCCCCTCCACAACCTTTGGTCCTTCTCCCGAGTTCGCACGGAGTCAAGCGTCCTTTTTTTTTTCCCCTTGCTCACCACCCCCTCACACCCCTTCGTTTTATGTCACGCTTCCCCCCTTTTCTTCATCTTTCCTCATTATTCCTGCAAAAAAGAATGGAGCCCTTTTTCCCCCCCCCTATGAGTTCCTTTCAGAGAACGCGTCAACGTCTGGGGAGGATTCCTCTTTGCTTCTCTTTGTCCTGAGCCTCACTGAACTGGATAGGAATTTCCTGATGGCTTCTTTTACATTTTCTTTATGATACCCCCGTCCCCTTCCAATATAGACCTTACCTCCTTGCCTCACGACTTTTTTTCCTTTTCCCCCTTTTTTCTTTCTACAATTCCCACATAAAAAAAGGGTTGGTGACGACTGAGTTTTTTTACTTTTTCTCTAACTTTTCCTTTTTTTCGTCCACAACGAAGCTCCCCCTTTTATTTACGATTCAAAAGATCATTGCTGGTTCAGACTTTCCCTTTTGGACTGGGTGTTGACGCGCAAGTCCGACATCCCCCGACGTGTTGGCATGCTTGCCGCCTCCAAAATTGGATGGCGACCTTTTCCTGTTCCCGACTCGAACCTCCCCCAGACGGACTCAAGTTCCCGCTCTTTTTTCTTGCGGTACGTTCCCCCGTTAAGTTTTCGCACCCAAAAAGGGTTTTCTTTCCTGCGGGATCTCCCTTTCTTATCCTCGATATGTCAATGAAGAAGTACAGTCTTCCCTTGTTGTTGGAGTCTCCTTGTTTCTTCGCCCGAGCGGCCCTTCTTCCCCCATCGATGACTTTCCTTTCTTTTGCTCCCCCTACCCAGGAAGCGCTCCATGTTCCGATTTGCGGATCCTATCAAAATCCCCTCCTTTTTTTTACTAGTTCTTTCTTCTGCTGGGAGGAACCTTCCCCCTTCTCGAGCGGCAGTCTTCTTTTGAGATGGCTGACAAGCTTCAACGGCTTTGACCCAGCTTGGTCGGAATTTTTCGTTCTCAGCCAGGCCGCGTGCTGCCATCCGACGGCACTGTTAATTTTCTCCGACGTCGTTCTTGCGTTTTTCCCGAAATCATGATCAACCTCGCAATGTTTCTGAAGCAATCCATAAATTCTTCTACTCTTTAAGTTTTTGGTTTGTTTGTCTCCCATTTCCCTTGATGTTTCCTTCGACTCACCCATGTCGACTTGGGATCATGATCAGTTTCCTCCGCGCGATCCAACGAACCACGTAGGTTTCAAATTACTTTTTTTGGAAAATTAAGCGGCTGCCTTGTTATCACTTTTTTCTCACTTTTTCAAGCTGAAGGAGTTTTCCAAACTCCATTTCTCAGCCTTTTTTCTCGCCTTTGTCGGTTAATACAAACGCACTTTTTTCCGCGAGGAGTTTTTTTCCCTTTTGTTCCCCTTTCTTCTCATTCGGCATGAAGGTCAGGAGAACTAGCAGCTTCCTGACGCACCCCCTCCCGCGTGCAATAATCGATTGTCTCCCCCCCCCCCCCCACCACCTCGGCTGACCCGCCGTCGGCTTTTCTCTCCACAAATTTTGCGTTGTACTTCTTCATTCCAAGGCCCCAGCTCTCGCTCACCGGGGCTTCGATAAACTTAACCTCTTAGAATCCGCACCTTTCTCCAACCCAAAATTCGACAGGGTATCTTCTTCCCTCCCCCTTGCTCTCCTTTTGTTCGCCCAGTGAACAGCTTTTTCCGCCAATTTTTTCTTTTCCCCTCAAGCCTTTGTCGGCCTCTTTTTGAATTCTCTTGGTGCGGACTTTTCCCCTTCTTCCTTCTTAGCGGCCGCCCCCAGTCGGCAGCTTCACCAGAAATTTCCTTTTTTTAAGTAAAGAAATTTTGCCTTTTGCCTTTAGTGAGCCCCTAGACCGTGATTCTCCTCCCCCCCCCTTCCGTTTTTTCTTTCAGGTACCTCCCCTATCCACTTAGCAGAACTGCGTCCTTTTCTCGAGGACTATCTGACTTCTTCTTTCCTCCGTGGGGCTCCCCCTTTCAGTACGAAGGTTTTCTCGACTCTTGTCAAGGATTAAGAGTTTCTCCTTTAACTTTTTCGATCGCAAAGCTCCCAATAGCGATTCGTGCTTTGAAAGCTTATTTCTTCCCTCTCCGCATCGATCCTTCCCCGGCTTGCTATCCAGAATGACTGCTCCCCTTTCCCCTTTTGTGATAACCCCCGCTTCCTCTAAGTTGGGATGAGTTTTTGTGAGAGCCACGGCGCGAAGCTCTTCCTCCGGTAAATACCCCCTCCTCGATATTGTCTAGGCTGGTGAGAAGAATGAGTGTGCATTTTCTACGACCTTTCTTTTTTCCTTTTTGTATCCCTTTGCACTTTACAGTGTGTCCTCTTTTCCATGGTTATTTATAAAAGGACCTGGTCGTGGTGAAAATTTGTTGACATCTCCCCCCGTGCAGTAACCCCCATAGCAAAAACCCACAGCCCCCCCTTCGTAATTCACGCGTGGTCCGTTTCAAAAAACACTAGCTACTTTTATTTTACTTTTTTTCTCCTAGACCCTTTTCTTTGCTTTGACTCAGATGCCGTAAATGGGCAGGAGCGTGTTGTTTTCGTCGACAGATTTTCCTCACATGCTGAAGCCATGATTCTTTTCCCCCCAAATCCCTTTTTCTGTTCCCTCGAACTCTGCTTGGCGACGCTTCCTGTGTTTTCGTGTCCCCTTTTTTTTTTTTTTTCGAACCGTCTGGTCCCGATGATTGCCGTGATCTTTCTCCCGTAAGTGTTTTCCCTTCTCATCGTCCAACAATTTATCGAATTTGGATCCGGGCTTTAAACTGTCTTTTCTTTCCCCGACATTGAATTGCTTGTTTTCTCTCCCACTGGAAGTTTTTTTTATTACGGCTAGTGTAGGTGGGGTGCAGCCAGAAGTAGTCTCCCTTTTCTTTTTTTACCTCCCCTTTGTCTCCTTTGGCCAACACTTGTTCTTTTCTGCTGCTTTTTTATAGTAGATCCTGTGAAATGCCGAAATTCTTCCGTTTTTTTTGGAGCGGCTTTCCCTTCTTTCTTTTATTCTGGGCGCCGCAACAGTTTCTCTCAACGTGGTTGAGCATGCCTTGATAATGTAGACCCTTTTTGTTTCTCAACGGGACCTTTCTTCCCTAGTCGTCTCCAGTCTATCTCTATATTTTAATTCCTCCACGTTTTCTTTCCATCGATCGTTATCGTAGCTTGTCCAACTTACAAGAACACTGCTGATGCCCCTCTTCTCACCTCTAAGCCTGTAAGTGATCAACCTCTTTTTCTCCCAAAAAACTTTGACGACTTTCTTTGAGCCCCAAAGATATAAGCCTCCTGGCCGCGAGATGTCATTTTATCCCGCACGATTCGAGAGGGAACAATTCATGACTTGTAGAGTTTTTTCTCTCTGCAACTCTTGCCCTGACCCAGCAGCACGAAGCGACTTCCCTTGTTGGCCCTTCAGACCACTTACTCAAAAAAAGTTTACTTTCCTAGCACAACATACCCGGTCTTTCCGTGCTCAGACAGTAGTGGGCATTGAGACCCCATACGCTTACCCCCCTTCCGTTCCTACAACGCCCAGTCCCCAGCGTCAGCACCCTCCTGATTCATTACTTTTCTGCGATAAAGTGATTGGCACGCCCTTACCCAACCCCTTCCTCTCTAACTTCCCCTGTGGTGAGTCGAAGAGAAAAAAGGATCCTCCCCTCCAAAGCCAGTCATCCCAGCATGATTCTTTTTCCCTGAAGGACCTTTCTCCTTTATTTTACATGTTGTTAATTTTGGCTTGCATAATGTGCCTTTTCCTTCACGGACATCTCCACCCCTCTCATGCAAATTTTTCGAAACCCCCCCCCGCGGTCCCCTCTCACAGATGTCCGGGCACCCGAACCCTTCTCCCCGCAAGTAGTTTTCCTCCCGACCGTGTCCTGGTTTTTACTTTTGGGGTTTTTTTTCGAGTTCTCTTTCGATGCACCATGTTCACTTTTTTCCCCCAAGATCATTCTCAAATTCGGACACTATGCTTTTCTTCACTCGATACCCTCCATCCGGAATTCGATTCGATAGCAAACTTGTTTCACGCACTTCTCCTCGCACCTAAACAATAAGCTAGACCCCACTTTCTGGGGCTCCTCCTCCCCGGATCCCTCGAATTGGAGTGACGCTCAACCCTCGTGGAATTGCTTTTTTTCCCGCGGTTATCAAAGCGGCCTTTCTATCCCCTCCCTTCTTCCGATAGCACATCTTTCCCGCGGCTTCTCGTTCTAAGATACCGAGCACGAGTCCCTTAGTCGCCCTTTGATCGAGCGCCTCCTGGACCTGGAAGTCGTGAGCTTTTCTCCTTCCTTCTTTCCAATTTCTCCGGAGTCCCAACTTTTTTATGATCCACACGATCCCTCTTCGCCCTTCCTTCGCCTTACTCCACCATCCCCTCTCCGACGGAGACTTCTCTCTTCACCCTTTTTCCCTCGTACTGAAAAAACAGGTGACGTAGTCTGTTTTCTTTTGTGGTAGGAGCTCGTGGCTAGGCTTCCCACCCCTTCTTTACCCTTTTAACCCGCTTTTCCCATGGCTGGTGATCTTCCTTTCCCTCTCCGCACTTTCTTTTTCCGAGTGCAAGTCCGCACCCCCTGTTTTGCGAAGATTTTGGAGTTGTTTTGCAGTACCCTCCCCTTCATCGTCCCCCCTCTTTTCACTGCCCGTCAAACTTTTCTTTCTAAGACTTTCAGGAAGGACTTACCTGTTTACGATTTTGCCATTGAGGTCCGTTCACCCTTCTTTCAGTTTATCGACCTCCCCCCCCCCCCCCTTCTAACTTCTTTCTTCATCCTATACTGCAGAATAAATATTCTAAGGCTCCTAGGCCCGGTCAACATGTTGGTGCGTCGAGTCCGACGATGGGGTAAGTCTCCTTTTTCGGTTTTCCCCTCCCCTCCCCCCCCTCTTTGACTCTGGTATCTGGGTGCGGCATTCTCTAACCAATGAATACGGAGCCTTTCAGCGGCTCCGAAGGAACCCCCTT
>Ga0179593_1567092_pt1 | contig 12176 bp, 20 predicted proteins | sample CZODoug2_1_08_16_FD_185931 | JGI IMG/M metagenome (GOLD analysis project Ga0179593, IMG submission 185931) | Vadose zone soil fungal communities from Angelo Coast Range Reserve, California, USA - CZODoug2_1_08_16fungal (PacBio error correction) | ecosystem: Environmental > Terrestrial > Soil >... | reverse complement strand
CCTTTGCACCCCCACTTTTTCAACCCCCGATCCGCCCCCCTTACATGCAGGTCCTTAAAGCCCAGAATGTTCCTCTTTTTTGTTGAGTCCTTCCTTTCCCTTTCCAAACCCTTCCTTCCCCCAGCCACCAATTTCTGTTCCCAGCATTTCAATTTCGTTTTAAGATTCCCTCCCTGTCTTCATAAAAAACGCGTCGCCTTTTCTCTTTTCTCCCTCCTCTACCCATTTCTTCCCGTGTCTTTTTTTCCCATTCATCCTGTTGTCTAGAAAAAACCATCTACGTCCGTATGTACTGTTTTCAATATTGCCCATTCACCCCCTTCGTTAATTGTCTGTTGTACCCCTCATCCCTTGTCCCTCCGGACAGCTTTTGCTCCCCCCTAGTCCCTTTCCCCCTTTTGATAAAAGTACAAGGACCCCCCCCCCACACCCTCCCCCCCTCCATGAATCAACCTTTTCAACCGACCCCCTCCCCTTTGCCTACCCACTTGACTTGGCGCCGTCCCCAGGGTTTCCGTCCGGTCACTTTTGTACGGCTTTCCCCTATACTTTTTCCTTTAATTGGCTGGTTGGTTTCAAACTTCTCCCCTTTTGGCCCCCACTTCGATCCCGTCCCCGATTTTGTCCTGCGCAGGTGCCTTTTATTGCCCTGTGCTCCACTCGCGTGCCCGCCCCCAATTCGGCAACACCGTAACCCTCTCACCACTCCCCATTTTTTTTTTTTCCTTTTTGACGTCCGACCTTTGTAGAACAGCTTTTTTTTTCCCCAGCCAACTCTTTGAATACCGTTTCTCTTCTCAAGAGGACAGGGGTACACCTCACCCTTTAGTGCCCACCATCCCCCAGTTTCGTCTTTCCGTGTTTTTTTCCCCCGCCTGCAGTTTTTTTTTTTTTCTCTTCTTTACCCGCTCTTTCTCCAATAACCTTCATTCCTTCCGTTCCCCTAGTTTTTCTAATTTGGGAAAACTCCCTTGGTTCTTTCGTGCGCTTCCCCCGTTTTCTTGCTGTCCTTTCCCAGTTCGGCGAATTCTTGTCGCTTTTTTTGGACTTACCTCCCGTGATTTCTTTTTTTCTTTTCAGTTCTTTACTTTACCTCTCCCCCTCAAGCCCCCCCTCTGATACTTTTACTTTTTCTTCTTTTAGTTTGATTGAAAGTTGCGTGAGTCTTTTCCACTTAGGACTTCCTTTTCATTTCCCCCCATGTCCCTTCATTGTACTTACCTTCCCAAATTCGTTTCACCCCCCCCCAAATGAGGGCAGTCGCATGTTGTTCCCCCCCAAGTGACTTTTTTACCCCCCACCCTTTCCTCTAAACCCACGCCACTTTTAGTACATAAATCTCCCCCCCACCTATCGGGCTCCTTTTCCCAGTGGCCCTTAGGGCACGTGCTGCTATCCCCAGAAAGACCCTTCCTATGCTCTCCCCCCTTTTTTTCCCTGTCACCCTTACCCCCCCCCATGCCCCCCCCAGTCACTTTTTCTTCCCAGTAGTAAGGCTCTCCTGCCGGCTTTCCAGACTTGACGATTTCCGTTACTCTTGAAACTTCTCCTTTCTCCCCCTCCTTTTCCTCCCCCCCTTTCCTATCCTCGTTAAAAAATCTTCGCCACAACAGCTCCCCCTCTTAGTCCCCCCTAACTCTCTTCGTTTTCCCCCCCTCCATCCCTGCGTGCCCCCCCCCTTTTCCCTGTCCCCCCTTTGCCCCCCCCCCCCTGGGGGATCGTGTTCCCCATGCACGAGCCCAAACAATTTCTCAACTTTTTTTCTGTTTCTCCCCACCAATGGTTCATGTCGCCGTCCTCTTTCTTTTCTTCCCTTGCCCCTTCCATGCACAAAGCTAAGCCTTCTTGGGTCCAAATGTTACGTCTCCCCCTTTTTTTCTTTTCTTCTCCCTGCATTTCGGTGTCTCCCCCTAACCCAAAACGCAGATTGTCCCCCCCCCCCAGCTCCCCTTGTTTCATGATACTCGCCCCCGCCATTTCCAGTTATTAAGTGATTCCTTTGTTTCCCAGTTCAATTTGTGTTTTTGCCTTTTTTTTTCATGCTTTGTTCCTTTTAAAGTTCCTTTTTTTCTCCAAGGGCAAGCCATCCGTACAGCTCCCGTCTGCCACCTGGTAGTGACCCACGATTATTACAACCGATGTCCGTTCAACCGGAACTCCCCCCCGGATCGTCTCCCCTTTTTCTTTTTTTGCAGTCCGAAAAGCTTGTTACAGTAATGGCCTTCTCACCCCCGATTCCGTATTCTTCCTAACTTTAAGGGCATGCCGCTGTTCCTCGGCTTCCCTGTTAGATTCACAGTACATTTCAACCGTCTTCAGTTTTAAAACCTATTCCACCGATATTTGTTTTTATTCCCCTTGTATCTCTCCTCCTTTTCCCCCCCCTCCCCTCCGTTGTGTTTCTTCTTCTCTCCCCCCCTCCACCCGTCACAAGATCTGTTTTTCCCTCCCCCCAATTATAGTTCCCGATTCCCATTTTGATTTTTATGAATGGTGTTTGATGACTGTGGTTTAATATCAACTTGCTCCTACAGACTTCCTTCCCCCTTCCCGAGTATTTCGATTTGCCGTCATCTCTGGCCGGCAGTACTACAAGTTTTTTTTTGCTACTTAAGCAATGGAACGTTTGCTGCTCCCACTTTTCTCCCCCGCCCCTGGCCCTCCTTTTTGTCCTGGCTCTTTTTCCCTTTCCCCCAGGTTGCATCCCGGTGCGGACTCGATTTTGGCTCCGCCCTGTTCCATTTGGCAATCATGCAATTCCCATTTGTTTTTTGTGAACGCCTTCCCTCAAGGTTGACCCATTTTATTTTCCTCTTCTCTTTGGCGATAGGGAATTTTTTTTTTTTTTTGCGCCCTGTCTTTGTGTGTCAAGTCGAGGACTTTTGTCCGACCCGCGGAGCTCAAATTCTAACTTCAGTCTTCTTTGTGGGTCCCTTCTAGTTTTCATGGATAAAGATTTTTTCCCCCCTTAATTTGTGCATGTCCCTTGTCTTCTCCGTGTTACTGATAAATTGATTCTTGCTTTGGGCAGTTTCCTTATTGGGCCTTTCACGACTGGAAGCGGTGTTTGCACTTTCCCGGACCTTTTCTGTCCCGCCATGGTCATTTCTCCATAATTTTTTCCCTTTTTTTTTTTCCGGGCCCCCCCCTGACTTATTGTTGGGGAGCTTGTGGGCAGGACGATTTTAGTTCTCATCCTGAGGGCGATCCCGGTTTTTTGGCTGTTTCTTCTTATACGTCTGTTGCCTATTCTTTTTGTTAATTCCTTTTTTCCTTATTTGTTTCTTTTCCATGTCCCTTTGGTTTTAATTACTGGGTTAATTGACCCCCGCCCAAGTTCTTCCCGTTTAGGACACTCCTCCCCACTGACCTTTTCTTCTTCCTTTTTGGGCCCCCTGCGTTATGGGGGCTTTATTTTTTGAACTAGCTCCCCCCCCGCGTGGTTTTTGAATGGAATCCCCCATTGGCCCCATTTTGTGGCAATCTATGTTTTTTCCCCCCGAAACCTTGTTTATACTAAGTTCTCTTGTCCTTCCGTCCTTCACGTCGTCGGATGCATTCGAGCCCCCCTGAACCCTCCCACCCAAATGCTTTTTCCCCTTCCGACTTTTTACCCCAAATATGTGGTTCCCCCCTTACCTTAACGGAGGTGTCCCCTGCCATTCCAAAGCGCCCTCGTAGTAGTCCCCCTACAATTCCCTACCTTCCGTGAAAGGTCTGTTTGCTTCTTTTCTCCCACCTCCTGATCTTTCCCCCCCCCCCCACCAAACAAACCCCTTTCCCCTTTTTTGACATACCATGTTTGAGCGGCAGCCGTCCGCTGAACTGTCCCTTTATGGACACTTTTCCACCTTTCTTTTTTCGATCCGTTGTAAGCAGACCCAACTGGCCTTCCGAGGTTAGTCATTTCTCCTTTGGATGTCCCATCTTTCACGGGAGTTCTGTCACAGGAACCCCGCCTAGAATCCAAACGTCAGCCTATTTCCCTGAATTTGTTGTTCCTTTGGGACGCTTTTTCTTGTTTTTCCCCAAATTCCTTTTTTTATTATTTGATACTTTTTCGTAGTTTTTGCCTCTTCTTGTTTTGATCGTCTTGTCATCCCCTTTCCCCCCCTTTTTTCTTCTAGAAAGAATCGGGGTTGTTTGCCCTTTGCCTTTCCCCTATTTGACGTTTACCCTAACTTTCAATGATTTTCTCTCCCGCCCAATACTTGCGGCCCCTTTTTTCTCCTCCCCCCCCCTTCTTGAAGTCTGGTCTTTTGGGGAACGGATTTGGTTTCTGTAACCACATTCCGTAATTCCTCTTCCCCCAGCCCCCCAACTCGAGTGCATTTTTTGATTTCAGCACTGCCTTTTCCCTTTCCTGTTTTGGCTTTTTCTAAGTGAATTTATGCTTCTCGGTTTTTTTTTTCTCCCCAACTTATGTCATTTTTTCACCCACTTTTTGGCCCCCCCAACTCAAGATGTTCGTCCGTTTTTCTTGCGAGTTTTTGTTTTCCCTACGTCGTGCGTTGTTTTCTGACGCACGTTTCTCTCCTATCTCAAGGAAATCGATCGATTTTGTTGGTTTCAGCAGTGTAATTAACTTCGCGTTGCGTACCGCTTGCCCTTTCCTGGCTTTTAGTCCTGCCTTGTTGGTTTTCTTTGCTTTTTTTTTGTTTTCCCCGACAACCATGCATTGCCTTGAACTAAGGTGTCTTGACCGTCGCACCCCGTTGCCCCCCCCCCGCAGTCCTAAAGACTTTTTTTACCCCCAGGTAGTTTTTGCCCCCAGCTTTGAAGAATCTTTTATTGGCCTTCAATAATAAGGTTGTTGTTTTTCTAGAGCTGATTTCCCTGTCTTCTTCCAACCTTCTTATTTTATTTTTCCAACACTCTTTTCGGTACACCCTTCTTCTTATGAAAAGAGGTGAGTTTTCCAATCTGCCTTTTCTTGTTTGATACCCGCTCTTTTACCCGGCTCCCCCAGTGTCTTAGTAGCCCTGAGAATTTCCACCGACCCTCTCCGCACACCAACAAGGCAGTTTTGCCCTACCCCTTTCCCCCACACGTTTCCTGGTTTCCTCCCCCGACACTTTGTGACCTTTGGACCTGCCTCTTAAACATGATCTGACTTCCCCTTTCTACCTTTTTTCTTTCCTCAAAAGGCCACACGCCTTTACTAAGTAGCGCCTTTTCTTTTCCCTTCCGCAACTCCTGTCCTGTCCCACCCCCTCTTGGTGTCCCATGAATTTAGTTTGTTGTTTTCAGTCAAAACCCTGACATCTTCCCCCTTTTGAAAGGGGGGGTTCCCCCCCCACCTCCTTCCCCCTGTCCCCCAATGCTGGCACCTAACAAAACCCCCTGGTTTCCGACAGTTTGCTGCACTGTCTTTTTTTTCCCCAGCGACCAATTTTTTTTTTCCCCCGACACCTCCTTTCCCCATTTGAACAGCCCCCCACAGCCCCCCCCCCCTTTCCTCCCACCCTGGGGGGGTAGGTCACCTGTCCAGGACAAGTTCCTTTTCCAGGCAATTATTGTGTGCCCTTCCCCACCCCTGTGCTCACTTTCCTTTTCCCTTCTCTGTAACGGCCCCCTCTTTTTCCCCAGGTCGGTACCTACCCACCGATGGCGCTGCAGGGTCATTGTATTCTTTTCCCCCCCGCACGACCCTTTTTTTCCCCATCAGATCCTCCAGAAACGACCCCATACTTTTGCGTCAAATAATTAGTCGTTTTCAGTTAACTTTTTTTGCACGGTCCCCTTTCTCAAAACTCGCTTCCTGGATACCATGATCTTTCATCAGCCCCTTTTTGCTGCCCCGCCCCCCATCCGTCGTTTTTTTCCACCCCACTTATTACCCTGTTTCAGACATTTCCCCGCCGGTCTTCTGTTTTCCAACTGAGACCAGTATTTGGCCGCATCTTAACCGATTCAATTTCATTTTTCCCCCTTTCTCCTCCCCCTTTGCCCCATTTAGTTCCGCTTTTGCCTTTCCGAACTCAGGTTCCTGGACGTTTTTGAGTTATTTTTCCGTCTTCTCTGCGCATACCGGTCCTTCTTCTTTTTTTTTTTCCCCGTGACTTACGACTAATCCGTTCCTTTCATTTCTCTTCCTTTTCTTCCCTCCGATCTATCCTCCTGATTCCCTTCTTTCCCCCTTTTTCGATTTTCATGCTTTCGTGGTTCGTCCGTTTCACCCCTTCCTTTCTTTCCCCCCCGTCTCCTTTTTATCCCACCCTTTTAGGTTACCCCCATGCTGCTCGTCTTTGTATTCCAAATTGCCCCCCCCCCTTCCAAACACTAACCCAATGACTTTTCTCCCCCACTCCTTCTCCCCATCACGTTTTCTAGGCTGTTTTTTTCAACATCGTTATCCAAATCACCCATCCGAATCTCCCTTTTTTTTTTTCACTTACCCCCAAGGACACCCCCCCCCCTTACTGAGGTCCCCCTCTCCTTCCTTTTCTCTCTTCGCATCCCTCTTTTCTCCCGTCCTCGTTCACATTAAGGAATCCATAGAAATCCACCGGGAGACCCCCAGCTTCCCCCGCAATTGAGTGGACGCCTCTTTCCCATTCGTTCTTCCTTTAACCCAAGCGCCTTTCTTCCGCCCCTAAAAAATTCTCTGGCCCATCCTCCTTCCGGACCATTTGGTTCCACTTGCCACCCCCTTCTTCCCAGGCTGAGTTTGTACTCCCCATCCCCTAGACGAACCAAAAAAAGATCCCCTTACTCCTTACCCTTGTGGTTGCGATCCACACCCCTCCTGCCCCCATGTAGTCTTCAATTGCTTTTTTATTCCCCCTTTTTTGCCCGGGGACCTGCCCCCCCCCCCCGGTTTCCCACCTCCAGTCTTCCAACCACACTTTCCTTCATATTCCCAACCCCTTGATGAATATGGATGATATGATTCCCCTCTTTGGAAACAAACAGAGCTCCCCCCCCTCCCTTCTTTTTTTTTCCATTGATTTTTACCCCTCCCCCTCACCCTTGAACTTTCCCCTTTTCTCGGATCCTGGCTTGCCTGCCAATACGACTTAATTCAAAACCACCCCCCAATTGGCCTCCCCCAGTGTTGCTCCCCTTTTCTTCCCGTTCCTGACTGATCGATCAACTCTAAAAAGATCCCAAGGTACCCTTTAACCCCTGCTCAGTTCTCCCCCCCCCCTGTGCCTGCTTGTGTCTCTTCACCTGTCCCCCTCCCCTCTAGTCCCAAAACATAACTATAGGACATATCTCCTTTTTATATGATGGCATTTTTTTTTTCTGACCCAGCTTTTTCACCCTTTCTTTCCCCCCCCCCTCTTACCCCCCCCTTTGGCTTTGTACCTCCTTTCTGGTTCCAGTATTTGTAACTTCCTTATCTCTTCATTTTTCAGTTGTTGGTTTGAGGTTTTTTTTTTCTCCTTTCTCCCCCCCAGTTTTCCCCAAGTTTAACGCACCATAGGTCCCTTGATTCCTTCCATTTTCTATGAGCTTGACTTGCGTTGGTTGTAAATTCCGTTCTTTCCCGCATCGCCTTAGTTTTTCCTTTTCTTTTTTTTGGATGCTTTTGTTTTTCGTGGTGATACTCGTCCCCCTTTCTTTCCTTTCTTTTCCTCCTGATTGAGCTTGTACCCCCACGTTTCTCCACTGCCATTTTGTGGCGATTTTTGGGTCTGCTCCCCTGTTTCTACCTTTTTGATGTGATGTTACTTCCCTTCCTGTTTTCATTTAGGCCCTCCTGACTCCAATGCCATTTTCATGTGACGAAGTCAGTCCGGGTTTAAGGTTATTGGTGAAATCCCTGTACTCCCTTCTCCTTTCGGTTTTTTTTTTTGGGTATAGGAACTTTTTCCCCCTTTGTCTCTCCTCCCCCCTTTCTTTTAGAGTCTTCCATTTTGACCCTTGTTTCCTTTTTGATTGCTTTATGGATTTTTCCCAGCTCCCCCTCGTTTGCATCCTTTGTTTTAGAACCCAGAAGTTTTATAAAGTTTTGATTCCGTTTTTCGGTTCCTTTTGGGGGCGTACAACTGCTCTGTTTGTGTGTGCCCAATGTACTGGTCATTAGTTGGCGTCCTTTCAAAGGTGGACTGTTATGGGTCCCTTCAAGTAGGGTTCTTGTTGTTGGTTCCTCCTGGAATGGCAAACTTTTTTTTTTTTTGTTTCTCCTTGCGTCCCTTGCTATGATTCGACGTTCTTGTCGTTTTCTTTCTCGACTCTTTCCTCCTGTTGTTCCATAATTGGTGATCTTTTCCCCCAGTTTATCTCTTCCCTTTTTCGTTGTTATTCCCCTTCTGCCCTTTTTTACGGGGGGGGTTGCCACCGCTGGTTTGCTTTTGATGAGTTTTTGCCCGACCCCTTTTGTTAGATAGATTTGTTTGTGAATTTTCTTTTTTTTTTTTCCTTGTTCGCTGTTCAGTTTTCAATTTCCCCCGAAACCTGGGGTTATCACCCCTCCCCAGGCTCTTCTGTCATACGGATGCCCAAACGTAGTGAGAACATTCTGCCGGCAAATACCCCCTTGACTCTCCAACTTCGCAGGTGTACCCCTTTTTCCCCCCCCCCTCCCCGATCCTTGGGCCATGACAGTTTTTGGCCCGTGACTTCGATAGTCGATCGCCTACCAGAATCGCCCCTGATTGTCGCCTCTTTCACCTCGCTTCGCCCCCTTTTACCCCCACACCACCCCCGACAAGTCCCTTCTCTTCCCAGCGACTTTTTTTGACCCAATGCGGACGTCCGGAGGTTAAGACTCTGAGCGGTAGAAGATTCCCCCCTTTCTGGTTTCTTATCTCCCCGCCACATCGGCCAGTGTTTTTCCTTTACGGTTGGAAACCCCCCGTTTCCCTTTTTCTTTTCTTTTGTGCAGTGTTGCCAGAAACTATTGCCATTGAGTGTATTCGGACTCAGCTTTTTTTTGTTTGTTTTTTCCCCCCCCCTCCTCGTCATTCTTTTCCCTCGTCCTGTGAGATCTGCTTTCTGGTCCTCCGGTATTTTTCTTTCCGCTTCCCCCATCCCGTCTGCCAAAGATCTGTTGTTTTCACGTCCTTTTCCCCTTCTTTTTTACCCTTGAACCTTCCAATCACCTTATTCCCTTTTTCCCTTTTTGCCACAATAATGCTTTTTTAAAACCTTGTTCCCCCCTTTTGAATCCTATTTTTTTCTTTCCCTTGTTGTTTTTGGTCCCTTTTGGGTTTCTGGTCCACCATTTATCGCTTTCCACCTTCGGTAGAAAAGCTGTGCCCGTTCTGAGGGTTTTTCCCCCAAGCCTGATTGACTGCCATGTCAGGGCCCTTTCCTCCTTTTGATTTCTATCAACCTCACCTTCATTTTTTTTGACCCCCCCCCCCCTTGCAATCGCTTGTCGATTTGGTGCTTTTTTTATGGTTGAGTGCTTTTCTTTGTCCTTTCCCTTTTTTAGCCGCGATCTTCCCTAAGAGTTTGTTTTTGGCCTCCCCCCAAGTGTTTTTCCCCTTTGATCTTTATCGGGGGTTCAAAGGGAGGACTTGGCTTGCGGTCTTTGATTGTCTTTTCCTTTTTCCGGTTTGTTTTCTTTTTTCTGCACCCCCGTGACAAAGTTGCTTCTACACCCCGCAAGAGTTGAATGGAACTGAAATTTTAACCACACCCCTTTTGTTTTTTTTTCAGATGACATTTCCTTTTCTCTAACCTATAGTTTTTGCCCCCTTAGTTGAAGAATACTCTAATTACCCATCATGGTTTGTTGTTTTCGTTTTTTCCCCTCTTAGGTGGCAACCTTTCTTCCTTTATAGTAAACTATTTCCTTGTTTCCATTCGGTCTCGTTTTCGCTTGTGTTGTTTTCGTCCTCTTCCCCTTTTGATTAGCTTTCTTCCTTTCCCTTTCTTTTTTAGGTGTACCCTTGCCTAAACTTAAGTGTTTTGTCCTCCCGTTCCCTCACCCCCCCCCCAGCACACCCACTGATCGCCCCCCACAGGTCTCTTTCAATTCCCCAAGCCGCCCCCGTTTCGATTTGACAAACGTATACTCAATTTCCTGACCCCTTGCTTCCACTTAGGCCCCCCCTCTTTCCTTCGACTCGTCTACATGGTTCCCTTTCAAAGTTTTTTTCAAATTTCACTAAGTACGCTATAAACGTCGTCTCCCATTCCCAACCCTTGTGGTTTGTTTCCCTTTTTTTGACTATTAGTTGGTTTCCAGTCAACTCTCCCTTACACCCCGCTAAGGGGGACACATCCCTTGCATTTCCATCGCAATTCTTTCACCTCATGACCCTGTTCCTTCCCTTGTTGCCCGAATCTCACCGGCGATTATTCAGAAACCACCCCTTAAGGACCCTATGGTTGACCCCCCCTCTTTTTTACAATTCCTTGATTCCCCCCCCATTTTCCGCTTCGTGCCCCCTACTCCCCCTACTTTTGAAGTTTTCCTTTTCAAGACAGGTTTTTCCTGGTTCAACACTTCCTTTTTTCTCACGGAACCCCCCTTGTTTTCTCCCCTGCCGAAAGTTTATTGAGTTACAAGCCCCTCCCCGTACTCCCCTCCCCCATCCTATCTTTCAACCCCAAAGTACGAATCGAGTCAAAATTTCCCTTCCGTCTTCTGTCATTGTTGTACTCCTCCCCCGCTTATCGAAAATCACCTTTAGGGTCCAAAGATAGTGGTCTTTTTTTGCTTTTCAGATTAGGGGGGTTCCCCCACCTGTAAGTTTCCCCCACCCCCTTCCCTCCCACCTTTGCCCGCCCGTTGGTATTTTTTAGCGCCCGGCTTTTGGCAGCCTCCTTATCCTTATTCACCTTTTTTTTACTTCCCGATTGTCCCCCACAATCTTCTTTTTTGTTCGGTGAAAACTTTCCCCTTATTTTGTTTGACCCCAGGTTTTGTTTTTAGTCCGATGGGTACTGAATAATCTCAAAGCTTCCTTTGTGGTTTATTTTCTCCTCTCTTTCCTAATTTTCACATGGGCTTCTTACAGTCTAACCTGGGCCACTCCTAGGGTTCCTTTCTTTTCTCCCAAGGTTCGCTTTGTGTCATTGGTTCACCCCGATTTTCAGCCCTCTCCCTTCCTGGCCTTGTAGACACCCCTGTTCGCTGTGTAAAGTTGCTAATAGATTTATCTTCCCTCCATTGGATTCCCCCCCTTCAGTGAACCACTCAAATGTGTTTCGTCTGTCATTTTCTCCCCATCCATCTGCTATAGTGATCTTGATCGCCGTCTCCTCCCCTCCCCCATTTCCCCGGTGATACCTTTTTCTTTCCCCCTTGCCCAACCCCAGTAATGCCCCCCCCCCCTGGACTTTTGAGGAACAAGATGCTGTTCGACCATTTAAACTACTTTTGGTGCACCATTCCATCTCCCCAGTTTTCCTCCCTTCCTTCCCCTCTTTTTTTTTGCGGCCTTTCCCCTATAAGTCGTCCAAACTCCAACCCCAGGTTTAGTTTTCCCCCCCCCCTTTCGTCAACGAACCATTTCCCCCTCCTTTTTTTTTTTTTCCGAAATCCCCCCTTTCGGAACCCCTCCGGTCCGTGCACACCTTTGCTTCCGTTTTCTCCCCCTTGCCCCCTTTTTACTGACACAAACCAAATCAAACTTCGTTTCAAAACTTGTGTGCTATCCGGACCTGCATGTCTCATGTTTGCTTGCTCCCCTCTTTTCCCCCCCCTCTAACCTCCCCCCCCCCTTTCGACCAACCCCACCCATGTTCCTCCCCCTTTCCCCCACAATTGATGGAATCCAAATTTTTTCGATTACGACCTTCCACAACCGCCCCGCCCCGTGTTTCCCCCCTAGGCATGGTTTTTTTTTTATTTTTTTCACCTAATTTTCCTTGATTTTCTATGCTTACCCTTGCGTCGACCCCTTTTTGAATGGGCCCTCATTTTCTCATCCACCCCACTTTGCGGCTCCACTCCATATTCCCATCTCCCGGTTGGTAGGCCCCCTCATCTTATTCCCCCCAAATTCTCCAAACATAATGGCTCTAGAGGATTTTCTTCCCCTTTCCATCCTCGTTATCCCATTGCAGCCCCGCCCCTCTTTTTCTTACTGTTACCCGTGCCACACATCCCACTCTGTCCCGGTTTTCAACCACTACCCCGCATCTCTCCTGGTGAAAATGGGTCTTCCCGTCGTGGCCCCCTCAGTTTCTCCTCCCCAACTTTTTTTTTCTCTCACAAATTTTTACGGAGGATCGGGAAACACTATTCTGGTCGTTAATTTCAGTTACTTGTC
>Ga0179593_1540547_pt1 | contig 12176 bp, 17 predicted proteins | sample CZODoug2_1_08_16_FD_185931 | JGI IMG/M metagenome (GOLD analysis project Ga0179593, IMG submission 185931) | Vadose zone soil fungal communities from Angelo Coast Range Reserve, California, USA - CZODoug2_1_08_16fungal (PacBio error correction) | ecosystem: Environmental > Terrestrial > Soil >... | reverse complement strand
TTTTTTTCCCCCTCTTTTTTCCTTTTTTCCTGGGTTTGGCCGTAGTGGTTTAATAATTAATTCTCCCCTCTTTTCCCATTGTTGCCCGTACTTCCTTTTTTTCCCCCCCCCCCAGAAAGCGTGTTAGAAGAGGGAAGTAGAGGACTTTTGCTCTTTTCTCTCCCCCGGGCACAGGATAGATATTAGGCACCCCTTCCCTCCCCCTTTCCCTAGTCCTGCCGTTGGTTAGATTTCTCTGCTTTCTCCCGATTTGGTTGTAGAGGCCTTCGACTTCCTTTTTTTTTTTTTTTTTTCCAGCGGCCTCGGGGGAAGAGAGTCTTCGGTCTTCGTTTCCAAAGACGCGTTCCTCCCCTTCTTTTATTCGTCGGAAGATAACCTTTTTCCCCCCAGTTGGAGCCTGCCCCTTTCTTCCCAGGTGGACAGATGGACCCGTAGACGTTTTTTTCCCCCTTTTTTTTCGGTGAAAAAAGAGGAGAGTCCTCGCCTTTTTTTTTGTGGGAACTTCCTTCTTCTGTGAAAAAGGATTAGCGGGCCCGTACCCTCAGTGCTGGGAGACACTTCCCTCCCCCTTCCTTTTTTTCTTCAAGCCACCTTGAAATGAAAAGCAATTCCAATTCTTCTTTTTCTGGGCAGAAGGACGTTTTTTCCCCCCTCTGTGGAGGGCCGAAGTTGAGAAGGGAAACCCTTTTTCAGAATGAAAAACTTCTTTTTTCCCCCTTCTTCTTTTTCTTCTTAGTACCGTTATTTGGAAAAAGGAAAGAATCTTTTTTGCCTTTTCCCCCTTTCTCCAGGATTCTCTTCTCTTAATTGTTAGAGAGGGGGAGAGGGCCGGGATTTTCCCTGAGACCTTTTCGTCTGAGCCCCCCCTGTACGTTCCTCCTTAAGAACCTTTTCCTCCTTTTTTTTGTGGTCCTCCTTTTTACTCACGGACGGCCTATTTTTTCTCTTTCCTTCGTCGCCGGAACAGGTAGAAATTCGCTTTCTCTTTTTTCCCACCAGGAGAAAAGTTCTCTCCCTTTTTTTCGGTCGAGGGTCCCCAGCCCAAAAGGAAAAAGTTAGCTTTCTTCCCCCTCCCCCCCCTCGCCGTCTTCCCCCCCCTTGAGAGAACACCCCCCTCTTCTCGGTGAGAGATATGCGGTGGCTTTCGTCTTCGTTGAACGTGACAAATTCCCTCTTTTTCTTTCTACCCAACTTCTTTTTTTCTTTAGCCCCAAACCGCATCACCCTCCCTTTTTTCCTTTTTTTTTTTCCGGATATAATGGAGCCTTATTCCCCCCTTTGGTTAGAAGTCCTCTTGCCCCCCCGGAGTGAGCCGACCGGTTAGCCCACGCTTGGCTTACTGGTGTGTCGATTGCGTTGTTTTAGGTTAGGGGGATTTTCTTGATTCTTTTTTTCCCCTTCTGAATGGGAAAAGGGCTTCTTTTTTGAAGGAGTCTGATGGAAGGTGTGAGCATTGTTTTTCTTTTCAGCAGAACGCGCCATTTTTTCTTTTCCCCTTTCCCACTTGTAAATTGAGTGCAGGCCCCCCCCTTTTTCCTGTAGGTGGTAATGATTTTTCTCCCTTTTTCTTTTTCCCCTTCCTTCTCCGGCCAAGTAAGAAAGACTGCCAAGCTCGTTTTTTCCCTTGGGGAAAGACGGTCCCCCCCCTTCCCCCTGAAGGGGCCGTTTCTGTTTTCTTCCAGTTAGGAGGGCCTCCCTCTATGGAAAAAGGTTTTTTTTTACAGCGCTTTTTTTCCTCTGGAGTGGCACTTTTTTTTTTAATTCCCTGTTCTTTTCGTTGGCGACCAACGGATTTTTTGAGGACCCCGGGCAGCCGCCCCCTTCTTTTTCCCGCTGCGGGAAAACAACCCGGTAAATGTTGCGGTTTTTTCCCCCCCCTTGTCTCCTTTTAGTAGGGGAAAGAGTTGGAACCCTTTCGTTTTCAAGTACGTCTTTCCCTTTCTTCCCTTTTATCAAGAGGAGATTTCCTTTTTTGGAACTTTTTTTTGCGACTCGTGCGACCCCCCCCCCCCCTCGGGTGGTTGTCATGGGTCTCCCCCCCCCTATTTATGTCCTTCCGATATGGGAAAAAACCCATGGCAATTTTCCCTTCTTTGAAATTTACGAGGGTTGTCTCTTTCCTTTCCCCCCTTTCTCGTGCATCCCTCGTAGGACCGCGACCGTCCCCCCAATCCGAGGTATTAGGAAGATTGACACTCCTTCCCCCCCTTTTTTTTTCCATCTCTCTTCATTTTCCTAAATAATAAGTTTGTGGTTTTTTGATCTTCCTTCTTCTGGTCCCACGATGAACGAAAGTCCCCCTTTTTTTTTTTCCCCCCCCCACCCGCCGCCGCCCAGATTGAGGTCGCCTAGGGTGCCGAGTCTTTCCTTTTCACCCTCGACAACCTTTCCCTTCCCCGCTTTCGGCAGCGGGCGTCAAGGTCGATAAACCCCCTTTTGAAGGTAAAGGACTATTCAATCGTTTCCAAGCTGGCGAAATGAAAGATCTTCCCGGGACCCCTTTGGTTTCGGCACGCATTTTTTCCCCCCCCTTTTTCTGGGCTTTTTTCCGGCGCAAAGGAATAGCCGGCTTCCCCCTCTTTTTGCTGGCTGGTTTTTTTTCCCGAATAAGGAGCCCGGGGCTTCCCTTTCAAAAAGGTCCAAACGGTGTTGTGTTTTTCGAACAACTTTTTTCTTTCACCAAAGAGAGAGGATGCGCGCCTTCTAACAAACTCCTTTTCGCCAACGAGTGGCACTTTGATCCCCAGGACACAACCCTCCCCCTCCTCTTTCCTCTCCCGTAAGAAGAAGATGGGCGGTGTGCGTCCTCGCATTCGAGGTCTGCCTTCCTTTCGGCGGACCGGCTTCTGACCCAAAACGTGTGTGACCGCTTTTCTTTCCCAACACGAAGTCTTCGCTTCCCTTGAGGCCTTTTTTTTCCCATTCATGACCAAAAGAAAACCGTGCCCTTTTTTTTTGCACCACCCCTTCCCTTTCCCCCCTTCGGCCTTTTCTCTGCAAGGCCTGTTCCATGATGGAGACCCTCCTTTTTCCACATCAAAACCTCCGTTTCTTTGACGGCCGGCCCCCCTTTCCATGCGAAAAATTGACCTGCGGTGAAGGGGAACATCCTCCCCTTCCTTAGAAAGCCACCTTTCCGACGGGAATTCTCCCCAACGAAAAGGGATGATGATTGGCCTTCCGTGTCTCCCCCCTCGGGGTTCTTTTTCGTCACCCAGCCTAAAAACCTAACTTTTTTGGACCCCTCCCTTTTCTTTGAGGTTATGGTTGATGGAGGCGTGTGAGACGACTGTTTTTTTCCGAAGAGGGGTTTTTTCCCCCGTGTCATTCTTATTCCGGAGGACTCCTCCCTTTTTCCCCCCCTCTATCCAAAATGGGATTGAGAGAGGTGTTATCCTGGAGAATGTGGGGAAGACCCCCCCTTTTTTTTTTTTTTGCGAACCTTTTGGCTGGCAAAGGTCGCATGGTCCCTCTCCTGTAAACCGGATTCAATCTTTCAAAGGATTAGAAGGTGTGCAATCTCCGGGGGAGACCGGCGGGGGGGCCCTCCCTTTTTTTTTCCCTCCCTGTACGACGCCGACCCTTTTTTCGTGGAACCATCTTCCCTTTTTTTTTTCCCTGGCAAGCATAAGTACCACCGTCGAAGGAGACCCCACTTTTTTTCCCCCTTTTTCCTTTCCCCTTCTTCGGAAGTCAGCCGTTCTTTTCAGCTACACGGAGACCACTTCCCTCGTCCCGAATGGCCGTTGCCTCGTTCGTCTTGTTTCCAAACGGCACATGACTTCCCCTTACTGGCGTTCCGCCCCCCTCGACTGGTGGTAATGTCGCAATGCATCAACCCGGTCCCCCTTTACACGGGGGCGGAGGCACCCACAGATTTCCTATGGCTAAAACTCCTTTTTTCCCCCTTTTATGGCGATTTGAGTTCTTCTTTCCTTACGGCCGGAAGTTGCTTTTTTTTCTGTGGGTTCGGGTCCCTTTTTTTTTCGGGGAGCTGGTCCAACCGGTTAACTACGCCTTTTTTTCTTTTTTCTCCCCGGCGGGAGGGTGGGTAAATCCGCAGGAGGGGAAACAGCAGCCAGTCGGCAGAAGGAGTACAACCGTCGGTACTTTTTTTTTTAGTTAGTCCGTTTTTCCTCCCCTGCGTCTTCGATTTTTCCTCTTTTGTGTGCATTTTCCCTAATGGATTGATTGAACGCAGGTAACTCCTTTTTCGATCCCCAGGACGTTCTACTTCTTCCCCCCACAAATTCAAAGAAGGAAACACCCGCGGCATCGGAGGGATAAGGCTCCTATCCCTCTTCCTTTGCTCAACAGACCTTTCTTCCCCTTTTTCTTTTCCCCCCTACCTTGAATCGTTGGTTAAGGCGGACTTTTTTTTTTCCCCCTCAGTTGATGACGCCCCTTCCTATTATTTTTTCCTCCCTCTTATACGAGGGAGGTTGGATTCTTCTTTCTCCCGTTACGTTCCTTTTGTGCCCAAGGAGGCACACGTCATCGACCTTTTTTTCCTGCGTTGTCACAAACGACCTTTCCTTTCCTCTTCCCCCCTTCCTTCTTCCTTACACGATGGGGGGGAAGCGTGCCGGAACCCCGCCGCGTGCGCTTGCATGCTTTTTTTTTCCCCCCCCCTTTTTTTTTTTGAGAGAGATGTAAAAGCTGGCAATCTCCTCATACACCAGGCATTAAAAGAGTGTACGGTAGAGTTCATTCTTCCCCTTTCCCTTCCCTTGTGTGAACAAAAGAGAAAGGAACGCAGTTTCCGGACTCCTTTCCCCACACCCTTTTTCACAATGTAAGTGGAAGCGTCACATGCCCTTCCCCTCCTCCTCCCACTGAAAGAAAAGTGCGTCAGCGCGGTTGTCTGTCTTTCTCTTTCCCCCCACGAGTAAAGGGTCGGTCCCTTCTTCTGTTTTGCTGAGAATGATAAGATTTTCTCTTCCTTTCCCTCTTCTTCGGGCGGGGAGGTGTCGGGGCGTTTCGAAGTTAGAGGTAGGGATCTCCACCTGAATGAGTAATGAGGGCAATCAGTGATCCCCTTTTTTTTTTCCCCCCACGCTCCCACATCGCAGCCCATCCTTCCCTTTTTTTTCGAAATCACGTAGACGTTTGACTTTTTTTTTTTTTGGGAAAAAAGCTGTTTCCCTTCTGGATTTCCCGGAGGGCGGTCATTTCGATTAAGGTTGACCACTTTTTTTCCCTCACCCTTGCTAAGACAGCACCATCCTTTTTTTCCCTTCCGAGTAGTAAACGGTCTTCCCCAATAGGAAATAAATGCCAATTCTTTCTTATGGGAAGAAGAAGTTCATTTTTTTTCTTTTCCGAAGTTGAGAAGGACCCCCCCTCCTTTACTCCCCAAAGTGTAATCCGTCTTCCTCCTTCTTTCTTTTACCAAAGAAGATATTGCCGTTTGCCAAACCTTCAGGAAGGGAGCTCCGTCTCCCCCTCCCTTTTTTGTCTAGGTAGAGGCCGGAGTCCTTTTTCAGACGAAGTAATGAGCTGTACCGCCGATTTCTTTTTCCCCTTTTCTCTGTTTGTAAGGATGCTTGCCCCCCCCTGTAGATCTTCTTTTCCCCCCTTTCTTTTTCTCTGGCGAAGACCTTTTTCCCCCTAGGGATAATTTCTCCTTTTTTCTATTTCAAACCGCCAAGTTGACTCCCCCCCCCCGCTGAGAAGGTTAGCGTGAGGCCTTTTCCCCCGAGCGGACAGTCACCCCCCCACCAGTTAGGGGTTAGGAACCAACAGGCGAGGTTTTTTCTTCCCCCCTTTCTGCTTGCGAAACAACCGAGCATTTTTAGGCTTTAGAAGGCGTACGTCCCCCCCCTTCCCCCCTCGATGCGTTTTTCTCCCGTAGTTTTTGCATGTAGATGAGCACAAACCCTTTTCCTCCCCCCCCCCCTCCTTCTTCCAATTATGTTTGGATGGCGTGCGATCTCACTTTTTTTCCCCGGCCAGAAACAGTTGTGGTTGTTTCTATCCTTTCCTCTCCTACGTTTCGAGGATTTCGAATTGTTCCTTTGCGGATATTTCCGCCTTTCCTTTCTTCGTTCGCTCCCCCCTTCTTTTTCTTAGTGGACGTTCTCCTTCTGGGCCAAGGCATGAACCGCGCCCCTGGCCATGGCCGTCTTTTTCAATTGTTCAATGTGGTGTCATCTTCTTTTTCCTTTTGTTCATGAATGGAGAGGGCGGGGCCTCCTCCTTTTTTTTCCATTGCTAGTGGATGGGATCTCGGTTACGTGTCCCCTCTCCCCCTTTTCCTCCCTTCTGTGCAGATAAGGGAAAAGGTCGAGCAGGTGTCCTTCGGGCCACAAGGTAGGACAGGCGCGGCTCTCTTTCTTTTTTTTTTTTCCCTTTGGAAATCCATGCGGCCGGTGCACCCCCTTTTTTTTTTCAGGTTGAGGGATCACGGGGTCTCCTCCTCCTCTTTCCCCCCCCTCTTTTTTTCGACCACAACACCGGCTCCTTTCCGTTCACACGCCCGCGGCGCCTTTCTTTTTTTCCCCCTCCCCTTTCCCCCCCAGGGTCGAGCGCGGGGGGCAGGCTTTTCTTTCCTGGTGGCGCGGACATTCCCCTTTTTTTTTCCCCCCTTGAGGGAGAACCAACCTTTTTTTTTTTTTCTCGGTTATTGGAGCAACTCCACTATTTTCCTCTTTCCCCCCCCCCCCCAAAGGAAAGTTGAATAGACGGACGGCCTTTCTTTTTCCTTTTTAGGTTTTGATGGATTGATGTATTTCCCTCCCCTTCCCAACGTCTGGAATCCTCTTTCCTCCCCCCCCCGAAGTGGACAGAAAAGCTGCGCGCGTTGCTTTCCCCCCCCTTCCCTTTCCCCCTTCCCTCCGCAGCAAGATGCACTCCCCCCCTCAGTTGTTTCTCTTCCTTCTTTTTCCTGGCTGAAAGGGAGGGTCACTGGCCCTTTTCCCTCCTGTATACGGAAAAGCAACGCCCTCCTTTTTTTTCCGGTAAGAAGAGGATTGCCTCCCTCTACGGTTTTCCTTTTTCCTGTAAATGGGAAACCTTTGCGGGTCCTCTTTTTTCTTTCACCCCTTGAATGGGTGTGGCCATGTCTTTTTTTCCCCCCCCTTTTCCCATCTGTTTTTTTCCTTTTCTTTTCGCAATGAAAGATCTGACCGACACCCCCCCTTTTTTCCTGGGAAAGAAGGGTTTCTCCCTCCCCCTCCTTCCCCCCCTCGAATAGAAGCTTTTTTTTCTTTTTTCCCAGGGGGAGGGCTTTCTCTGGTGTGGTGTTCAAAGACTTTTTTTTCCCCTCAGGGAGAAGAGGAGGGTATTTCCCTTTTCCCCCCCCCCCCCCCCCCGGTCAATTTTTTTTTGTTTGTTTTTTTCTTTCCTTTTTTCTCACACCACCGGGGGGTTTGGGTGGGCGCTTTTTTCTTCCCCCGGGTGGCGCCCCCCCCTTCTCCCGTAGGGGATTCAAAGACACCCCATTTCCCCCCCTTTTTTCTCCTTTCGCTGTCCGAACTGTGGGGCACGAAACCCCCCTTTTTCCCCGGGCTAGGGGTACCGCGTCTTCTTCTCTTTTTTTTTTATTTTCGTGAGGGAAAAGGGCGCCGATTTCCCCCCCCCTTTTTTTTTTTTTTTTTTTTTTTTCCTTCGTAAAAGAAGCATTCATCCCCTCTTTTTTTTGGTTATGGAGGAGGGAGATTTTTTCTTTTTTCCCGGCTTCCCATTCATTGACCACTTCCCTTCCCCAACAGGGTGTTGCGCTTCCTTCCCAGTGGTACCGTCGGGCGGCATGGGCCAATTTTTTCCTTGGCATGGCTTGGCGACAATCACCCCCCCTTTCCTTTTCCCCCCATTCAAAGTCATCACCAAACCCCTTTTTTTTTTTTCCCTCCGGACGGCCGCAGCCCTTCCCTGAGGTGAAAAGCCGCAGGCACTCACTTTCCTCTTCCCCTCCCCTGCAGTGATAGACACAACGGAAACGTTTTTTCCTTTTCCTTCGTCCCCAAGTGAGGCGATCGACACCCCCTCCCCCCCCCTTTTTTTTTTTCCTCGGTTGCGAAGGAGGGTTCTTCCCTTCCCGTGAGAAAGCTACATTTCTTGGTTGAATATCCCCCCCTTTTTTTTAATCGATGTAAAGGTTTTCCCTTTTCCCTCCCTTCATATAAGAAAGAAGAAGGAGCTTTTTTCCCCTTTTTTTTTTTTTCTGTGGTGGAGAGCTACTCTCCCTTTCCCCCCTCGCTCGCGGTTAGGGTTCCTCCCTTTCTTGGTCGGGTTGGCTTCCCCCTCCCTTTCCTTTTTCCTGGACGGTGGAACAAATAGACGTAACTCCCTTCCCTCGTGTAATAAACGGTTCTCAGTTTTCTTTCCCCCCTTTCCCCCTTTTCGAAAGGAAGCCCCTCTTCCGTCGGGAATGTTACGGCGCCCTTCCTCCCTGGGGACCATCGGAACACTCGTCTTTCTCAACGGGGGCAAGCATTTTCCCTCCCCCTACCCCTGTCCACCCTTTTTTTTCCTTTTTTTCCCCTGAGAACCTCTTCCCTCCTTTAACTTAGTTGGATGACGTCCGCTTTTTTTTTTTTTTTCCCCCTTTCCCGCGAACGAGACCAACTTTTTTTGTTGCTCGCGCGCGCTTTCTCCAAGCGTTGCAAGGGCACCTCCGTTTTTCCAAATACGGCTTTTTTTTTTTTCCCCCCTCCATGACGGATGACAAGGTTTGAAGACCCTTTTTTTTACATTGTGTGTCTTTCCCTTCTGGGCATCCACCGGGAGGTATGTGTTCCCTCTTTTTTCCCCCCCACAAAAAAGATAAGAGAGATGCTCCTTTTTTCCCCCCTTTTGCGGGCGATTTCAATTTGGCTTCCGCAGTTTTCCCCTTTCTCCGGACTTTTGAAGTGCTGATGTCGGCCCGAAAAATTTTTTCTTTTGGAAAGAGCTTTCCCCATTCATAAAAGAGCCACTTTTCCCCCCCCTTTTCCCCCCCTTCGAGGAAAGCGCATTCTTTTTTTTTTCAACACCCTTAGTGCGCGAACCCCCTTCTCCCCGTAGAGGGCGTTTCTAAATCCCAAATCGGTTCTTTTCCTTTTTCCCTTTCGTGTCGATGGCAGGATCAATAATGGATTCTTTCTTTTTTTTTTAATCCCGCATTACAGGTGATATCGACGATCCTTCCCCCCCCTTTCCTTTTTTCCCCCGACGCGTAGTGAAAAAATCAAACTCTTTTCCCCCCTCACAACGAAGAAGAGATGGGTGGCCTGATTTTTTTCCCCTTGGTGCCGTGCGAAAAAGGGAAATTCTTGAGAAAAGAAGCTAGGGATTCCTCTCCCCCTTTTTTTTTTTCCCCCTCTACACCACTTGGCCCCGACGGGACTCTGTTTTTTTTTTTCCTTTTTTTTTTTTCGGATCGCAACTTCCGCTTTTCCTTCCGAGGTTGGAGGCAGGAATGGTGGAACTAAGATCGTCTGTTTCTTGTCCTTTTTCTTTTTCCGTATTGGGTGAGTTTGTGCCCAGAGGAACACGTCATAGACGGCCCCCTTCCTTTTCTGTCTAGTTGAGTTGTTTCACCCACCTTCCACTTTTTTTTCAACCACCGGTGGTGGGCTCCTTCCCCTTTTCCTAGGGAAGCCGTTTTTTGATGATGTAACAAACTACGGACACCCCCGCCGGCTTGCTCTTTTCCCCCCCTTTTTTTTTTTTTCTTTTTTTTTTTTTTTTTCTCGCGATGTCAACGATGGAAAGCGCAAGCTGGCGTTTTTCCCTTCTCGTAGTTGTGTCATCCCTTTTTTTTTCCCGATTTTTTTTCCCCCTTGCCCAAAAAATTGGTTGAACGTCCATTCTTGGTTGAACCCCCCCCTTCCCCCCAGAACGCTTGTCGCACGCGGCAGTAGATCTTCTTTTTCTTGGCACCCCTCCCATACGGAGAGGGAAAGCACGTCCCCTTCTTTTTTCTCCCCCCCTCGGAAGAAAAAGGCGTCAGCGCGGGCCTTTTTCTCTCGTGAACCAACGAGTCAAGGTAGGGAAAGCTGTGTTTCTTTCTCTTTTTTTCATGATCAGATTTATTAGGAGACGAGCGCCTCCCACTCCTTTCCCCTTTCCTGAACTTGGGCGGTGTTCTGCGTTTTCTTTTTTTTCCCCCCCTTTTTCTGACGTCGGGGAGCGAATCGTCGATCATCCCCCCCCCTTTGAATGTTCCTGGCAGGAAATTCCTCTCCCCCCCCCTTCTTCCTCCCTCGAACACGCTCAACAATTCGCCGACCCCCCTTTCCCGATAGTTTTCCTCCCCCCTCCTTTTTCTGCTGCAGGGAGCACTGCGGTTGAAAATTCCCGCGCATCTCCGTTGATTTTCTCAAGACGGCTTCTGCACCCCCTTTTTTTTCCCAGGCTCCGCGGAAGAACCTGCCCTCCCCCCCCCCTTCCCCCCCATTCCTGGTTTACATCAAGAAACTTCTGCTTCCCCCCCGCGGAAGCCACCCTTTGGAAAACGCTCATTGTCCCAAAGGGTTTGGGTGAGCCCATTCGCGGCTGATATGTGGGCCGTTCTTCCTTTTTCCCTTTTGATGCAGAAGTTGCGCTTCCCCCACCATGGTCCTTCCCCCCGTGAAAGAAGTATTCAACGTGTCATCCCTTTTTTTTTTCCCCGCAGTATTTGACCACGGCTCCTTCTTGCTTGTCCCCCTTCTTGTCGACAAGGAAGCGCGGTCCCCCTTCCTTTTTCCCCCAGGTCGGCGGCCGGGAGCCGCTCCTTCTTTCGAACTCATCCTTCAAAGTCATTCTCCTGTCCTCCTCCTCCCCCCTGGGACAGGGTAGGTGTTCTGTGATGGATTGGAAAGTTCCGCCCCTTTTTTTCCCCCCCTTCCTCCTTGTCTTCCTTCCCGCGACTTTTCTACATTCGCGGGATAAGGGCGCCCCTTTCCCCCTTTTCATGACAACTGAATTCCGGTTAGACGTTCTCTTTCCCCGGGAGCAAATTTCCTTTTTTCTTTCCCCCCCAGTTTCGCGTAGGAACACGAACACCCATCTCTTTTATTAAACAGGCCCTGTTACGGCGCGCCACCACCCCCTTTCCTCTTTTCAGGCTTTAGGAGGAGGGCTCCCCCCGTGTTCCCCTTTGACAAGAGATGCGTTTCGTCACCCCCCTTTTTTTCTCCCCCCCCCTTTGTCCGTCGCCCACCAAAACCGAATCACTATCTTCAATTCTGTTTTTCCTTTTTTCCCGATCTCAACTGCGACGGAGGCAAGCATCATCCCCCTTTCTTTTTCTTTCCTTTCTACGTCGAGGCGGTCGAAGGTGAGTGCCGCGGCTTTTTCCCGCAAGTCCATTTTTTCCCCCTTGCTGCGAGTCGCGAGACGCTTCTTTTTCTTTTCTTTGAGCCATGGTGGCCAGGGCGAGGGTCCCCCTCTTCCCGCGCCCTTGGCCTCCGCCGACGGGTCCCACTTTTTTCCCCCCTTTTTTCTTTCCCCCGGTGTCGGTGGTGTAATGATGGCGCGGGCGGCCCCCTCCCCCTGGACCCGTTAGCCAGCTGGCCAGCTCTTTTTTTTCTCTTTTCCTTTTCACACGGGTTGTTATCGGAAAGGCCTTGTGAGCCTATCTCCTTCTGAGCAGGACCAGCGAACCTCGATGGGCCTTTTTTTTTTTTCCCCAGTCGGAAAGGGACGCTGCGGAGACGGTTTCTTTTTTTAATTGGGTGTATGGGAATCCCCTTTTTTTTCTTTCGTTGGGAAGAAAAAAGGAGTGGAGTTACCCCTTTTTTTTTTTTGCAGACGACCAGGTGGTGATCCCCCCCCTTTCCCCTTTCTTTTTTCCCCCCGTCGCGGCCTTGAACATTGTTGTGGGTACTTTTGCGGCGGCGTAAGTCGGGTTACCTCCTTTCCTGCCACGTCGGGGAGAGAAGACGGATGGACTTATTTTCCCTCTTTCAGGTGGGCGAGGAGGGCCGCTGGCTTTTTTTTCCCCCCCACCCGCGTGGTTTAGGTAAGATAGAAGTCATGGGCTCCATTCCCTCCTCTTCCCCTTTTTCCGGTCTATGGCCAAAAAAGGGCAAACTTTTTTCCCTTCCCTTTCCTTTTCCCTTACGAGGTTGGAGATGGCATGATCCCTTTCTTTCAACGTCTACGGAATAATAGTAGGTACGAACCGAGTTTTTTTTTTTTTTTTTTTCTTCTTTGTCTTCGATAAAACCGCAGCGGTCTTTTCCTTCCTCTCCCCTTCTTTCCACGAA
>Ga0179593_1438908_pt1 | contig 12176 bp, 15 predicted proteins | sample CZODoug2_1_08_16_FD_185931 | JGI IMG/M metagenome (GOLD analysis project Ga0179593, IMG submission 185931) | Vadose zone soil fungal communities from Angelo Coast Range Reserve, California, USA - CZODoug2_1_08_16fungal (PacBio error correction) | ecosystem: Environmental > Terrestrial > Soil >... | reverse complement strand
GAATTCCCGACAGCGCGTGTTAATCCTCCCCCTCTTCAGCCAACGCCCTGCACCAGTCTGTATTTACGGCTTGAATCCCTCTTCGACGGTGAACAAGTAGTAGTTGGCATTACCAGGACCTTCGTTATAGCCCTTTCTGCTAAGTAAAGGTCCCCTCAGATCCTTACATTAATCGTTAACCCCCTTTTTCGGCCGGTGAGCGCGTCTGCCTCTGACTGTTTCTCTGGAGACTTGCCCAAAGATGAGGTTATTCCCGTTCGTCGCGTTTCTCCCCGCAACATCAAAGAGCGTGCTCTGGACTCTTCTCATCTCGAGGCCCCCTTTTTCAGTCGTGCTGTGTGGCGGTGTTAGAATGGTTTTATCGCCGTTGACTTTGACGATCATCCTTTGTTGGCCAACAAGAAAATTAGTGGAGTTTCCCAAACCCTCGTTCTTTGAGGGCCCTGGCGCGTTTCAGCCGTTTGCCTTAGTCGGCCAGCGCATTTCTGAGGGTGGCTTTCTTTTTCTTTTTGAAAGCTAGGAGTGTTGCCACCCCCGGGCGAACGTTAGTTTCTCCAGGAGTCGAGGTTTTGCCGACACATCCCACGTTTGTAAGGAGGCTGGTCCAGGAGCCCTTCGTCGGTTGAGTCGGTGTTGAAGGAGATCCTCGTTTAGTCCAAGTTTTTCACGTCTTTTTCTCAAAAACTCCGAAAGAGAAGTCCCTTTTTGCGGTGGATGCGAGATGGTCCCTCCCTATGTTTCCCCCCTTGCGCCAGATGAGATAAGGGACTCTCTTGTTACCCACGCTTTTCAGCACCATGCCGACGAGGGGCCTATCAAGTGTCGGCGCGACGCGGTTTCTTGAATGTGAACTTCATGTCTGCTCCCCTCTTCCCAGACCCTGAATTTTTTAGCGTTTTCTATTCGTCTTCAACCCAATATATATCCTATTCCCCTCCTCGTTGTTGTAGCTCTCTCTTTGCCCTAAAGACAAGAAGCTAAAGTTTTTTTTCTTTTCGAGCTTTTAGCATAACTTTAGCTTTTTTTCCTTGGCAGCCCAGACGTAGATCCAAGGCCCCCGGGATCGGCCCGCTCGTCGGGCCGTTTTTGCCACCCGTCCATTCAACCATCTCGCCGTTAGCGCATCTGGTCTCTTCGACCACGAGGCGTACCTCTTCGAACTCCAACATCCAAAACGAAGTTTCTCGAGTGTTTTTTCCGAAAGCGTTGCCCCTGTATCCCCCCAGTCTTTTCGCCTTCCTTTTTGCCAGCGAAAAGAACCGTTCTCCTTTCCAGAAGTTTTATTTCGTCTTTTTCCGACGAAGTGGACAAGGAACGACTTTTTGCACCGTAACGGTTTCTTGGCCACCCCTCTTCTAATGATGACTCACTAACCCGCACCATTCCTTCGTCGATGGTTTTTTGGCAAACGTCTTTCCATACCGCGCCGGCCCTTTAAGAAATGAACTCTGGTTCTCAACACTCTTAAGGTGTGTGCAACCGTAATCCTTGATCTCTGTACCTGCTTGTCGGAGATCAACCCCATTTTCTCAAACTTTCCCACACTTTCGCGTCTGAGCATCCTCCTTTTTTTTCTTTTTTTGCAGCGTCGGACCACCTGCTAGTTTGCTGCTGTTGCTTTGCTCCCCCCCCTCTCGCGTACGGGCAGTCCACGCAGCCTTTCCACTGCGCCAATTGACCAACTATAGTCTGACCGCGCGAAAAGGATTGATGACCGCCACACAAGGTCCTCCCCTTTTTTTTCCTTTTTGACTTTGACCTGCTATGCTTCGTTCAGGGTCTGAAAGACCTGTCACCGTCGAAGAGGTCTTACGGTCCTTTCCCACAGGCGAGAGCAAGTATTTTGCCGTTTTGGCCAGATATTTCTTTCCCGGCCCCTTTTGCGCGTTTTAGTCACCAACTCGTTCCGCCCGTCCGGTACTCGTAAATCCCTGAGTCATCCACCCATTTTATCTCTTTTATCTTTGCTCCGTTTTTGTAACTGTTACCACCTTCTTTCTCTGTATGAGCTTCCCCCGAATTTGAGGACGCGAAGAGCCGCTTTCCCAGACCTTTCTCCGCGAGCTCTTCATGGACCTAGACTTGACCCTCCCCATCTTCTTTTGGACTTCCCACCGAAGATTTCTCCGTTTTTTTTTTAGTGGTTCTCCCTTTGATGAACTTTACGGTAAACAACTCCTCGTTTCTAACCCTTTTTTCGGCGGTTTTTGCTCAACCTTCCTTTCCCACCCACACTTTTTCGTTTTGTTTCCCCCGCGAGCAACGATCACTAAGAGTGTGTCCTCCACCGGCAGCTTCCCTTATGTTAAGTCTTCCTCAGTAGTGGACAGAGAGCAATTGAGCATTTGTTTCCCCCTCTTTCATTCCACTTTTTATCCAGCCAACCCCAGCCCGGGAATATTTGGGAGTAGATGTCAGGTGCTGACGCAGTTTCCCTTCCCTCTCCCGAAGATCGCCCTTGACCCTCCGTGATCTGGGATTTTTACGCGAATCTTTTTTTAACTGTATGCGTAACCGGAGGTAGATTTGTGGTATCTACATCTCTCGCACTTGCATAGGGTTCTATTACTCTCTCAATCTAAGAAACCTTAGTTTGCGGTCGTGCCTCGCGTATTTGCTGTACGTCCAACTCCTTCTTTCCGCGACCCGCTGTTATTGGTGAGGGTCTCCCCTGCCCCCCCTCGATCGGCGCCGTCGTGTCTTGAGTCAGTTTTTCCCTCCCTGGATCATTTCCTCGGTGATTCGAACCTTGGCCTTTCTCCGCCTTTTTTTTTGTCTGACCCTTGATTGCCCCCCTGCGCGATTACGTTTTCAAAACCCCCCACTCAGAACGTTGCTAATCTTCTTTGCCTTTCTTTTTCTTCCGGTTTTGACCGATTACAAGTGGCCCTTCACTTCGGCAACCTTGAAGCTGTGTTTTTCACTTTCGGGGGTTGAGTCAGGCTGTTTTTTGGTTTCTTTTCCCTGAAGCGGACAATGTCTTTTTTTTCAGCTTTGACCTTCCCTCGCCTAGCATTGAAGTTTGGTGCTTTGCTTGACGGACGCGCCGGAGAGTGACTCCCTCCTGCGTCAAGGGGGTTTTTTGCAGTTCCCCACATTAAGAAGATGAAGGCCCCACCTTTTAGTGGTCCCGTCCCTTATCAGGACCAGACCCCCTCCCCACATGATCCACCTATATGCTCATTCTGGGTTTCACCGATTCGCCCCCAGTCCCCTGGCGCTGTGCCGTAGTGTAGCGTCGACGGCCTTTTTTTTTCACCCCCCCTCACCTACCGATCCTCACGTTCAGCACGCTGGTTGCCGTCTTTGGTTCAGCTCTCGTGTTCCTGCGTCGTTTTCCAGCCGGTTCTTTTCAAGCTTTTTGCAGTTTTCGGTTAAGTGGGCTTGATTCCCTCTAACTTTTTTCTGGTTGGCCGGACCCCGAGAGACGATGGCTTCCAGCTCCCGACCGGTTTTTTTTCCCCCCTCTTTTTCTTCAGTTAAGTTTTTTTTTCGCTGTGCGCAGTGGCTTACTGATCCCTCCGACTCGTCCCTCTCTTTTGCACGGGCCCCGTTTTTGACTATTGCTTACACTGCCACCCCCCTCTTGTTCGATCATAATTTCCTTTTCCATTTGACCTAGGACCGCACCCCACCCCCTTTGGACATCTCGTATGTGGGCTCCTTCCGTTCGATCCTCCTCGCCCCCCTCGGCGCCGCAGGCGGCCACGGATACCCAATTCCCCCCCCTCTTTTAGTTTTGTTTGAGAGATGTATGTCACGGGTGGTCTTTTTTTCTTGTGGGCGAATTCTTGCTGATGCCCCACACGTCCTTTCGGTGGGACGGTCCCTTTATTAGCACCGTTGGCGATTCTGACCTTCGGATTAGCGAAAACAGTGAGTCGTTGAGTTCTCCCCAGCACCTATTTCTCGAGTTCTTGTCCACTGTGATGTATCTGATCATTTTTGCGGCCGAGACCGTTCTTCCCACTTCCGCCGCCCGGTTTTTGCGAAACCCCCACCTTTCTCCGCCAAGGTAGGGGACCCTTTGAGGTCCATTTCGCCCTGCTGCCTCGGCACGACGATTCTCCTTTTGGAAAAGGTTTCCCGGGCCAGGTTCCCGCAACGTTCCCCCCTTTGTCTCTATTCCGGGCCGGCGGGCAAGACTCCTCTTTACCCCTCTCTTGAGCCCTTTTTTTTGAAAGTTCGACCGTTTTTTGAACGTGCTTCTTGCAGGTGGTCCTCCCCCACCCAGAGGCCGTGAAGAATCCCCTTGGTACGCAGGTATCACGTGTTAGGTCCTCGGTGCCAAGAAGGCGTCATTTCGATTTTGAGACTTGTTATTGTCTTGGTTTAATTTCCGCTTTTACCGCCACCCAGTCGTGTTTTCCGCCGTAGTTTGATTTGTTTAACTCCCCACCCACCAAAGTTGGGAAGTACCCCCTGAGTTTTCCCCTCGATCCGCGCCTCCTTCCTCCCCCCTGCCTTTTTCTCCCCGGATTGGCGCTGGTTTACTTTCCGTAACCGACAATTTTTTTTTTTTCGGGAACCAAGCCCTCCTTACCGGCCGCCTTCCAGAGTGTAGTCCGCCCTCCTTCAGGTTGCCGGTTTTCCCCCATGTAGACTTTTCGCTTTTGACTCCCGATATGCTTCTTTTCCTTTTTGGGCGGAAGCGTAGTGTTTATTTTCCATTTCTCGCTCGGGCGGTAATCGGTTGACATGATTCTTCTCTCACCGAGGGAAGGTGGATCAATTGTTTTTAACTTTCGAAGACACTTAATTTGCCGATTCTTCCCCCTTCGTTCGCCCCCACCTTTTGTTATTTCATCCTTTCTTTTTTCGTCGCAAGAACGGATCGCGAGGTCACTTCCCTGCCCCCCCGACGTTGTCGGCGCTTTAGAGCATATCGAGCCAGGACCTCCCTGCGTCGTCTGTAGGATACCAGTTCCCCCCTTGTAAGCACCCTTAATTCCTCGCGGTCGACGATCATTAGTCAAGGTCTCGCTGCGTGCCTAGGTGGCACAGAAACGCGGCCTCGGAACCCTGCTCGCCCTATTACTTCCTTGTTTGAGAGACGCGTTTTTTTACCCTCAGGTATCTTTCCTGTCTCACTTTTTTCGCCGCCGCGTATCCCTGCCTGCCCTTCAAATTTCACCCCCCCCCCCCCCCCCCCCCCTTCCCTTTCTCGGCTTTTCTTTATTAACACGTTAGTGTACTTTCTCGTGCCAATGACACCTACCCCAGTTTTGGTTTCCGATGAAGTTCTCCACTTGCGCCGTCTTCGGTTGCTCACGAAGGTGGAACGGGACTTTAAACCGTTCGCCTCCTCTCCGTCCACGGCTTTTTCTATTCCCCTGGTCAACCTTCCTCCGGCGAGGTCAGGATTCTCCCCCCTTTTACAGTCTCCCCCGTCGCGGTTGCCGTCGGGTGATCGTTTTCCCTCCGATATCTCTGGCGGTCCACCACCCCACTAAGAATCTAGACCTCATTTCCTGAGGGCGCTTTTTCAGAATGGATCCGGTCTCCAGGCACCGTGGTGATGAGTCGATTTGCCCCCTTAGTTCCTTCTGGGGTTTCCCTGAAGATTTTTTTCACTGACATCGCCGTTCCTCGCCCCGCGGTCCCCCCCCTGATTGTTGACCTCGTCCATGCTCCTCACTGAGGCCCGGAGACCCCCCTTGCTTCCACGTCGTCTTGACTTTCTAACGTTCCTTTTCTTCCTCTTTGTTTTAATGGAACTTCCCCCTCCCTTAAACAGGGTGAAGTGGGAAGGTGCCTGCTCTCTTCGACGATTTCTTTTGGCTCCGTTGACCCCGCTGGGCGCCTTCGAGTCGCTTTTTATCCCTTCACCATTCTTTCTGCCTTGTTTAGATGAGAACCTATCCCTTTTTCTTTGTCTCATTAAGTGATGTGTTTTGGTTTCTCGAATGTGTTTCCTTCCCCTCCACGGACCAGATATAACCTTCTTCGGTTTCCCCCACCAATTCGTTTTTTAAAATGTGCGGTCTTATTTTGTTTGCGTTAGAGTTTTTTTGGTTCCTACCGTGTTAGTAGCGGAACATCGCCGCCGGCCTGGGCGGGATGGGTCTCTTTTTCAATTTTTGCCTTCAGGAAGGCGTATACCCTTTTTTGCGAAAGTCGGGGCCTATTGAGTCGGATGTTGACACACCCCCCCCCCCATTGTCTTTGCTTGTTTTACCGTCTTCCACGGTCCTTTTTTTTGGTGAACCCGGCCCGGCGATTTCGCCTTTTCGGATAAAGACCCGCGGTCCCCCCCAAACACTTCAGCCCAGTCGGGTTTGGATTTTTTTTTTTCGTTCGTTTCATCCGATGGCGCAGTGCTCCGCTGAGCTACGTTCTCCTTGTGCAGTTTCCTCTCCGTGTCCGACGAGTCGTTCCTCCCTTTTTTGCGGCGGCCCTTTGTCCCAAGGCGGTCCCTCTTTTGCCCCATTTTTTTTAAGGGGGAACGCAAGACCCCCTCCCCCTGATTTGCTTGGTCGTTCTCCCAACCACTCTACCTTGTTTTGTGTTTTTGCGCTAGATATTTTTCCTCAAGCCCCCTCCGTCCAGGTGTCGTGTTTCATTTTTTCGTTCGAGACCCCCGCCATTTTCTTTCGTCGTTTTTTAGAACAGTCGTCGTGCGCCACTCCACTTGTTTTCTCGGTCGTCGGCAGTTTTTCTGCCAAAGTCCCTGTCCCAGATAGACGTAGTCCTCATTTTTACTGTCCCCGTTTGCTTAAATAGCTAATTCCCCAACCTCGTCGTCCATTAGAGTGTTTGAAAGAGTTTTCATTTTACCGTGCAAAAGAGATCGCCTTGTTCCCCCAGCGCCAGCCCCCTTCGCTGTTTTAAAAAGCGAAACGTGTGTCTTGTTACCAGCCGAAATTTTTCTTTTTGAACTTGGTGGCACCGAAGCTCCTTTTTGATGCAAAGAAGTCCATCCCAGAAAGTACATGACGTCCCTGTCGAGGTCCCCCTTTTAGAAAAAAAGTCGTCCCCTCACTAGTTTACGTGTTTCTGAAATAACCCCTCTTGGTCCCACCCCACGTCCCAGGCTTGTTTGTTTTGAAAACAGACTCCCCCAGTTCGCTTCTTTTGAGGTCTCTTTTCCGTAGTTCATTGACGCACCCCCTGAGCCACGGCCCCCAAAGATCTGTCCTCCACGTCAGTAGATCTGGAGCCGCTGAGCGACACAACTCATGTTGCTTTTTTAAGTTTTCACCCGCTACTTTTCCCCGTTTTCCCCCCTTCAAGAGTGGCCACGGCCTCAGCGGCACAATCTCTCGACTCTCCTCCCCGTCCGAAAAACTTTTTTTACCCCGTCACCGTTCATGCGTCTTTCCTTAGCTGACCCCTTCTATGCCCCTCGTTTTTCACCTGCCCCGTCTTCCAACGTCGAATCCGCGTTTGGACTTCCTTTAGAGCATTTCTGTTGCCCGGTTGGTAAGACTCTGTCGCGGTGCACGGCGGTCTCGATTCCGCGGCGTTTGTCCTAAGGAGCCCCGCTGCTACTATCGACGTTTACTTAAACACAAGTGCTTAGCAACGTCTCCTTCTCCCGTTCTTTTCCGTTTTTCCCACCCGTTCTCTTTTAGCCAGCCGGCCCTCATGGGAGTTTCGATAAATAACCGGTTCAGAGACTGCGACTGTCCCTGGATCGATACTTGTCCCCCTTCTGAGTTTCCAGATCCATCTCTCTCTTGTCGACGGGCATCCTTTCTTCTCAAGGTTGAACGTACACGGGCCGTCTCGTGCTGCCGCGGTTCTTCGTTTTTCCCTCTTGAGACTTCCCCGGCAAACCCGAGTTTGATGATCCTATTCACGATTCTACCTCTCTGGATCAGCCTTCAACCGCCTAGACAATGACCGTCTGTTCTTTCCTGTTCGAGTTTGAGATAGGAAATTGTGTAGAACTATGGCCCTTTCTTCCAGAACCAAAAATCTTCATCTCCCCCCCCTCGGTGAATATTTTTGTCTCTCGCAGTTCCAAGCTTACGCGTTCTTTTTCCCCGCTTCACGTGCCTGCGAGACCTTTGGCCCTCCTGGTGACCTTCCTCTAGGAGTTTTATAAAACCTGCTGCGTACCCTCGGGTCATTTTTAATACCCTCTTTTCTCGACGCAAGACCCTGTTCCTCTTCTACAGCTCGTCAAGGCGACCCCTTTAGGTGTTTGTTAGTTTGATTCCCCAGCTTGCTGCGTCCAGGTACCCCCTCCAGGTAGTCCGCGATTTTCCTCGGTGCTGTTGATTTATCGAACACTTCGCGCTTTCCCGGCACTTCGTTGTCCCCTTCCCGCGTTAACTCAATCTGGCTCCCTTTTGTCCTCGGTTGCTCGTGCATTCTTGCTCCGCCTTTTTCTTCGTGGGATGCTCCACCCTCGCGCCGACCCGCCCAAACCCCCCCTTTTCCGGTTGACCCCCTCATCTCTGGCTTTATTTTTATTTTGCCCCAGCCCCCCCCCGATTCTCCTTGGTCCCGACCCCCGGCCGGCCAAATGAAGATAGTTTCGGTCAAAACGGGCTTTCGTCCCCTATTTCCTTCTAGTCGATGTTACGTTGACGAGCCTTTTCTTGGTCGGGGTTCCGATAGGACCCAAGTCAGACCCTGAGCCGTTTAGCGGAAATTGAGACTTTCTTCTGCTTCTTTTAACTAAGACCCTCGGTCCCGTGGGTGTTTTGAATTCAAAAAAGAGACGACTGAATGGCAACCCCCCCAGCCTGGAGTGTTGTCTCTTTGCTCAGAAACCAACTTTCCCACCAAACCTTCTTTTTGACTTAGGGTTCCCCCCGTGAACACTGTATCACGGCCGCGCGAAATAGTGGTGGACGTTCTACTCGGGTGTTTTTCGTAACAAGATAAGGACCTCCTCCCTTAACTGTACATGTTTTAAGAACGCTGGAACGACCTCGGGAGCTTGATCTTTTTGGCTCGCGTGGGACGCCTTGCCCCTGGAAAGTCTCCCTCCGTGGAAGTTGCTGGCTATGAGTTATTTTCCCTCCCCCCCCAAATAGTCTCTTCCTGGGTTTTTAAGGAAGCCACGCAGAAGATGTCCCCTACCAGCCCCTAACGTGGTTTGGCTGCATTTCTTTCCGTTCGGCCCCCTCCGGTTTTGCTGTTTTCTTTCCCAAGTCCCCTACCCCGACGTCTCCCCTGAAGCCGGTTGGAATACCGCGAGATATTTGACTTATACCTCCTCCCCCTGTTCTTTTCTCGGCAGAATAGCCGGTTTGACGAACCTGAAGGGACAGACACATTCCACGTCCTCTTTGGGCGCTTCTGGCGATCAGAAATTCGTCCCCCGCTTCTTCGCATACCTTATCACCCATCTACCATCCTTTGGTTGTTGGTCGAGAGCGGGCTTACTCGGGGCCTGGCCGGCGGCGCCTCCTCTGTGGGCTCCTTTCTGACCAGGACTCTCCCAAATCCCTGAGTGATTTACTTTTTTTTTGCCCGGTCTTCTCGTACCTTTTTTGGCCAGATGATGCCTATCCGGCCCTTCACCCGTGTCTTAGTTGATAGTAAAGTCTCGCGGGCTTGACACCGTTCGAGCCGATCGATCAGTTAGTGCGGGCAGGCTTATCCCCTCCCTACACAACCCGCCGAACTGCGAACCCCCCGGGCTTTGCACTCACACACCGGTTCGGGCTTGGCTTCTGAGTATATCTTGTTCTGTAGCTCGCGCCTTTTGTAGCTGGCCCCATTCCCTTTGAAAGGGACAGACACTTCCATGCTCGAGCTTTCCGGTTCCCTGCGGCCAGGACGATTAACACGCTTAGCGAGACCCCCCGGAGGTCCTTGCTTTCCTCCAGTTTTAGGGACTCCCCCCCCCCACCCCAACCCACACCCCGACTGGTTAGCATTGACCTCCCCCCCAAAAGCTTCCCGTCGCCCTACTTTAACCCTGACGGGTTCTCGAGGCCAGTTACGACATGTTTTTTTCCCTAAGCTTGAACCCAATTCTTCATAGAGGTGTATTCTTTTTGTTCTTTGGCTTCTGGTGTTATGAGAAGAGCGACCCACGATTCCAACACCCTGCTTTTTGTCCCGGCCGTTTCTCTTCTTTGGTTTTGAAATGTCCACCCCACAAATTGAAGCGGCGGCAGGACACGGCGAAGCCCCGCAACGTCAAAGTGACCGGCATGCGATTTGGCCACTTTTTTTCCCACCCCCTCCCTGACCCGTCCATTAAGGTCCCCCCAAACCCACGAATCGCCGGTCCTCGGCCTACTTCCCTTTTACTTTACCTAATTATCGTGTTCAGTCCTGCGGCTTCAATGAGAATCCTGTGCCCACCGCACACCAATGAACCGCCCCCCCCGCCATTGGCTTGTTCGGAACCAGCGTTGGAGGACTAGAGCGTTTTTTATACTCCCTTCTCTCTAGGCTCGGAGACCGTTCCCGAATTTCGAGAACCCCGATCAAGGGCTCCCCATTTCATGAGTTAACGCTCAACCTAAACTTCCCAGGATAAGCCCCCCAATTTTTTAGTACTCAATAAAACACCCCCTTATCGCGTCTACTTTAGGTGTCTAGACTGCAAGCTTGTTTCTCTCTAGTTCACTTACCGACCCGCAACGGTTGCGTTTCTCCCTTCCCTCGATAGAGGCAGACCTCCAGCGTTCCTCTTCAGATTTTCATAGAGTCCCCCACACGACCCCTCCTGGTAAGAATACACTTTTTATCTCCTGGCGCTCCCGGCTTCTCACCTCCGGCACTTTCTCGTTCTCTTTTTCGAGCAACCCGGAACTTTTTCCTGATTGCCAACCTCGATCCGACCCAAGATTCCGTTTCGTGGTTTTTGAGTGCTCTCCCGGGTTTCTGAAGTCATTTCATCCGGCTGACATGACAACATCGGACGATAGTCCGACCGCCCCCCTGCCAAGCCTTTTAAACTGCGTTCAGATCGGACTGCTCGTCTGCTCCCCGTGTTCCAGGAGAGTTATCATCACCTCCAGTTGTTTCTGCAGTTGAAGTTATACCTCTTCAGAAGACCCTATTGATGCCACACCTCTTGAACTCCCCCCAACCTTTCGACTAATTAGACAAAGGTTTTCCCCCTTTGCCTATAGCTCCACCGCCCGCCGGCTGAATTTCCCCCAGTCCCTCCACGACCTTTCTCCTCTTCTCCGTCAGGTGAGATGGATCCCCATTGCTCTATCAGTAGGTCTTTCCATCGCCTTCTTTGACTGCTTTACTAATCCGCCCTACGCTTGAAGCACCTTTTTTCTTCTCTCTGCAATATTTTCGACGGGCCGCCCCCAGTTGCTGAAGCAGTTTTCGTCCGCGCGCTTTCAGTCCCCCCTGACAGACAGTAATGTCCTCACTGAATGCCTTCCTCCTTCATTCGACGAAACGTAGTCTGGACATGTTCCTCAACCTCCTCTGCATCTTTAGTCAGGATAACTTTTCACTACTTCATGAACTGGGTGTTTGGTCCGGGTTTTTTTAGAAGGTGCGCTCCTTCTCAGAGATGGCCTCCTTGAGACTTTTTTACACTCTTTTGGTCGGCTCAGAGTGGGTTGATCCCCAACCTCACCTCTAGGTGGTTAGAGAAGCTGCGGAATCTCTGAAGGCCAGGGTGCTTAAGCCCCTCGCTCTTTTTTGGCCACGGTTGATTAACTGGTTTTGTCCTCAGAAACGATGAAGGATATCCCCACTCGGTCCTGACACCCCCCAAACAAATTATTTGATTTTCCCATAGTGAGTTTCGGAACGAGCTTCTGGAGACGACGTTTTCTCTTTCTCTTCAACTTCGCAGAAGGCAGGAGCGTTTTGTATTGAATGTGGGCCTTACCTGTTTCCGCTTGTTTGTTGTCCCCAAAAGTCTGACAGACCCAGGATGCGGGAAGAAGGCTCGAGGGGGCCCCCCCTGACCACCCAATAACCCGCTTCCCGGTTTTGTGTATGAATGGTAAAGGCGCACATTTCTCTGTTGGCGTCTCCTTCGAGAGGGATACCTTCCCCAGCTTTGTCCACTCGACGACGCCGTCTGTTGGGGGTAGTTCGCGCTGCTCCTTTTTATCCCGTTCGCCCCTTTTCTAAAGGCGACTGCCCCTGCGTGGAAGCACTGGAAGAAGAGAGCCTTAAAGTGTCAGTTTGAGATGCGACGAGGTCTCTCACCTTCTTACGAGCAAGTGCTGTAGCAGAGCTCTCAGAAACCGACACCGTCCCGTATTGTCGTTTTCACCCCGATATCT
>Ga0179593_1420387_pt1 | contig 12176 bp, 16 predicted proteins | sample CZODoug2_1_08_16_FD_185931 | JGI IMG/M metagenome (GOLD analysis project Ga0179593, IMG submission 185931) | Vadose zone soil fungal communities from Angelo Coast Range Reserve, California, USA - CZODoug2_1_08_16fungal (PacBio error correction) | ecosystem: Environmental > Terrestrial > Soil >... | reverse complement strand
CCGTTTTTCCCGGATTTGCCGGGCGCCCGACTGACCAACCTTGTCCTCGAAAGCTGCAAGCCGATTAGATCTCTCTTCTTTCGTCGAGCGGCCGCTCGGTTTTAACTTAAAGTGGTCCCGTTTACTTTCAATGTAATAGGTAAGCTTTTTTTTTGGTATTCCTTTTCAACCCTTTGCGTTTTATTACTATTGCGGCCCTCCTCTGGCCGTTGCCCGATTGTGGTTTTCTTGCTTTTTTGACAGGATGTATTTTTTTTGTAAGCATTGGAGGTGAGGCTAGTTCCCGGGGCTTCCCTCCCCCCCGCCCCCGTTTTTTTTTTTTCCCCCACTGGAGACCACCGTTATCTGCATTTTTTTCTTTTTCCCTGGCTCCCCTTCCAATCCCCGTAGATGCAGTCGAGCCAATGAACGCTTTTCCCGTGATTGGCCCACGGGCCAAGTCCTCCCTGGGCGTTCCCCATGTGATTGAGTCTCATCGATTCCTTCTTTTCTTCTTTTTATACGCCCCCTCGATCTCCGGATAAGAAGATGATGGGGACCGGGTCTTTTGATAGATTTTTAATTGAAGTTTTGTCGAAGTTTATCCCTTTCCTCCAAGTTTGGCTCATTTTTTTTGAACCCCCTTTTATCATTTGTTTATTGAAAATTTTTGGCTTGTCCCCCCCCAATCTTTGAGAATTTGCTTTACGAATAATCGATGGGCCTTTCCCTCTCTTGAGGGGTGTTCTGCAATTTTTGGTTCTGAACTGACACACCCCATTTTTTTTACAAAACCCCTGCACCCTCAAAGAACGGCCATTTCCAGTTTTTTTCCCCCGATGCCGACACACAACGACTGTCTTAGAACCGTTATGACCTATTAGAAGACCTTTTCAACCATAAGCTTCCCTATGCCCCGGGGGGTTGGGCCCCCCCCATTTCTTCCATCTCGGTGTCCGACACCCCGGAGGGACGTTCCTTGCGTTTTCCCCGAACGCCAACCGCCCCCCTTTTCTCATGGTCTCCCCAACGTTTTTTTCCTCCCCCCTTGTTGTTTTTTTTTCCTCGAGGAAACCGAGTGTTGAGGCCGCACCAGATAGCGCTTTCGGCTGGTTTTTTTGGTAATCACCGGCCGGCTTCTTCCGGGATCTCCGATTCTCCTCCTTTTCCCCGTCCCTTCGGGTGAGTCGCTCGCCCCCCTCAAACCATGACCTGCAACAGTATATGAGCTTTTCTGCCGGCCGCGTTTTCCCCGCCCCCCCCCTCAGCTTCCAGATTCAAGTCTCCCCCCTTTGGAATCTTTTTCTGTTTTTTTCGACTATGGAACTTTTCCCTCCCAATGGTTTTGAACTCTACTACCCAAAGCGCCCCCTGCAGACTTTCTTTAAGCGCCGGCGTCTTCTGCCGTTTTCGAGCCGCCCTCCCCTCCGCGGCAGGCGCCCCTTGACCCCTTTCTTACTCTCTGATGCGGTGCCGGAAGCCCCGGATCGTTGACTTCTCCTCTTTTTTTTTTTTTTAGGTGAGGCAACACTCTCGTGAGGGGCTTCTTGTGGTGAGGGAACACCATGGTTTCTCCTGCTCCATATAGAGTAGACTCGCTTCCATTCCCCTTTTCCCTTCGCTTGATTCTGCGTCAGCCGCTGTGCAACGTCTCTCCTCCTTCATTCCCCCCCTAACGGATCCTGGATTGAGTTTGCTTCCAAGTTATTCCTTTGTTTTTTTCCCTTGGAGTGCAATGCCCCCCGTCCCCCCCCCACCCCTTTTTTCTGGGCAGGTTCGGTCCTTGAAATCTTCTGATACCGTGTCGGATAGAGACCATTTAATGGCGGTTTGAGCGATGGAGTCTGCACTTATGTAATTCCCCCTTTTTCTTTTCCGCAGGACCCTGTCTTTTAGTCACTGTCCATGGCCCCTCCCTGCCGCCGTCTGGACCCCCCACCCACTTGATGCGGTTTTTTTTTCTGGCTGGTCCCCTGCAATTTAATCTCCTTTTTTCTTTTAGTGAGGTTTTTTTCCCCCTCCCGATTGTGCCGTTACACCGCCCTCATACCTCAGCCATGTTTTCCCTTTGCCCTCAAACCCAGTGATTTTTTGTCCTTAGCAACCGTAGCCTCCAATAGTTGTTTTCAAACAAAGTTCGAACCTCTTTTTGCGTTGACCCTCCTTGTGTGTTACCCGGCGTCTTGGACGAGCTTTAGGTCTTTTGGGACCCAAGATTTCCGGTGTTTTTGGCCGCACTTAGCTTTTTTGGTTTCCTTTCCGTGGGGTCTCCAGGTGGTTCTCCGCGGATTCTCCCCACCCTCTGCCATCAAAACTTCCCTAAAGGCCTTGGTCAGCTTTTGGAAGGTGCTTAACCAACTGGTTTTGTGTTTCTGATCTACCTGATTGGAGTTATTCGCCGAGTATTCTTTGATATATGCAGCGTCTCCCCCCCCTAACTTTCTCTTCATTTATCTTCTGACCGTTCTTCTCTGATTTCTTTTTATATAAGGTCTGACCGAAGGGTTGCGCGTAATCGTTGTGAGCAAATTTGTTTTTTCCGATCCTTCGTTTTTTTTTTCCCCCCCCCCCCCCCTCGTACTCCCTTACCATGTCTCGATTTTTTTTTTGTTTTTTGCTTTCTCGAGACCTCTTCTTCTCCGCAACCCCCGCCGTCGAAAGAGTTCAAGGTTCATTTTTCCCCCCTTTTTTCTCTGCCCTCCTGTTTCGCGCTTTGTTGTTCCTATAGTTGCTGTATTTCGTTTGGATGAGTCCTTGGTGCCTATTTAATGAGTGAATGCCCCCTGCCCGCGCCCCTCCCCGGTCCCCGCCTTCGGGGCTTACGTCCGCCCTTTTTTTTCCCCCCTTTTTCGCCGAATATTTTTCGTTTTGGTACTTAGATCGCCCCCCCAAGTTTTTCAGGCGCGCATCCGTCTGGGCCGACGAGATCCCCCCTTACTCTTCCTTATGATGCTTGGTAGGAAGCCGCCCTCCCCTCCGGCCCAGGCAGATCGAGTCGTCGTTTCCCATGGCTCTTCCTTCCCCTTTTGTGTTCCAGCGTTTTTGTGCTGTTTCCTTTTCTTCTGATTTAGTCGAGGCCTCTGCCTTTTTTCAACGTGATCCCCCCCCTTCTTTTCCGTGATGCGGGCCCCCTTCCCGCCTTCACATTTTGCAAAGTCGACGGGGCCGTATGGTTTGGCCCCCCTTTCCTGGCCCGCTTTGCCGGTCTCGCCGGCCTCCGACTGCCTTCGGTCGACGACATCCGTTTTCGTCGGTTGCCGAAAGCCCTAGTCGGCGAATGGTTCGTATTTGTTCCTCGCCCCCCCCCCCATGCTTGGATAAGTAAAGCCTTGCCTGACATGTGTTTTTTGCGGCTGCCGCGTCGCCGCTTTTGATTTTTGATGACCGGCGCTTTGTCCATTTAGTAGGGCCTTCTTTCAGATGGAAAAAAGGACCCCGGTGAGTGGTATGCATGTTTTCATGCCTTCTTCTCTTTCGGTCGCGGTTTTGGGGTAGATTTTCTGGATTTTGTGTGAGTGTTCCATCCCGGTTTGCCAGCGTTCTTTCGGCCCAACATAATATTTGTCTGTGCGTATGTTCCTCTCCGGACTATTATGAATTATCTCTCTCTTTCCTCTCCTCCGTTTTTTTTTTTTTCTTCTCTCTGTATGTCATTCCTTCTTCACGGTAAGACCCTTGCCCTCCCCATCTTCGTTCTGCGCGATTGTTGACTAGTCATGAGGGACGGCCACGGGTTATGGAAACACGCACCCAAAATTAAAAGCTACACACTACCGCGGGACCAGCGCTCCCGCCATCTCTTTCTCATCCCTCCGGCCCTCGTTTCTGCTTAATTTTCTGCGCGTTAGATATGGCGATCCGTCCATAGGTAAGCTGCGGGGCCGGTGCAGTGCCCCCTCAACCCCCCCTTGGTTTACACAATTCTGCTCCCCTTGGCTTCCATGGCGGCACTGCATTCGCATTCTGCGCCTTTTTGTAATGTCTCTTTTTTTATTTTCGGGAAAAGACGCTGCCGGGAGTCGTAAAATGACCGCGTTCTTGCAAGGGCGAGGCCTTGCAACGCGCGTGGTCGCTTTGCCCCCGGCCCGGCCGACTTTTTCGAAAAATTGTTTTGTTTCCCCCCAGTATGGCGGGGGCGCAATGTTTTTTCCCATTCTGATTTACCTTTGGTTTCCGCTCCCTCGCTTACGGCATTTCTCAGCCCCTTTCACCGCCACATCGATTCCAAACCGATCTGTTTTTTTTTTTTTGACCCTCCCCAGGCCCACTCGGTTTCGGCCTCCGATTCTGACTGGCTTTTTTTGCGGCTCAGTTTTTTTTTCCCTCGATTCATCGAAGTGGTTCCCCCCCATATCCCTTCCCTTTTTCTCCGTGGTGCTGGAGCTGCTCTTTTTTTAGAGAAATTTGACTTGCGGGCTGTATAGGGATAGGGAAGGTTGGTCCTTCGTTGCTTCCTTTCTGCGCTTTTCCCTATACCACTTTGTGGTTGTGGCTGCGCAATTACGACAATTGTACCAGTGACACGACGTCTCCCCCTTGTCCCCCGGACCCCCCCTCGTTCAGACCCGGAACCCGTTCTCAATTCCGGCTTTGAGGCGTGATGGAAGTGCTTATTCAGATTCCGACCCCAAAGAAAAAGTTAATTTTCCCCATGGTTGAATGTTTGTTTTCCTTCCTTCCCCTTTTGATTGCAACACCGACCTGTGTTGTTAGTAACCCCTATGTGGCGTTGCTCATCCATACCCTCCATGATTTTTGGCGTTTAACTCGACGATCGGTTTCTTCGTTTCCCCCCTTTGCGTCATTTCTTGGTTTCTTTGCGGGGGGAATTTCTTTCTGGAAGTTTCCCGAAATTTCTCTGTTTTCCCTCCTCACTGCAAGATCTTCCTCGCTTAACCAAAAAAATGATGCCACTTTTTTTCCTTGGCTTGTTACTCCACTAGGATTTTCGCAAGTGGCATTCTATTTCAATGCCTCAGATATGCGGACCGTTTGGAACCCGATCCCTACCGGAGGAGGGTGCTCTCTGGGGCGTTTTTTTGTCTTGTCCAAGTTCGACGGTCCGTCGGCTCCAGAAATTCCCTGGTCGGGTCGAAGAGGGTCCTCCTTTTTCTTTTTCCCCCCCGAGTCGTCTCCCGGTTCTCTTTGCCCCTTCCGGTGTGGTCCCTCCTTTTTTCCATTGCTTTTCCTTGATAGGGAGGGGCCCCATCAAAAAATAAGAATCACACCCCCCCACTGTTGGCGGATTGGTAGTTTTTTTTTTTGCCGGGGTGGCCCCGAATAGCGAGCACCGTGTTACCGACCTCTCTAGTCCCCCCCTTTTTTTTTTTTTTTTTTTTCCTTTCTCTACCCATGTTCTGCTTCCGATTCGACTATGAAAGGACCTATTCCTTAAATCTCGCGAATGGAACTCCGAGGTTTCCCTTTCTCCGATTTCACGTCCCACATTCGTTGAGCTGTCCGTTGGGCCTGCTTGTCACCCCCGTATTATGAAGATTTTTTTTGCTCCCCCATCATTCCCGTGCTTTTTGATGGGCTTCTCGTTTCACATTCGTCTCCCTTGGTTTGACCGCGTCCCTGGGCAGAGTCATAGGGCTACCCTCTTTCGCTTTTCATATTTTTCTCGTTTTTTTTTACCTCACGATTTGCCCATTGGTAGGCACCGAATCTCCTAGGCTTGTTTCCCTTCTTTCTCCGCGTCCCCCTTTTTCTTTCATGATTCCGGCTCCGTTGGCCCCCGCATCCTGTAATACCGATTACCCTCTTCGACAGCAGAATTTGTCGCGCAGGCGACGTTTCTCCCCCCCTGAGGCTTTCGTTCCTTCTTGTACGTTTTGAACTGCCAAAACTGAGTTCTTTTGTCATTGAGTGCCGAAAAAGATAAAAATTTCTCTCTGGTCCTTTATGTTTTTTTTTTTGCTTTTGTTTCCTGCACGACACTGCTCCTGCTGGCCCCCATATTTGGCCCAATTCGCGCTTTGTTCTTTGCAGGAGAAGATGGACCAAAGCGTCCTTTTTTCCCCCCCCGACTATCCCGGCCCATCACCCTTTTTGGCCCCCCTCCGCCTTTTGCCATCTTTTTTGGGAGTGCTTCTGATGTCCGTAGACGTGGGCAGGAACCAGATTTTTTTTTTGTTTTGTCTTCTTTTTTTTTTGTGACGCAACTTAGTCCTCGATGTACCCGTGCTCCTTTGAGATTTTTCGGGTTAATAGGCCGGGGTCCGACGGGTGTTGCTCCCGTGTTTGCTTTTTCTTCTCTTCCGTGCCCTATTCGAGCGTCTTGCTTTGCGTTTCTTTTTTTTTTCCCTTGTTTCATCAACCGTCATCGGGCTCGGGACGTGTGATGTCCTGCTGTGCGATCGCTTTTTTTTTGTTCCCCTTCCCTTCTTATCTTACTTTTTTCCCCCTGCTTCCTTTGCCTCTGCCAATATCTCAGATAGCTCAATCGGAGTTTTTGATCGGTTGTCTTCTGACCAAAGGCTCGTCCTCCTTTCCGCCAACGTTTTCTTGTCTTTCTACCTTTTGATTACTTTCCCGGTCATCTCACCCTGTGATTTAGGCCTGATCGGCTTCGTGGATGATTAGCGCCCGGACCGGCTGTTGTTTTCAGGGGATTTAGGGGCCGACCCCCCTCCCTGATTTTTTCCCCAAAGATTGCCCTTGTGTCCCCGACGAAACTGTTCGTCCACAAACGACTTGGCCGTAAAATTGACGGCCGTGGCCGTTCCCATTTCTTTTTCTCGTCTTTTTTTCCTGTGGACATCTTTTTCCTTATCGACTTTAGTCCTATTCCCTGATTCGACTGATCCGATCGCGTGTTCGGTCTATACTAGGTCATGTAGTTTTCCAGTTTCCTTTTATCTCTCTTCCCCCTCCTTTTTTTTTTCCTCGATTTGTGGCGTCCCCTCCATTTTGGCACTATCAAACCCTCGCCCGCCCCATACGCGTCTCTGTCTTCTCTCGGTCTCGTCTTTGGGGGCCGCTTTGGAATCCCACAGGAATCCGCTTCAAATTTTCCCCAGGGACTGAGGGTTAGAAATTTTGCTAGCGCTTTGGCCGTCCGTTCTCCTGGCGGGCCCTTTCCTCTGTTTGAAGCGTTCTAGTCGTGAAGTTTTCAGTCGTGCCACGTGTCGTTTTTCCTCCCTGGCTTCCGGCCGTTTAATCTTCCCCTGACCACGAGAACTCTGAGTGCGTAGTCCCGGTAGTGTATTTTGCTCGTTTCCCCCCCTGGGCCTCCTTCACGTTCTTTCCACAGATTCATTGAACCGGAACTCACAAAGTTGTTTACATGGATAAAGCAGTTTTCCCCCCTTTCTGTTTCTTCCCCGATTCACGAACCTTCGCCGTCCCACTAAGAATTCGCTTCCGAGTTTGCTTAGTCCATGACCGCAGTTAGTGTTTCGGGTGCATGGGTTCCACTGTAATTTTTTTTCTTGCCTCGGTCCGACGACCCTCTGAATACCCAAGCAGTTGTAAGCATCCCCCTTCTCTTCGTTACCCGTGGGTGGCGGTGGTGTTCTTCCCCCCCTTCTGTTTTACCTTTCCCCCCCCCACCCCTAAACCGCCCCAAAATGCGGGGTTTCTCGCCAGCCCTTCCGCCCCACAATTCCGCCCGGACTCAACCCCCTTTTCTTTTTTTGGTGCCCTTTCATTTGTTTGCTCCGACCGTCCTCATGTATTGACCAACCTTCCCGTGTCCTTTTGCTCACCACTCTTTTCGCACCTACTTTGTCCTCAACGTACGCCAAACCGATCCCCTCCCTCGTTTTTACCCAGCCACGTTTTATCGAGGAACTCTTTTTTTGGACGAAACAGATGTCGCTCCTTCTTCGTTTTTTTTTTTTTTCCGTGTGCCCTGGTTCTTGTCCGTTGATTATACCGAGGACTACGCACCTCTTCTTTCTTCTTCTCTTGGACGCCGGAAAGCGATATTGGCCAACAGCACCCCCCCTTATTTGGTCCCCCCCCCGCTTCTTGCCCGGGCACCCCAGGAACGTGACCCACAGCTAAGATAGACCCGGTCTATTTGAACCCTTTTTCTTTTTCTTCCCCCCCCGGCCCTCGTGATCATCTGTGCCGTACCAACGTCGTTACGCAGCTCGGTGAACGGGGTTTCTCCGCAGGTCGGCTTTCCTCCCCTCGGCCGACTGCCTTTCCATCGGTAATAAAACAATCCGTATCTCCTCCGTCTCTTTTTGGCCCCCTGCCGCCGGTCTCCTAAAGTCGGGATGGAAGGGGGTCACCCCGGGAGATATGTGGTTGAAGAACTTCCCCTTTCTTTTTTCCTGGTTTCCAGCTCCCCCCACTTCTAGTCTGTTTTTAGTTACTGATGAGATTTTCCCCTTTCGCGCAGTTGATCTCGTTCGCTCTGTCCTGCGGTCACCCCCTCCCCATCCGCCCCCCCTCCCTCCATGATTTTTTTTGTTTCTGATCGCGTGATTGGAAGATGAAGGCCCGGCCGTATGAAACCTTTTCCACCCCCCCATTGGCTTTCAGGTCCCCCTTGAAATCGATTCTCCCCGGACATAGCTGGGTGGAATTCATTTCCCGTACTTTCTGGAGTTAGTTCCCTATTCCTCTTTCCCATCCATCCCGAATCGGTCCTCGTTTTTCATTTTCTACTCCCCGGTTCCTTCACATTTGCGACGGGTGATGGACCAGATGCCTTTGTGGTACCTGCCCCCCCCAAATTCTCCTCCCTCTTATTTCATGTTTTTCCCTTTCCTCTTTATCACACTTTCCCCCCAAGCATTGTCATACCAAGAAAAGTTCTACCGCAAAAGTTCGTTGGGTGCCGTCTCCCCCCCTGAAATTTTTTTTTTTACGAACTCTTGGGTTTAGTACCTGCCAAACCCTCAACCCTTACAAAAACCTTTCCCGAAAGCATGGACTTTTTCGGGTAGGCCGTTTTTTTTGAGCGAACCCGTTTGTAGCCAGTCTTGACCCGCCCCCCCCTCCACGCTTTCTCGGTGCCCGCCGCCGGTCCTTTTTTCTTTTTGTTTACCTTTTCCCTTAGTTTCTTTGGACCTTCCCCCTCCCTGCCCCCCACCGTTTCCTCCCACCTCCCTTTTTGCGCCCTCCTGACGGGGAGGAACAACCCTTTTGTTCTCTGAGGGTTTGATTTTTTGGGTCTTTTCTTCTTCTTTCCCCTAGCTCTTTCTTTGTCTTCTTTCTCTTCTCCCACACGACCCCATGACCCTTCTGATACCTTACCCCGTATTGATAGTTTTTGTAATTACCTTGCTCCCCAACTTTCTTCCGTCTTTCTTCTGCACATATTGACGAACCTGAAATGTCGTGCTGGCCCCCCTTCGTCCTATCCCCCATGTTCGCGGCTTTCTTTGCGTGTTTTTTCTTTCGAGGTGCATTTGGGCTCCCCTAAACGAGTACCCTTCCCCCCCCCCCCCTTCTCCTGGTTCTTCTGGCCTGGTGTTTTTCGAGCTTTTGGTGATATCGCAACATTTCGAGGACCTTACCTTCCTTTCCCTCATTTCCCTTTTGATATCTTGAGCGCCAGTACGTTCGTGGGTAAGACCCTTTTTTGCCCGAGGTTTTTTGACTTTTTCCCCCTTTTGTCTTCACCTTGGGTGCCTGCGTCCAATGAATTTTCAGCTCGGGTCCGAAGAGCCTTGATATTGGACTTACCATCTTCATGTCGGCAGATGACTGAAGTCCTTGTGACAGTATTTTTCCATATTTCCCTGCTTTAAGTCAGTTTTCGTCCTCGAAATGTTTAGTCGCACCCACCACTCTTTTACTTTTGGGTGAACCGCGATTTTTTTGGCTGCTTTTTTTTTTTTTGATGCCCCATATGCCGTTTCCGTATAAAACCATTCGATGCCCGTCCCTTTTGGGCAAACCGTCTCCCCTCCCCTTCTTCCCCCCTGGTCCTTTTTCGTCCGAGGGTCCGTGGATTTGAACCCGTTCGGCGCCCCCGCGGCTCAGTATCGCAGGCCCACGTAATCTCTTTTCGGTCCCCTTTTTGGTGGACCTTTCCAGGCCTTCGTCCGTTCCCTTACATGACCTTCCTTCGGTGCGAATTTTCAGGAGCTAGACGTGCAATTAGGATAATTCCAACGGGCCAGCATTTCAACCCCTCCCTTTACCCCCCCTTTGTGTTTGTCGCGCGCTCGTTCCTGCCCGCGAAGCGTGGCGCGGAATCGTTTTTCTCCCATTGCCGTTTATGTAAATTTGATTTGCTTTCTTGATTTTGGTCCATTTTTCCTTTTTTTGTCCTTTTTCCCCCTGGGATTTTTGGCTGCGGTTGATTGGGTTTTATTAAATATGTTTTTTTTCGTTTTCGGCGTGGTTCCTCTTGACAGATTCGTCGGCGGTCCCCCCGTGAGTGAGGCATATTCCCTTTTTCCGAATTTCTTTTCCCTTCTTTTTTTTCCTCCCCCTCCCCCCCTTTTTTTTTTTATGAGAGATATTCATTGACGGGCAATTCTCCAGCCCATTCCTTTGGACGCGTGAGATATGTTGCTTTTGGTTTCACTCCCCCCAACAGGGATGGACCAATCCTGCCCCCCCCCCCCCCCTCCCCTGCGTCCAAAATCCCCGCCACCAAACGCGTCATCCAAGATCATTAATGCCTCAAATAACAGAAAGTTTCTTTTCATAGTTTTTTTATTGCCCCCGAGCGCGTTGGCTCTGTTTTCCTCTGAACGCCCCAACGTCAGATTTCGCCCCCCCCCGCCTCCCGTTTTACATTTTTTTATGCGTGGCTTTTTCCTCCCTTCCACTTCATTCGCAGCGATTGAAGCTCTTCTTTTCTTTTGAAAGGACTGCGGTCCAGTCGGAACCGTTTTTGCCAGGCTCCCCTTCTTCTCCCTGCCCGCTCTTTGTTCTTCGGGCATACTGATCTTCTCGTCAGGAATTTTCGGACCCTGTGAATTGGTGGACGGTTGCCGGTTTTGCCCCTTTTTCTTTTCTTTTTCATTTCCTTTAGTGTCTTTCCCCTTCCTCATTCCCCCTCCAACATGCTTCACCCAAGGATTTGTGCAAGCATTTTGCGGCCTGTTTTGGAGCTTTTCGGCCTATGCGCTCTTTTCCCCCCTTCTTCTTTCCGGCACCCCCCCCCCTTCATCATGCATCCCAAGGTTAACTATCATTCTTCACCCCCACTCTGAGGCTCGCTATCGAAATGGTTGATCGATTTTTTTTCGATGGTCTCTTTTCCTTCCTACTCTGGCTTGTCTCTTCTATCAATATGTCTGCTGACCCGAAAAGGTTAAGGCCATCGATGTTAATTTTACCGCGATATTCAACACAGTGAGCTCGTTCTTCTTCAAGACCCCCCCCGGTCTTTTTTTGCCCTCCGGGGGGCGTGGTTTATTCTGGGCTTGAGGTCGCTCCCAGCTCCCCGAGCCCGAACACCCAGCCTCCCCCTTTCCCTCCTCCATTTTTTTTCCAGGTTCTTTCCCCCTTTCTGGTTTCCCCCCTCCCCCCAAGTCCAGGGTCTACAATCATGGGGAGTGTATACCCGGAGGACTTCGTTGACCTCGTTTTAGTTTTCAGTCCCCCTTGTCTCGGACAACCCACATTTTCTTCCTCTTCTTGTGTCCCCTCCGTAGTTTCCTCTTCACGAATATCTTCGTCTGAATCCGGCCCGCCACTCTTTCAGGCATTCCCTTTAACACCCTGGCCATAAGGTTTTTGTCCTCCCCTCTGCTTTGCGCTTTGCATGCGAGTGTTTTTCAATTCACCTCTAGCACCGGAACCGGTAGTTTCCCTCGAGGGTGAGAATCTTTTGAGTTTGGCTGTCCCCGCTGGTTTCCTCCTTGCCTTCCTCTCTGGTCCTTTCGTTCCCTCCTCTACCCGTCTTTCTTGCTACCCCCGATTTGTTTTTTTGATTTCAGGTTCGGCCGGTTTGGCGCCCCCCCTGTTTCAGCACTTTTTTTCTTTTCTTAACCCTGTGAACGCTCGGACCCCCATCAGTAAATCAGTTTCCCGAGGACGTTGCGACTTTGAGACAGCGAACGGTCCTTTTTCCTTTTTTCCCCCCCCCCCCCTGCACTCCCTGTCCTTTTGCTTTTCTTCCCCCCGTTCTTTCTCCACTCCCATCGAGATGGTTTTAACAGATTAACAGGTTTGCACTAACTCAGTCCTCCTCTTCCCTTGACTTTTTTCGCCCTTGTATCCCGATTTCACTTTCGATCCCTCTGCTCCCGTTTTCAGGGATGCGGTTTAATGCCGGC